>Ga0210394_10003099_pt1 | contig 21525 bp, 14 predicted proteins | sample IncBWC12MmetaG_FD_160121 | JGI IMG/M metagenome (GOLD analysis project Ga0210394, IMG submission 160121) | Forest soil microbial communities from Barre Woods Harvard Forest LTER site, Petersham, Massachusetts, United States - Inc-BW-C-12-M | ecosystem: Environmental > Terrestrial > Soil >...
GGGATGGAATTGCCCGACAAGATTCTAGAGAAGGTCTATCACAAGAATGCGGACAAGATTTTCGCGCAGTACAAAGGATTGCACTGAGATGAAAAACGCACAGAGGGTTTGTGGTGCTTTCGTCACGCTGGGAGCTATTGCTTTTCTTTCGCTAAGCGGCTGCCAGAAGAAAGAGGCAAGTCAGAGCGTGCAGCAACCTGCTCCGGCGAAGTCGGTTGTCGCGGTGAAGACGTCCGGCGCGGGAATCACAGCAACGACTCCGGCTGCTGAGTTCCGGTTCGCGCCTTCGGGGGTATTGACGGGCTCGCTGTTGGGCAACGGCGCAAACACTTCGCTGGACGTGCAGCCACCAGAGAGTTCGCAGATAGTTTCCGTTTCGAAGAAAGAGCATTCGGGTATTGCCTTCGATTTGGCTTCAGCGGAAGTGCGCGATGCGACGGGCAAATTGGGAGGGCTGGGAAAGCATATTGAGGTAACCGGGAAGGTTCCGGATACGGAACTTACGGAAACGCTCAGCATTGAGATTTATGACGATTTTCCGAACCTGGCGTTGCTTTCGGCCAGCTTTCGCAATGGCGGGCAGAAGGACGTATCGCTGGATTGGGTGTCGCTGCAACGCCACCAATTTTCGAACGCGAAGAGTTCGAACCCAGGGCCGAGCCCGCTGTGGACCTTTCAGGGATCGAGTTTGAAGTGGGGCAAGGACGAGATTTTCCCCATGCCAGCAAAATTTTCGCAGGACAATCCGTTCGGCGCGGCGGTGGCGTCGAAAGGAGACGATCTTGGGTACGTGGGCGGCGGCATTCCTGTCATAGCGTTCTGGAGCCGCGATGTTGGCGAAGCTATCGGCCACGTCGAAACGCTTCCCCTGACGGTGTCGGTTCCCGTGCGGACGACATCCGGTGGCGAAGTTGAAGCGGGGGTTCAAGTCCCTGCCAATACGGTTCTGAAGCCCGGCGAAGTGTTCTCCACGCCACGTACTTTTCTAGCGGTGTACAAGGGCGATTTCTACAAGCCACTGAGCCTGTGGTCGAGAGTGGTGGAGAAGGAAGGGCTGGAGCGGCCGCGCAATAACGACGAGAACTATGCGGTGAGCTGGTGCGGCTGGGGCTATGAGTTTGGAGTAACGCCGAAACAGATGCTGGACACGATTCCGAAGCTGAAGGAATTGGGAATTCATTGGGCGACACTTGACGACGGCTGGTTCAACAATTACGGGGATTGGCAACCACATCAACCGGTATTTGCTGGCGACGCAATCCAGGACATGGTGCGCAAATTTCACGACCAGGGAATCAAGGTTCAAGTCTGGTGGCTTCCGCTGGGAGTGGAAGACGGAAAATATGGCTACGGAGGAAGGAAGTTTGTGGTGTCCGACGTGCTGAAGGAGCATCCGGACTGGTTGATCCTCGATAAGAACGGGAAGCCCGCACGAATGGCGCGCAATCTTGCGACGCTGTGCCCGGCGGTGCCGGAAGTGCAAGCGTACTACAAACAGGTAACCGAACGGTTCATCCGCGATTGGGGATTTGACGGGCACAAGCTGGACAATATCTGGTCGGTGCAGCCGTGCTACAACCCCAAACACCATCATAAATCGCCGAGTGATTCGGTGAACGCGATGGGTGATGTGTACAAAATTATTTTCGAAACGACGCGTGCACTGAAGCCGGACAGCGTGACGCAGAGCTGCCCGTGCGGCACCCCGCCGAATCTCGCCTGGTTTCGCTACATGGACCAGGCGGTCACCGCCGATCCAGTCGGATCAATTCAGGTGCGCCGCAGGGTCAAGATGTACAAGGCCCTGCTGGGGCCGCAATCGGCGATTTATGGCGACCACGTGGAACTGACGCGAATGAAGGGTGCAAATACGGAGCACGAGGAAGACATCGGGGAGGATTTTGCTTCCACGCTGGGCACGGGCGGAGTGCTGGGGACAAAATTCACCTGGCCGGATTACGGCGCGAAATTCAACAACGTGTATTTGAATTCCGCGAAGGACGCGCATTGGAAGGAATGGATCGGGCTGTACAACCAGAAGATGCTATCGAAAGGAAACTTTCTGGACCTGTACACATACGGATTCGATTTCCCGGAGGCGTACGCAATCGAAAAGGGCGGCGATTACTATTACGCGTTTTTCATTCCTGAAGAGAAGGACGCACAGAAGCAAGCCGCTGCAAATGCGAAACCCTGGAAGGGCCAGGTCGAGCTTCGAGGACTGCCTGCGGGCGCGTTCCGCGTCACGGACTACGTGCATCACAAGGAGCTCGGCACGGTGACTGGACCGACAGGAAAGTTGAATGTGGAATTCAGGGGAAATTTATTAGTGGAAGCGTCGCCTGCGCATTAAGAATTATCAGGTCGTAACAACACGTACGGGATATTGGCTGTCACATTCAGTCGGCGGGGGGATCAAAAATGCGCCCGCCTCGGAAGGCGGCCGCTACACAATCGCTCACGTAGGCTAAGGTTTGGGCCGTGGAGCTAGGGGGCGAGAAGGCTCTAGCGCGACAGCGTTCTTGCGCAGGAACGCTTCACGAACAGCAGCATCTCGAAATGCTTCCGTCCCTCCCGGGCGGGTTACGGAAAGCGCGCCGGTAACATTGGCGAATTTCAGGCACTCTTCGATTTTTGCCCCGCGAATAAATTTGTGGACGAAACCGGCGTCAAAGGTGTCTCCGGCTCCGATGGGGTCCACCATATCGACTACGGGCGGAAAGCCCGAGAGTCTTTCTTTTCCGGCCCGCGCGGTCGCTCCGCGAGAACCTCGCTTCACTACCAGCAGCGAAACTTTCTGGGAAAGCGTTTCCACTGCCTTTTCGACGTCGTCGGTTTGGCCGAGTTTGCAGGCTTCCCGCTCATTCACAAACAAAATATCGAGGTAGCGAAGCAACAGTTGAATGTCTCCGCTCCAGCGGTCTTCCGGATCATCGTTGGTGTCCAGGGAAACCGTCAGATTGGCTTCTTTGGCCTTGCGAAAGATTTCGACGAGTTGCGGACGAATTCCTTTTTGTAAGTAGTAAGACGAAACGTGCAGATGCTTGGCGTTGAAGACGTAGCTGAAATCCAGCTCGCGTTCGGTCATGGCGTACATCGCGCCCGGATAAGTAAGAATGTAGCGGTCTTTGCGCTGCGGAAGGATAACGGTGAGGCCGGTAGTCTTGCCCTTCAAGCGACGCACGTGAGAAACATCCACGCCGCTTTCGGAAAGCCGTTGGACACAAATCTCTCCGAACGGATCGTCACCAATGCAGGAACTGAAGCCTACTTTGTTGCCGAGAAGCGCGAGGTTGTGGGCAAAGATGGCCGAGGAGCTTCCCAGCGTGATGCTGAGATCCTTGGCCAGGTGTTCGCGTTCCAGGACCAGGGTCTGCGGCAACCCATAGAGAACGAGGTCGAGGTTCAGTTCACCGATGACGCTGACGTCGAGTGCAGCCACGAACTCACTTCCTTCCTGTTAGTCGAGAATTACAACTCGAGTCAAATTTTTCGGCTGGTCGGGGTTAAGCCCTTTGGCGACCCCGGTAAAGAATCCCAAGAGCTGGCCGGGAACGATGTACGGCGCCAGCAGCACCAATTCGTTCTCGGGAAGATTCATCTCCAAAACAAGATCCGAAGCAGCGTGGATTTTCTGGTTGGAGTTATTGCAAACAGCGATCGTGACGCCACCGAGTTCCTTCATTTCTTGCAAAACTTCGATTTCGGCTTGCTGACCAGACTGGCTGATGAAAAACATCAGGCAGGTGCGTGGGCTGACGATGGCCTTGGGACCATGGCGGAATTCGAGAGTGTGAAAGAACTGGCTGTACGAGCAGGACATTTCCATGACTTTCAGAGCGGCTTCCCGCGCGATGCCGTGGAATGGGCCTTGCCCCAAGAAGATGTAATCGTCGAAAGAGTGCCGGCCTACAAATGTCTCCAGTTGCCGCGCGAAGGAACCGATGAGCGGGGCAAACTTTTCGGCGACATCGTGCAAGGATTGAATGAAAGCGGAGTTCCCGGCGTACCGCGCTGCCACGTACTGCAGACTGATGAGCATGCTGGTGAACGAGCGGGTCATCACCGTGCTGTTTTCATCGGCCGAACGCAAAACAAGGCAGGAGTCGCAAGCCGCTTCCAGCTCGCTTTTTTGAGAACAGGTGATGCCAACAGTGGGCATGTGCATTTCGTGCTTCAGAACCTGTGCGGCACGAACGGCCTCGGAGGTTTTCCCGGAGCGCGAGATTACGACGGCCTGCACATCCGTGCCGTCCACGCGCGTAAGTTTCGGATATAGCAACACCTCGGAAGCGGGCACGGCACACGCGGCACCACCGGTAAGCAGCGTCCAGGAATTGGCTGCGGCTTCGGCGAGATAGAAACTTGTGCCACAGCCGACAAACAGCCATGAAGGCTTACGCGCGCCGCTGGCGGCGATTTTTTCCAAGACTGCGTTTTGCGCAAGTTCTTGTGAGACGGATTGCCACGTGGTTGCTTGCGAAAGAATTTCCTTCCAGGTGTCCAATCGTCCGTACTGTGTTTCGTCGAGCCGCATGAGCCTTCTTTCTGAACGGTGAGTTTGGAAACTATACCAGCGTTACTTCAATATCAGCGTCGCGCAACGCCTTCAGATCGTTCTTGGAAATATTCTTGTCGGTGATGGCCTCGTGCACGGCTGACGCCGGCAAAATAAGAGACAGGCTACGGCGCCCGAACTTGCTGGAGTCGCAAACGATGATGGTGCGGCGAGCGGATTCGGCCATGGCGCGATTGACCCGGGCTTCGAGCAGGTTCGGGGTCGTCAATCCATAACTAACATCAAAGCCATCCACACCCAGGAACAAGAGATCGGCGCTCAGTTTACGGAGAGATTCCTCCGCAAGCGGTCCCACCAAGGAGAAAGAGTTCTTGCGCAAGGTTCCGCCGGTAAGAATAACCTCCACCGGCGCGTCGGCCAGCTCCGCGGCAATGTTGGTGGCGTTGGTGATGATCGTCAAGTTCTTGATCTGGCTGCACGCGCGCGCAATCGCCGTAGTGGTGGTGCCGGAATCGAGAATGATGACTTGCCCGGGCTTGATTTTCTCAGCGGCTGCCGCGGCGATACGAACTTTTTCCTGGCGATGCTTGCGCGCCTTTTCCTGCAAGGGGCTGTCTTTCAGCGCTCCCGTTTCCTTCGGCAAGGCGCCGCCGTGGGTACGCTCCAATTGGCCATCGTGATGGAGCGATTCCAGGTCCTTGCGGATAGTGATTTGTGAAGTGCGAAAATGGCGGGAGAGCGAGCGTACCAAGACGCGTCCGTCCTTGCGCAGTAATTCGAGGATCTCCCGGCGGCGCTCTTCACTGAGCATGTGAGTGGACTTCGCTCCTGTTCATTGGTTATTGAACTCTTTCCACAACAATCCGTTGTTGCAATCGAGCAATGTCCGCGGCGTTCGCGCGGCCAGCCGCGTCAGCCAGGCAATTTGCAGAACCACAGGCAGCCGCGAGCCGCACGGTGTCACATGGGTTCATGCCTTGTTGGGCGGCAAAGGCGAAGCCCGCTAAGGTCGCGTCTCCACTGCCCACCGTCGAACGCGCGGAGAGTTCCGGCACCTTGGCAATGATGGCGTTCTCTCCGGTGGAAAGCCAAACCAAGCCGCTTGCGCCCAGGCTGATTGCGCCCGCGGCTGCCCCTGACTGCAACATCGATGCGAGGACGGCTCTTGCGGAGTTCGAGCTGTCGATCTTACTTCCGCTCCAGGCTTCTGCTTCTTCGCGGTTCGGCTTGATGAAATCGGGCTTGGCCGGCAACGCACTCTTGAACGGTTCGCCGCTGGTATCCAGGAAAACGCGAGCGCCTGCTGCGTGGGCCGTTCCGACCAACGTTCCGTAAAAATCCACAGGAACGCCCGGCGGAAGGCTGCCGGAGATGATTACGGTTACCGGCTCACGCGAGTCAGTCAGCAGCTTCACAAACGTGCTTTGCAGCCGCCGCAGCTCTTCAGGAGCGATTTGTCCACCAGGCTCAAGGATTTCTGTAACTTGTCCTCCTCCATCAATAATCTCCAGATTCGTTCGCGTGCCAGCCGCGATCGGAATCGCTTGCACTTGAATCGAAAGCGCGCGCAATCCGTCGACGAGTTCATTGCCACTGGCGCCGCCAGAAAAGCCAAACCAGACCGGATCGGCACCGAGCGTTCTCAGAACCATGGCCACGTGAGCGGCTTTGCCACCCGGTGCCGGCTGGACTTCCGTTGCGCGATTCACTTGGCCGACGCGAAGCTTTTGCAGCCGCAACCGCTTGTCCACTCCGGGATTCAGACTGACACAAAGAAACATGGACAGCCCTCAGCTTCCCGCTGCGGCGTTGCCAAATTTGAACCACGGCGTGGCGGTCACCAGGCGCTTGTTCACATTTTCGATATTGCGAACACCTTCCTCTGCGAGCCAATCGTGCAATGCGGAGGTGCCGTGTTTCACGAATACATCAACGCCGTCTTTCCATGTGGCTCGTCCACAAAGGACGCCGGAGAAATTCGCGCCGGCCTCCGAGGCAAGTTCCAATCCAAACTGAAATGCGGCGTTGCTCACTCCTTCCGAGAGATAGATGAAAGGCACCCGGGCGCAACTGGCGGAGTGCAGACAATGTTTCATCGCCTCCTGCCGTGTGTACAGCGATTCTCCTGCGGAGGACGGCGAGCCCTGGACAAAGGCGAGATTCACGGGGAGACCGACCTTGAGGACGTCCACGCAGTATTTTGCGTTGGAAAATTCCGTAATCCCAGCGGAAACAATTTCCGGCTTGATACGCGCGAAATCGACGCCCTTCGGGTCCATACCATCAACGTAGCTTACGAGTTCCAGGAAAAAGGGGGCGGCGGATTCGGCGCACTCTGCCCCCACTTTTTGAACGAATTCGTACTTGGTTTCGTTAATTTGCGCGGAGGAGCGGCTTGAATAGTATAGAAGAAGTTTGACAGCGTTGGCTCCGGCATCGAGCAGACGAGAAACGGACCAACCGTCGAGCAGCCGCGGCAGCCGTCCCGGGACGTTTTTGTCATAGCCGGTTTGTTCGTACGCGAGCAAAAGTCCTGCGCTGGGCGCGCGTTTTGCGGCGGCGGGAAGGCCGTACTCCGGATCCAGGAGGATGGCGCTGGCATGTGGCGTGAGGATGGTGCTGACCGCCTCCTTGAATTGCACGAGATTTTCGCCGGGAACATTTGCGGTTTCGATGCCCATGGACCGAGCAAACAAATCGCGCATGGCGCCGCGCTGGTCGATGGCCAGAGCAGCGATGATGCCGCGCGCGTCGGCGACTGCCGCGAGACCAGCTAGTTTGCCTGCACCGACAGACATAGCTGTTCCTTCCCTTGCGATCACTTGAGTACCCAGACGACTGCGCCGCGTTCCAGCGCCGGCAGAGTGAACTCCATTCTATCGTTCTGCTTGGTGCCTTGGAGTGTTTGAATTTCGCCCAGAAACGGAAGATACGCAAGCGAATTGCCCATCCTTACCGGAATCGTGACTTTCACGCCAGGAACGGCTGCGGGAATGGCAACCTTTCCGGGCACTAGCCCTGTAAAGTTTGCCAGGAAAAGATGAGGTGCGCCGTCAACCAAGGCAAAATTCGCGGCGACTGTGGGTGGCGCGTCCACCTGGATTTGGCTGTTCAGCTTAATGGACTGAAGAAAGTCCTTGGGCATTTCCTGCACGCCGCCGGAGAAATCCTTTTGCAGCTTTTGAAAATGTTGCGCGGCCGGGTCATTTTCTGTGTATTCGAATTTAGCAGAAGAATTCATGCCGGTGGCATTGTGCCCCGTAGCCAAGATACGCCCACCGCTGGAAGCGAACTGATTGAGCGACTGCTTTTCGGAATCGCTGAGCGTGGTGACATTTGGCAAGACCAGGAGTTCACCGTGAAATTGAGCCAGCGTCCTCGGGGTCACTACTTGAAACTCGCGATGTGCTTGCAGCAGCAAAACTAAAAGTCCGCGATAGGAAGGGAGGAATCCGCCGGGGTCGTAGTCGCGGCTCTTTGGGGAAAAATAAACACCCACGGGATGCATCGGAGAGCGCGGCGAATATAGAACCTTTTCGTTCTTTTCGATCCACTGGAAGATTTGCGCCCGAGTGGGCTCATCGTTGGAGCCGGCCATGGAGTGTCCGGGCGCGTCCCAGAAATTTGCTCCGTCCACGACCTGCGACATGGCCAGATTTTTCATGGCTTCGCGCGCATCGATGTTTTTGTCGCCGTCCCAGGAGTAATTGAGAATCCAGGTGGCTTTTCCCTGGGCGAAGGCGCGAAACGTAAGCATGCCCGCCTGATACAGGAACCAATCGAATTGCGAGCGTGAAGAGGCCATGTGCTCGCCTTCGCCGAATTCGTATTCGTGGGCAATGGCGTCCACCACGCCGTACAGCTGATAGACATCCGCGCCGACGCGGGTGGATTCCTGCTCGATGCCCGGATAGATTTCCGGAATGACCATTATGTCCGGATTGACGGTGCGCGCGTTGTCGCGAATCTCCTTCATGAAATCGGTAAACGTTTCGATGCGAAAATCGATCCACTTTCGAAAATTGGGGTCCTGGAAATCGCCGAGCTTGAGATCTTTCTTGGCGTCCAAACCGGTTTTCTCGCGAAAGGCCACGACGGTGGCGTCGTCGAAACTGGCCCAGGTATTTTCCCAGCCGTCGAAGTGAGTCATCCAATAAGGGATATCGACGTAGATTCCGTCGATGCCGGTGGCGGCGATTTGACGGACGCGCTCCATGTAGATCTTGCGCCATTCCTTTACGTAGGGGCTTATCCAAACGTCTTCATCGCCGGGCCTGATCCAAAACGCCGCGCCAGAAGTGAACACTGCTGGCTCGCCAGTAATCTTGCGCTGTAACCAGTCTGGGTGATCTTTTACCACGGAGTGCGGGGATTTATCCGCATGCGCGGTGATGCACTCGGTTCCGGCGATGTAGACGAATGCGTGGTTCTTGGCTTCGTGAGCGGCCTTGGCGATGGCGCTGATCGCTTTGAGCTTGTCGGTGGGATCAAGAAAGCTCTCGTAGCGGCCGGGAATATCGTTGTCGACTTCAATGCCGAAAACGTGATCCTTGCGGGCTTTCTGCATGATCGCCTCGGCATCGTTGCCGCGCAACCCGTACGCGCCAATGCGCACGTAGTTCGTCCAGTTCTGCTCCTGGGCACGTGTGCGGGTTGCTGCACCCGAGAGGACGATGAGACACAAGCCTAGGACGGCGCGGGAAGTCATTGGCATTTAACGTACCTCTCTAGAACTCGAACCGGATACCGAACTGGGTATGCCGTGGGGTGTTCAAAGTGCTGGTTACTTGCCCGAAGGCAGAATCGCCAAAAGAGGTATTCGGGAAGTTGAACCTGGGAGTATTGGTAAAGTTAAAGAATTCGGCGCGAATCTGGAGTTTCATACTTTCGCGGATGGAAAATTCCTTGCTGACGGAAAGATCGGCGTTGTGGATGCCGTCGCCGCGAAGCTGGGCGAAATAACGTGGAGCGTTGCCAGCGATCTGGTCGCCAGGATCCGCGAAACAGCTGGCGTTGAAAACGGAGGCGGAGTTTGGATCGATGTTAGCCCCGGCAGACAAATCCTGCCCATTGGCAGCCGCCTGGTGATAGCTGAAACCGGAGCTAATTGATGGACAGATGACGTTAGGGCGCTGGTTGCCATCTGCCAGGCGCGGGTTGGCCATGACGATACTGATCGGCGTTCCGGTCTGGAAGGTCACAAAGGTGGAGATGGTCCAACCACCAACAACACCATCCAGAAAGCGATTCATATCGTGACCAATCCAGAGGTTTCGCCCAACGGGAACATTGACGATCGCGGCGACCACGAAACGGTGTGTGGCGTCGTTGGCGCTGATGGAACGCTCTGCCTTCAGATTGTCATAGAGTTGAGGGATACCCGAACTGAGGCTGGCGGTGATGAAGGAGTTTGCGCCAGCCGAAGAATCGTCAATAGCCTTGGAGAAGGTGTAGTTACCCTCGAAGCTGACATAGTGGCTGGGGCGCTTCTGAAAGCGCACCTGAAGGGAATTGTAGGAAGCGCTGGCGGTGAGCTCGGTAAGCCCGCTGAATGCGCCGTCGAATTGTGGATAGGGGCGCAAGACGTTGATCAATGGAATTTGGGCGTCGTTGTAGATGGATTCCGGTTCGTTGAAAACGGCGGTGGGGCCCTGGAAGAGCGGCAAGAAAGGATTGTCGACCAGGGAGTTGAGAGTATTAGAGGGAGTCACGCAATTCCCTGGGTTTGGGCCCGCGAGACAGGCGTTGTACTGCGACACGATTTGATCTCGCGTGGAGGACGGCAGGAAATTTCGATTGGCAGTGCCCGAGAAGGAGCTGTAGGGAAGATGCGTGCTGCGGCTCGCGGAATAATCCACGCCGATGGTGATTCCCGCGGGGAATAGGTGCTGTACCCCAAGGTTCCACTGGTAGATTTCCGCGTTGCGTGCTTCGCCTGTGTCCAGGCTGTTGTTATCCGGGAAACCCCAAAGTGCCAGCGGCCCATACTTATCGCCTTGCGGTGGCGCATAGCCCGTTGGAAATGGATCTTCCAATGTGGCGAATTGGGTCTGGAAATTATCTTTCGTAAACAGAATGGGATGAGAATTGCCGAAAGCTGTTCCGGTGAATTGAAAATTGGTGGCCACGTTCAGACCATAGTAAATTCCGGCGCCACCGCGAACCACTGTGTTGGAATCAAGCGCGTAGGCAAACCCGAGGCGTGGGGCAACGTTGTTGCGGTCTACCGGGATGTTGCGGTTTCCGGACGTTGGGAAATTAGTGATGCCGGCAAGACTTCCGCTACGGTCGATCAAGCCGGGGACGCTGATCGGAACAGCAACGCCGCTGTCACCGGTGAAATTGCTGAATTGCAGCTGATTGTATCGTTCGGTGTAGGGAGTGCTCCATTCGTAGCGCAGGCCGAGATTCACAGTCAGCTTCGGATTAACTTTCCAATCGTCTTGCACGTAGAAGGCGGTCTCCTTCGATTTGTTGGCGACGGATTTGAAAACCGAAAGACTGCTGCTACTTGGGTCGCCGTAGCCCAGAAGCAAGCTGGCGAAGGAGTTTCCCTGGAGAGAATCGCCCGCGCCGACGACTTGCTCGGTTGCCCCCTGTGTGAAGTGAAAAAAGCCGGTCGGCGGATTGGGTTGAAAGAAGTTGTTAAAGAAAACCCTTTGCTCGCCGCCAAACTTGATAACGTGCCGACCTCTGACCCAAGACAGCGAGGAGTTATAGGAGAAAAGGGTGTGAGCAAAACCGGTGTCGGTGCAGCACTGGTTGAACAGTGAGGTCGCGTTGTTGTCCATCTGAATCACGGGGAAGCGATCCAGACCGTTGACTTGGGAAAGAATCGCATCGCCCGGCGCGTCAAAGGCGGTTCCGAGCTTGGGGTAATTCTCTGTCACCGGTGCAACAGCGCGATCGATGGCGAAGCGGTTGGTCCACACCATGGTGGCGGTGGGACTCCAATTGTCTTCCAGGACCGCGTTGTTCACGTCGGTAGTGCTGTCCTGCCCGTCGCCGAAGTCGCCGTCACCGAAGACCGTGGGCACGCTAAAGGTGCTATGAAGTTGGCTATAGCGAGCGGAGAGGTGGTTCTTGTCGTTAAAGTGATGGTCGATCTTGACGTCGAACTGGTAGCCGTCGCTCTTGCTCAGGATCACCTGGTGGAAATTGGGAGTTCCGGGAGCAGCGTCGTTGATGGTTGGCTGCGGATACATGTTGATGATTTTCTGGCCGATGGGGTTGATCAAAGTGGGATCGATCACGTTGGGGACAGCGAACTGCGCACGATTGCCGCTGGGGTCTACGTTGAAGGGATTGAAGATTTGTTGCTGAACCGGCTGGCCGACGGCGCATCCCTGGCTAGGATCGGTGCACAGCACGAAGGTATTGCGGAAGTCTCCAGCGCGTTCGGCGGCCGTGGGCACAAACGCGTTGATCGACGTGGGATCGTTCTGTCGGACTTTTTCAAGGTCCACAAAGAAAAAGGTCTTTTCCTTCTTGATTGGGCCACCGAGTGAGAATCCATACTGATCCCGCACATGATCTGGCTTGGCGATTCCCTGGGCATTGCTGAAAAAATCGTTGGCGTCCAGCGCGGATCTTTGCCCAAACCACCAGCCGCTGCCATGAAATTTGTTGCCGCCTTCTTTCAGGACGATGTTCACCACCGTGCCGCCGTTATTGCCGAACTCCGCAGAGAAGCTGTTGTTCTCCACTTTAAATTCCTGAACGATTTCCACGGAGGGCTGATAGTAGACGTTGGTGGTCGCGCCTTCGCCCTGTTCAGGAGCGCTGGTTAACGCGCCATCGACGCGTATTTCAGCAGTGGCGTTGCGTTGGCCATTGGAAACAAAGTTTGTTCCAGTGGGGTACGAGTCCGAAGTACCCTGGCCCGCAGTTTCGGTCACGCCTCCAGACAGGAATACCAGGCCGAAAAAGCTCCGATCCGGCAGGGGGATGTCGCGAACGTATTCATTGGTCACGTCGGTACCGAGGCTCGCGCTGCCGGTATCCAACAGCGGTGGTTGCCCCGAGACTGTGACGCTCTCGGTGACCGTTCCAGCCCTGACCGTAAAATCCAGAGTGGCTTGCTGGCTGACTGCCAGAATCAAACCCTTGCGTTCCTGCGCGGCCATGTTTGGGGCTTCTACGCGAATTGTGTAACTAGCAGGACGCACGCCCGTAAAAACGTAAATCCCCCTCGAATCCGTCTCCCGAGTGGCGCTTACGTTGGTCCCTTCATCGATCAGCGTGACTTTCGCGCCCGGAATGACGGCGCCGCTTGAATCGCTGACCACGCCGGTTAATTGCGCGGTGTAACTGGCTTGAGCCGCGGCAGGCCTGGACACCGCAGCAATGCAAACAATGAGAACCAAAGATAGTAAGACGAGTTTACACGCAAGAAATCGAGTCCCCACGTTCATACGACACCCCCCGGTGACGCTCTAAACAAGAGTTGCGGTCAAAAACACTGACTTTCGAACTCTTTCGCTTTATTTCTTTTACTTACTTTTCGGCAGGGTGTCAATAACTGATATTCGCGCGGCGGCAATGCCAGGAGTCGAAGAATTAAATGGATTAGCGGTTCGTGGGATGGACCTGAAATTCGGAGAAACCCGGCTTGCGCACGGCTGCCGGAACAATTTCGATTCGATTAAGGACTTGGCGTCGAATAAATCTTGATCCAGTGGTTGCGCATACGCGCCTGGATTTGCTGTTCCTGCATGTTTACTATCATCAGATTGGTTTGCTGCATGGGCATGTGGCAATCGACGCAGTTCTCCCGGATCTTTGCGCCCAGTTTGGCGAATTCAGCACAATCGGTATCTTTATGGCATTGCAAGCATTTGTCCGAATATGCCGCCGCCGGCCGCTCCGGCGCGTGCTCATCATGGCAGGTCTTGCAGGTTAACTCCGCGTTTTGGTAGCAGCGGCTTCGTTGCATGAGCGCTACTTGATTGCCATGCACGTCGACGTGTGCAGCGGGATCGGGACGCGCCAACACTAGATAATCCACCAGTGGTTGTCCGGGGATGTACGAAAAAGCCGGCGCAACTCGTTGCCCGAGTCCGCCGTGACACTGCCCGCACACCTCAATTTCCCGCTCCTTCGACAACTTTGCCGGATTCACGATAAAAGAATTGCCGGTGGCAGCCGTGGTGGGTGTCGGCCGCTCGTGCTCCACATGTTCCCTGCCCGGACCGTGGCACCGCTCGCAAGAAATGCCCAGAACGTAATCGGTTTTTTTATAAGAATCCACGCCTTTCACGGAAGCAATGCGCGCGAAATACGAAGCGTGGCATTCCAGGCACATGGGCAGGATGGGCCTGTCGAAGTCCGCAACCGCATCGGGCAAACCCGGACTGTTGATCCACTCTTTCAATTCCTTCCAGTAGGATACTGGCAATAGAAAGAGTTGGTTCCCGCGCCAGTACACGTACGTCTGGCCCTTTCCTCCCGACCCTATGATCAGATCGATTCGCTCCGTCCGTGTTTTTTCGTGCGGCGGATGCCCGAATACCGCCGTCTCGTAAAATCCACCCTTCTTTTCGTCCATTCGAAAATGTAGATCCGGATCGCCGGTCGTAAAAATATTTGTGCCGTCCGCAAACGTACCCACGATGGAATCTTTGTCGGGGATTTGCGATGTCCGGTGGTGCGCGGTGTGGACATACGTTTCGCTGATCTCGCGGTGGCACTCCTGGCAGGCCGCGTCTCCAACAAAGTCACGGCGGGTGGACGCATCTTCCGTGGCGGATTCTCTAGCCGGAGCTGGACGCGAAGTTCGTGTTTGTGCCGGCGTGGCTGCGTTCCTGCTGGCAGAGAGGAGAGCGGCGCTGCAAGCCAGCATCATCACAACGCCGATGAGTTCGACCGTCTTCAAGCAGGTTTTCCCTACATCCTAGGTTAGCTGATATTGCGCCCGCTTTAGCCTTGCACTGCACTCTGCAAAACTTCGTGCAGACGTTGTGCTACCACCAAATCTTCGCCCGGCTGAAGCATCCATACGCCAACGACGACGGTGTTGGGACCACCGGGTAGGCCTGCACTGGCCGGTCCGCCTCCGGTGGCGGGATTCAGCTCGATACGCGGATTGCCCTGGCGCATTTTCTGCATCACTTCGGGTCCGGTAATTTTGATGCGATTTTGGTCGAAGCTGATAAGGAGGTGGGGAACGTGATTCGCGACCGGAGGAATGAAAATGTTTGTTTGCACCGTGGGCAACGGCTTCAGGTGGTTAGCAATAAGTTCTGCACGCTTCTTGTATTCCGCTTCCATAGCTGCGTCATCCTGGCTCAGAAACCAGTCCACTGCCGCAACCAAGCCGACGATCTCCTCTTTGGCAACTTTCAGGCCGCGGCCGACGGCGTTCGAATTCGGAGAGTTGTTCAGCCTGGCTGCGTCGATCAAGTCTTTTCTGCCAAGCAGAAGGCCCGTGCATTGCGGACCACGCAAGCCTTTGCCGCCTGAAAAAGCCACCAAGTCAAAGCCCATCTGCGTGTAATTCCATAGATTGGAAATCGGTGGCACATCCGCAGCAGCGTCGTTGAAACACGGCAATCCATGCTTGTGCGCCACTTGTATCCATTCTTCTCTTCCGATTTTTCCGCCTTCACCCGCGTTGAAGAACTGTGTCATTACCGTGCGCTCGGTAAACGCTTTTTCGTAGTCCTCCAGAGTTTCCACTTGCACAAAGTGAGCGCCGCAATTACGGATGGCGTGATCGTAATCGTAGCGGTGCGCCTTCTGAACAATCACTTCATTTTTCAGGCCGCTCAGGTCCGTGGGTATGTTGACAATCGCATCTTTGTTGCCGATGGTGATGCAAGCGGCAGTCCCCAGGGTGAGTCCGGCCGAGGCTCCGGAAGTGACCAAGGCCCCTCCGCAGCGCAAGCGCTTTGCGAGGTACTCGCCTGCGGCGTCGTGCAGTTCGATCAGATTCACGGGGTGAAGAGACGCCAACGCAACGGCCGCCTGCACTTCATCCGGCATCGTGGAGGCAGATAGCGTAGTGTACGTGCCCGCTGCATTGATAAACGGAGTTACACCCAACTTCTGGTAGTAGTCGACTCCCTTCACAGGCGAGGCAGCGGGAGCCGCTGTGCCAGCTTGCAAGGCCGAAGTCGCGCAAATTCCTGCGCCGCCAACAAGAACCGCGCTTCCCTTGTGCAACAGCTTTCGACGGCTAAGTTTTTCAGACATGTACGCTCCTCTATTAGTGTTCATCAGTGCCGCGGGTAATCATCAGCCATTGCTGGCTTTGAGTTTCCTTCTGTCGGAGTATTGAAATATTGCGGGCGCGCCTTTTCCCATTGCACCATGCTGAGGCCCGATGGGTCGTAGACAATGCGGCCGGCACGCACGGTCATGCGAGCGGCGATCCGAAAGTTGCCATCCATGCGGGCAAGGCCGCAGTCGACATATCCGAAGTGTCCCTGCTGTTCCTCGAGTACGGCGATATCCGCGTCCTTGCCAACCGACAAGGTTCCCAGCTCCGGGCGGTGAATTTCGCTGGCGGGGTTTATCGTGGACCGGCGAATCAGGTCGTTCAGGGGCACTCCCATGGAACGAAATTTGGAAAGAACTTCCGTCATGCCGAGGATTGTGAAATTGCCGCTGTGCAGATCCGTCGACATCGAATCAGGAATAAAGCCCTGCTTGACCGCGGGAACGGCATTGCGAAACCAGAAGCTGCCCGCGCCGTGCCCGACATCAAAAATTACGCCGCGCTTGCGAGCTTCGTCCAGAATTGGGTTGATCTTGCCGTCTGCAAGAAGAATCGGAAATTGTTGTGCAAAAACGTGAGTGTGAATATCGCCTGGCCGCGCTTTCTTCAAGATTAGATCGGCGTACGTCCTGTCCGCACGTGGCCAGAAGTCGTACATCACCGGCAGGCCGGCGGATTGGGCGCACTCTATGGCTCGATCAACGGCTGCCCATGGTGTGTGTTCCGGATCGTAGGGCGCATCGGTCCAATAGTGCGCGGTCTTTACGCCAACGATAATCTCCGGATACTTGTGGATCGTTTCCGCACAGCGTTTTGGATCCATCTGGTCGACGGTCTGCTCCAAACCGCCTTCCATTCCATTGGCAACAATGTTGAGAAAAGCGAGGACTCGGACCTGCGCCCTGTCGATGACTTCCATCTTTTCCAGCAAAAATGTGTCGGCACCCGAACTACCCGCATCCACGATGGTGGTGACGCCGGATTTCAGCGCAAGATCGGCCGGGATTCCATACGGTACTACCCCGTGCGTGCGGGCTTCTGGAGTGAACCAATCCAGCGGCGCGCCTCCATGGCCAATGTGGACGTGAATATCGATCAGACCTGGCGTGACATACAGGCCGGTAACATCGACGACCTTTCCGGCATCTGTAGCGGCAATACTCTTTTCAACTGCGGCAATTTTCCCGCCTGAGACCGCGACGTCCATCACGCCATCGAGATGGTTCGCGGGATCAATGACGTGACCGCCCTTCAGCAACAAATCGTAGCGCGGAGCCTGCGCATGTGCCGCCATACAAAACAACAATGCCAAAGCGGCTGCGAGTCCGACTGAATGCCTTCTACCTTTGGGCATGCGAAATCCTCTTTGCGTGATGCTGCCTTAGCATTCACCGAAATGAATTGAAAACGTCGCAAGTGTACTGGGTCCAAACCGGGTTGTCACTAGCTGCGAACATCTACCGTAAGGCGCAGCGTTTGAAATTTCTTGGGAAACGCCACTATTGTAAACACCGGATGGTGTAGCGTAGCCTGAATAACGCTGCGTTATCGCGGGAATGGACGAACCGCCGCATTGGTCCGGGCAAGACGTTCGGCCGTGGGAAAAAGTTCGAGGAGAGTGAATACAACCGATGGATCGCCGCACCTTCGTAAAACGTAGTTGCATGGGCGGCGCGGGATTTATTCTCGCAAGAAACGTAAGAGAATTGGCGGCAGACGGAGTGGTCCTGCCCCCGTCCCCTCCCATCGACATTCACGAACCCTCGCAAATTGCGCCTTCGCCGCTGCGCATTCCAGGCCTCTATCCTGGAAGGGTCATTGAACTTCGCGACACGCGGTCCATCGTGGGCAATCGCGTTTCGCAACCCGTGATCGGCCAGATGCTGGAGCGGGGAATGAAGGAATTGACAGGCGAATCGAGCACTCTGGCAGCTTGGGCGAAATTCGTAGGCCCGCCGGATGTGGTTGGGATCAAGATCAACCCTTCGGGCGCGCCGGCTTGCTGTTCCTCCCCGGAAATCGTCAAGGAAATCATCAAGGGGTTACAATCCGCAGGAGTGACCACCGGCAATATCGTTATCTTTGACCGCTACGCCTACGAAATCGATATCGGCAGCTATCAGACTCATCTTCCCACCGGAATCACCGTTATCGGCATCCAGGAGAACAAACTAGACGCGTCCGGCTACGATCCCAACGTGTACTGCCAGGCAAGTTTTTTTGGAGAATGGGAGACACGCTCGTACCTTTCCAGTCTGGTCACCCAGAAGCTCACCAAGATCATCAACGTTCCCACGATGAAGGATCATTCCGCCGCAGGCGTAACCGGTTGCCTCAAGAATTTAGGTTATGGCACGTTCAACAACGTGGCGCGCTCCCATCAGAGCCCGTATTCCTTTACCGACCCGTTGATCGGTGTGATGTGTTCCATGGAGCCACTGCGCTCGAAAGCGGTCTTGAACATCATGGACGGCACACGCATGGTCTGGCATGGGGGGCCGCTGACACAAGCACAGGAATTTATTTATCCGGCGGGGCTGCTGTTCGTTGGAACCGATCCGGTGGCCATGGATACGATTGAGCTGCAGGCTATCGAGAAGAAGAGACTCCAGGAAAGGGCACCTTCGCTTTGGGATCGGGATCCAAAGAGTATTACTTCGAACAGCTGGGAGTTCTACGGGGATGCGGCCAAGAATTTGTTTTATCGCCGGCCAGACCATATCGCTGCAGCGGGAAAGCTCGGGCTTGGCGTGTCCGATCTTAAGCAAATCGATCATCGTCAGATTGCCCTCGATTAATGGACCCACAGTTAGTGGAAACGAATCCCAAAACGATGGGCGTGGTCACGCCGCCTCTATCCGAAACCGACTGGGTAGCGCTGCTTCATGACGGTACGCGAAGCGGCGGCCATGGAGCATCGCTGCTACCGGCCCCGACTCGCGCACGTTGGCAGGCGCGCGCAGGCGGTTCCGTTCGATCCAGTCCAGTATTGCGGGACGGTACTCTGTATGTAGCCGCGCTTTCGGGTAGTGTTCATGCGCTCAACGTCGAAACCGGGCGTGCGAAGTGGACATTCCAGGCACCGGGACAGATTCATTCCACCCCGTCGCTAAGCGGGACGAAGCTTCTGTTTGGTTGTGATACTGGAACGGTCTATGCGCTGGACTGCGAATCGGGAGTAAAGGCCTGGGAGGCACTGACGCAAGCAGAGGTGTGGGCGTCACCGGTGATTCGAAACGGGACGGTTTACGTTGGGAGCGCAGACGGACATATGTATGCGTTTGATGTGCAGTCGGGGAAAGAGCGCTGGAAACAGTCGCTAGGTGGTCGCGTCTATTCCTCGGCGTATGCAGCGGAGAAAACGATTTATGTTGGGTCCGGTAACGGAGATATCTGCGCGTTGGAGGCTGTCTCTGGCAAGATCCTCTGGACGACACCTACCGGGAATGGAATTGATTCCTCGCCAGCCCTCTCCGGAAACACGCTCCTTATTGGATCCGAAGACTTCTTCTTTTACGCTCTAGACGCGAACGGTGGAACGGTGAAATGGAGATACGAGACAGGTTTAGGAATCATGTCGTCCCCGGCTGTGTCTGGTGACATAACCATTGCAGGTGGAAAAGACGGTTATTTATACGCTTGGGAGATTTCCACCGGCAGGTTGCGATGGAAGACGCAGGCTGGCTTGGTAATTACCTCTCCACCGGTTATCGGCGATTCAGTGGTTTACATTGAGAGCCAGGGAACCGTCGCCATAGACACCGCGTCGGGGAAAGTCCTTTGGCACGCTGGGGTTGGCAGCTCGGTGCAAGCCGCGCCCGTAATCTCCGGGAAGACCATCTATATCGCGAGCAACGATGGTGAGGTTTATGCGCTGGAGTAGACCCGGTGGCGCATCCCTCCTGCTGGCCTTCTTCACCGCTTCGTCGGCGGCAGCGCCTGAGCTTGCGCAGATGTTTCACAAAAGCAAGTACACCATGGGAACGGTATTTGACGTCGTGGTGTACGACACCTCGTCGACGCACGCAGAGCAGGCCATGGACGCTGCGCTGGGGGAGATCGTCCGCCTGGACTGGGTCATGAGCGACTACAAGCCCGACAGCGAACTAAGCAAATTGAATCGCGCCGCCCATAACCAACCTCAGACCGTTTCCCCCGACCTTTATCGGGTGATCTCGGAATCGCTGCCGTATTCGAAGCTTTCCGGCGGCAAATTTGATGTGACCATTGCGCCCCTGGCAGATCGCTGGAAGGCCGCTCTCCGCGGAGAGCCTGCGCCGTCTCCGGCGGAGCAGCAAGCCCTGCGGGAATGCGTGGGGTATGAAAAGGTCCAGATGATTCCGCCAAATCAAATCGAGTTTCATTCGCCATGCCTGAGAATTGATTTGGGCTCTATAGGCAAGGGCTACGCCGTGGACCGCGCAGCGGAAATCCTTCGCGCGCGGGGAATCAAGAATGCTCTCATTGACGCGGGCGGAAGCACGTTTTACGGGATGGGCGCTCCGCCAGGTAGTACCGGATGGCTTGTGCACCTGAGAGACCCTTCCCAAAGGGTCGACCCGCAAGTGCTGCTGTGCGACAACAGCGCGTCGACTTCGGAGCAAACTCCCAAGAGTCTCCTCGGCAACGACTCGGCGGGACATATCATCGATCCGGCGGATGACACGCCTCTGAAGACAGGCTATGCGTTGAGCGTCGTCACAAAAACTGGCACGGCTTCCGACGCTCTCTCAACCACGTTGCTGCTTGTAGGCCCAGAAAAGGGGAAAACATTGGTAGAAGGTACGAGGGACACCGCTGCAATTTGGGTTTCCGCCGAAGGAAGCACGGAGATGGCGACAAGCGGTCCACGGATTTTGCTGGGGACAACCGGCGGAAGCCGATCCGTGGCGGAGCTGGGAGAAAAACCGTGCGCTGCGGGAAACTAAAGGAACACAGGATGTTTCTCGGCGGGAAACTCGCTCTCTCCTTGCTCGCGCTTGGCCTGATTGCTTCGGGCGCGGCGGGTAAAGTGCTGCTTCGCTGGACGCAAAGCAATATCCCGGCCGCAAAAAATCTTGGCGTGGACGAGCTTGCGATACCGTGGAACGCCGATGCCAAAAAATTGGCAGTGATCGCCAGAGAGAAGGGCTATCGCGTATATCTGGAGGTCGTGCCCCAACAAGCGAACACGGTTGCGGAGACGGAAGCAAATGCCGGTATCGCAGGCCTGCTGCTCGCGCCGGCCTTGGGGGAAGAGCAGGCTGCGGAAAAACTCATAGAAAAACTGCGCAGTTCGTATCCGAAGCTGACCTTCCGCCTGCTCTTTTCGCACGAGAAGCAGCCCAAGATGAGAGGACATTTGCTGTTCGAAAACAATGGAACGGTGCAGGCTTCGAGCCCCACGGAGCAGCCTTGGGTTGATTCGAACCTGGCATCGATACGGTTCGCCCAGGCGTTTCATTCGGACACTCGCCCGCTGTACTCGTTCGCATGGGAAAATTCGGACCCGCTACAAAAACAACTCGGGCCTCGGGCCGCGGAGTATGCTCTGGCGATCGCAGAAGCCGGCGCTTCCCACGCGGATTTAGTCCTGGACCTTCCGGAAAACCTGCAGAACTCATTGGCAAACGATAAATCAGAAGCATGGGCAACCTGGAAACAGGTGGAGCCTTTCGTCGACTTTTATAATCGCGAAGATGGCGATACCTTCCAATCGGTGGCAAGCGTCGCCGTTTGGACAGATGGCCAACAAAGTTCGTACGAACCAGTGAATCTGATGGCTCGCCACAATATTCCTTTTCGTCTT
>Ga0210394_10003100_pt1 | contig 21523 bp, 20 predicted proteins | sample IncBWC12MmetaG_FD_160121 | JGI IMG/M metagenome (GOLD analysis project Ga0210394, IMG submission 160121) | Forest soil microbial communities from Barre Woods Harvard Forest LTER site, Petersham, Massachusetts, United States - Inc-BW-C-12-M | ecosystem: Environmental > Terrestrial > Soil >...
AGCTTATCTGATCTGACCAGAATTCATTTTTTCGTCACGTACTAAAGGGTCACTTACGAAAAGGGGCGGGAAATTTCCCGCCCCTGTTGCTTTGCGAAAGTCAGAACGCCGGTCACTTCGCCAAAAAGGCCAGCATCAACTGATTGAATTTGTCCGGCGCATCGAGAAACACCAGATGCCCGGCATTGGCGATGACCTCGGCGCTGCCGTGGCTCATCCTGGCTGCCAGCGCTTTGGCCAAATCCGCATTCTGGCCCATCTGCGGCCGCAGCGCCTCCGGCGCATTCGGTTTGCCCGGCGCATTGTGATCGTCGGCCCCCATGATGAACAGGGTTGGTTCGGTCAACAGGGGGATCTCGTGCACCACCGGCTCGCGGTAGATCATCTGGCCGGAACTGACAAAGGCGCGCAGCCAGCGTGGATATTCCGCCGCCCCCTTGATGTTGAAGCGCGCGTCGATGAACGGCGTGATCGCCTCGGGCGGGATTTTGGGCGAATAATTGGTCTCAAGCTGTTTGCGGTAGCCTTCGGCCGTGAGCTTGTCCTCGTTTTCGATGATTTTCTCGGTCGGCGTCGGCGGCACAACCATCCGATAATCCTCAAGGCCGATGGGCGCTGCGAGGATCAGGTGATTGACGCGGTCGGGATAGGCCCGCGCGATCCGTACCCCAAGCATGCCGCCGAGCGAATGGGCGACGATATCGGCTTTGGCTACTCCGAGGTGATCGAGCAGGGTCATCGTGTTGCGCGCGAGGGTGTCGAAGTGAAGCTCGCCTGAGGGTTTGGATGATTTTCCAAACCCGATCTGGTCCGGCACCACCACGCGATAGCCGGCCTCGTTGAGCACCTTGATCTCAGGCGCCCAATAGCTCGACGGGAAATTGCGGCCGTGCAGCAGCACCACGACGCGGCCGTTGGCTTGCGTGGGCGCGATGTCCATATAGGCCATCCGAAGCAGCTCGCCGTCATTGGTAAGCGGCAACAGGTTCACGGGGTAGGGGTAGGGGAATCCTTCAAGGCCGATGCCGTATGGCTCGCGCTGAGCGATGCCGGGCTCACGCAGCTCGGCGGCATGGGCCGAGATGACGGCGAGCGGGGCAGTGAGGAGGACGGCGTAAAGCGCGGCCGCAAATTTTCGTATCAAATCCGCTCCACTGGCTGTTTTCACCCGCGGACTTACTTGGCGGTGCCGTCGCATTTTTGCGTAATAATTTTGCAGAAATCGCGGCGATCGGCGCCAGCCGTACTGCGCCAACGCGCGAGAGCTTCATCGTCCGCCTGTTTCTGCGTATCTCCAATCGCCCAACCGGCCCCTGGTGTTCCATCCTTGGGATCGAGCGCCGCGGCCGCGCACTTGTTACTGAACGTGGAAACAACCGCGCACCGCGCCTGCGCCTTGGCAAAGCTGGCATCCGGCCGTGTGCCGGAAGCAAGCTGTTCCGGACCTTTTTTGCATGCCGCAAGTGCGGCGGCCCCGGCCGCCTCCGCATTTGGCGAGTTGCCGTTGATGGCGTAAGCGTAGCCGTGGATAACTCCGCGGGGCGAGATACCCTCGGCGACGGCTCCCGCAGAACAGGCTCGATCGTTCGCCACAAGAATTGCAGCAAGCGCAAGCAACGATACGATGATGCCCCGGCTCATTTGATCCCCCCATCATGGCAGCCGGGTCAAGTCTAGGCCTTTGCCGCGTCTCCGAACAGGGCCGCAAAGCGCCTCTCGCCCTGACGGGTGAACTGCACGACCCGGCTGCCGGGCGTCGGATCCCGCGAGGCCCATTTCAGCTCGGTGAAACGCCGCATCAAGGCAGCCCCCAGCGTGCCGGCGAGATGATGGCGCCGCTCGCTCCAGTCGAGACAGGCCTTGCAGACCGGGCGGCGCGGATGGGTGAGGGTCGCGGCATCGATCTGGAGCGCTTTTTCGACGAAGCGCTCGCCGTCCGCCGTCAGCTCGATGTCGTTCTTGTGCTGGCGCACCAGCCTTTGCCGCCGCATGCTGTCGAGCATCTGCACGCCGAGGTCGCCGGCGAGGTGATCGTAGCAGACCCGCGCCCGGCGCAGCGCCGGATCCTTTGGACCGGTGCGCACGCGCAAATGACCGGCGCGGGCGGCAAGCCCTTGCAGGCTCTCCAGCACGTCGGCGACGTCGGGGTCGGCGAGGCGGTAATAGCGGTGGCGGCCCTGTTTTTCCTGTTCGATCAGGCCGCCGACCTCGAGCTTTGCGAGATGCGAGCTCGCGGTTTGCGGCGTGATGCCGGCTTCCTGCGACAGCTCGCTTGCGGTCAGCGCGCGGCCGTTCATCAGCGCGGTGAGCATGTTGGCGCGGGCGGGGTCGCCGACGAGGGAGGCGACCATGGCGATATCGGGACCTGCTTTCATAGTTCGATGCTAGACGAAGCATCGGTGTCGGTCAAGGAGGTAGTGTGGTGACCATCGAAACGACGGCAACGAAATACTGGAGGGTTCCCATGACCATCACCGTTTTCATTCGTTACCAGCTCGATCCGTTCAAGCGTGCAATGTTTGAGGAATATGGGAAGCGCTGGCTTACCATCATTCCGAAATGCGGCGGCGAATGTCTGGGTTACTGGATGCCGCATGAGGGAACCAACAATATCGCCTTTGCGCTGATTTCCTTTGCAAGCCTCGCGGCCTACGAGGAATACCGTGCCAGGCTCCGTGCCGATAAAGAGGCGATGGAGAATTTCGGTTTCGCCGAGGAACACAAGTTCATCCTCGCCGAGGAACGCACGTTCCTGCGCCAAGTGACTGCATAGCGTGAGGGCGTAGTATGACGGCATCGTATATGGTGTCGCGCCACGCGCGGCGTTAACCTCGTAAGCTCGCGACCTGCAAGAAGAGACCAGCAAGAAGATAAAGGGAGAATCCGATGCCGACGACATCGACCGACAAACGCGCGACATTCCGCAAGCTGCATGAGAGCGGCTGCTTTGTGCTTCCCAATCCCTTCGATGTGGGGTCGGCGAAAGCGCTCGCGCAGATGGGATTCAAGGGGCTGGCTTCCACCAGCGCGGGCTTTGCCTGGACCATCGGCAAGGCCGACAACCGCGTGACGGTCGACGACGTCTGCACCCATCTCACGGCGCTCTGTGCGGCGGTGGACCTTCCCGTCAATGCCGATTTCGAGAACGGCTTCGCGCACGAAGCCGAGAAGGTTGCTGTCAATGTCGCCCGCGGCGTCAAGACCGGGGTCGCTGGCCTCTCGATCGAGGATTCCACCGGCGATGCCGCAAAGCCGCTTTATGACCGGGCCCACGCGGTCGAACGGATCAAGGCGGCGCGCGCCGCGATCGATGCCGACAAGAGCGGCGTGCTGCTGACCGGCCGTTGCGAGGGCTTTCTGGTCGGCCGGGACGATCTCGCCATGGTAATCGACCGGCTCTGCGCCTATGCGGAGGCCGGCGCCGAATGTCTCTATGCGCCCGGCATCAAGACCAGAGAGCAGATCGAAGCGGTGGTGAAAGCGGTCGCGCCCAAGCCCGTCAACCTGTTGATCGGGGCCTCCGGCCTGTCGGTCAAGCAAGCCGCCGACCTTGGCGTGCGCCGGATCAGCGTCGGCGGTTCGCTGGCACGCAACGCATGGGCGGGATTCATGCGCGCGGCCAAGGAGATGGCCGAGCAGGGGACCTTTACCGAACTCGCCAAGGGCTACCCCGGCGCCGAGCTGAACAAGATGTTCGACTAATGTCGGTGACGACTCTTCCGGCTATTTGCTTGCCGGCGGGGTCTGTGCCGGTGCTGCGCCAGTGGTGACGCCTGGATTCGAGTTGCCACGCGGGGTCACGTCACGCATTCCCGGAGGGGCGGCAGGCAACGTCGGGGCCGAGCTCTGCGCGGTGGCGGGCGAAGGCGTCGTCGCTGCATCCTGCTGGTGCACGGACGAATTATTCAGCCCGTAAAACACGGCCCCCAGCACGATCGCGATGCCGATCGCAAACAGCGCGATCCTGCCGTTGCTCGCAGGGCCCTCGGCAAGATCGGCCTGCAGGTTCTCGTCGAAGGGAGGGCGGGAACGCATTTCATACGTATAGGGATCGGGCGTAATGGGATCGTTGAGGCGGCCGGGATCGTAGGGATGGTTCGGATTGCGTTCGATGGCCATGACCGGTTCCTCCGTGGTGTTCCCGCGACAACGGTCAATAACCGGGGAGGTTCCGGGAACCTGTGCTGTTTCAGAACACGCCAGGATGGCTAACAATGGAACCTGCGAACCAACATGAGTCGGGAGGGCGAGATGTGGGGGCTGCCTCCAAGCGATACGGTGCTGCATCTGCTCTCGCTGGTGGCGTTGGCGGCGCAGGCGATGACCGCGGCATTGGCGGCGGGACGGCGCAGCATGGACTGGGTTGGTGTCTGCATGCTCGGTTGCGTCACCGCGCTCGGCGGCGGCACGATCCGGGACGTCGTGCTCGGCCATTATCCGCTGCCATGGGTGCAAAACCCGTCTTACCTCGCACTCACGGCGATCGCGGCGTTTGCGACCGTCCTGATCGCCCGCCTTGTGCATCGGCTTAATCTTGCCTTCCTCGTGCTCGATGCGATCGGGCTGGTGGTGTTCACCATGGCCGGTTGCGATGTTGCCTGGCAGATGAACGAGCCGCTTCCGATCGTCATCGTCGCGGGCATGATCACGGGCTGTGCGGGCGGGGTGTTGCGCGATATTCTCTGCAACGATGTGCCGCTGCTGTTTCGCTCCGAGCTCTATGCGAGCGTATCCGTCGCCACCGGGCTGTTTTACGCCACCGCCTTCGGCCTGAAACTGAACGATGAAATCTGGACGGCCTTGACCTTCGTGCTCGGGCTGTCGTTTCGCCTGCTCGCGATCCGCTACAAATGGGAAATGCCGAAATTCGTGTTCAATGCGGATCGAAGCTGACGCGCGGTTATTTCCTCGCCTTCGCGACCTCTCCCGGCGTCACCGCAGGCGCGGCATTGCCCCAGGCATTGCGAATATAGGTGAGGACGTCGGCGACGTCCTGATCGGACATCTTGGCGTAGGCCGGCATCGATCCGGTGTTGGGCGCGCGTGCGGTCGTAATCGTCTCGGCGCCGTCGAGCGTGATCTTGATCGCGCTTGCGGGATCGGCCGACTGCAGATTGGCGTTGCCGGGCAGCGGCGGATAGATCCGCGGCGCGCCGCTGCCGTCGAGTTCGTGGCAGGCGATGCACGATCCCCTGTAGAGTTTCTCGCCGCTCGCCATCTGCGCCGGTGACGGCGGCGTCACTGCCGGCTCCGGCGCACCGGGTGAAATACCTTTCAGGTAGACCGCGATTGCCCTGATATCGGCATCGCTCATGCGGGAGGTGGAATTGAGCACCACTTCGGCCATCGGGCCGTCGGCGTGGCTGCGGGCGTTGCGCCCGCTCTGGAGATATTCCGCGATATCGTCTGCGCTCCACGATTTCAGTCCGCTGCGCTCAGTGCCGTCGAGTCGCGGGGCAAACCAGCCATCGACCGGGCCGCCGGCGAACCGCGCGTTGTGTTTTTCCGCGCCCAGGAAGTTTTTCGGCGTGTGGCATGCGCCGCAATGGCCCACGCCTTCGACCAGATAGCCGCCGCGATTCCATTCGGTGCTCTTGTTCTGGTCGGGCTCGAAGATGCCTGGGCGGAAGAAGGCGAAATTCCACAGGCGCATCAGGGAGCGGTAGTTCAGCGGCCAGCGCAGCTGCGCCGATGGCGGGGTATTGGCAACCGGTGCCACCGTGCCGAGATAGCTTCGGATCGCCAGTAAGTCGTCGCGAACCAATTTGGTGAAATGCGGGTAGGGGAATGCTGGGTAATAGTGTGTTCCATCCGGGCCCACGCCAAAGCGCATGGCGCGGCGAAAATCTTCGTCGCTCCAGCGGCCAATCCCGGTATCGCGATCCGGCGTCAGGTTGGCGGAATAGATGCCGCCGAACGGCGTCTCGATGCGCTTGCCTCCCGCAAACGGCTTGGCGGGATCGGCGGTATGGCAGCTTCCGCAGTCGCCTGCCTCCGTCAGCGCCTTACCCTTCGCGATCACCTCCGGCGATGGGGCGGCTGGCAGTTCGGCGCGCGCCCCACCCGGCTTGAATGCAGTGCACAAAGCAAGGCCGATCAGAATCGTCCACGCGCCGCGTTGCCATTGTCGTCTCGATGGGGGGTCCATGCCAAACAGTATAGCGCGAAATTCGCACATGCGCGCGTCACGTCGTTTCGTCATGGTATCTCCGCGCGACACAAGCCGAAAACCAACCGGGTCACCCCCGGCACGAAATTGCGTTTTATATCAGCCTTTCGATTGGCGTCAGATTTGTGGTGCTTCGGGCGCAAAAACCGACATAGACTGGTTTTGGCCGGTGGCGTGATTAGCTTAAAAGAACCGGGGCTTTAAGAGGGTGGAATGGGAATAAACCAGGGTCCGATCAGTCTCGATCAGAAATACACCCAAGCCTCCGGCCATGTCTTCCTTACGGGGATACAGGCGTTGGTGCGCCTGCCGATGGCGCAAGTCCGCCGCGACCGCGCCAATGGGCTCAATACCGCCGGCTTCATCAGCGGCTACCGCGGCTCCCCGCTCGGCGGCTACGATCAACAGCTCTTCGCCGCGAAAAAACACCTCGAACAGTACAACATCAAATTCCAGCCCGGCGTGAACGAAGACCTTGCCGCCACCGCGATCTGGGGCTCGCAGCAGCTCAATCTCTCCAAGGGCGCCAACTATGATGGCGTCGTCGGCATCTGGTACGGCAAGGGCCCCGGCGTCGACCGCTGCGGCGACGTTTTCCGCCATGGCAATGCCGCGGGCTCGGCAAAAAACGGCGGCGTGCTGTGCCTGGCCGGCGACGATCATGGCGCGAAATCCTCCACCGTGCCGCACCAGTCGGACCATGCCTTCATCTCCGCGCTGATGCCCTATCTCTACCCCTCCAGCATTCACGAAATGATCGAGATGGGCCTGCTCGGGATCGCGATGTCGCGGTATTCCGGCTGCTGGGTCGGCCTGAAGGTGATCACGGAAACGGTGGAAACCACCGCCGAGATCGACCTCACCGACGAGATGAAGCCCTTCATCATCCCGCCCGATTTCGAAATGCCGCCGGGCGGGTTGAACTTGCGCTGGCCCGACGATCGCTACGACCAGGACCGGCGCCTGCAGGACTATAAAGGCTTTGCCGCGGTCGCCTTTGCCCGCGCCAACAAGGTCAACCGCATCACCATGGATTCGCCGAATGCGCGTTTCGGCATCATGGCGTCGGGCAAGAGTTACGAAGACATCCGCCAGGCGCTTCGTGAACTCGGCGTCACGCCGGAAGTCGCCGCCAAGATCGGCCTTAGGCTCTACAAGATCGGCATGCCCTGGCCCCTGGAGCCGCAAGGCGTGCGCGAATTCGCGGTGGGGCTTGAAGAGATTTTCATCATCGAGGAACGCCGCGAAATCGTCGAGAATCAAGTCAAGCAGGAGCTGTTCAACTGGCGCGACGACGTCCGTCCGCGCATCGTCGGCAAGATGGACGATCACGACAAGCGCTTTCTTCCCTTTGCCGAGGAATTGAGCGTCGCTTCGCTCGCAAGCTCGCTCACCGAGCGGTTGCTGCGGCTCAACCTCAATCCCGAAATCGCCGCGATGGTGCGCGCCAAGGCCGACTGGTTCAACGGCCGGCAGGCCACCCAGATGCAGGCGGTCTCTCCCGTCACCCGCACGCCGTATTTCTGTTCGGGCTGTCCGCACAACACCTCGACCAAGGTGCCGGAAGGAAGCCGCGCCTTCGCCGGCATCGGCTGCCACTTCATGGCGCTGTGGATGGACCGCAACACCGAAACCTTCACCCATATGGGCGGGGAGGGTGTGCCGTGGGTCGGAGTGGCACCGTTCACCAACGAAGAGCACGTCTTCGCCAATATCGGCGACGGCACCTATTTCCATTCCGGCAGCCTGGCGATCCGTCAGGCGGTCGCCTCCAAGGCCAACATCACCTACAAGATCCTTTATAACGACGCGACCGCCATGACCGGCGGCCAGCATGTCGACGGCGAATTGTCGCCGCAGCAGATCACTTTTCAGCTTCATTCCGAAGGTATCCGCGAAATCTATCTGGTCTCGGAGAATCCGCAGCTTTATCCGGCCTCCGACATCGCGCCTGGCACCAAGACCGCCCATCGCGACGAACTCGACGCGGTGATGAAGGCGTGCCGGGAAATCAAGGGCGCCTCGGCCATCGTTTTCGTGCAGACCTGCGCGGCCGAGAAGCGCCGCCGCCGCAAGCGCGGATTGCTGGAAGATCCCGCCCGCCGCGTCCTGATCAATCCGGCCGTGTGCGAGGGCTGCGGAGATTGCTCGGTGCAGTCGAATTGCATCTCGGTCGAACCGCTGGAGACCGAGTTCGGGCGCAAGCGCACCATCAACCAGTCCGCCTGCAACAAGGATTATTCCTGCCTGAAAGGCTTCTGCCCGTCCTTCGTTACCGTCGACGGCGGCCAGTTGCGCCGCCGCGCGCCGGCTGGCGCTGGAGAGATCGGCGAGTTGCCGGAACCTGCGTCGAAACCGTCGCTGGAGCGCCCCTACAACGTCGCCGTTGGCGGCGTCGGCGGCACCGGCGTTCTGACCATCGGCGCGCTGCTTGGCATGGCCGCCCATATCGAGGGCAAGGCCAGCATGATCCTCGATATGTCGGGGCTGGCACAAAAGGGCGGCGCGGTCTTGAGCCATGTCCGGTTGTCCGAACACACCGCCGATGTCACCTGCTCGCGCATCGTCACCGGCACCGCCGATCTCGTGATTGCCGCCGACGAAGTCGTGGCGGCGTCGAAGGAAACCATGACGCTCTGCGAAAGTAGCCGCACCACCGGCGTCATCAACAGTCACGTCATTCCGACCGCCGACTTCATCCTCAACCGCGATTTCAATTTTCAGTCCCGCAAGGTCAATCACGTGCTGGAAACCGCGCTGCGGAAGGATTCAGCCTTCGTCGATTTTACCAAGCCTGCGGAAACGCTGCTGGGCGATGCCATCGCTACCAACATGATGATGATGGGCTACGCCTACCAGAAGGGATTGCTGCCGTTGTCGGCCGAAGCGATCGAACTGGCGATCGAGGTCAACGCCGTCGCGGTGAAGATGAACACGCAGGCCTTCCGGCTCGGCCGCCTTGCCGCCGCCGACCCCTCGCGGATCGCCACGATGATGAAGGGGCAGGATGAAGCGAGCGCGCCGAAAACCCTTGATGCGATGTCGCTCGATGAGATCATCACCCATCGCAGTCGCCATCTGACCGATTATCAGAACGCGGAGCTTGCCGAGCGCTATCGCAAGCTGGTCACGCAGGTGCGCGATGCGGCACGCGGTCGCGGCCTCGGCGAGGAGTTGCCGCGCGCGGTCGCTATCAACTACGCCAAGCTGCTCGCCTACAAGGACGAATATGAAGTCGCGCGGCTCTATACCGATGGCCGGTTCGAGAAGCAGCTTCGCGACCAGTTCGACGGCGATTTCAGGATCAGCTTCAATCTCGCGCCGCCGCTGCTTGGCGGGAAAAAGGATGCGCTGGGCCGGCCGAAGAAGCGCGCCTTTGGCGCCTGGATGATGCCGGCGTTCCGGTTGCTGGCGAAAATGCGCGTCCTGCGCGGGACCGCGTTCGATATTTTCGGCCACAGCGCCGATCGCCGGCTCGAGCGCGATTTGATTGCCGGTTATGAGAAGGACGTCGCCCACATCCTGTCGGTGCTGTCGCCGGTGACGCAGGAGGCGGCGATCGAAATCCTCTCGCTGCCGGACCGCATTCGCGGTTACGGACCGGTCAAGGAGAAGGCGGTTAAGGATGCGCAAGTGCGTTACGCGCAACTGGCGGCCGATCTCGCCAACCCGCCACCCGCGCCGCGGCAGATCGCGGCGGAGTAGGTGACCGTGTCACTGCTGTCGTCCCGGCCTTGAGGTGGGACCCATAACCACCGCAGCGAGTTTTGCGAGGGCGGGGCCCCATGCCACGCATCCGAAGTCGCCAACGCGGCGACGCAAGATCGATCCAGTGCTTCGGCGGGGCGACAGGCTGATCAGCCGCAATTCCAGACCGGTCCGATCGGTGTCCGCGTCCAGCACGGACCAAAGGTGCCGCCATTGTAATGCCCGCCGTAAAAGCCGGGCCGGCCGACATAGTGCCACTCGCCATCATAGCCGTAATAACGAGGGGTTGGGTCGATATACCAGGGGCGTCGGTTCTGGCGCGCCAACCGTCGCACCGCATCTTTCTGGACATCGAGCGGCTGGCTGTTGCTCGGCGGCTGATGATAGCCCGGCAGGAAGCCGTAGCCATGCCAAATCGGCTTCGGCCGCTTTTGAATTGTTGCGGCCTGCGCGACGACCGCGAGCAGCGACAGAACGACAGCAATGGATAGACACACGAGGCGCAACATCAGCCCACGATAGACGAGCGATGAACGTTTTGCACGACCAATGTTACTAACCTTATGCTGAACACCTGAGCCCAGCCGCATGAAATACGGTTCACCGATAAATCTCCTCTCGGTCGTGATCGCCATCGGCTGGCTCGGGCTTTCGTCGGCTTTCGCCGCGGACGGCTGGAAATATCAGGTCGTGCCCAATGACGGCCACGAACTGACCTATTCGGAAGCGGACAAGGTGACATTCTATCTCGGATGTGGCCGCGGCTTCGCGCTGCAGCTCAAATATCCCGGAATCGCGAAGAAAGAAGGCAACGCGCGTGTCACGATCGCGAATGCGAAAAGCAAGATGACATTTGACGGCGAATTCGTCGAACCGATCGAGGTCGAGGTGCCAGTGCCGATGAAATTCGCCACCGAATTCTCGCAGACCTATCTCGGCTACGCCAAACGGGATCCGCAAGTGTACGGGAAGAAGTGGCTTGCGCTCAGAGCGCGGCTCTATGCGCTGCTCGGGTCGGGCGAGCCCCTGAAAATATCGGCCGGAAAAGACAGCTACCAGTTGCCGCCGATCGATGCGGCGAACTGGCGAAAGCCGTTCGAGGGCTGCGGTCTGGGGGCTGACTGGTAGCGCCATGTGCGACGCTCCGCCAAGGGGGCGCCCCCTCACTCAAAAAACAAAGGCCCCCATTTCGGGGGCCTCTATCTTCAAGGTCCGTGTCTTTCTTAAACAGCGTCCTTGGCGGCCTTGACCGGCCTTGCGCGCACGATCTTGCGGGCAGGCTTGGCCTTGAACATCATTTCCTCGCCCGTGAACGGGTTGGTGCCCTTGCGGGCCTTGGTCGCCGGCTTTCTGACCACGACGAACTTCGCCCAGCCCGGCAACAGGAATACGCCGGATTTCTTCAGTTCCTTGTGGCCGACGTCCGTCAGCGTATCCATGACGTGCTTGACGTCGCGCTTGGACAGTTCGGTAGTGGTGGCGATTTTCTCGACCAATTGTGACTTCGACATTTGGGTGGCCATTGTGTCTCCTCTGATTCGGACCGGGTTGATAATAACGCTCTCTACGCTGGTCGAGAGGCTTCTACACAGTTTTTCTCGGGGTTTTTTGCGATTTTTGGCTTTCGACCCCGGTTTTTTCAGGGGTTGCGGTGCAAAGCGGGTGCGAAATCGGTTGATTTGCCTGTCATACGCCCCCTGCATCCATCGTCATTGCGAGCGCCAGCGAAGCAATCCAGTCAGCGCCGTGAGGGCAAGATTCTGGATGGCTTCCGCCTACGCCCGGGAGGCTTCGGCGGACTCCAAGCGCGCCATAGCTCGCAAAGCGAGCGACGGCGGGTCGTCGCTTTCGCTCCTCGCAATGACGGGGGACGTAGCACTGCTTTACACTTGACTGACTTCGCCGACTGCAGAACCTCTCATCCCGTCATCACCGGGCATAGCCGTTCGAAGAACGGCGTCGCTTCCGCTCGCCTGTGCCCGGTGATCCACGTTTTCCTTTCTCTCATCGGCGACAAGACGTAGATGGCCGGGACAAGCCCGGCCATGACGGAAGTGGATGCCTCCTCCGCACTTCATCGCGCGGAATATTCGCCGCTTGCCAAGGCCGTCCCGGCAGGCCAAGAAATTACCGGAAGAAATCAAGGGTAAGAAGAAACGCCAGCGGAGACTGAGTTGAGCATCAAGGGCAAGGCCTATATCGCCGGTATCTACGAACATCCGACCCGGCACGCTCCCGACAAATCCACCGCCCAGCTTCACGCCGAGATCGCTCACGGGGCGCTTGCCGATGCGGGCCTGACCAAGGCCGATATCGACGGCTATTTCTGCGCCGGCGACGCGCTGGGCGGCGTGATGGCGATGGCCGATTATCTCGGCCTAAAAGTCCGACACTTCGATTCCACCGATACCGGTGGTTGCTCCTACCTGGTTCACCTCGGCCACGCCGCCGAGGCCATCGCCGCCGGCAAGTGCCAGATCGCGCTGATTACGCTCGCGGGCAAGCCCCGCACCGGACCGATGCCGCCGCGCCCGGCCGGCGCGGAAGCCGATTTCGAAGCCGCCTACCGCGGCACCACGCATAACGTCTACGGCATGTGCGCCATGCGCCATATGCATGAGTTCGGGACCACCAGCGAGCAACTGGCCTGGATCAAGGTCGCGGCGTCTCACCATGCCCAATACAATCCGCACGCGATGTTGCCTGACGTCGTGACGGTGGAGGACGTGCTCAACTCGCCGATGATCGCCGATCCCTTGCACCGGATGGATTGCTGCGTCGTTACGGATGGCGGCGGCGGCCTGATCGTGACGTCAGAAGCAATCGCGAAAAGCCTGAAGAAGCCTCTGGTGCGGATGATCGGGCACGGCGAGGCGCTGAAGGGACCGCGCGGCGGCAAGGATCTCGATCTGACCTATTCGGCCGGCGTGTGGTCGGGGCCGCGCGCGTTCGAAGAAGCCGGTGTAACGCCAAAGGACATCAAATACGCCTCGATCTACGACAGCTTCACCATCACGGTGTTGATGCAGCTCGAAGACCTCGGCTTCTGCAGGAAAGGCGAGGGCGGCAAATTCGTCGCCGACGGCAATCTGATTTCCGGTGTCGGCAAGCTGCCGTTCAATACCGACGGCGGCGGGCTATGCAGCAACCATCCCGTCAATCGCGGCGGCATGACCAAGATCATCGAAGCCGTGCGGCAGCTGCGGGGCGAAGCGCATCCAAAGGTGCAAGTGCCGAACTGCGACCTTGCGATCGCGCATGGCACCGGCGGATTGCTCGGCGTTCGCCACGCCGCCTCGACCTGCATTCTGGAGCGCGTGTGATGGACAGCGTGAAATACCCCAAGCCCCAAACCAATCCCGAGACCGTTCACTTCTGGGAACAGGCGGCCTCCGGCAAGCTGATGATCAAGCGCTGCACCGCATGCGGCGAGGCGCATTATTTTCCGCGCTCGATCTGCCCGTTCTGCTTCTCCGACAAGACGGTGTGGGAAGAAAGTTCGGGCGAGGGCGAAATCTATACGTTCAGCCGGATGCGCAAGTCGGCGAGCGGGCCTTACGCGATTGGCTATGTGACGCTGAAGGAGGGGCCGTCGCTCCTGACCAATTTTGTCGATTGCGACATGGAGAAGTTGCAGATCGGCCAGAAGGTCAAGGTCGTGTTCAAACCTACCGACGGCGCGCCGCTGCCGTTCTTTACAACAGCTTAGCTGGTTTTCTTCCCTTCTCCCCTTGTGGGAGAAGGTGGCGGCGAAGCCGCCGGATGAGGGGTTTCTATCCGTCGAGCCAAACCCCTCACCCTTTAGAGTTTGTTGCCGGCATCGGCGTGGCCCTCTCCCACAAGGGGAGAGGGCGCATCAACGGGCGCCATATGGCAAGAACGTAGGAAGAAGCAAGCAATGCCGATCAACTACGATGAACTGATGGCGCTGAAGAATCTCAACCAGCGCTATTCATACGGCGACCGCGAGGTGATGCTGTATGCCTATGGCATCGGGATGGGCGCCGATCCCATGGATGAGAAGGAACTGGCCTTCGTCAATGAAGCCGCCGCGATCCCGCGCCCGCTCAAGGTCGTGCCGACCTTTGCCTCCGTCGCCGCCTGGGGCGCGAGCCCTGGCGAGATGAATCTCAACCGGGTGATGGTGGTCGACGGCGAGCGTGACATCACCTTCCACCGCCCGCTGCCTGCGGCCGAGAAACTGATCGTCGATTCAAACGTGCTCGCCGTGTTCGACAAGGGCAAGGACAAGGGCGCGGTGATCCGGCACCGGACCGTGCTCAAGAATGAGCAGGGCGAGGCAATCGCCACTCTCGTTGCTTCGCGTTTCGCCCGTGGCGACGGCGGCTTTGGAGGGCCTTCCGAAGGCCAGCCCGAGCCGCACAAGGTGCCATCTCGCGCGCCCGACAAATCGATCGATATTTCGACCCGCCCCGACCAGGCCCTGATCTACCGGCTCTGCGGCGACCGCAACCCGCTGCATTCCGATCCCGAATTTGCCCGGCGCGCCGGCTTCTCCAAGCCGATCCTGCACGGCATGTGCACGTTCGGCATCACCTGCCGCGGCATCCTGCAAACCTATGCCGATTACGATGCGGGCGCCTTCAAGCAACATGCCGCGCGGTTTTCCTCGCCGGTCTATCCCGGCGAGACCGTGACGCTCGATCTGTGGAAGGACGGCAATGTGATTTCATTCGAGGCGCGGGTGAAAGCGCGCGAGGCGGTCGTGATCCGGAGCGGCAGGACGGTGCTGGGGTGAGCGACTGGTACGGGAGTGGCGATCGAAAGTGATGTCGTCATGCCCGGCCCTGTGCCGGGCATCCACGTCTTCGCCACGAAGCAGGAAAGACGTGGATGGCCGGGTCAAGCCCGGCCATGACGGCGGTTAGATAAGAGGCGGTACGGAGGACGACCATGGGACACCTCGACGGCAAGGTGGCGCTGATCACGGGTGCGGGTGGCGGGCTAGGCGAAGCCTACGCAAAACTGTTCGCGCGCGAGGGTGCGGCCGTGGTGGTCAACGACCTCGGCGGTCCCCGCGACGGTTCGGGTTCCGATCTCTCGATGGCCGAGAAGGTCGTCGGGGCGATCAAGGCCGAAGGCGGCCGCGCGGTCGCCAACGGCGCCGATATCTCGACCATGGCCGGCGGCCAGTCGGTATTCGACGACGCCATCAAGCATTTCGGCCGCGCCGACATTCTCGTCAACAATGCCGGCATCCTGCTCGACCAGACTTTTGCCAAGGCGACGGAAGCTGCCTTCGACAAGGTGCTCAAGGTGCACCTGAAAGGCACCTTCTGCGCCACGCAACCTGTGTTTCGGTGGATGCGGGAAAATGGCGGCGGCGTCATCGTCAACACGTCGTCGACCTCGGGCCTGATCGGCAATTTCGGCCAATATAATTATGGCGCCGCCAAGGGCGGCATCTGGGCCCTCTCCAACGTGCTCGCGATCGAGGGCCGCAAGTACAACATTCGGGTCTGGACGCTGGCGCCGGGTGCGCTGACCCGCATGACCGAGGATCTGCCGCGCTACAAGGAAAATCCCGGCATGGCGCTGGGGCCGGACGGCATCGCGCCGGCCGTGCTATACATGGTCAGCGACCTCTCGGGCGACCAGACCGGCAAGGTGCTCGGCGTTTCCGGCCCGCGTGGCGTGCGCGAAATGCGGATGATGGAAATGGAAGGCTGGAAGCCGTCATTCGCGGGATGGAGGCCTGAGGATATCGTAACGCATGCGAGCGAGATTTTCTTCTCGCAGGAAGAAATCAAGAAATCGGCGAGAAGGACTTGAATTTAGCTGTCGTTCCGGGGCACGCGAAGCGTGAACCCGGAACCTCGAGATTCCGGGGTTCGATGCTACGCATCGCCCCGGAATGACGACGAAAAGGAAAAAGGAAGAATGACAAAACTCACCCACGAGGCCAAAGGCACCTTCGCGATCGCGCCGACGCCATTCCATGACGACGGCCGGATCGACGAGAAGTCGATCGACCGGCTGACCGACTTCTATGGCGAGATCGGCTGCGATGGCATCACCGTGCTCGGCATCATGGGGGAAGCGCCCAAGCTCGAAGGCGCCGAGGCTGAGGAAATCGCCAAGCGCTTTGTCAAGCGGACGAAGAACATGCAAATCATCGTCGGCGTCTCCGCGCCGGGATTTGCCGCCATGCGCTCGCTGGCGCGCGCCTCGATGGATGCGGGTGCGGCAGGTGTGATGATAGCGCCGCCGCCCACGTTACGCACCGATGACCAGATATCAGGTTATTTCAAGCAGGCGGTGGAAGCGATCGGGACCGACATTCCCTGGGTGTTGCAGGACTATCCATTGACCCTGACAGTCGTGTTCACCCCGTCAGTGATCCGCAAGATCGTGATGGACAATCCGTCCTGCGTGATGCTCAAGCACGAGGACTGGCCGGGGCTGGAGAAAATTTCCGCGTTGCGCGGTTTCCAGAAGGACGGCTCCTTGCGGCCGCTCTCGATCCTGACCGGCAATGGCGCGCTGTTCCTCGATTTCGAGATGGAACGCGGCGCCGACGGCGCGATGACCGGTTATGCCTTCCCGGAAATGCTGATCGACGTGGTGCGGCTGTCGAAGGAAGGCCGCCGTGATGCCGCGCACGACCTATTCGATGCCCATCTGCCGCTGATCCGTTACGAGCAGCAGCCGGCGATTGGCCTCGCGGTTCGCAAATACGTTTTGCAAAAGCGCGGCATCATTGCCTCCAGTGCGCAGCGCAAGCCGGGCTCTAGCATTACCGCGACCGCCAAGGCCGAAGTGGATTACCTGCTGTCGCGGGTGGCGCGGGTCGATCGGCGGGCCAACCTGCAGCCGCGATCCAGCGCCGCGGGCTAGCAAAACTCTCGGTTTTTTGATCCGTCATTGCGAGCGTAGCGAAGCAATCCACAATGTGAGCAAAGCTATGGATTGCTTCGTCGCTTCGCTCCTCGCAATGACGAAAGGGTTCGTTGGCGATGATGGCCGAGGAGAGAAGCTTGACACCCGAAGCCAGCGCAACCGCGCGTCCAGCGTCGACTATCCTCCTGCTGCGCGACAGCGCCGAACGGGAAATCGAAGTCTTCATGATGGTGCGCCATCATGAGATCGAGTTCTCTTCCGGCGCGCTGGTGTTTCCCGGCGGCAGCGTCGATGCCGCCGATCGCGACATCATCGCAAGGCCTGAACTTTACGCCGGCGGCGAGGGGTTTGATGCGGCCGCGCTGAGTTTCAAGATCGCCGCGATCCGCGAGACGTTTGAGGAGAGTGGCATTCTGCTCGCGCGCCCGCGTGGCTCGAATGATCTCGTCGCGGCAAAACAGGCGGCTCATATCGCAGCGAGCCATCGCATGGCGCTCGCGGAGCGGAAGACGAATTTTCCAAAAATTCTCGCCGAGACCGGCATGGTGCTCGCGCTCGATGAGTTGGTGCCCTATGCGCATTGGGTCACGCCGGAGGGCATGCCGAAACGGTTCGACACCTGGTTCTTCCTGGCGGCCGCGCCGCCGGAGCAGCTTGGTGCCCATGATGGTAAGGAATCGACCGACTCGCTCTGGCTTTCGCCGCGGGAGGCGGTGGCGGGTGGGGAAAGCGGGCGGTTCAAACTGCCGTTTCCGACCACGCGCAACCTGATCCGGCTCGGCAAACAGCGCGATGTCAAAGCGGCGCTGGATGATGCGAAGCGAAGGCCGATCGTCACCGTCATGCCGGTGATGACGCGGCTCAACGGTGGCCGTCAGCTTCGGATCCCGCTCGAGGCCGGTTACGACGGCGAATTGTTCGAGATGTAAGGCAGCCACGCATATCTCACAATTCGATCCCTAACGAAGCATTGTGTCGCTCCGGCCATGTAGGGCTTCTCCCTGGCAATGATCGGGGATAGTCACGATGATAGAGACAACCAAGCGGGGACCGCTCGGCGTCGAATTGGCGCTTCTGATGCTGCTCGCCACGCTCTGGGGCGGCTCGTACACCTTCATCAAGCTTGGCGTCGCAACGATCCCGCCGATCACCCTGATCGCGGGGAGAACCCTGATCGCGGGCGTGTTGCTGTTGCTCATCATGCATTGGCGGGGCGTGCGTTTACCGAGGGACGCAGCGACCTGGCGCCGATTCCTGTTTCAGGCCTGTCTCAACAGCGTCATTCCCTGGACGCTGATCGCCTGGGCCGAACGTTCGGTCGACGCGGGGTTGGCGACGATCCTCAATTCCACCTCGCCGATCTTCACGTTCTTCCTGACGCTTGCGATCGCGCATCAGGACGCGCCGTCTTGGCGCAAGTTGTTCGGCGTGATGGCTGGCATGATCGGCATCTGCCTGATTATCGGCGTCCAGGCGTTTCACGGCATCGGCGAGCAATTGGCCGCACAACTCGCCATCGTGGCGGCAACGGTTTGCTATGCCGGAGGCGCGGTCTTCAGCCGGGGATTCAAGGACCTCGATCCGATGGCGCCGGCCGCGGGCTCACTGCTTTGCGGAGCTTTGATGCTTCTTCCCGTCAGCGCCGTGGTGGAGCGGCCGTGGATGTTGACGCCATCCGGCACCTCATCGCTCGCGCTCTCGGGCCTTGCGGTGTTCTCGACCGCGATCGCCTTTGTGATCTACTTTCGCCTGATTCAGACGTTGGGTTCCGTCGGCACCACGGCGCAAGCCTATCTTCGCGTGCCGATCGGTGTTGCGTTCGGCGTGCTGCTGCTTGGCGAAAGCCTGTCGCCCACGGCATGGATCGGCCTCGGCTGCGTCGTGATCGGCGTCGCCGCGATGACGATTCCTCCGCGGAAGCCGGCTGCCACAACGCTTCCAGATGAGGCCAAGACGAAGCTTGCCGGCTGAGTAGATTGTCGGCATCCTGACTTTACGCGGCAGATGCAAGGCCGCGAGCAGGGCAGGATATACGACAGCGATGGCAAGACGCCTCGGCGCAATATCGGCGGCAAAGTCGGCGGCAAAGTGGGCGATATGGCTGTTGGTCGTTGCCTCTTTCACGGCAGTGCGGGCGCAAGACAGTTTTTCCAATCGGCCAATACGCCTCATCAATCCCTATTCGGTCGGAAGCGTCGCCGACGTGTTCGGCCGCATCGTCACCCAGCACATGGCCCAACAATGGAATGCGTCGATCATTCTGGAATCCAAATCCGGTGCCAACGGCTCGATCGCGGCCGAAGACGTCGCGCGCGCCGAGCCTGACGGCTATACGTGGCTCCTGGTGACAACCTTCTTCACCACCAGCCCGTCGGTCAATCTCGTGATGCGCTGGGATCCGGTGCGTGATTTCACTCCGATCGGGATGATCTGCCGGGCGCCGAATGTCTTCATCGTCCCGACGTCCTCGAGCGCGCATAACGTCGCCGAGTTCATAGCGCTCGCCAAGGCAAAGCCGGGGGTTCTGAATTACGGCCACCCGGGCAAGGGCTCGACCGGCCATCTCGGCTTTGAACTGTTCAAGCGATTGGCCGGGATCGACGTCAGCCCGATCGGCTATCGCGGCTACCCGCAGATGACGGCCGATATCGCCAGCGGTCTGATCACTTCGTCATTTTTCTCCACCAATCAAGCGCTGGCGCTGACGCAAACCGGCAATGTCCGCATCATCGCATCGATCAGCGACGGCCGCTCGAAATATTTTCCCGATGTGCCGACCATGGCGGAGCAGGGGTTTGCCGAGGCGCAGGTGACGCCGTGGTTTGGCATTGCGGTACCGTCAAAAACCCCGCAACCGATTGTCGGCAAGATCAGCAAGGCGCTGGAGGTGGCTCTTGCTGCGCCGGAGGTTCGCGAAAAGCTCGATCTCGCCGGCTGCAGCGTGAAAAGCGCGCCGCTCGAGGAGTTCGCCGCGATCATCAAGTCGGATATTGCGCTTTGGGCCAAGGTGGTCAGGGACGCCGGCATCCCAGCCGATTGAGTTTCTCGCGCAAATCGAGGCCTGGCGGGTTTTCCCCCGTGGGAAAAAACGTCGTATAAAGGGGCACCACCCGAGCAGGTATCGATGCCCCAGGCCTTTGCCGCCATTGTTCGACGGATACGGTTGGTCTCGTTTTCGATCGGTCAATTGACCTTTGCCAGCTTCCTGCTCCTGCTCGCCATGATTGCCATGACGAGCATCGCCAGCGTGCTTGCGATCCGCCACATCGACGCGACCTTTGCCGAATTGCAGCATCTGCAAAACCTCGGCGACGTCGCCGAAGAGATCGACCGCCGCACCAAGGAATTGCGGCTGGCGGCGCGCGATTTCGTGACCGATCCGGCGGCGCCGTCCGACCGGGTCTGGGAGGCGGCCGCTTCCTTGAGCGCCTTGCTGAAGAATACGCGGCTGCAATTGGCCCCCGAACAGCAGGAAATGATCGATGGCGTCACGCAGCGCCTTGCCAACTACCGCGACGGGATGGAGCGCATCACCGCCCTGATCGCCCGCCGCGCGGATCTCGTCGCGGCCTTGCTGCCGGTCCGGGCGCGGTTCGAACAGGCGATATCGGAAATTTCAGCTTCGGACCGCACCATGTTGCGACAATTGTTTCGTGCGCAGAACCAGCTCGCCGCGGCATTGTTGGCGCACGATCCGACCGCGGCCGGTCAGTCGGCGAGCGCCATGAAGTCGATTTCGATCGACGATCCGGCGCTTCGCGCCGCAACCGATGCTTATGCCGATGCGGTCTTCTCGTTCTCCGGCACGGAATCTCAGATCGCCCAGCTCGATCGGGAAGTGTTGGGGACCGAAGGGCAGATGATCAGCCGGGTGACGGATTTGCTGCGTGATCTCGGGAGCCGGCGGGGGCGGGTGCTGTCGCGTGATTTCGCTCGAACGCTTGCCCGCGACAAATGGCAAAGCATTCTGCTCGGGTTTGCTGGCGTGCTGATCGGCCTTGCGGCCGCGCTGTTTGTGGTGCGACAGACGGTGCGTCCGCTCAAGGCGATTGCGGGTGCGATCCGCGCGCTCGCAGGCGGTGAAAAGGAAACGTCGATTCCTGCGACCGACGTCAGTAACGAGATCGGCGACATCGCACGCGCCGCCGAGGTGTTCCGCCGCTCGCTGGTCGATGCGGATGCGGCACGCGAGGCGGCGATCCGCGCTTTGGCCGAGCAGCGTCTGGCCGAGGAAAGCTATCGCAAGCTGTTTGAAGGTTCGGTCGACGGAATCTACGTGACAACGCCGGCCGGAGAGATTCTCAATGCCAACCCCGCGCTGGCGCGGATCATGGAATACGGATCGCCGCAGGAGCTCATTGCCGGCATCGCAGACATCTCCCACAGCATTTACGTGCATCCCGAAGCGCGCGTGCAGTATCAAGAGCTGATGCAACGCGACGGCATGGTGCGCGAATTCGAATATCAGGTGCGGCGGCGTGGCGGTGCGATTCTGTGGCTCTCCGACAGCGCCACCGCGGTTCGTGACGAGAATGGCGCCATCGTCCGCTATGAAGGAACCGTGCGCGACATCACCGATCAGAAGCGCGCCGAAGAGGCGATTGCCGAGGGCCGGCGGCTGCTGCAACTCGTCATCGACACCGTTCCCGCCGTGATCAATGTCAAGGACAAAGAGCTCCGCTATGTCCTGATGAATCGGTATATGGCCGGCATTTTCGGGATCGAGCCCAAAGAGGCGATCGGCCGAACCACGACCGACCTGATGTCCCGCTGCGGCGCCAAGGA
>Ga0210394_10003101_pt1 | contig 21521 bp, 21 predicted proteins | sample IncBWC12MmetaG_FD_160121 | JGI IMG/M metagenome (GOLD analysis project Ga0210394, IMG submission 160121) | Forest soil microbial communities from Barre Woods Harvard Forest LTER site, Petersham, Massachusetts, United States - Inc-BW-C-12-M | ecosystem: Environmental > Terrestrial > Soil >...
GTGCCCGTCAGCCACATCAGACCGACACTCTTCTCGGAGTGGATGCTTTATGGGGCCGCCATGATCCGTCAGGGCGCCTGGCTTGTACCATTCGGCACTGGCCGCCACGCTCCCATCGCGGGAGAGGATCAAGCCAGAGTGATTGTTGGAATCCTGGAAAACCCGAAAGCACACGCGGAAAAAACGTATTCTCTTGTTGGACCGGTGGAATATAACCATAAAGAACTTTCTCAGATCATTGGAAGCGTGCTTGGAAAGAAAATCCACTTCGAGCAGGTTTCAATTGAGAAGTATGGTGAGATTATCAGTAGCCGGCCGCGTGGCCCGGCTCGAAATACCGCCGCTACAGCGTACGCCGAAGCAGACAAGGCTGGAGACGCAGGCTCGGATTTCGTTCTCCAACATTTAAAAGAGATCGCTATCGACCACCAAAATGGGATTTTCAGTGGGATGAATAACTATGTCCAAGAGATTGGCGGTCGTCCTCCGATGACGGTTGAACAGTTTGTCGAAAAGCATCGCCCAGAATTTGGGGAATAAGACAATGACATCCTTTCACTGGGACCCCATGTTAAGCACGAGAAGATTCCCTGGAGCTGTACTTTTCCTTGCCTCGAACGTTTCGTCGTACATCAACGCGGTCGAGCCGATGGTTGACGGCGGACTCACGAGTGTTCCCTTCGGAGCTCCCATTCTTCACGGCTGGTGCTGGAGTGTGTCCCAGGCGGGCGAAGAGCTGCCGGAAGGAACGATTTAAGCCATCGTCCCGACGGTGTGCAGAGAGCGGAGTGCCGGTTCATCTGGTGAACCACCTCGCGACAAAGGCAGACCTGCACCGCGCGGGAAGCTATGACCGGATGTCGAACGACGTCTTCACGCTAACGGGGCGAGGGCCGTTGAGCGTGCAGGAGTTTGTCAGGAAGAATGCGGCGAGATTCAGGGCAATCGCAAGATAGGCCTGAGCGTCCTCTCGCAACCTCAATCAGTACCGGTGAGCCAATGAATTACGGCCCACAAGCAAACAGACCACACAGCATGAGGAGGAGTTTTCATGAGTCCAGTTCTTTCCCAGTTCGTTGTACCTGTGACATCCGTTCATAAGGTCGAAGCGGACGGAGTCGAAGTCTTCTATCGTGCAGCCGGCGACCCGAGTGCGCCGGTGCTGCTTTTGCTTCACGGATTCCCGGCATCGTCGTTCATGTTCCGTGAGCTTATTCCCCGTCTGGCCGATCGGTACCGGGTGATTGCTCCGGATCTGCCCGGATTCGGATTCACGGAAGTACCTGAAAAACGAGCATATCGGTATTCGTTCGAGGCTTTAGCGTGCACGGTGGAGGCCTTCACAGATGCGCTCGGTCTCAACCGCTATACGCTTTATGTGTTTGACTACGGAGCTCCAACGGGCTTCCGCCTGGCAATGGGCCACCCGGAACGCGTTGCAGCGATCATTTCGCAGAACGGCAATGCCTACGAAGAGGGACTCGGCGATGCGTGGGGACCGATCAGGAAATATTGGTCCGCTCCCACGGCTGAAAACAGAGAGGTGCTCCGGCAGAACGTCTTGACGCTGGAGGCAACCCGCTGGCAGTACACGCACGGGATTGCGAATCCAGAAGGTGTTGCGCCTGAGTCCTACACATTGGATGCGGCTCTGATGGAACGACCAGGAAACAAAGAGATTCAGCTTGATTTGTTTCTGGACTACCGATCAAACCTGAAGCTCTATCCGAAGTTTCAGGAGTATTTTCGAAGCGCGAAGCCACCGTTATTGGCGATCTGGGGCAAGAATGACCCATTCTTTATTCCCGCAGGAGCTGAGGCATTTCGAAAGGATCTCCCGAACGCGCAGGTCCAGCTTCTGGATACCGGTCATTTTGCAATCGAGACGCACGTCGTGGAAATTGCCGCTGCAATGAAAGAGTTTCTCGAGGTCAGCGCATGACCAAAGCCCTATTCGAGCCTTTTACGCTCAAATCACTTGAACTGAAGAACCGGATCGCCATGGCCCCGATGACGCGCAGCATGAGCCCTAACGGCATCCCGGGCCGCAATGTGGCCGCGTATTACCGCGCGCGCGCCGAAGGCGGCACGGGCCTCATCATCACCGAAGGGGCGACCATTAATCGACTCGCGGCTTCGAACAACGCCAATATCCCCAACTTCCACGCCCCGGAGGCGATCGCGGGTTGGAGCCGCGTCGTAAATGAAGTGCACGAGGCTGGCGGTAAGATCGCGCCGCAGCTATGGCACCAGGGAGCTTCACGGCAGCCTGGAACCGGCCCGAATCCAAACGAACCCTCAGAAGGGCCCTCCGCCATCGAGGGTGTGGCGCGAGCCATGACCGACAGCGATATTGCGGACACCATCGAGGCTTTTATTGCTGCTGCAGGCGTCGCTAAAGAAATTGGTTTCGATGGCGTCGAGCTGCACGGCGCTCACGGATATCTGATAGATCAATTCCTCTGGGCTCAAACCAATCGCCGGACCGACTGTTACGGTGGGAATATCGAAGGTCGCGCGAAATTCGGGGCGGACATCATCCGTGGTGTCCGTGCGCGGGTAGGCGCTGATTTCCCAATCATCATGCGCTTTTCGCAGTTGAAGTTGAAGGATTACGCGGCACGCCTTGCCGAAACCCCGGACGAGCTGGAGTCGCTCCTCGCGCCTTATGTTGACGCGGGTGCAGACATTCATCACGCGTCGTCGCGGCGCTTCTGGGAGCCGGAGTTTGAAGGTTCTCCGCCCAATCTGGCTGGCTGGGCCAAAAGACTCACCCGCCTTCCGGTGATCTCCGTCGGCTCGGTCGGTCTTAAAGGCGCCGACGTGGGCGACCTGCTGAAGGGCGACGTTTCCACACCCCAGGTCGCCGAGCTTGATCAGCTGGAGGAGCGGATGGCAATGGGCGGGTTCGACATCGTCGCAGTCGGGCGCGCACTGCTTACCGACCCGGAATGGGCGAATAAGATTCGCGACGGAAGGGCTTCGGAGTTGAAAGGCTTCGACCGGGCTTCACTCTCGTCGCTCGTCGGCGCCGAGAATCCAAGTCCCGCTCTCGCGGCGTGAAGATGCTAAGGTCGGGCGTTCGTCCGGACATCACTACGATCGAGTTGATGGTTGACGGCGGAGCGACGGCGCTCCCTTCGGAACTCTCATTCTTCGCGGCTGATTTCTGGGCTCGATCGATTCCGATCGACAAGTGTTTTTGCAGGTCAACCAAAGGAGAATCACAATGAGAAAACACCATATATCCGGTGCAACAAAAGCACGGCACAGCATCCTGGCATTTCTGCTGGTCGCCACGTTCACCTTCAGTTTTGAAGAAACAGTTATGGCGCAAACGAGCAAATCGACTGCGGTAAAGAATATCGTTGTGGTCCATGGAGCCTTTGCCGACGGTTCCGGGCGGGAAGCAGTCCACGCGATTTTGACAGAGGACGGCTATACGGTCACGATCGTTCAGAATCCGCTTATCTCGCTGGAAGGAGATGTAGCAGCCACGAAGCGGGCAATTGCCAATCTGAGCGGCCCAGTCATCCTTGTTGGCCACTCCTATGGCGGGGCCGTGATCACGGAAGCGGGTAGTGATCCGAAAGTTGTCGGGCTCGTCTATGTGGCCGCATTCGCTCCGGACAAGGGCGAGTCGGTCTCCTCAATGATTGCCGACCTGCCGCCCGGTGCTCCTCAGCCCCCGATCTTGCCGCCGCAGGATGGATATCTGTTCCTCGACAGGGCAAAATTTCAGTCATCATTCGCCGCCGATGTGAGACCGGAAACGGCCGCTTTCATGGCAGATTCTCAGGTGCCATGGGGCGTGGAGGCACTGAACGGAGCGATCACCGAACCGGCCTGGAAGACGAAGCCAAGCTGGTACGTGATCAGCACCGAGGACAAGATGATCCCGCCCGGTGCCCAGCGGTTGATGTCCAAGCGCGCCGGCTCGACGGCTGTCGACGTCAAAGGTAGCCATGCCGTGTATGTGTCGCAACCACAGGCTGTTGCTGCGGTCATTGTGACGGCTGCGCGGGAATCGGCGAAGTAGAACCGGTCGGCAGTTGGCTATACACCCGGAAGAGACAGCGCCTGCGGAACGTCGACAACATCCGCATCGAACGTTTGGAGCGAAAGAATGAGAGTTGAACTTGTTCCACCCCAGTCTGTCACAGAGCCGCGTCTTTGGGTGCGGCCTGAGCAGGTTCTCGGAATGGTGCTGCGTCCCGGCTCGATCGAGATGGGCGTGCGTCGAACCGAGCTGACAGAGTTTTGTTACGTTGTGGGCGAGATGATCTTGCCCCACCGTCATGAGGGAAAGTGGGTTGGGCTCATGAACGCAACGTATCTGCAGCTCAGCATTTCCGATGCGGCACTGATGGCCGCCTCTCACAGAGAGGTAGAACTGCGCATGTATCGCAGGTTTGCGGACCCCCGTCTGCGTGGGTTAGTAACGGTCGTTCACGCGGAGATGGCGGCTGGGTTTCCGAACGGGCGGCTGTTTCTGGATTCTGTCGAACAGGCCATAGCCGTGGCGCTCATCAATGGTCATGCAGTTGGGCACCGGCCTGTGCAGATGCACCGAGGCGGACTAGGCTCTGCGCGCTTACGAAAGATCAAAGAGTTGGTCGATGCGAACATGGACGACGACTTGAGCCTCGACGAGATGGCGCAATCCGTGGAGTTGAGTACAGCTCATTTCGCACGGATGTTTCGGAAGTCAACGGGCGAGACCCCGCATCAATTCGTCCTGCGCCAAAAGATTGAACGTGCCAAGGCGATGTTGCGTGACCGCGCTACGCGAGTATTAGACGTCGCCGTGGCCTGCGGCTTCAAAACCCAGCAGCACTTTGCACAGGTTTTTCGCGAAGTCTGTGGAACCAGCCCAACAGAATATCGCTGGGCCTTTGTCGGCTCCGAAGATGCTGTGGGCTCCGTCAACAATTCTGACTGGGCCAACCGAATCTCAATTCGAACTTCCTTCATCTTCCCAGTCAATATAAAACCGCAAACATAGATTTGATTCGTTGACCGTTGAATTCAGCAAGAATCCGACCATGCGAGCAGGAACTCGCACAATTAAGAATCCGATCTGCAGTTTACTCGTAAAAAGGACCTTTGGTGCGTTGCGTGTACGGGCGCATTCTGGGTCGAATCCCATTAGGAGTTTTAATGATCATGAAGAACCTAAGGCTCTTCCTCGCCGCAGGTCTGATCGCTGGCGCCGCTTTTGCTATGCCGTTAAGTCGTGCGGCTGCACAGGACGGTAGAGGCGCAGTATTCGTAATGACAAATGCCGCGTCAGATAACCAGGTCAACGCATATATCCGACAAGCTGATGGCTCGCTGGAATTTTCCAACTCCTTCGCAACCGGCGGCAACGGCAGCGTTGGCACCGTTGATCCGCTGCACTCACAAGGTTCGCTCACGCTCAGCGCTGACCGCCGCCTGCTCTTCGCAGTGAACGCAGGCAGCGGGACCGTTTCATCTTTTGCTGTCGATGGCGCAAGCCTTACCCTGCTTGACACGGAAGCGACAGGCGGCAGTTCTCCCATCTCCGTCACCCAGGTGGGAGATCTCGTCTACGTCCTCAACTCCGGCGGCAACGGCAGCGTCAGCGGCTTCCAGATTCTCGGCAACGGGCATCTTCGGCCCATCAAGGGTTCAACACGCAGTCTCAGCGGAACGGCGTCCTCGCCCACCGATGTCGCTCTCAGCCCCGACCGGCAGTTTCTTGTGGTCGCTGAAAGCGCAACCAACATGATCGACATCTTCCGGGTCCATCCCAACGGCACGCTCTCTGACGTTGTTGCTAACCCGAGTGCAAGCTCCACACCTTTTGACGTCGCCTTCACTCCGAGCGGCGCGCTCATCGTCGACGGCACCAGCAACACGATTTACTCCTACCAGGTCGCGAGGAATCAGTCTCTCAAAACCATCACCGGACCTCTTCCGACCGAGGGGCTCGCCAGCTGCTGGAGCGTGATTTTACCCAACGGCCGCTTCATCTACACCGATAACGCGGGTACTTCGAACCAGTCCGCCTTCGCTATCGGGGCAAACGGTTCTCTTACGCAATTAGGGAACACGATCGTCGGCTCTAACCCTGCTGGCAGCGGCAATCTCGACATAGCTGAAAGCTCTGACGGGCGATTCCTGTATACGCTCAATGCCGCCACCGGCACCATCGGCATGTTCTCCGTGCAAAGTGACGGCGGTCTCGTCAACTTCGATCAATTTGATGGTCTGCCGTCGTCCGCCGGCCTCAACGGCATCGCTGCCTACTAGAGCGGTTCCGCACTACACTTAGCCGCTTTTCGCGTTCTTGAAGGTGGCTTTTTCTTCCACCCCAGCGACGAACGCCTGTCGCTGGGGACCTGATTACGGCGGGCCAATATGAAAGAAGATTTACCGTTGATTCGGAGAATTATTCACACGACGGGCCGCAATAGAGGGCTCGGTTTCAATCTGGCCGTCGACCTGGCCATGAGCCTGCGCTCGGCTGTCATCTTGATGACTTTCTGGACTGGAATCGCTGCATATGCTGGCACGATCCAACAACAGGCGGACACACCACCTGTTCCGAACGATTCGCGTCAAGAGCCGCTGGAGGATCGAGTCAGTTCAGCACCGGAAAACGTGCTCAAGCGGTTCAGCAATGAATTGGATGTGAATGTTTCCGCACATAGAGTCACGCCGGGCGAACGGATCATTCTAGCGAACGCTTTTGCGCAACTGACACCTTTTCAACGTGTGGTGCTGCGGAACCGCCTGCATGCAATCTACTTTATAGATGGGTTACCGGGTAACGCGTTGACGTTTCCTGATGGTGGGCCGACAACCGAGCCGAAGTACAACATCGCCGTTCGCGCAGGAGCGCTACACGAAACTGTGTCTGAACTCGTGACGCGAAAGGAACGGACCTTGTTCGACAGTGTGAGTTCCGAGTTGTCCGTGACGGTTGACGGAGGAACTCTCGATGCAATGGTCTATGTGTTGCTGCACGAGGCAACCCATATTGTGGATTTTGTGGTAGGAGCAGCGCCTGATCCCACACATCCAAATGGAAATCATCCACTCGTAAGTGGAATCTGGCGAGATGGCATTACACCCGTAGACCAATACAGGCTGCCCATACTCATGGGCATCTCCTTCAGGCGGAATGGTCGAGTAATTCCAATCACGCATGCTGCCGATTTGTACGACGCGCTTGGTCGCACCCCGTTCATTTCTGTCTATGCAAGCTGCGACTCTCACGACGATCTCGCCGAGCTTGTTGCTTGGACCGAGCTAACCGTGCGCTTGCACCAGCCGTATCGCATTCTCATATCGAAAGACGGGATCGTCATGCGTGTCATCGAGCCTGCCCAGTCAACTCTGGTCCAGGCGCGCCTGAAGTACTTGAGCCAGCTAACCGGATCGTAATCCCCACTTTTTTGCGATGGACGCAGCCAAGGCGGCGAAGACGGAGAAGAGTGCGGCTTGGCGCTGCGCAGGCGGCAGGGTATCCGCGCCGGACTGCGGAAGCAGGTCCGTGCGTTGCGAAGAGACGGCCCATAACGCAGAAAGCCGCAGCACTCCGAGGGCCGGAGACAGGCCAGTGCGCCTGCGTCCGGTTCGGCGCAATCTCATGGATTCGATCAGAACACATTCCGTTCGCACAGAGGAGGCGCGGCGCCTCTGCACGGTTAGCAACGAATTTAGCAAGATTGAAACCATCCAAGCAGAAATCCGCACAAGTCCGTTTCGGATATGCAGTGTACTCGTAGTTGTGAGCTGAGCCTGCCAAATCGGAAAACTCGAAAATCAGGTTCAATCGGCCAGAACGAATTCAACACAGGAGATGAACTCAATGGAAGCAATCGGATTGTTAGTCACGCTCGAAGCACGCCCAGGCAAGGAAGCCGATGCCGAGGCATTTCTAAAGTCAGCCCTGCCATTTGCGCTGGATGAAAAAGGAACCTTGAAGTGGTATGCGATCAAACTCAGACCGGGGAAGTTCGGCATCTTCGATACCTTTCAAAACGAGGCCGGCCGCAATGCCCACTTGAGTGGCGAGATTGCGAAGGCATTGGGAGCGCGAGCCAACGAATTACTGGCGGCTCCCCCACAAATTGAAAAGGTGGAGGTCCTTGCAAGCACACCCTTAAAAGGCTAAGGGCGGCGTTCCACCCACCCGGACAACGTTAGTTGCAAGAGACGACAAATTCAACGACAAATCAAGGAGAAGGAAATGACAAATACGGACCAAGAAATGAAACTCTCACAAACCTACCGAGTTGCTTCAATCGCAACTCACACGATCGATTCGACACCCCAGCAGCCCAAGTCAGCGCTCCGAGGCCTGATGAACCGTCTCGGCTTAGCGTTTCTCATGTGTGCGCTCGTAATCGCTGCAACCAGCGCTGCGAGGGCCGTCGAGGCTCGAGACGAAGCAGCCGTTAGAGCGCTCGGAGATGGCTTCGCCAAGGCTTTCGTTCAGAAGAATGCCGACTTCCGAGCATCGCTATTCGCCGAAGATGGAACCTTCGTAACGCCGCAGGGTGACTTTCTGCAAGGGCGCGTCGCAATGGTGAAAGACTTTGGCACCGAGGCGCAAGCGGTCAGCGGCAGCACGCAAGCGATGTTCTCAAACTACCGGATCCGCTTCGTCAAACCCGATGTCGCGGTCGCCGATGCGCTCCTTACCCTGCACAATGTCAACGGTCCAGATGGGGCGGTCATCCCCATGATACCGGTCAACTTTTTCTTCGTGGCCGCCCGCCACGGCGATCACTGGCTGATCGAGGATGGACGCGCGCATTTCGCACCCGCGCCGCCTAATGGAATGACCGCTCATAGCGGAATGACCGCCCATCAGTAGTGTGGAGAATTTTTTGTGCCACATTCTACCCTGCCCTGTAAGGAAAGTATTGCTACAAGCGCGCCGGAGCGTCACGCCGGCGTGCTTGTAGTTCGCAGGCACCAGCTGCTGGTGCGGTACAGTCACTGGCTGAACGTGCCAATCCTTCTGGGCCTTATCCTGAGTGGCATGTCCATTTATTGGGCATCTCCGGTTTATCGGCACAAACCAAATCCAGTGACCGGGAATGTCGATCCTCTTGCGGACCTCGGTATGTGGATCTGCGCACATTCGCCAGGGCTGCATCAGTACAGCAGTCCACCTGACTGGGTTTACAACCACATAAGCCTTGGCCCCGGCATGCTCGCCGTGGCTCTGCGCCTTCACTGGCTTTGTGCCTATCTCTTCATGCTGAACGGACTCATCTTCGTTATAGGACTCGGCATGGGGGTGGCTGGCGCTCTCTGTTGCCGCGCCGGACCGACCTCCGTGATGCGCTGAAGATGATTCGCTACTACGCGGGCCTCCCCCTCGCCAAACTCACCCGCCGCACCTGGCTGCATCCGCACTTCAACACAAAATACAACGCACTTCAACGCGTCGCTTATTTTTCCGTTCCTGTCGCCGGATTTCTTTCTGTTCTCACGGGTTGGGCGATTCACAAACCAATGCAGTTCTATTGGCTGACTGCGATCTTCGGCGGTTATGACAAAGCGCGTGTCTGGCACTTCTGGCTGATGTGGCTTTTTATTCTCTTTGTCGTGCCCCATGTTGTTCTGGTTCTCACCGATGGGTGGGACACTCTTCGCAGCATGATCGTAGGCTGGTCGACGAGGGCGCAGAGATCGGAGGACTTTCGACAATGAGACTCGACGACAAACACTCCGCGTCAGAGACGGACAACACCGGGTGCATGAGCAAATCACCCGGCTGGTGTGCGTTGAAGGTTGGAGCGCTATTGCCTGGTGGGCCGGGCTTAGATTTGATGATTTGCTCGGTGCTTATCCGCCAATGTCCCAAGCGAAATGGGCCCGAATAGAATCATCGGTCAATCTCGGCCCCTGGGGAAATCCCGACCCATACTTCGTGTCGCTCGATCTTTCGACGGCTCGTCATCAGCAAACCCTCCTCGCGACTCACCTGAACGGAAAGCCTCTCGCAGTGGAGCACGGAGCTCCACTGCGACTGGTCGCTCCTGTGAAACTAGGCCTGAAGAACATCAAGGCGATTACGCGTATTACATATACGAAGGACGAGCCAGCGGACTATTGGGCAATGCAAGGGTATTCAAGCTATGACGGAACTTGAGTCCGCCGACTTGAGAGCGCCAAAAGGAGCGAATAGAGCATCGACATCAGTTGGAGTTAATTTGCCAAGGCTTGTGTCGTGCGCGCCCGCGTGCCCTGAGCCCATGCTGGCGCGCTGCTAAATTTAGCACAGCGAGACTTCCAGATCGTAGTCTAACTTCGATCTGAAACCGCCCTGAAGTCCTGAAGATATTTCGTGAAGGTTGACGATCGCTGACAGAAGGGAAATGCTCACATGAGTTCCGATTATGGACGTAAGCTGTTGATTTCATGTACATTGGTGGCATCGAAAACCATCCAAATCATCGAAGAATACATCTCCGCACCGTCGTCCGTACCGTCAAAATAGCTCAGATAATGTGCAAGACCTTGCCGGTCGGGCAGAGCTCTTCGGCCTTCCTCCGCTCTGCCCACTCTGTGGGACCGTAACCTACTTTCAACGAACATGCTGATCAGTGGATGACACCCAAGACCAGCTAGCAGTACTCATCGGAACCGCGGCAGAACTTCGTGATTCCCCAGGCTGCTCATCTCACAGGCAAACAGTCGAGGTCGTTGGCGAATTCAACAGGACCCGAAAAGTGACGCTGTATTTCTGCTTGTGTTTCATCCTCCCTTCCCAAGGTTCGCAACATTCGGTGAGACAGTATCAACCGCTTGACATGAGCATTTGCGGCAATCATCCCGATTACTGAAGGTGGCATATGAAGGCGCCTTTCCACTCCGGTAGCGCCCTCCGGAACAGCGTTATGAGCAACGAACAAATCCGCGTCCATCGCGAGCTTCGTCAGTCCATCCCCTTCGCCGTTCGTATCTCCGCTAAAAACGATCCGCTTGCCGCCCATTTCCACTCGCCATGCCAGCGCGGGAAACCCACCATGAATGACCCGCACAGCGTACACGACCATGTCGGAGTTTCGGAACACGAGTGCAGGATTGGAACCGGCTGCGACATCATGCGGTTCCAGTGTGTAGCTTCCTTTCGCACCCGGCTCCACTAGCTCGCTCAAGTAGCGCCAGGCTCCGTGCGGCTCACCGAAAAGATCATGCACAAACTCAGTCGTGGACGGCATAAAGTCGTTTCCTGGAGGGCCGTACACCGGCAGCGGACGCTTGCGGTCTTCAAACCAGGAAGAAAAAACCAGAGCGGGAAAATCGCCGCTGTGATCGATATGAAAATGGCTGAACAGAACAACGTCCACTTGGGACATCTGCGCTCCGCTCTCCCCAAAGCGTAGAGCGCTGCCTGAACCGGCATCAACGACGGCACGTGCGGTGCCGTGATCCCATATGAGATAGCTGGTGGACGCTCTCTTATCTTGCAGCTCCGGGCCGCCGGAGCCGAGTACTTGAACGGCCAATCCGGCCGAGTCGCAGGATTGCGCCTTACCGCGCGAAACTTCACACATGGTAAAGAGGATCGCTAAGGCGAGAAACCCTCTTCCTAACAGCATGTACGAATGTGCGAAAATGCTGTGGCTTTCCATTTCACACCACCAATCCGCCCCACTACTTCAACGATAGCCGAATTGGGAACGGGAAGTCTTTTGGGCGCCCTGGTAAATAAGAGCAGACCGGATCGAGAGTCTGAGGAGCTGATGCAGCTTTGTTCTGCTCAGTTCAATAACCGCTTGAATCATCCCTGACTCGCACGTCCGCGCAACGCTTGTTATTTCGATGTCCCACTTCTGGCAAACGCTAATGCCAGGCTGCCGGAACCTTCACCGTAGACGATCCAGTGATGCGAAGGCGTGCGGCCATGTTTACAAGTTCCGCGAACGAGTCGGCTTTCATCTTTCGCATTAGGTTGCCACGATGGAATTTCACAGTGATTTCGGTGATGCCGAGTTCATCGCCCACCTGTTTGTTGAGCATCCCCGAGGCTACCAACGTCATCACTTGGCGTTCGCGCATTGTGAGCGCCGAATAGCGTGCTCTAAGCTTCCGAATCTCCGTCTCGTTGTCAAGCTTGACGCGGCTGCGTTCGATGGCATTCCGTATCGCGCCCAGCAGGGCTTCGTTACTGAAAGGTTTCGTGAGAAATTCCACAGCGCCCGCTTTCATCGCCTGGACAGTCATTGGTATGTCGCCGAACCCGGTGAGAAAAATAATCGGTAGGTAGGGCAGCTCAACGGCAACGCGTTTTTGAAGTTCCAATCCGTTCAGCCCTGGAAGAGAGAAATCTAGAACGAGGCAACTCGGGGCAAGTTGTCGCGGACGCGTGAGAAATTCGTGGGCAGAGATAAATGTTTCCGGATGCCAACCTTGCTTGCGAATCAGCAGTTCCAATGATTCGCGCACGGAAATGTCGTCATCCACTACAAAAACGATTGGTGCGGCTTCCACCATTTTGACAACCTCACGTCAGTGTCAAGTGAACGAGCAGGGGTGATTTTACCCGACACAAATCATTTTGGATCCGCAATCGTCATTCAGATTCGAAGCGCAGCTTTGAGTGCCTCCAGCACAGCTGTTGCGCTAAACGGCTTAAACAAGCATTCAACTGCTCCTCGTTCGAGCATGGATGTGCGCACCGCCTCGTCTCTTTGAGCTGTGATGAAGATAATCGGTATCTCGAACTGCCGGCGCTTCAGCTCGCTTTGAAGCTCGGGTCCCGACATGCCGGACATTGTGATGTCAAGAATCAAACATCCAGTCTGAGATACACGACCAGATGCCAGGAATTCTTCCGCAGACGAAAACGCGTCGGCCATGAAGCCGAAGGCCTTGACTAAACGGGGCAATGATTCGCGCACCGATTCGTCATCGTCGACTACAGATACGAGAGGATTAGCCATTATTCTGATCTCATTTTCCGGGCAGAACACGATTGCATCGCGTTCTGCTCGGACGCTGCACTGTGACGCCAATGCGTTCCGTGGGAGAGCGCTGCTCAAACCGCTTTGCAAAAACTCCCCTAAACGCACTAGCCAAGACCGTCTCCATGTGTGGCCTTTCTCCTCGCTCCAACACTCAATGTTCGCCCGTGCCGCAACGGTGGTCAACTGTACGATGGTCTAGGTTCCTCACTCCTGGATCGTCGCGTCATCAGTCCCATTCGCGAGCCTCAACACCGGCCAGGCTGCAAGGGATTGAAAATGAAAACGTGGCTCCGGGTCCGTCATTGGCTGTTGCCCAGAGCCGTCCATGATGAGCCTCGATAATCGAGCGGCTCACATTCAATCCGATTCCCATCCCATGCTCCTTCGTTGTATAGAAGGCTTCGAAGAGCTTGTCAGCACCTTGCGGTTGGAACCCGACTCCAACGTCTTTCACACGAAGGCAAACCCAATTTTTCTCGTCCCGTTCGGTTGTGATGAGCAACTCTCTTGGTCGATCGTCAATTTTGTTCATTGCGTCCGAAGCATTCCGCAAGAGGTTCAAGATCACCTGTTGAAGCTGGATTCTATCGCCAGTGATGAGAGGCAAATCGTCTGCAAGCTCGTGATGAACAATTACCCGGTTCCGTTGGAGGTCGCTCAGCGACAACGCAATGACCTCACGAGTAGCTTCATTCAAGTCCATGGATTCGGGCCGCGATTCCTTCTTGCTATAAAGGGTACGGAGCCGCTCGATCACATCGGACACGCGGTTCCCATCGCGGATCGTAAGCTGCGCCGTTTCCCGGGCCCCGTCGATGTCGGGGGGATCGGTAGAGAGCAGCCAGAGGCATGTATTGGCATTGGTGACAATGCCGGAGAGCGGTTGGTTGATCTCATGGGCAATCGAAGCGGTCAGCGCGTTCAGTGTCGTCACTCGCGACACGTGGGCAAGGTCGGACCGCGCCCGGTTCAGGGCTTCTTCGGCGACCTTGCTATCCGTTACGTCCTGAAGAGCGCCTATGAATAGCGGCCGGCCGACGAAATGTTCGATGACACGAGCCATGCCTCGAATGTGCTTCACGGCGCCTCGGGACGTCACAAACCGGAAAGAAAAATCGACGTCCTTGCCCGTCATGGCGCGTGCGATCACAGCGTCGAACGAGGGCAGGTCCTCCGGGTGGATCCGATCCCGAATCATCTGCACCGTGACCTTGGCAGCGGGATCGAACTCGAAGATCCGGAAGGTCTCCTCGGACCAGTTGTGGTCATCTGCCACCAAATCCGTGATGAAGCTGCCAGTTTTGCTCAGCCGTTGGGCCTCGGCGAGACGAAGGTAGGATTCCTTGACCTCCGCCTCGGCACGTCTTCGGTCATTGATGTCAGTATTGGTTCCGTACCATTTCACGATGTGGCCTGATTCATCACGCATGGGGTTCGCGCGAAAAAGGTACCATCGATACTGCCCATCGAAGCGGCGCAATCGCGCTTCGGCTTCACCCGGCTTGCCCGCTGCCATAATCGATTGCCATGCACCAGAAAGAGCGGTTAGGTCTTCGGGATGAACCACGGCTGCCCAGCCCCACCCCTGCAGCTTTTCTAACGGTAGTCCAACATAATCGAGGTAATTCTGATTGAAGAACTCCGCAGACCCGTCAGGAAGCGCTGACCATACCAATGTTGGGATCGTATTGATGATCAAGCTCAAATTGCGCTCGTTCGACCGCAGAGCCTCTTCAGCCTTTTTGAGGTCATCGATGTCCATTTGAAGGGCATACCAGTTAAGAATTCGACCTTCCGCGTCGCGTAAAGGGATCCCACGTCCCTGAATCCAGCGATATACTCCATCGAACCGCCGGACACGAATTTCCATTTCGTATGGCTCGCCAGCGGCAAAACATTTGCTAGCAATTTCGATTGCGCGAGGAAGATCTTCGGGGTGAAAGATGCCGCTCGTTGACCAGTTCTTTATGTCTTCTAATTCCTTGCCGAAATATGCCAGAAGTTGCCGATTCACGAGTTCCACTTCGCCTGAAGCCGACATTCGAACAACCTGAGCAGGAATACTGTCTACGATCAGTCTCAAATTGCGCTCGTTCGACTGCAGGGCCTCTTCAGCCCTTTTGCGGTCCTCAATGTCGGTATTGAGCCAATACCATGCCGTTATCTCACCTTTCGGATTCCGTACTGCGCGGCCGCGAGACTGGAACCATCGGTAGACACCATCGGCGCCTCGGTTGCGCTGCTCAACTTCATAAGTCTGACCCGTTTCGACAGACGCTCTCCATGCCGCGATTACGCGGGATAGATCATCAGGATGAACGATATCGATTCGAGACCAGTCCTTCAACTCCTCATTTGTCTTGCCAAAATACTCTTGGGTTTGGCGGTTGATAAACTCCACTTCACCCGTTGCATTCGTAGTATGCACAAACCCCGGGATGTTATCGACGATCTGCCGCCAGGAGAGCTCTCTTGCTCGCAGGTCCTCTTCTCCTCTCCTGCGATCATCGATGTCCAGATTGGTTCCGTACCATTTGACGATTAGCCCTGATTCGTCTCGCAAAGGATTGGCTCGAAACAGAAACCAGCGATACGCGCCGTCAAAACGGCGCAGGCGCGCTTCCGCATCAAACGGCAGGCCCGAGGCCAGACACGAGCGCCAATTTTCAATCAGGCCGTCGCGGTCATCGGGATAAATCGCAGTTGCCCACCCCCAGCCTTTGGCTTCTTCTGCGGTTACGGCTGTGAAATCAAGCCAGGGACTATTGCAGTAGTCCACCGCGCCATCGGGCGCCGCGCTCCAAAGCATCCCGGGAATGGTTTCGGTTATTCGGCGCAGGTTGAGTTCCCGCTCGCGCAGTTGGTCTTCTGCCACCCGGCGCTGAGTCACGTCCTGTGCAGCGCCGATATACTCCAGCCTGCCCTCCGCATCGTGAATGGCGTGCCCAACCAAGTGGATGTACTTGATTGAGCCGTCAGGCACCACGATGCGATGTTCATACTCAAACTGGCCTTCCCCTCGCTGGGCTCTGGCAATCATGTCCTCCAGCATCGGAAGATCTTCAGCAGGAACGCGACTGCCGATCATTTCGAGTGTCATGGGCGAGCCCGGGTCAAACTCGAAAATGGAGTAGAGTTCCTCCGACCAAGTGACCTCATTCTTCACTATCGACCAAGAAAATGTCCCGGTCTTGCTGAGGCGTTGTCCATCGGCGAGGAACGCCTCGCTGCGTTGCAAATGCTGCTCCGCTCGTTTGCGATCGTCGATGTCCGTGCTTGTGCCATACCACCTGACGATCTGTCCGCTTTCGTCGCGAAATGGCTCGGCCCGAATGAGAAACCAGCGGTACGTTCCGTCATGGCGCCGAATACGAGCCTCGATCTCATCTGGCACTCCTGAGACCAACATCTCCTGCCATCTTTTCATGAGTGGCGGCAAGTCCTCTGGGTGAAAAGACGCTTGCCAGCCCCAGCCATGCGACTCATCGGGGGATAGACCTGTGTACTCGTGCCAACGCTTGCTGAGGAATTCGTTCGGGCCGTCCGGCAGGTTGCACCAAGCCAATGCTGGAATCGTATCGATGACCTGCCGCAGTTTGGCCTCGCTCGCGAGGATTGCTTCCTCCGCCTTCTTGTGTTCCGTAATGTCCTCGGAAAGCGCCATGATGAATCGCGGCACTTCCTCGGTGCCGGGCACGATTGATACGCTGCTTCGCACCCACACCAGGTTGCCGCCTTTTCGCCGATGCTGCTTCTCAAATTGGAATTGCCGCCGCTTCCCTTCTAGAAGCTCCTCTACAAGCGCCCAGTTATGCTCGCGGTATTGTTCAACAGTGATATCGAGGAAACGAAACTGCTGCAATTCCTCTTCCGTGTATCCAAGCATCCTCTGGTACGCGGGATTGGTCGCAATAAACCGGCCGTTCTGGTCTATCAGTGCAGCGCCGATGACCGAGTTCTCGAATATAGACCGCCAGCGTTCTTCGCTTCGCGCGGCCTGTGGGCGCGCCTCATGCAAAGCGCGCTCACTTGCCCGCGGGTTGTCTTCTTTCGTCTTGCCAGATTGGCGGCTACGCTTGGAAGTTGGTTTTGCCTGGGCCATTTTGTCGAAGCCCCGCATCGTTTGGTTTTAGCCTCACATTCTACCAATTCGTTCAGGGATAGGTCAGTCTTTTTCCCAGAACCGCTCTCCAGGGATTGCGAACCGTCTGAATCCAGCGCCCACTGAGCTGACCGCCCCTGAACTGAGGGCATACAACGCCCTCAGCACTCTCTTCGGAAGAAACGCGGCCTACGGCGCGATGATGGTTACCCGGCCGCAGACCATTGGCTACGCACTCACCGATTCGCCCAGCGCTCTGGCCGGTTTTACGTACGAAAAGATTGCCGATTGGAGCGACAGCGGCGGCCACCCCGATCGCGTAATCGGTCGCAGAAGACCAACCAGATCAAAGTGCCGGTGGCCATCTCCGTGTTCCTGCACGAGATTTATCGCGCGCCGGAACGCTGGTCACGTCAGGCTTATCCGTCGTTGCACTACTTTCATGAAGCCGCCAAGGGTGGTCACTTCGCGGCCTGGGAACAGCCGGAACTTTTCTCCGACGAGATCCGAGCTGCGTTCAGATCACTGCGCTAGTTGCAGAGAAGACGGCGCATGGATTCGCGCCGCCTCCTCGCCCCCAACGCGCGACATAGACGTAGCACGCATGTGGCCTACAGCCGAACGAGGGAATAGAGGAAGGCCAAATTCATCCAACAACTTCTTCCCCCAGAGGGCGAGTGTCCATTCCAAGCCGAACCGTTACTGCGGCGGCATAATTCCGAAGCTATACCTTGGTATGAACCTATACGTTGGCCCAGTAGATTCCCTCTCTCGCTTCCTGCTTAATTGTGACTGTGCGCTCGATCCGGAAGGAGAACCAATACCGATCTCAAGCCACTCTCATCGCCGTAATAGCGAGCAAGTTGAGAGAAGGAGGAGGTTGACAACACCGGTAGCCGCTCAACCTTTGAGCAAGTCTACGAAAGCAGCATTCTCTTGAACGGAGGTTCTGATGTCCAAAGTATGGTTGGTAACAGGGAGTGCAAGCGGTTTAGGCCGCGACATCTCAGAGGCAGTTCTCGCATCGGGTGATCGCTTGCTGGCAACGGCTCGCGATCCGCGGCGATTGAACGATCTTGTAGAGCGGTATGGCGAACAAGTGTGTACGGCCGCCCTCGATGTGGCCGATGAGGCAGCCGCGAAGGCCGCAGTCGCCAAGGCTGTCGATGCCCTCGGAGGGCTCGATGTTCTTGTCAACAATGCCGGATATGGAGATATAGCCCCGTTTGAGCAGGTGAGTTCGGACAGATTCCGGGCCTTGTTTGATACGAACTTCTTCGGTGTCGTTTCCATGACGCGAGCCGCCATTCCAATTATGCGTAAGCAGAAGAGCGGATACATCCTGCAGATCTCCTCGGTCGGCGGTCGGCTTGCGACTGCAGGAAGCGCCTCCTATCATGCCGCGAAATGGGCCGTAGGTGGCTTCACTGAAGCTATTGCTCTGGAGGTTGCAGCTTTCGGGGTGAAGGTGTGCGCTTTGGAACCGGGTAGCATGAGAACCAACTACGGCAATCGGGCGACTGCGGATACCCCGGCTCTCTTGCCCGAGTATGAGCCGTCTGTCGGCGCTTTGATTAAGATGCTCAAAGCGCATTGGGGGCATGAGACTAGTGACCCGGCAAGGGTCGCCCAGGTAATCCTGCAACTCGCTACCAAAGAACAGCTTCCCGCTCATCTGTTGCTCGGCAGTGATGCCGTGCAATATGCCTGCCTTGCCGAGAACAAGCGGGAGTCGGACGCTAAGGCGTGGCTAGACGTCAGCGTCTCAACTGACGCTGAGGGCGTACAGGGGCAGCCCGCTCTGAAGCTCTAATGCTCCAACGCTGACGTCGTAATGCTGGGTTGAGGATTGCGTGTTGCGTTTTTCGCGTTTGTAGTCGCTGCCTACGTCTCGATTGCCTTGACTTAGTACCGATCCGAGTACAGATCGGACCCGAAAGGAATGCATTGAGGACCTTATGTCTGCCGAAGAGCGTCGTGAGCCATTTGCCCAATCGCCCGTAGGCACCAGTCTCACCGAACAGTGCTTGGTGGATGAACCCTCAGCAGGACTCAGGCATGATCAAAGGGACAAGGCGCAAAAAGAAGAGCGGGCATCAGAAGCAGAGTGGCAGGAAAAGCTGAGGAGCTTGGAGCAATGGATATGTGAGCTGCTGATCAAGAATCAGGAACTCAGAGTGTCGCTGGAGCCAACTATGACGTCAGAACGGGGAGACCGGGATGCCAGCAATGCTTAAAGCAGCTTCACCGGTGTTCTCACTTCCACAACTTGCGCCGGTGCTCACTCTGAACACGCCCGCCGAAGAATTCTCTTGCGTCACTAGAGGTGAGACCGAAACGGCCGGGAGCCGCTTCGTCAACGTCGCGAACCGGAACACTCCACACCACGAATCACTTCCCAGCTGACCATCGAACCAAGGAGGTTCACCGGTGAATCCAATCAAGGTATCTCGACAAATCGACCGCAATCGACGCAAGTCGTCCAAGGCGATCGCCATCGCTTTCACTATCATTGCTGCCGTTACATTGGCGGTTAGCGGCCTTGCTGAGGCACAACCCAGCAAGCAGAACCTACCTAGCTCGAATGGTTCCTTCGGGCCCATCAAGCAACTCGACGCGGGTCTCCTCAACGTCGGCTACGTTGAAGCAGGTCCCACCGATGGTACTCCCGTGATTCTCCTGCATGGCTGGCCATACGACATTTACAGCTATGTCGACGTTGCTCCTTTGTTGGCATCGAAGGGTTACCACGTGTTCGTGCCGTACCTGCGCGGCTATGGCACTACACGCTTTCTCTCTGATGATACGTTTCGGAACGGACAGCCGTCCGTGGTCGCTGTCGACATTATCAATTTCATGGATGCGCTCAAGATCGACAGGGCGATCATCGCTGGCTTCGATTGGGGCGCGCGAACCGCTGACATCATGGCGGCGCTCTGGCCGGAACGCTGCAAGGGGATCGTTTCGGTGAGCGGTTATCTGATCGGCAGCCAGGCCGCCGGCAAAACGCCCTTGCCCCCGAAGGCGGAGTTCGAATGGTGGTATCAGTTTTATTTTGCGACAGAACGCGGAAGCGCAGGTTATGACAAGTACCGGCACGATTTTGCGAAGCTCATTTGGCAGTCGGCCTCGCCGAAGTGGAACTTCGATGACGCCACGTTCGATCGAAGCGCAGCGTCCTTCGACAATCCGGATCACGTCAGTATCGTGATCCATAATTACCGCTGGCGGCAAGGACTGGCGGAAGGCGAGCCGAAATACGACGCTCTGGAAAGGCGGCTTGCGGAAGGCCCGGTTATCGCGGTCCCCACCATTACCCTTGAAGGCGATGCCAACGGTGCGCCGCATCCGCCCGACTCGGTGTATCGCAACAAATTCTCCGGTAAATATGCATACCGCCTCATCAGTGGCGGCATCGGGCACAATCTTCCCCAGGAAGCTCCGCAAGCCTTCGCCCAGGCGGTAATCGACGTCGACAGCTTTTGATCTGGAGTGAAATTCATAACCAATTTCGCTCCGGCGGCGACGCCGTGGGAGTTCCAACGTGGGCAATCCCCGGCAAGTCCTCCGCGGCGCTGGTAACGCATTGGACGTAACCGGCAGCGGCCTATCTTGTGACCCTCGATTCTTGCGTCGTAACGCAAGTGCAAAGACCCGCACGCATACCAGGAGCCACGGCTGAGCGATCGGTCGAGCACGACACCAACCGCAATTCAAACGATTCGTGAGAGAGGAGCAATATGAGAGACGACCAGAACGTGATCAGCAACCGTCAAAACCGCCGCAGCTTTCTGAAGACCGGATTAGCAACCGCCGGGGCCGTGACTTTGAGCGCCGGACTGCTTGAGGGTACCCGGGCTTCGGCACAGAGCAGCAGCCTCACTCCAGGCGATGTTGCCATCTTGCAATTCCTGGCGGCGGGAGAACTTCTTGAAGTCGACTTTTGGACCCAGTACAACGAATTGGGCGGGATCCAAGACAGCGAAGTTCCAGGCGGACACGGAAATCGGATCTACACCGAAAGGTTGCAAGAAATCGATCGGAACTTCCCTCAATATATCCATGACAATACCGATGACGAGATCAGTCACGCCAGCTTTATCAATGCGTATCTTGTCTACCGGGGCGCCGAGCCTATCAGCTTGGAGCAGTTCAGAACGCTGGAGGGCAGCCAGGCGACAGGATCGAGCGGAAAGCTACGGCTGACGAATCTGATGCAATTGACGATCGACAGCAGTTGGTGGACGCGCTATCGCAGCAGCACAAATAACCCCGATGTGAATCCCACTCCGTTTGAACAGGCGGTTCCGGACTTACATACCGGGCAGTTCACGGCTATCCCCAGGACAGACAAAGACCTGTTCCCCGACGAACACATCCAGGCGATCGCCAACACCGCAGCCTTCCATATGCCGACTGTGGAACAAGGTGGCGGCAGCCTGCGCATGGCGTTGGCTCAG
>Ga0210394_10003102_pt1 | contig 21500 bp, 18 predicted proteins | sample IncBWC12MmetaG_FD_160121 | JGI IMG/M metagenome (GOLD analysis project Ga0210394, IMG submission 160121) | Forest soil microbial communities from Barre Woods Harvard Forest LTER site, Petersham, Massachusetts, United States - Inc-BW-C-12-M | ecosystem: Environmental > Terrestrial > Soil >...
GCGGGTGCGCATTCATGCGCCGGGCAGGCCACCACGGCCCGCGATCCAAAGTCGTTCGTACTGGTTCCGGCCGGCGCGTGTGCCAAGATCGCCGGTGGCACCATGCAGCCGATGTAAGGACACGACCTTGCTCGATCCTTTTCGCATCGAGGGACAAGCCAGCTCGATTCCCGCGGCGGCGGGAATCGGGCTGCGCTTTCCGCACCACGAGCACGTGCTGCACGCGCGTCCGTCGGTGGCCTGGTTCGAGGTACATGCCGAGAACTATTTCGGCGGCGGCCCGGTTCGCCGCACGCTCGAAGCGGTGCGTCGCGACTATCCGCTGTCCCTGCACGGCGTCGGGCTATCGCTCGGCAGCGCCGAGGGTCTCGACAGCGCGCATCTGCAGCGGCTCGCGGAGCTCGCACGCGCCATGGAGCCGGGACTGATATCGGAACATCTCTCCTGGAGCGTTGCCGGCGGACATTATCTGGCGGACCTGCTGCCGCTGCCGATGACCGAGGAGGCGCTCGAGATCGTGTGCCGCCATGTGCAGCAGACGCAGGAAGCGCTGCAGCGCCCGATCCTGCTCGAGAATCCTTCCAGTTACCTTCAGTTCCGGCACTCGAGCATTCCGGAATGGGAATTCCTCGACAACGTCGCGCGCCGCAGCGGCTGCGGCATCCTGTGCGACATCAATAATGTGTTCGTGAGCGCCAGCAACCAGGGCTGGGATCCGCTCAAGTTTCTCGATTCACTACCGGCCGCCGCGATCGGTGAGTTCCATCTGGCCGGCCACGCCGAGGTGAGGCTCGAGAACGGACGCCTGGTACGTATCGACGACCATGGCTCGCGCGTCGCGCCGGCCGTGTGGTCACTCTACCAGCAGGCGCTGCAGCGCTTCGGCCCCAAACCCACATTGATCGAGTGGGATACCGACATCCCGGCCTTCGAGGTGCTGCTGGACGAATCCGCGCACGCGGCCGATTACCTTCATGCCTGCCCGGTGAGCCCACATGCCTGCGCTGCTTGAGCTGCAGCGCGCCTTCGGCGCTGCGCTGCTCGATAGCGCCCGCCCGCAGATTCTGTCTGAGGTGGCGCATGAGTTCGGCATCGAGCCGTCGCTGCTGGCGATCTACCGCAATACGGCCTTGCGTACGCTCACCGCTGCGCTCGGCTTGAGCTTCCCGGCGGTGCGGCAGCTGGTGGGTGAGGATTTCTTCGAGAGCGCCGCCCGCGAGTTCATCGGCATGCACGCGCCGGCGCGCGCCTATCTGAATGACTATGGCCAGGAATTCCCGCGCTTCCTGGCGCAATTCCCGCCGGCCGCGAGCTTGAGCTATCTGGCCGATGTCGCGCGCCTGGAATGGGCCGTGAATCGGGCACTGCATGCGCCCGACGCGTCGCCGCTCGCCCTGAGCTCGCTCGCCGCGCTTGATTCGGCCCTGATGCCGCTCGTGAGTTTCGTGCCGCACCCGGCCGTGTCGGTGCTGCGGCTCGAAACGCCGGCCGATGCGATCTGGCGAGCGGTGCTGGATCAGGACGATGCCGCCATGGCTGCCCTCGATGTGACGGCCGGCCCGGTCTGGCTGCTGATCGAGCGCAACGCCGACGGCGTGCAGGTGCGGCGACTGACTGCCCTCAGCGGACGATTTACCGAGCGGCTGTGCGCCGGCGATCCGCTGCAGAGGGCGCTCGAAGATTCAGCCGCTGAGGCGGTCCCGGTCGAGGCGCTCGATGCCGTGCTGGCAGAGCATTTGGCGTCGGGCCGATTCACGAGGTGGCGTACATGAAACGGCTGGCGAGCCTGATCCGGATATTCGAGCGCGTGCCATACAGCCTGCTGGCGATCCCGCTTCGGCTGGCGGTCGCCAAGGTATTCTGGAGCTCCGGCACCACCAAGCTTGCGGACTGGGATGCCACGCTGCAGTTGTTCGAGGATGACTACAAGGTGCCGCTGCTGCCACCCGATATTGCCGCCCACCTGGGCGCGGCCATCGAGCTTTCGACACCGGTGCTGCTGGTGCTCGGCCTCGCGACTCGCCCGGCCGCCCTGGTCCTGCTGGGCATGACCACCATCATCGAAGTGTTCGTCTATCCGATGGCGTGGCCGACCCACATCCAGTGGGCAGCCATGCTGCTGGTGCTGCTGTGCCGCGGGGCGGGCACCTTTTCAATCGACCACTGGCTCTGGCGCCGTTTCGTCCAAGCACGCCAACCCTGAACTGGCGCCCGGCGCGCGTCTGCGCTATCCTTAATGCAATTGCGAGTGATTCGCATTTGACTTTGTCCGGAACGCAGCAATGGACTCCCATGTGGACTGGCACGCAATCGACCGCGAGCTCGCTCTTGCGGCCGATGTGCGATCGCTTGCTTCGCTACACAAGGGTGAGCGCGGAGTTGTCACCGCCGTCGGTGTGAATGGCGCGGCTGGCGTCACGATCGGCGATGTCGCGGGATCCACCATCGCGCGGCGGCTGCTCGAGGTCGGCTTCGTCCCGGGCGAGCGTATCGAGGTGATCGAGGAGATCCGCCCGGGCGGCGATCCGATCGCGGTGCGCATCGGTTCGTCGATGTTTGCATTGCGACGCCGTGAAGCGCAGGCGGTGCTGGTGCGTCTCGAGCGCTCCGAGGCCGTGTGACGCGAGAGCTCCCCGATGTCGTCACGCGCCGCGTGGCGCTGGTCGGCGCACCGAACTGCGGCAAGACGGCGCTGTTCAATCGCCTAACCGGCGGACGCCAGAAAGTTGCGAACTATCCCGGCGTCACGGTCGAACGCAAGGAAGGCGCCTTCGTCAGCTCGAAGAGCCGCGTGCTTTATCGCGTGCTCGATCTGCCCGGCACTTACAGTTTGATGCCGACCACGCTCGACGAAGCGATCACGCGCGATGCGGTCACTGGCCGGCTGCGCGGCGAGACGCCGCCCGAATTGATCATCTGTGTTCTCGACTCGACCAACCTGCGTCTGTCGCTGCGTCTGACGCTCGAGCTGCGCCGGCTGCGGCTGCCGATGATCGTCGCGCTGAACATGAGCGATCTCGCGCAGCGGCGCGGCTTCCGGCTCGATCGTGCAGCGCTGTCGCGTGAGCTTAGGCTTCCGGTGGTCGAGACCGTAGCGGTGCGTCCGGGTGGGGACGCGGCGCTGCTGGCTGCGCTCGAAACCGTCGAGCTCGGCACGCCGCGCGAGTCGTTCACCGTGCCGGCGGCATCCGATGCCGAACTGACCGCGACCCAGCGCGAGGTGCGTCGCATCCTTTCGGTGAGCGGGTACCTCGAGCCACTGCGCGATCGCGCGCTGACCCGTCTCGATGCCGTGGTCATGCATCCGATCGCGGGGCCGGTGCTGCTCGCGGTGCTGCTGTTCCTGATGTTTCAGGCGGTCTTCAGCTGGGCACAGGCGCCGGTGGCCTGGATCACCGCCGCCATGGACACTTTCGGCCGGGGGGTCGAGAACGCGATGCCGGTCGGGCCTTTGCGCAGCCTCCTGGTCGGCGGCGTGATCGCGGGTGCCGGCAGCGTACTGGTGTTCCTGCCGCAGATTCTGATCCTGTTCTTCTTCATCTTGTTGCTCGAGGACAGCGGCTACCTGCCGCGCGCCGCCTTCCTGCTCGATCGACTCATGGGCGGCATCGGATTGTCGGGACGTTCGTTCATTCCACTGCTGTCTTCGTTCTCGTGCGCCATCCCGGGCATCATGGCGACGCGCACGATCCCTCACGCTAAGGATCGGCTCGCGACCATTCTGCTGGCACCGATGATGACGTGTTCGGCGCGACTGCCGGTGTATGCGCTGATCATCGGCGCGTTCATTCCCCGGCGAAGCGTGGGACCGCTCAATTTGCAGGGACTGGTGTTGTTCTCTCTCTATCTCGCCGGCGTGGGCGGAGCGGTGCTGGCGGCATTGGTCATGCGCCGCGCCACCAGGCGCACCAGTTATCACCCGCTGCTCATGGAGCTGCCGGAATACCACTGGCCCAACCTGCGCAACCTCATCATGGGGCTGTGGGAGCGCGCGCGGATATTCCTCACGCGCGTCGGCACCATCATCCTGGCGCTCATGGTGCTGATGTGGTTCCTGGCGAGCTATCCGCACCCGCCGCAGGGCGCCACCGGTCCCGCGATCCGCTACAGCTTTGCGGGCATGCTGGGCTCGGGACTCGAGAGCCTCTTCAAGCCGCTCGGGTTCAACTGGCAGATCAGCATTGCGCTGGTGCCCGGCATGGCCGCCCGCGAAGTGGTGGTCGGCGCGCTCGGCACCGTCTATTCGCTGTCCGGTTCGAGCGGCGCCGATGTCGGCCAGGCGTTGCAGCCGTTGATCGCCGGCAACTGGAGTCTGGCGACGGCATTGTCGCTGCTCGCCTGGTACGTGTTCGCACCGCAATGCCTCTCGACGCTCGTCACCGTGCGCCGTGAAACCAACTCCTGGCGTTACCCGCTGTTGATGACCGGGTATCTGTTCGCAATGGCCTATGCGTTCGCGTTCGTGACCTATCACGCGGCGCGCGCCTTCGGCGCCTGAGGCACACCGATGCTGCAACAACTCATCATTGCGCTGCTGGTGCTGGGCGCCGCGTGCTACGTCATCTGGACCTTCATGCCGATGTCGCGCCGCCAGTGGCTGCTCGATGCGCTGGCGACACGCGGGATCGCCGCCGCTGCCGCGACGGCGCATCGCAAGCGGCTCGCAGCCCCGGGCTGCGGCAACTGCGCAGCCGCGGGCGAGCACGACCAGACGCCGCAGCGCTGAGTAAACGCCGCCGCTAGCGCAGAGCGCGCGAACTCGATACGAACCGCGGCGGTACGCGGTAGTGGGTGGCCTGCTCGAACGCATACGCGTATCCGATCAGCGCCGCCTCGCTCCATGCGGGCCCGACGAAGGACAGTCCCACCGGCAGTCCGTGGACCAGTGGCATCGGCACCGTGATATGCGGATAGCCGGCCACCGCGGGCGGCGAGCTGATATCGCCACCGACGACGTGATCGCCGTTGACCCAATCGGTCAGCCAGGCGGGTCCGAGCGTCGGCGCCACGAGCACATCGAGCCGGTCCTTGGCCAGCGAGGCATCGATGCCTTCCGCTCCGGCCAGACGTCTGGCGCGCTCGTGGGCATCCAGGTAGGCCGCGTCCGTCAAGGGTCCCGCGCGCTGCGAGTCGAGGAACTGGTCCTGACCGAACCAGACCATTTCCTGCGGCTGGTGCGTCGAATTGAAGGCGATCAGCTCCGACAGATTGCGCGGGCCAGCGCCCCGCCGCGTGCCCAGGTAGCGATTGATACCGTCTTTGAACTCGTGCTGCAGCACGCTCAGCTCGTCATCGTCGAACTTGCCCTTGGTGGCGATCGTGACCGGGTCGACGATGATCGCTCCGAGCGACCGCAACGTCTCGAGCGCCTGATTGAAGCGCGTATCGACCTCATCGTTGAAGCCGGCGTACTCGCGCAGCACGCCGACACGCACGCCCTGAAGGCCGTCGGTGCGCAGCGCGCTGCGATAGTCCGGTGGCGGACGATCCTTCAACGGCAGTGTCGCGAGATCGTCGGGATCGTAGCCGGCCAGTACTGTCAGCAGAATGGCGGCATCGGTGACGGTGCGCGCCACCGGCCCGGCGGTGTCCTGGCTCGCGGAAATCGGGATGATCCCTGAGCGCGATACCAACCCCACCGTGGGCTTGATGCCGACGATGCCATTGATCGATGCCGGGCAGACGATGCTGCCGTCGGTCTCGGTGGCCACGGCCACCGCGGTGAGGTCGGCCGCGACCGCGACGGCGGAGCCCGAGCTCGAGCCGCAGGGATTGCGGTCGAGCACGTAGGGGTTGTGCGTCTGACCGCCGCGACCACTCCAGCCCGAGCTCGAATGGCGCGATCGAAAATTCGCCCATTCACTCAAGTTGGTCTTGCCCAGGATCACCGCGCCGGCGGCACGCAATCGCTGCACGATGAACGCGTCCCGTGCCGGCTTCGATCCCATCAGCGCGAGCGAGCCCGCGGTGGTGTGCATGCGATCGGCGGTGTCGATGTTGTCCTTCAGCAGCACCGGAACGCCATAGAGCAGTCGTTGAGCTGCGCCGCTCTCACCCAGTTTGCGGGCGATCAGCGGAGCATCGGGATTGAGCTCGAGCACCGAGCGCAAGGCCGGACCACTCCAGTCGAGTGCGCGGATGCGGGCTTCGTAGTGGCTTTCGATCACAGCGACGCTGGCTGCGCCGGACGCGAACCCGTGTTGCAGCTGGGCGATGCTCGGCTCGGATTGCGCGGCCGTGGGCAGTGCGAACAGCCAGCTACAGGCCATCGGCAGCAGGGACAGGGTCTTCATGGGCCAGCATCGTAGCCCACTGTAAAAAAATGGGGGACCCCGTGGTCCCCCATCTGCCATTCGGCTCAAGCGGTTCGTCTTCAGAACTTGTACGTCACTCCCAGCGAGTAGAACGGGCCGATGGCGCCCTGCAGATGCAGCGACGGATTCCACGGCACCAGTCCCAGCGCGCCGCCGTAGGTCACCCAGTCGAGAGGCGCCTTCTCATTGAACACGTTCAACACCGAGCCGTGCACTTCGAGGTGCTTGCCGACCTCATAGTGACCATAGAGGTCGAACGTGATGTAGTGCGGGACACTGCAGCTGACCCCGCTCGGGATCACGCCGGCTGCCAGCGCATTGGCATAGTAGAGTCCGGCCGCACCGCCGCCATTGCTCAGCGCACTCAGGCAAGTGTCCTGAGGGGCCTGTCCAAAGGCCACTGCCGACGGGTCCGTCACGTTGAACGCATCGATGTAGTTCATCGTGCCGGTGACCGACCAGGATTCGTGCCCAATGGTGTTCGACCACTGCACGCGCGACCGCGGATTGCCGGTGTCGCCCGAGTAGAAGAACGGGCCGTGGGTGCCAGCCAGGTGGTAAGTCACGCCCTGGAAGGAGATGTCGTACTTGTTGGTGTACGACAACGTGGCTTTCGACGTGTAGTCAAAGTAGTCGAACCGATGCTTGAACTCGAAACCCAGGTCAAAGCCATTCGTCTTCGTTGTGTTGGCGTTCACGTACGAGATGCCGAGGTACGCGATCGGTGCCGCCGGCGGCGTCACCAGTGCCGTCGTACCGTTCGCCTGATACTGGGGAATGGGCGTAAAGTCACTGCCGCGCACGAAGCTGGCAGCCGCGTTGCCGGGCACGATCTGATCGTCGATCTCGATCTGCCACAGATCGAGCGTAGCGCTGATGTCGCGGATCGGCTCATAGATCAGCCCCAACGTGAACGACTTCGAGGTTTCCGGTTTGAGGTTCGGATTCGAACCCTGCTGCCCGGCGAGGCTCACAACGCATTGCCCGACGAAATTCCCCGCTGCCGTTGCGTTTGCCGGATTGGGACACAGAATCGGATCGGGAGCCGTTCCAGCAAAGAATGTCTGGCCGGCGCGGCCGTTCTCGCCCGGTCCCGGCGCCCGGAAGCCCTTCGCGGCGGTACCGCGGATCGCGAATTCCGGGATCGGCGTGAACTTGAAGCCGATCTTCGGGCTCGCCTTGCCACCCGACAGATTGTAATGATCGTAGCGGATGGCGGCATCGACGTCGAACTGCTTGACAATCGGTGCGTTGATCTCAGCGTAGCCGGATGCCACCTGCTGCGTGCCGACGGTGAAGTTGTTACTGAAATCTCCGGTGCCCTGGATGCCACTTTGAACCGTCGGTGGTGCCAGCGCGTTCTGGTCGCGGACGAAGTAGTCACCGCCGAAGGCAAGTCCGAACGGGCCGCCCGGCAGCTGGAACAGCTCGTTGCTGATGCCGATGTGTCCGAAGCTCAATTTTGAGGTTGCATAGGTATGCACCGCTGGTGCCACGAAATTGTCGACCGCCGCGCTGTTCGCCTGGCCCACCAGGAACGGGGCCGTCGTGCTGTTCAATGCGGCCTGCATATTCGACGCATTGATGTAGTTGAGGCCGTCCAAAGACAGACCGACTTCCGTATAGCCTGCCGAGAAGTCCAGATCCCAGCCCAGCAGCTTGCCATCGAGATCGAACACGGCACGATAGGTCTTGGCGTCCGTCAGAGTAATCACGGGCCCGAGATTCACGAAGGTATATTCCAATAGGCCACTAGCGATACCGGTCCCGGCCGGATAGCTGGGATTGGTGTTCGGAATTGTCAGATGCGGGACGGCCGGGAGAACAATTGGCCCGAATCCCGGACCCACGGCGATGCCCTGATAGGCGATGGCCCGGTCCGGACGATTGACCTGTTCGGACCTACTCTGGAAGAACCCGCCCTCGGCGACTCCCGTCCAATCGTCCGCGAACTTCTGGGTGAATCGGCTCACCAGATTGACGTTGTCGGTGCTCGGCTGAATCTGATCCCAGAAGTCCGGGTAGGTGCACTTGTTGGCGTTGAACAACGCCAGGTTGCAACCGGGCATGAACCCGACCGGTTTATCAGTCGCCGGATCGACGACATAGCCGGTCGCGGACCGACTGGGCGTAAGACCGGTCAGAATGTCCTGCGCTCCGAAATCATAGTTTATGCCTCCGGTCGAACTGTAGTCGTTCTTAGTGAACTCGCCGCCGCGGTCGGCAAACTTGATTGCGTTCTGCCTGCGGTACTCCGCCGACAGATAGAAATTGCGACCGTCGCTGTCCAGATCCCCTATGCCCCAGATGCCGGAGGCATGCGCCTGACTACCGTCCCAGTGGCTGGAGATGCCGCCGTCGGCGGTGAGCTGAAAGCCCTGATAGCTCTTCTTGAAAATGACATTCACGACGCCGGCGATCGCGTCCGAGCCGTAGATCGCCGACGCGCCGTCTTTCAGTACTTCGACCCGCTCGATGGCGTCGAATGGGAGATTCGCCACGTCGACGAAGGAACGATAGCCGTCATCACCGATCGGATACGGCGCCGATCGATGACCGTCGATCAATACCAGCGTGGCTCCGACGTTCAGGCCGCGCAGCGCCACACCGGCGGCACCGGAGGCGAAGGCACCGGAGAAGCTCTGCGACAAGGTGCCCTGGCCGTTGGCGGTCAGATCATTCAGTACCTGCTGCGTGCTCGTATAGCCGGATTCATGGATCTCCTCGGCCGAGATGACCTGTACGGGGCTTGGCGTTTCCGCTTCGGTGCGACGCAGGTGCGATCCGGTCACGATCACTTCCTGCAGCGTCTGATCGGCACTGTCCTCCGCCGCGGCCGCATAGCTGCCGGCGCTCGCGAAGATCGCGGCTGCCGCGCTGCCCGCGAGGCAGGCGCTAAGAACCGCGCTACGAACCGCAGAACGCGATGCACCACGGCTTCGCAGATGCTGCTTGCCTGTTGAACTTTGCATGCATGTCTCCCCTCAAACAGACTGAGCGCACTCCGTCTTCAATCTGGAGACCGTGCGCAGTCTTTGCGTCTAGTAACTTGCAGCCGACGGCTGCTCCGTGGCCGCTAGCATAAACAATATTTTATGCGACACAACACGCTGTAGCAGCGCTGCAACAGATTTTTGTCGCCATCGGGGCTGAATTCGGGCCGCGTGAGCGTAGCCGCGGACCGGATACTGTATGCCTAACCAGTAATTGTTTCTAATTCACCACAGCCGGGCCGCCCGGCGATGCGCCGAACAGCGCGTGATGCACCTGGTCGCCGACGCGGATTCCCAATCGGGCGCAGGTGCCCCCGCTCAATTCGAGCACTGCCTTGACCGCGACAGGGTAGCTGATGATCTGCTCGGATTCGGGTGTCGCGCGTTCGCGGATGTAGACGATGCGGCCCTTGGGATCGATGAACAGCATGTCCAGCGGTATCAGTGTGTTCTTCATCCACATCGACTTTACGCGCGGTGCCTGCTCCGGAAACAGCATGCTCCAATCCGTGGGCAGCCACTTCTGGTACATGAGCCCCTGCTCCTGTCGCTGCGAGGTGTCGGCGATCCAGACGTTGAACCACTCGGTGCTCTGACGCGTGCGGATGCTGAGCACCGAGCTCGGAAACCGGCGCAGCTCCTCGGTCGCCGGCGTCGCCGGTGGGAGCACCGTGGCGAGCAGCAGCAACGCAAGCAGACAGGTGAAGCGCATGGTGATGCGATTATTGTGGATGACCGGCGGCGTCGGCGTCGACCACACGGCCCGCGAAGTCGAAGCGGGTCACGAGCACATCGTCCCGGCCATCGATGGCGGCGGCCGGAGCCGCACAGAAACCGCGGCCGGCCACACGCAGGGCATGCGCCGCGGCCTCGATCGGCGTTTGCACGAGTTCGTCGATCGTGCATTTGCCATCGCCGCGGGTCGAGTAGAGTCGGTTCTCGCCCTCTAGGATCAGCGTCACATTCGCGGGTACTTCGCGGCTGATGCCAGCGCCTGGCAGGGCGGCGATGCCGAATACCAGCCGCGCCCGGCGACCGCCGACCGGCGCGCGAGCGGCAAAGGTCAGCCGCAGTCCGCCCTGATCGGGCCGGGGACCGCCGTCGCATTGCAGCTCGGCGTCGTGCCAATCGATGTCGAGATTCTGAGCACCACGCACGCGCACACTCAAATAGCCGCTTCGATCCGGCAGGCAATCCGTGCTGGGCTCAGTCAGTGCGGTCGACGCTGCCTGCGTGCTGCCCGCCGGTGGTGCATGGCGGGCGCAGCCATTGGCGCTGAGCGCGATCAGCGCCCACATGAGCATCCGAAATGACACAGATGTTCGCAGTATAGCCGCGCACGTCGTAGGTCTGGCGCTCGCGGTCGCGACATTGCGCACAGGCCGCGCCCGGATCAACTGCTAGACTTTTTTGCCTATGGATCGCAGAAAATTCCGCAGCAAGGCCCACATGGCCAAGCAACTGATTGAAATATATCCAATTGTTCCAACAGCGCTGGCGCGTCTGCCGGAGTTGTCGAATAACCTGTTCTTCAGCTGGCACCGCCCGACGCGGGCGCTGTTCGACGATCTGGATCCGGAGCTCTGGAAGCAGACTGGCGGCAATCCGCGGCTGATCCTGCGTTGTATCAACCAGGAGAACCTCGATCGTGCCGCCGCCGATCCGGCGTATCTGCAGCGCTACAGCCAGGTGCTCGCGAGCTTCGACGCCTACCTGGCGGCCGCGCCGCCGCGGGCCGATGAACCGCTGATCGCCTATTTCTGCGCCGAGTACGGCTTTCACGAGAGCTTCCCGATCTACTCCGGCGGTCTGGGTATCCTCGCCGGCGATCACTGCAAGGCGGCCAGCGACGAACGGCTGAATTTCATCGCGGTGGGTCTGCTGTATGCCGAAGGCTATTTCATACAGTCCGTCGACAGCGACGGTGTTCAGCACGCCAACTACAACGACACCGACCCGCGCGATCTGCCGGTCGAGGCGGTGCGCGACCGGGAGGGACAATGGCTGCTCGTGCGCGTGCCGATCGCGGGACGCAGTGTCTGCGCACGTGTCTGGAAGGCCCGCGTCGGCCGCGTGTCGGTCTACCTGCTCGACACCAATTGCCCTGAGAACGTGGCCGAAGATCGCCAGATCACGCACCGGCTATACGGCGGCGATGCCACGGTGCGCATTCGCCAGGAGATGATTCTCGGTCTCGGCGGCGTGCGCGCGCTGCGCGCGCTCGGCCTCGCGCCGGCGACCTGGCATATGAATGAAGGCCATGCCGCGTTCCTGATTCTCGAACTCGCGCGCGAGCACATTGCCCGCGGACTGGAATTCTCCGCCGCGCTCGAAGCGGCCGCGGCGCAGTGCGTGTTCACGACCCACACACCGGTGGCGGCCGGTCACGATGCCTTCGATGTGGGCCTCTTCAGCCATTGCTTCCAGGACGTGGTGCCCGAGCTCAATGTTCCGATGGAACGCGTACTGGCCCTGGGCCGCGCGCCGCATGCGCCGCAGGCCTTCAACATGACCCATTTGGCGCTGCACGGCGCGCGCCGCATGAATGGCGTCAGCCGCATTCACGGCCAGGTGTCGGCGCGGCTGTGCGCCGAGCACTGGCCCGAAGTCGCGGCCGAGGAGAATCCGGTCGGTTACGTTACCAACGGCGTGCACGTCCCGACTTTCCTGGCGCAGCCCTGGGCGCAGTTCTTTGATGACAAACTCGGGCCCCAGTGGCGCGATCGCCTGTCCGATAACGAATTCTGGCGCACGCTCGAGCAGTTGCCCGATGAGGAGTACTGGCGCACGGCGCAGGACATCAAGTCGCGCATGCTGGGCGGGGTACGCTCGCGCCTGGAGCGCGAGTACACCTCGAAAAATCTGAGCCCGGCGCAACTGCGGCACGTGACGCGGCTGCTCGATCCCGAGCGGCCGCAGATACTGACGCTCGGTTTCGCGCGCCGGTTTGCGACCTACAAGCGCGCCGCGCTCATGATGCGCGACCGTGCGCGGCTCGCGCGGCTGATCAACGACCCCGAGCGGCCGGTGCTGTTGCTGTTCGCGGGCAAGGCCCATCCGGCCGATCAGCCGGGGCAACAGGTGCTGCGCGAGATCAAGCAGCTCATGCTGACGCCGGAGTTCGCCGGGCACGTGGTGTTTCTGGAGGACTACGATCTGCAGCTCGCGCGCTGGCTCGTCACCGGCGTCGACGTCTGGCTCAACAATCCGGTCGCCCCGCTCGAAGCCAGCGGTACCTCGGGCATCAAGGCGGCCGTCAATGGCCGCCTGAACTTGAGCATCCTCGACGGCTGGTGGGCCGAAGCCTGCGACGATCACAACGGCTGGGGCATCCCCGGCGCGAACGTGCAGGATCCGAACCGGCGCGATGAGCTCGATTCCGATGCCATGCTCGATGCGCTCGAGGAGGAAGTGGTGCCGCTCTACTACGCGCGCAACGGCGGCGGCTATTCGCCTGAATGGGTCCGGCGCTGCAAGCACGCGATGGCATCGGTCATTCCGCACTTCAACATGGGCCGCGTGGTGCAGGACTACGCGCGCGGCCTGTATTACCCGGCCGCCTCACACCATCAACGCCTCATGCAGGGTGGTCAGGAGGCCGTGGCGGCGTTGGCGGTGTGGAAGCAGCGCGTGCGCGAGCGCTGGGGCGGGGTACATTTGCGGCGGTTGTCGGAGCCGCCGCGCGAACTGCCGCGCGCGAGCCAGTTGAGTGTGCGAGTGGCCGCGGCCCTCAACGGACTCGCCTGCAGGGACGTGCACGTGGAGTTCGTGGCGAGGCGGGTGCTGCCGGCATCGCGCAGCGAGCCGCCGGCACTGTCCTCCTTCCGCGGCGAGAAGGACGATGCCTGGCGCGTGCCGCTGCGTGCCACCGGCGAAGTCGATAGCGACGGATCGCACGTCTACGAGATGCAGGCGCCGCCGCCGGCGTCGGGACAATTCGCCTACGAGATCCGCATCCATCCCGCACATGAGCTGCTCGCGCATCCCATGGAGCTCGGTTTGCTCAAACACCTGTAGGACGGTGGCAGCTGTAGCTTCGATCGCATTGCAAGGTACACTAGCGTTCGCGTCCATCCGGGACTCGAATGAATGGCTAAACAACAGTCGCGGGTTTCATCCGGGCGCTACGTCAGCCGTCTGACGAGCGGCGCGCTCGCTGTCGTGATGGCCGGTGGCCGCGGCGAGCGTCTCAAGGACCTGACGCTGCATCGCTGCAAGCCGGCCACGCCATTCGGCGGCAAATTCCGCATCATCGACTTCGTGCTGTCCAACTGCGTGAACTCCGGCATCCGCCAGATCTACCTGATGACGCAATACAAGGGACAGTCGCTGATTCAGCACGTACAGCGCGGCTGGAGCTACCTGCGCGGCGAATTCGGCGAGTTCATCGACGTGGTACCGGCGCAGCAGCAGGTCGGCATGCACTGGTATCGCGGCACGGCCGATTGCGTGTACCAGAACCTCGATCTGATCCGCGCACTGCGCCCCAAGCACGTGCTGATCCTTGCGGGTGATCACATCTATAAGATGGACTACGGCCCGATGATCGCCTATCACGTGGAGAAGGGTGCCGACATCACGGTCGGCGTGGTCGAGGTACCGCGCGATCACGCACGCGATTTTGGCGTGCTCTCGGTCACCGAATACAACCGCGTTACCGATTTCAAGGAGAAGCCGAAGCAGCCGGACTCGATTCCAGGCCGGCCCGACGTGGCGCTGGCGTCGATGGGCATCTATATCTTCAACGCCCGCCTGCTCGAAAAGCTGCTGATCGCCGATGCTGCCGACGACAAGTCGACGCATGACTTCGGCAAGAACGTAATACCCGCGGCGATCGATGCGCTGCAGGTGGTGGCGTATCCGTTCACCGACGTCAAGACCCGCGCGCAGAACTACTGGCGTGACGTCGGCACGGTCGATGCGTTCTACGAGGCCAACATCGAGCTGGTGCACGTGGCGCCGGAACTCAACCTGTACGACGAGGAATGGCCGATCTGGACCTACCAGCTGCACCAGCCGCCGGCGAAGTTCGTGCTCGACGAGCAGGGGCGGCGCGGCACGGCCGTGAACTCCATGATCTCGGGCGGGTCAATCATCTCAGGTGCTTTCGTCAATCAGTCATTGCTGTTCTCCAACGTGCGCGTCGAGGAGCGCTCGGCCATCTTCCGCTCGGTGGTGCTGTCGAACGTCAAGATCGGCGTCGGCTGCAATGTCAGCCATGCCATCCTCGATGAGGGTTGCGAGATTCCCGATGGCATGCAGATCGGAGTCGACCGTGCCGCCGACGCGGCGCGGTTCCACGTCACCGATCGCGGCGTTGCGCTGGTGACGCCCGACATGCTCGCAAAGCTGACCGCGCAGCGCGCATGACCGAACGGGTGCTGGATCGCCGCCGCTCCGGCGTGCTGCTGCATCCGACGTCCCTGATCAGCGTCGAGCGCGGCGCGCTCGGCGGCGCGGCGCGCGGGCTGATCGACTGGCTGGCGCAGGCCGGCTTCACCATCTGGCAAATCCTGCCGCTCGGTCCTCCGGGGGACGGCGGCTCGCCGTACTGGGCGCGCTCGGACTTCGCCGGGCATCTCGCACTGCTGGATCGCGGCGAGCTGCCCAGCACCCAGGCGCAGCGCGCGGACTACGACGCCTTCCGCGAGGCCAGCCGCGACTGGCTCGACGACTACGTGCTGTTCGAACAGCTGGCGCAGCAGTTCCGGCGTCCCTGGTGGGAATGGCCGCCGGAGCTGCGCTCGCGCGAACCTGCGGCATTGGCCCGCATCGGGCGCGATCGGGGCCGGGAGCTCGAGCAGCGTCGTATCGACCAATGGTATTTCGATTGGCAATGGCGCGCGCTGCGCCGCTATGCGCAAGAGCGAGGCGTGCGGTTGTTCGGTGACCTGCCGATCTACGTGGCGCCCGACTCGGTCTCGACCTGGTCGCAGCCGCATCAATTCAAGCTGCAGCCGGACGGTCGGCCTGCCGTGCTGGCCGGTGTGCCGCCGGATTATTTTTCGGCCGACGGGCAGCTATGGGGCAATCCGCTGTACGACTGGCAGCGGGCACAGCAGGATCAGTTCGCGTTCTGGCGCGCACGGCTCGCCCGGCAGCTGCGGCGTTTCGACCTGGTACGCATCGATCACTTTCGCGGACTGGCCGCGTACTGGGCCGTACCCGCCGGCGCGCGCACCGCGCGCGAGGGCCGCTGGGAGCCCGCACCCGGCGAAGCGCTGTTCAAGGCACTGCAGGCGGACCATCCGGAGCTGCCGCTCGTGGCCGAGGATCTCGGCCTCATCACCGCCGACGTCGAGGCGCTGCGCCGCGCCTTCGGCCTGCCCGGCATGCGCGTGCTGCAGTTCGGCTTCGATGGCTCGGGCACCAACCCGCATCTGCCGCACAACTATTCGGCCGACGTCGTGGCGTATGCCGGCACCCACGACAACGACACCACGCTCGGCTGGTACAGAAGCCTCAGTGCGCAAGAGCGCGCGCGCGTGGACTTTTATCTGTACAGCGATGCGGGCCACGTGCTCGAGTCGATGCTGCGCGCGACCCTGAGCTCGGTCGCGCAGCTCGCGATCCTCTCGGCCCAGGATCTGCTGCAGCTTGGATCCGAGGCGCGCTTCAATACGCCCGGTACGGCCCAGGGCAACTGGAGCTGGCGCCTGCCGCCCGGCGCGCTGACGGCGCCACTGGCGGCTCACTACGCCGCTCTCAATCAAACATTCGGCAGGGTCAGCGCCGCCGACTGGCCCGCTGCCTCGGGATGACCCCATGAGCCATCGCATCCGCGGCCCGGTGGTGATCGTGGCGATGGCGCTGCTGATCGGCGGCAGCCTCGTAAGCGGTTGCGCGTCGATGCTGCCGAAGCTCGAGCCGCCGGTGCTGAGCGTGACGCGGGTCGACATCGTCGGCGGAACGCTGGAGCAGCAACAACTGCATCTCACGCTGCACGTCGTCAACCCCAATGCGCGCGATATCCCGGTGCGCGGTATCGATTGCACTCTGGAACTCGAGGGTCAGGCGTTTGCCTCGGGTGCCACCGAAGCGGCCTTCACCTTGCCCGCCTCGGGCGAGACCGACTTCGGTCTCAACGTGACGGCCAATCTCAATAGCGCGTTGCTGGCGCTGCTGAGCGGCCTCGGACACAAGACCGTGGATTATCACCTGTACGGCCAGGTGCATCTGGGCGGCGGCCTGGTGCGCAAGATCCCGTTCGACCAGCGCAGTCGCGTGCGGCTGTAGGGGACGGGATCCTAGCCGCGCAGCAGCCGCTCGTAGGTCTCGACGTAGCGCGGCACCTGCTGGCTCCAGGAGAAATCCTGCGCCATGCCGTTTTTGATCAAGCGTTGCCAGATGGCCGGGCTCTGGTAGAGATCCAGCGCATAGCCGACGGCCCAGATCACCGCGCCGGCATCGTAGTCGTTGAATACCACGCCGGTGCCGTCACCGCCGCTGACCGGATCGAAGTGTCGCACCGAATCGGCGAGGCCGCCGGTCCTGCGCACCACGGGAACTGTGCCGTAGCGCAGGCTGTACATCTGGTTCAGGCCGCACGGTTCGTAATGCGAGGGCATCAGGAACATGTCGCTCGCGCCCTCGATCCAATGCGCGAGCTCATCGCTGTAGCCGGCGTGAAAATGGACGCGTGACGGGAACAGCTGCTGCAGGCGCGCCAGGAACGACTCGTAGCGCGCCTCACCGCTGCCGAGCACCACGAGGTTGAACTCGCGCGAGGATATGAGCCGCGGCAGCGCTTCGAACAGCAGGTCGAAGCCCTTCTGTTCGGCCAGGCGACTGACGCTGCCGATCAATGCGGTGTTGCGCGAGTCATCGAGGTGCAGCCGCTGCAGCAGCTGCCGTTTGAGCGCCGACTTGCGTTCGAGCGTGTCGGGATCGAAATGCTGCGGCAGAACGTGGTCATGGCGCGGATCCCAGTCGGCGTAGTCGACCCCATTCAAAATGCCGATCACGGCCGAACTGCGCGCACGCAGCACGCCTTCGAGGCCCATGCCGTACTCGGGAGTCTGAATCTCGCGCGCGTAGGTCGGGCTCACGGTGGTGATCAGATCGGCGTGCGCGAGGCCGGTTCCGAGCAAGTTGATCTGGCCGGCGGCGAGGGCACGCTGATCGAGCAGCACGGTCTCGCCCGAGGGCAGCAGGTCGGCCAGCGATGCGGCGCCGATCACGCCCTGGTAACCGATGTTGTGCACCGTAAGCACGGTGCGGGTGTCCTGGAACGGCAGCTCCCGGGCATACACGGTACGGCGCAGCAGCGTGCCTGCGGCCGAGTGCCAATCGTTGAAATGCATTATCTGCGGCGCGAACTGCAGCCGCTGGCAGCACATGAAAGCCGCGTGTGTCAGCAGCAGAAAGCGCCGGTGCTCGTCCGGATCGGTGGTGTAGAGCGTCGCCCGGCCAAACGCGGCAGGACAATCGACCATGAAAACGACGTCACGCGCGCCCGCGCCGCGCGGACTCAGAATCGAGAAGACGAAACGCTGATAGCCGATCGTCAGCGACAGGTTCTGCAGAGCCGGGACCGGCTCGAGCCCGAATTCGTCCCGCCCGATGCTGGCATAGGCCGGCATGAACAGTCGGATGTCGTGGCCGCCGGCATGCAGAAATTTGAGCAGCGCGCCACTGACATCGGCCAGGCCTCCGGTTTTCGCATATGGTGTCGTCTCGGAGGTGACAAAACAGATCCGCAGCGGCATGCGCTGATCTTACCGATTATGATGACCGTTATGCGCGCCATGGCCGTTTACCTGACGCTGCTGCTGCTGCTCGCCCTGTCACTCGGGGCCGGGATGATCGCGTCCGATTGGCCGCACTGGTGCGCGCGCTGGCATCTGTGCGCGGCCGGCTGGCCGCGGCACAACTCGCAGCAATAGGCAAGTGTGCTCGCCGCGCACGGTGCGGGGGCCGGGCCGGTCAAACTGCTAAAATGGCGCTTCCGGCAGTAGACCATGTCCACCCCTCCCTACACACAGCTCGAGCAGGAATGGCGCCGTCTGCACGCCTTCCATGGCGCGCTGGCGCTGCTGCGCTGGGATGCGGCCGTGATGATGCCGCGCGGCAGTGCCGACGTGCGCGGCGAGCAGCTGGCGGCGCTCGAGACCGAGACCCATGCGCTGCTGACGGCGCCCAAGATCACGCGGCTGCTCGATCGGGCGCAGGCCAATGCGGCCGGCCTCGAGGACTGGCAGCTTGCGAACTTGCGCGAGATGCGGCGCGCGCGCGATCACGCCATCGCGACGCCGGTATCGCTGATCACGCGGCTGGCGCGCGCGACCTCGCGCGCCGAAGTGCACTGGGCCGAAGCGCGGCGCGAGAACAACTTCGAGCTGTTTGCGCCGCATCTCGAGGAGGTCGTGCACCTGGTGCGCGACAAGGCGGCTCTGCTCGGCCAGGCACTCGGGCTCGCGCCCTACGATGCGCTGGTGGACGAGTTCTCGCCCGGCATTGCCACGGCCGATATCGACGTCATCTTCAAGGCGCTCTCGCGCCGGCTGCCGACTCTGATCCGCGAGGTGCTGAGCCTGCAGGCCGAGCGTCCGTTCCTGCCGCTCAACGGCAAGTTCGCGCTCGGCAAGCAGCGCGCGCTGGTGCTCGAGGTCATGCGCGCCATCGGTTTCCCCTTCGATCGCGGCCGCCTCGATGAGAGCGAGCATCCGTTCACCGAAGGTGTGCCGGGCGACATTCGCGTCACGACGCGCTTCGACAACGTCGACGTGTTCTCGGGCCTGCTCGGGGCCATGCACGAAACCGGGCACGCGATGTACGACCTCGGACTGCCGCAGGCCTGGCGCGACCAGCCGGTCGGGCGCGACCGCGGCATGGCGCTCGAGGAAAGCCAGTCGCTGCTGCTCGAGATGCTGGTCGGTCGCAGCCGTGCATTCTTGAGCTACCTGCGGCCGCTGCTCGAGAAGCATTTCGGCGTCAGCGGACCGGAGTGGGAGCCGGAGAATCTGTACCGCCGGTTGACGCACGCGCGGCGCAGCCTGATCCGCGTCGATGCCGACGAGCTGACCTACCCGCTGCACATCCTTCTGCGCCACGAGCTCGAAAAGAAAATGCTCGCGGGAGAGCTCAAGGTGCGCGATCTGCCCGAAGCCTGGAGCTTAGGGATGGAGCAGCGGCTCGAGGTGCGCCCGACCGGCGCCGCCGATGGCTGCCTGCAGGACATCCACTGGGCACTCGGCTCGTTCGGTTATTTTCCATCGTATGCGCTCGGTGCGGTCATCGCGGCGCAGCTCTGGGAGAGCCTGCGCAACGGTGTGCCCGAGCTCGAGGCGCAGATCTCGCGCGGCGAATTCGAGGGTCTGTTCAGCTGGCTGCGCGAGAATGTGCATTCCATGGGCGCCAAGGTCCCGGTCAACGAGCTCATGAAGCAGGCCACCGGACAGCCGCTGTCTGCCGCTGCGTTGCTGCGCTATCTCGAGAGCAAGTTTCTGGAGGGCGCGCCATGAGCGGCGGCAGCGCCACCCTCAAGCGCCTCGGCGCGCGTTTGCGCGGGCTCGCAGGCAAGGCCATCGATGACTTTCGCATGATCGAGCGCGGCGATCGCGTCATGGTCTGCCTGTCGGGCGGCAAGGACTCGTACACGATGCTCGACCTGCTGCGCTCGCTTCAGCGCAGCGCGCCGGTCCGGTTCGAGCTGATCGCCGTGAATCTGGATCAGAAGCAGCCCGGCTTTCCGGCCCGGGTGCTGCCGCAATATCTCGAATCGATCGGGGTGCCCTATCACATCGTCGAGCAGGATACCTACCGCGTGGTGAAGCGCGTGATTCCGCAGGGACGCACGATGTGCGGCCTGTGCTCGCGGCTGCGGCGCGGCGCGCTCTACCACTTCGCGAGCGAGAACGGCATCAGCAAGATCGCACTCGGACATCATCGCGACGATATCGTCGAAACCCTGTTCCTGAATCTGTTCCACGCCGGCCGGCTCAAGGCCATGGCGCCCAAGCTGCGCTCGGAAGACGGTCGCCACATCGTCATACGTCCGCTGGCCTACATCGCCGAGCGTGATATCGCGCGCTACGCCTCAGGGATGCGCTTCCCGCTGATCCCGTGCGCACTCTGCGGCTCGCAACCGAATCTGCAGCGTCAGGCCGTCAAGCAGATGCTGGCAGCGTGGGAGCTCGAACGCCCGGGCCGGATCCAGTCGATCTTCTCGGCCCTGCGGCAGGTCGAGCCGGGGACGCTGGCCGACACGCGGCTGTTCGATTTCGCCGCACTGCGCGCGCCTGCCCCGGCGGTGCGCGCAGCCGAGCCGGCATGAATCGGCCGCTGCCGAACAGCTACTGGGTGTTGCCGGGGATCCTCCTGGCCGGTGAATATCCCTGTGCCGAGCATCCGGCCGAGACGCGCCAGCGACTGCGCCTGCTGCTGCGGGCGGGTATCGACTCCTTCGTCGATCTGACCGAGGCTGGCGAACGCCCGGAGTACCGCTCGCTGCTGCCCGGGCACGTGCACTATCTGCGCCGACCGATCATCGATACGCGCGTGCCGCTGGATCTGGCGGAAATGCGCGCCATTCAGATGCACCTGCGGGCCATGCTGGCCGGTGGGCGCAAGATCTACGTGCACTGCCGGGCAGGCATCGGCCGCACCGGTACTGTGATCGGCTGCTACCTGGCCGAGCAGGGCCTCGATGGCGCCGAGGCCCTGAAGCAGCTCAATCAGTTATGGCGTCAGAGCGCGCGCTCCTCGACCTGGCCCAAGATACCGCAGAACTCGGAGCAGGCCGAATTCATCCGCCTCTGGGCGCGCCAGCGCCAGAGCGACTCCCAGCCGGCGCGCGAGACCCGCTAGGGGCGGACAGCGGCGCGCCGATTGGTTAGAGTCTGGCGATGCCCGCGAGCCTGTTGAATCCGCGCCGTCCAGCCGCCCTGCGAACGCGGCGGCTTCCCTGGACCCAGCTCAGCGACGAGCAGCTGCTCGGGCTGCGCATGTGCGATCTGCAGCTCGATCTGCAGCGCTCGCCACTCAAGCGTCACGTCGACCGGCTGTACAGCGAGCTCAACGAGCGCGGCATCCGGTTTCGCCCGCACGTGTGGCTGTCCGAGGAATGGTTCTCGCCCGATGGCGTGCCGGGCATTGCGGTGCCGTTCTACCTGGCACACCCGCGCCTGATGCGGCTCGAGCGCAAGATGACGCGCGAAGTCGAGGGCGGCAACGTCAAACTGTTCATGCGCAT
>Ga0210394_10003103_pt1 | contig 21492 bp, 15 predicted proteins | sample IncBWC12MmetaG_FD_160121 | JGI IMG/M metagenome (GOLD analysis project Ga0210394, IMG submission 160121) | Forest soil microbial communities from Barre Woods Harvard Forest LTER site, Petersham, Massachusetts, United States - Inc-BW-C-12-M | ecosystem: Environmental > Terrestrial > Soil >...
AACACCGAGACCTGCTTCAAATCGTCGACCGTCTGGTGATCGGCCACGATCAGAGTCGGCTGATTGCGGTCGGCGCGCTCTGCGCCTGCGAGCAAAGGTACCAGCCAGGCAGCCAGTACCAGCAGCCGGCCCCAGCGGGCGGGTTGTGGGCGGGTCATTTTCTCGATTGAGGAGTGATCGTGTCGACCACGTCGGCCAGGAATTCGACCCGCTGGGCGATGTTGTCCATCTGCATTCCGTGCGCCTGGATCGAATCGCGACCGCGATCAACCAACACGGGCCGGTCGGTCCAGTAGCGATCCTGATCCGGCAGCGCCATCAGCATCTCGGTGGTGAGGCGCAAGGCAGGCTGCCCGGGCGGCGAGGCCCGTGTCAGGACCACATCGCCGGACAGGCGGATCCGTTCACCGCCGTTCTCCATGTGCGCCAACTGTGCGACCGCCTCGGTGCGGGGCTCATCCGGCCGCAAGCTCACGAGGCGTGGCGAAACCAGATCCACGTTGTCGGTCTGAGCGTAATGCGTCATCCGATCGGCGAACAGCTTGTATTTGGCCCGGCCGATCGAGTCGAACTGGATCAGCGTGACGCCGTCGGCGTCGGCGTCGACTTTCGGGTGAACGACCGCGGCTGCGGGCGCGGTCTGCAGCGAGCGCGAGTACCAGTAGCTGATGCCGGCCACCATGGCCAGAAGCAGGATCGCGATGACCGAGGCGATCCGATCACGCATCGGCTGCCCTTTCTCGCAGAGATACAGGCCGGCTCATCGTCAGTTTGCAGTCCTGTTCGAACCTGGCGGTTTTGCGTAAGCCCGCCGGCAGCGCAACAGGTACTCGGCCAGTGCCCGAACGGCCCCGCGCCCGCCCTCGGCCTGCGCGATCCAGTGAGCCGCTCGCCGGACTTCGGGCGCCGCATCGGCGACGGCGGCGGCAAAGCCGACCTCGGCCATGACCGGCAGGTCGGGCCAGTCGTCGCCCATATAGGCGCAGTCGGCCGCCGCCACGCCCGTGGCTGCCAGCAGCCGGTTCAGGCCGGCCAGCTTGTCGCGTTCGCCCTGCAGCACCGGCTCGATGTCGAGCTCGCTGGCGCGCCGCGCGACGATCGGTGAGGCGCGCGACGACAGCAATGCAACGCTCAAGCCCGCTTCGCGCAGCAAGCGCACTCCATGACCGTCACGCACGTCGAACACTTTCAGCGCCTCACCATCGGGTCCGAAATACAGTCGCCCGTCCGTCAGAACGCCGTCCACATCCAGCACGACCAGCCGAACGCGCGCTGCGCGCGCCGCGGCGCGTGGCGCCTGTCCGGACGCAGGCCGCCTGCCTGCCGACTTTACGCCGCGCGCCGTCACAAGGTCGTTCCGAAGCGCGTTGCTGCGTGCATTCCGACGGCTTCGCGGGCGCTCATCGTTGGACGCGGCTAAATGACACGCGCGGCCATCAGGTCGTGCATGTGCAGCGCGCCCACCAGCCGCCGGTCGGCGTCGACCACCAGCAACTGGTTCTTGCGTCCGCTGTCCAGCAGCTGGGCCGCCTCGACCGCGAGCGCCTGCGGCGCGATCGTCAGCGGCGTCGTGGTCATCACGTCGCGCACGCGCGTAACGCGCGCATCGCCGCCGCGCTCCAGCAGTCGCCGCAGATCGCCATCGGTGAAGATCCCGGCCAGGGTTCCGTCGCTGTCGCGAACTGCAGTCATCCCCAAGCGCTTGCTGGAGATCTCGCGCAACGCGAGCATCACGGTGTCGTCGGCCGATACGACGGGAATCGCGTCGCCCGTGCGCATCACGTCGGCGACACGTGTCAGCAGCCGGCGGCCCAGTGCGCCGCCCGGGTGCGAACGTGCGAAATCGTCTGCCCCGAAGCCGCGCGCATCGAGGCAGGCGACGGCCAGCGCATCGCCCAGCGCCAGCATCGCGGTGGTCGATGAGGTCGGGGTCAGGTTCAGCGGGCAAGCCTCCCGCTCCACCCGGCAATCCAGGTGCACGTCCGCGTACCCTGCCAGCGACGACGTCGCTCGACCCGTGAATGCGATCAGGGGCGTTCCTCCGCGCTTCAGGATCGGAACGATGGTCAGCAGCTCGTCGGTCTCGCCCGAATACGACATCGCGATGAAGACGTCGCGCCCGGTCACCATGCCCAAGTCGCCGTGCGCGGCCTCCGCCGCATGGACGAACAGGGCCGGTGTGCCGGTAGAGGCCAGCGTGGCGGCGATCTTGCGCGCGATGTGACCGCTCTTGCCGACGCCGCTGACGACAACACGGCCACGGCAGCCAAGCACCAGCTCGACCGCACGCAGGAATCCCTCGTCGATTCGATCGGCCAGCGCCGCCACCGCCTGCGATTCGGTCATCAGGACGTCGCGCGCCAGGGTCAGAGGCGAAGAGCGCGACTGCGGCGCGGCACTCGTTGCGATCAGGCGGTCAGCAGGGTTCAAGCGGCTTCCAAAAAGACATCCAACAGGTCCGCCGCTGCTTTCGGCGGGATTTCCATGGCCGGCTGCCGCTTGATTCAGCGCTCATTCAGCCGAGTCGCCGATGATACTCTGGGCCTCTTGCGCTGGCACAGGACTTGCTGCGGCATGCCACCGATGCCTTCCGCCCTCGAACTGACCCTGGTGCTGCTGGCCTCATCGGTGCTGGCGGTGACGGCACTGCGAGTGCTGAACCTGCCGCCGGTGCTGGGCTACTTGCTGGTCGGTATTGCGGTCGGGCCGCACGCCCTGGCGCTCGCGCCGGACAGCGCCAACACCTACGAGCTGGCCGAATTCGGCGTCGTCTTCCTGATGTTTTCGATCGGGATCGAATTCTCGCTGCCGCGGCTGCGCAGCATGCGAGCCGTCGTGTTCGGCGTCGGACTGCCGCAGGTGCTGATCACGCTGGCAACGCCGCTGGCGCTGGCGGCGCTGCTGCGCGATCGGATCGGAGTCGGCACTGCCGGTGCGTTCGCGCTGGGCGCGGCGCTGGCGATGTCGTCGACCGCGATCGTGTTGAAGCAGCTGGCCGAGCGCCTCGAACTGGACACGGATCAAGGGCGCCTGGTGGTCGGCGTGCTGCTGTTCCAGGATCTGGCGGTCGTCCCGCTGCTCGTGATTCTGCCCGCGCTGGCCAATCCTCACGGGGATTTGACGATCGAGTTGACCTGGGCCGCGGTGAAGGCAGTCGCGCTGCTCGCGCTGTTGCTGGCCGGGGGCCAGTGGGTGCTGCGCCACTGGCTCACGATGGTGGCCCGGCGGCGCTCGCGCGAGCTGTTCATGCTGAACCTGCTGCTGATCACCTTGGGCCTGGCCTGGCTGACCTCGAAAGCGGGGCTGTCGCCGGCGCTCGGCTCGTTCATCGCAGGCATGCTGATCTCCGAGACCGAGTTCCGCCACCAGGTCGAGGAGGACATCAAGCCCTTCCGCGACGTGCTGCTGGGCCTTTTCTTCGTCACGATCGGCATGCTGCTGGATCCGCGCGTCGTGATCGGCCGCTTCGGTTGGGTGCTCGCAGCCTTGACCATCCCGGTCGGCCTGAAGTTCGCGCTGGTCGTTCTGCTGGTGCGTCGGCGCGGGGTCGGCGCCGGAACCGCGATCAAGGTGGCCGTTCCGCTCGCCACGGCCGGTGAGTTCGCCTTCGTGATCCTGAATCAGGCCGGGCAACTGCACCTGCTTGGCGAGGCGCTGATGCAGATCGTGCTGGCGGCGATGGTCCTGTCGATGCTGGCTACGCCCTTGCTGATGCAGTACAGCCAATGGCTCGCGATGCGGGTGTCGGGCGCGGAGTGGATGCAACAGGCATTGCAGCTGCACCGGATCGCGACGCGCTCGATCGCCAATCAGGATCACGTGGTGATCTGCGGCTTCGGGCGCAGCGGCCAGCACCTGGCGCAGATGCTGGAACAGGAAGCCATCGCGTACGTCGCGCTGGACCTGGATCCGGACCGGGTGCGCGAGGCGGCCGCCGCCGGCGCGTCGGTGGTCTACGGCGATGCCGCGCGGCGCGAGACGCTTGCGGCTGCCGGCGTGTCGCGCGCAGCCGCGCTGGTGGTCAGCTACAACAACGTGCCGTCGGCGCTGCAGGTGATCCACTTCGCGCACGAGTTGCGACCGCACCTGCCGATCATTGTCAGAACGCAAGACGATTCGTCACTCGACCGCCTGCTGCGGGGTGGCGCCACCGAGGTCGTACCGGAGATCTTCGAGGGCAGCCTGATGCTCGGCTCGCACGCGCTGGTGCTGCTCGGGGTTCCGCTGGCGCGCGTCGTGCGCCAGGTACGTGAGGCGCGCGACACGCGCTACCGGCTGTTGCGCGGCTACTTTCACGGTGCCGACGATCCGAACGACGTCGTCGAGGACGCGCCGCACGTACGGCTGCATTCGGTGCCGATCGAAGCCGGTTCGGCTGCGATCGGCCAGGGCCTCGGGTCGCTCGAATTGAAGTCGGTCGGCGCTGAGGTCAGGGCCATACGGCGACGCGGGATACGGGGCGAAGACCCCAGCGATTCCCTGGTGCTCGAAGCGGGCGACGTCGTGGTTCTGCAGGGCAGCGCAGAGGCAATCGAGCTGGCGGAAGCCAGATTGCTGGGGCAATGACGACCGCGAGCGTGGATCGAGCTCGAGCGCTGAGGCACCGAGGAATTGTGCAGCGTCAATGCACAGATCGAGTCTCTGCTGCGTCCGGCGGTCACGCGGCGCAAGAGCGCGCCGGACAAGCCCAAAGCGCACTGACGGTGGCCGGCCTCCGGACCGCGGGACCGAAGCGACCGATTGACCGCGCCGACCAGCTCTGACAGCATGATTGAGAGGCGACCGGCATCCGTCGTCGAGAAGTGAGGGAGCCACAATGCAACAACCGACGCTGGCAGCGCAAGCGCCCGCTTTCCGACGCGTGGACTCCGACCACGGGGTCCAGTGGTGGAGCGCCTCCTGGCGATTGCTGTTCAGTCAGGGCGCCGCCGGCGTCTGGATCGTCATGTGCCTGATCGCGTTCGTGATCCTGGCGCTGCTTCATGTGGTTCCGATGCTCGGGTGGATGGCCGCCCAGATCGGCTGGTTCCTGTTCGCCGGAGGGCTGATGATGGCGGCACGCAAGACGGACCAGGGTACGGTGCCCCCGGTCGGCGAGCTGTTTGGCGGGTTCGGTCAGTTCCTGGGACCGCTCGCGATCGGCGGCTTGCTGGTGATGGTTGCGATGCTGCTGGTCTTCGGCGCAGCCATGGTGGCCGGGCTCAGCGCTGTGCTGGGAGCTGCTTACGGTGCGATGACCGGCAACCTCGGATTGCTGGCCGGGGTTGGAGCGACCTCCCTGTTGGTGCTGATGATCGCACTCATCGTGCTGATTCCGATCTTCATGGCAGGCTGGCTCGCCCCGGCGCTGATCGTGCTGCGCCAGCTGGCGCCGGTCGAGGCATTGAAGGCGAGCTTCGCCGCTTGCCAGGCCAACCTGGGCCCGCTTACCGTCTACGGGCTGCTGTGGATCGCGTTCGCGATCATCTCGACGATGCTGCTGGGGCTGGGCTGGCTGGTTCTGATGCCGCTGATGGTGCTGTCGACCTACACGGCGTACCAGGATCTGTTCGAGTCCGCCGCCGCGGCGACCCCGAGCTCGCCGTAGGCCGGCTCAGGCTTCGCGCGGCATCGACCGTTCGATGATTCGATCCAGCGGCACGTCGGCCGGCAGCGCGCCAAACTGGTGGTGGCCGACGCCGTCGAGTCTGGAGCGGCAGAAGGCGTCGGCGACCCAGTCGGGCGCGTGTTGCACCAGCAGCGCCGCCTGAAGGATTGCCGCCATCCGGTCGACCAGGTCTCGCGCCCGGACTTCGACGTTTGCACTGTCGCGTAGATCCGCCTGCAGCTTGGCGGTGTGGCGATCCAATGACGGGTGACCGCCGCGCGCACGCGACACTTCATCGAAGTAGGCCCCGACCACGGCTGGCGTCTTGCCGACCGCGCGCAGGACATCGAGGCACTGGATATTGCCGCTACCTTCCCAGATCGCATTGACCGGCGCCTCGCGATACAGGCGCGGCATCGGAGAATCCTCCATCACGCCGCCGCCCCCGATGCATTCCATCGCCTCCACCGCATGCGACGCGGTGCGCTTGCAGATCCAGTACTTGCCTACCGCGGTGCACAGCCGCGCCAGCAGGTCCTCGTGCTCCTGGGCGCGCTGATCGAGCGAACGCGCGATCCGCATCGTCAGCGCCAGCGCGGCCTCGGATTCGAGCGCCAGGTCGGCCAGCACATTCTTCATCAGCGGTTGATCGACCAGCAAATGGCCGAACGCACGGCGCTGGCTGCAGTGGTGCAGCGCTTGCGAAACGGCCATTCGCATGCCCGCGCTGGATCCGATCATGCAGTCGAAGCGCGTCATCGCCACCATCTCGATGATCGTGCGAATGCCACGGCCCTCTTCGCCGACCATCCACGCCAGGGCGCCCCGCAGCTCGGTTTCCGACGAGGCATTGGAGACGTTGCCCATCTTTCTCTTGAGCCGCTGCAACTGCATCGGGTTCTTCGTTCCGTCGGGGCGCCAGCGCGGCAGCAGAAAGCAGGTGAGGCCCGCTGCAGCCTGCGCCAGCACCAGAAACAGGTCGCACATTGGCGCCGAAACGAAGAACTTGTGACCAACCAGCTCGTACGGCTGTCCCGGACCCGGCGAAGACATCGGGTCGGCACGCGTCGTGTTGGCGCGCACGTCGGAGCCACCCTGCTTCTCGGTCATCGCCATCCCGACCGTCACCGCTTGTTTTTGATGGGCCGGGCGGTTGGCCGGGTCGTACTCGCGCGACGTGATCTTCCGCTCCCACAGGCTCGCCAGGTCCGGCTGCAGTCTCAGACTGGGCACGGCGGCGAACGTCATCGTGATCGGACAGCCATGGCCCGCCTCGACCTGTGCGTGCAGGTAATAGCGCGCCGCGCGAACCACATGAGCGCCGGGCCCGGGCTCGCTCCACGGCGAAGCATGCAGCCCTTCAGCGATCGCCGTTCGCATCAACGCGTGGTAGGACGGATGGAATCGGACCAGGTCGGTCCGGTGGCCGAAGCGGTCGTGTGGTTCGAATTCGGGCGGGTAGCGGTTGGCCAGGTGTCCGAGCTCCAGATACTCGGCCGATCCGATATGGCGCCCGAATTCGAGCAGCTGGGGCTCGAAAACGCCCGCTCCCTCGCGCGCAACCGCCTCGCGCAGCGCCCGATCGCACGCGTACAGGTTGTAGTCGGCGAGCTCGGTCGGCTGGTTGACGACCTCGTGGGTCGCGGCCAGACAGCGATCCGGCGGCCGAAGACCCGAGGCGGAAGGATTCGATGCGTCCATAAGCGTTGGATTGTGCTCCGGTCGGCCTGGGCCGACTCAAGGTGTGCAGCCAAACGCCGATTTGAGGAAAGCCGTCCCCTTTTTCCCCGGCGGACTTTCTTTGAGAATTCTTAAGGCCCCGAAAGTGCGCTCGGCGTCCTTCAATTCGCGAATCGCCGGCTTCACGCTGGTGGAGCTGCTGCTGGCGGTAGCTATTCTCGCGGTGCTTGTGTCGATCGCGGTGCCTTCCTATTCGACTTACATCGACCGCGGCAGGGTAACGCAGGCGGAGGCCGACATCGTCCAGATCGAGGTGGCGATCGCCCAGTACCTTGCCGATAAGGGATCCCTGCCCGGCGATCTGACGGTCCTGAACAACATCAACCAGACCGACCCCTGGGGCAACCCGTACCAGTACCTGGACCTGAGTGTGAAGGGCGCGAGTGGGCATGCGCGCAAGGACAAGTCGCTGGTCCCGATCAATTCCGACTATGACCTGTACAGCAGCGGCAAGGACGGTCGAAGCGTGCCGCCGCTGACCGCCAAGGCCAGTCAGGACGACGTCGTGCGGGGCCGCAATGGCGCTTTCATCGGGCTGGGCGCCGATTTCTGAGCATCGGATGAGACTCGAAGGCACCTTCGTGCGCAGCCGCATCGCGCGGCGCATCCTGCTGCTGTTCGTCTTGTGCGCCCTGCTGCCGGCGCTGGCATTGGCGCTGCTGACGCTGGGGCAGGTGCGCGCGATCCTGACCGAACAGGCACACGCGCAATTGATCGCCACCAGCAAGTCATACGCGCTGACGGTGTACGAGCGCCTGCTGCTGGCCCACCGGGACATGCAGCAGATGGCGGCGGATCTGCGCGATGGCGAGGCGCTGGGCGGCGCGGCCCCCAAGATGATGCCGGACACGTACTCGAGCTTGTCGATCGTCGGCCCGGGGATCCGACCGGTTCCGCTCCTGGGCGAGCCGCTCTCGTGGTCGCCGATAGGCGGGTTCGCAATCGAACATCTGAAGACCGGCGAGTCGGTGCTGGTGGTGGAACGCGTTGCGGGCGGAGCGCCGCGCGTCGTCCTGCTTCAGATGATCGATCCGAGTCGGCCGGAGCGATTTGCGCTGGCGGCCGAGCTGAATCCGGCGGAGCTCTGGGTGGCACCGGCCGGAGTCTCGCGATCGATCGGAGTTTGCGTGGTGGCCGACACAGGCGCCATGCTGTCCTGTTCGAAATCCGACGACACACGCGATCCCGGTGACGCGACGCGCACCGGGTCCAACACCGACGGCACGTTCAGCGCAAGCGCGGACACAGGGCCCATGATCGTCGGGCAATGGCAACTGTTCCTGAAACCCAAGTTCTTCGCGCCGTATTGGACCGTGATCGCGACCGAGCCGAGCTCGGCCGCGACCGCGCCCATCGAACAATTCACCCGGATATTCCTCCAGGTGATCGGGGCTTCGCTGCTGCTGGTGGCGCTGTTGAGCGTTGCTCAGATCCGCCGCACGATGGGTCCGCTGGAAAAGCTGATCGACGGCGTTCGGCGCCTGGGCGGCGCCGATTTCACCCACCGGGTCGAGGTCGGCCCGGGTGACGAATTCGGACAGCTCGCGACGGCGTTCAACGAGATGGCGTCGCGCCTGGGCCGGCAACTGGACACGTTGAAGGCGCTGTCGAGCATCGATCAGGTGATCCTGTCCAAGCGTGATATCGATCCGGTTTTCGGGCTGGCGCTGACCGAAATTCGCTCCTTGGCGCCGGCCGGGTCGGCGGGAATCGTCGTTCTGGAGCCGGCAGTTGCGGGCGAGGCGCGAGCGTATACGCTCGCCGCCGACGGCGATGGTCGGACCATGAGTCGCGTCCGTTTGCCGCAGCCGCTGCTGGCGCGGATCGCCGCGCAGATGGAAGGCTCGTGGCTCGATCGCCAGGAAGAACTTTCGCTGACCGCCAGCCGGCTCCCCGCCGGGGCGTCACGGTGGCACTTCTTCGTGGTGCCGATCATGGACCGCGGCAGCCTGTGCGCCTTCGCCTGGTTGAGCGTGCCGGACGCGAAGGCTCTGGCGGATGAGGCGCTGGCTCCGATGCGCGAGCTGTGCGACCGGGTCGGGGTGGCTCTGTCGGCGGCCGCGCGCGACGAGCAACTGATCTACCAGATCCGGCACGACGATCTGACCGGTCTGCCAAACCGGCTGCTGTTAAAGGAACGCCTGTCACAGGAGATCGCATCCGCCCGACGCGACGGGCACAGCCTGGCGCTGCTGTATGTCGACCTGGACCGCTTCAAGAGCGTGAACGACAGCCTGGGTCACACGGCCGGCGACGACCTGCTCGGGCAGACGGCTGAGCGCATGCGTGGCTGCATCCGCGAAAGCGATACGCTGGCCCGCTTGGGTGGCGACGAATTCGCAATCGTGCTGCCGAACATCGCGGGCCCCAGCGGCGTGTCGACCGTCGCCGAGCACCTGGTCGAGGCGCTGTCGGAGTCCTTCGTCGTAGGGCAGCACGAAACGTACGTCAGCGCCAGCATCGGCATCGCGATTTGCCCGACCGACGGAGACGACAGTGAGGAGCTGCTGAAAAAGGCCGACACCGCGATGTACCGCGCCAAGGATGGCGGTCGTGGCCGCTTCGTCTTTTTCGAGGAACGGATGAACGCCGAGGCCGTCGAGCGGCTGGCGTTGGAGCGGGAGTTGCGGCAGGCCTTGTTGCGCGACGAGTTTTCGTTGCACTTTCAGCCCCAGTTCGATCTGCGCAGCGGGTGGATCGTCGGGGTCGAAGCTCTGTTGCGTTGGAATCACCCGACGCGGGGTTTGGTCATGCCGGGAGCTTTCATCGGCGTAGCCGAAGAGACGGGCCTGATCGAAGAGATCGGCCGCAAGGTCCTGTCGGGTGCGTGCGCGCAGCACGCCGTATGGCGGGCGGCCGGCCTCAGACCCCCGCGCATCGCAGTCAACGTCTCCAGCCGCCAGTTCCGTCGTGGCGACCTGGTTCAGGACGTCGAGGGCGCACTGCGCGAATCCGGCACGCCGGGGTCGGCCCTGGAGATCGAGGTGACCGAGAGCCTGTTCATGGATGAGAGCGCTCACGCCGTGGCAGCGCTCGAGAAGCTGCGACGGATGGGCGTTCAGGTAGCAATCGACGATTTCGGCACCGGATACTCCTCAATGTCCTACCTGAAACGGCTGCCAGTCGACGTGCTGAAAGTCGACCAGTCCTTCATCTCGGACATCATCGACAACTTCGATACGCGCGCGATCGCCAAGGCGATCATCAAGCTGGGCCAGACCCTCAACAAGTCGGTCGTGGCCGAAGGGGTCGAAACGCCAGCGCAGTTGGAGCTGCTGAAGCGATGGCGATGCGACCGGGTGCAGGGCTACCTGCTTGCCCGCCCGCTCGCACCCGACCAATTCGCTGAATTTCTGCAGCAGCGGAGTCAGACGGCGGTCATGCCGCTTTGACTGCTCCGGTCCGCGCCGGCAGCACGCGACGCAGGCAGTGCCCGGTATGGCTGGCCTCGACCCCGGCCATCAGCTCGGGGGGACCCGCGGCCACAATGCGGCCACCGTCCTGGCCACCATCCGGTCCCAGGTCGACCAGCCAGTCGGCCGTCTTGATCACCTCCAGGTTGTGCTCGATCACGATCACCGTGTTGCCCGCATCGCGCAGGCGGTGCAGCACTTTCAGCAGCAGTGCGACATCGTGGAAATGCAGGCCGGTGGTCGGCTCGTCGAGAACGTACAGCGTGCGTCCGGTATCCCGCTTGGACAGTTCGAGCGCCAGCTTGATCCGCTGTGCTTCGCCACCGGACAATGTGGTTGCACTTTGCCCCAGCCGGACATAGCCCAACCCGACTTCGGTCAGTGTCTGCAGCCTGCGATGCAGCGCCGGCACGGCACTGAACATCTGACCGGCCTGCTCGACCGTCAGATCCAGCACCTCGGCGATATTCAGGCCGCGATACAGCACTTCCAGGGTCTCGCGGTTGTAACGCCGGCCATGGCATACATCGCAGGGCACGTACACATCCGGCAGGAAATGCATCTCCACCCGGATCAGGCCATCGCCCTCGCACGCTTCACAGCGGCCGCCCTTGACGTTGAACGAGAACCGCCCGGCCTCGTAGCCGCGCTCGCGCGCGGTTGGGGTCGATGCGAACAGCTCCCGGATCGGCGCGAACAGCCCGGTATAGGTGGCTGGGTTGCTGCGCGGGGTGCGCCCGATCGGCGCCTGATCGACGCTGACCAGCTTGTCGAAGTGCTCCAGGCCGTCGATGCCAGCGAACGGAGCCGGCTGGTTGCTGGCCCCGTACAGGTGCCGCGCGATCGCCGCCGCCAGCGTGTCATTGATCAGCGTCGATTTGCCCGATCCGGATACGCCGGTCACGCACGTCAGCAGTCCGACCGGAATTCGCAGATCGACCTCCTGCAGGTTGTTGCCGCGCGCACCGGACAGCTCCAGCCAGTGCAGCCCGGGCGGCACGCGAGCCTTCGGCACTTCAATGCGCATCCGCCCGGACAGGTAGGCTCCGGTCAGCGAAGTCGCCTGCCGCTCGATCTGCTCCGGCGTTCCCTGCGCCACCACCTGGCCACCGTGCTCTCCCGCACCGGGCCCCATGTCGACCACATGGTCGGCACTGCGTATCGTCTCCTCGTCGTGCTCGACGACGATCAGCGTGTTGCCCAGGTCGCGCAAGCGCTTCAACGTATCGATCAGGCGCTGGTTGTCGCGCGGGTGCAGTCCGATCGAGGGTTCGTCGAGCACATACAGGACGCCAGTCAGTCCGGAGCCGATCTGTGAAGCCAGGCGGATCCGCTGCGCCTCGCCGCCGGACAGCGTGTCGGCTGCGCGCTCCAGCGCCAGGTAGCTCAGCCCGACGTCATTCAGGAAGCGCAGGCGGGCGATGATCTCCTCGACGATGCGCCGGCCGACCTCGCGCCGCGCTCCGTCCAGCTGCAGCCGCTCCAGGTAGCTCTGCGTCTGTGCCAGGTTCTGCCGCTCGATCTCGAAAATGGCGCGCCGATCGTCGCCTTCGCCGATGAACACATGGCGAGCCTCGCGCCGCAAGCGCGTGCCGGAGCACGCCGGACACGGGCGAACACCGCGCAGCTTGGTGAGCTCCTCGCGCACCGCCGGCGAGTCGGTTTCTCGCCAGCGTCGCTCCAGGTGCGGGATCACACCCTCGAACGGCTGGTGCCGGACATTGCGCCGGCCGCGCTCGCTGGTGGTGGGCAACGCGATCTGCTCGCTACCGGTTCCGTACAGCACCTGCTGTCGGAAAGCCGGATCCAAAGCTTCCCACGGAACGGAGATATCCACTCCGCGGTGGCGCGCCAGCGCTTCGACCAGCTGGAAGGTATTGCGGTTGCGTGCGTCCCAGCCGCGCACCGCGCCCGCTTCCAGCGTCAAGTCCGGATGCGCCACCACCCGGGTCTCGTCGAAGAACTCGTTGATTCCCAGGCCATCGCAAGCCGGGCAGGCTCCCAACGGATTGTTGAATGAGAACAGGCGCGGTTCCAGGTCCGGGGCCGCATAGCCGCACACCGGGCAGGCGAACCGGCTCGAGAACTCCGTTTCCTCGCCGTTGTCCAGATCCAGCAACAGGGCGCGGCCATCGGCGACTCGTAGCGCCGTCTCGAACGATTCGGCCAGGCGTGAGCGGGCCTCGGGCCGCACTTTCAGCCGGTCCACCACCACATCGATCGAATGGTGCCCGCCCCGGGCCAGGGTCGTGACTTCGTCGGCGTCCACGATCGCGCCGTCGATCCGGAATCGAACGAAGCCGCGTGCGCGCAGATCGTCCAGCAGGTCGGCAAACTCGCCCTTGCGCTCCCGTACCAACGGAGCCAGAACGATCACACGCGTGTCGGGCGGACGGGTCAGCGTCCAGTCGACCATCTGCGACACGCTGTGGGCGCCCAGCGCCCGCTCAGGGTGGTCGGGACAGTGCGGCTGACCGGCGCGAGCGAACAGCAGCCGCAGATAGTCGTGGATCTCGGTTACGGTGCCAACGGTCGAGCGTGGATTGTGTCCGCCCGACTTCTGGTCGATCGCGATCGCCGGTGACAAACCCTCGATCTGGTCGACGTCCGGTCTTTGCATCAGCTGCAAGAACTGGCGCGCGTAGGCCGAAAGAGACTCGACGTAGCGGCGCTGTCCTTCGGCGTACAGGGTGTCGAAGGCGAGCGAGCTCTTGCCCGAGCCGGACAACCCGGTTATCACGACCAGCCGATTGCGCGGCAAGTCGAGATCGATGTTCTTCAGATTGTGGGTGCGCGCGCCGCGCACCTGGATGCGATCCATCATGGGGCCGGCCGCAGCCGGCGCAAGTCAAACCGGGCATTTTAACGCTCCGTGCGTGCGCTTGCAGTGGTGCCGGTCGCGGCTTGCACGCAGGATGTAGCAAAGAGCCTGACGGGGTAATCGGCCGCCGTTAGCCCGGGCGCCGGTCGGATCTGTTGGTCGGCGCCGAGCCCGGCGGGCCGAGCACCGATGTGGTGGTCAGTCGCTCAGCGGGTCGGTATCCGGCTCGCGTCCGGCGACCGGCGGGCGCTCGCTGCCACCCGCGCGTTCGGGGCGGCGCCCGCCACGCGCCAACTCGACGCCGAGCTGCTTGAGCTTGCGATACAGGTGGGTGCGTTCCAGGCCGGCCCGATCGGCCACCCGGGTCATGCTGAAGTTTTCGCGCGCCAGGTGGTACTCGAAGTAGACGCGCTCGAACTGATCACGCGCCTCCCGCAACGGCTGATCCAGGCTGACAGGCACGCCGCCGACCGCGGCCGAGCCGTAGGCGGATTGCGGTCGAGCTTCAACCGCATCGCTGGCGTCGTTCACGGGCGCCGCTGCCATCGCATTGCGGACCACCTGCGCCTTGCGGGTCAGGCGCGCGTGCTCCAGTCCGTTCTTGACCGACGACAGCAGTCGTGCCATGGCAATGGGCTTTTCCAGGAAATCCAGCGCACCGAAACGCGCCGCTTCGCTCGCCGTATCGATGGTCGCGTGGCCGGACATCATGATGACCGGCATCGTCAGCTGCCCGCTGGTCGACCACTCCTTCAGCAAGGTCACACCGTCGGTGTCCGGCATCCAGATGTCCAGCAGGACAAGATCGGGTGGCTCGGCCAGGCGCATGACGCGGGCTGAAGCGGCGCTTTCGGCCGTCATGACCACATGACCCTCATCGGCAAGGATTTCCGAGAGCAGCTCCCGGATACCGATCTCATCATCGACGACCAGAATATTGGCCATGGCAAATCTTGAACCCGTCCTGAGGCAAGCTAAGCGGCGATCGCCGTTTCAACCACGCGCCGAAACACGACAGTTACGGTCGCGCCGGCGCCTCCGAGGCGGTTGATCAGATCGATCCGGGCGTCGTGTTCGTCGACGATTTTCTTCACCATCGCCAGTCCGAGGCCAGTTCCACGCGGCTTGGTCGTGACATAGGGCTCGAAGGCGCGCCTAAGTATATTCGCCGGAAATCCGGCACCATTGTCCTCGACAGACAGCCGCACCGCGCGCGCTCGCGAACCGGAGCCCGCGATCGACTCGTCGATCGTTACGGCTTCGGTACGTATCACGATTCTGCCACCCCCACTGCGCGCAGCCACGGTCGCCTGGGCTCCGGTAATCGATTCCTGCGCGTTCGCGACCAGATTGTGGACCAGCTGCCGCAGATGCGAGGCATCGCCCTCGATCATCGGCAACTCGTGCGACAGCTGCAGCGCGATTCGGACCGGACTGCCTCGAGCGCTTTCTTCGGAATCGGCGTGCTCCAGGCGGGCCTCGGCGCCGTACAGCAATCCGATTTCCTCCACCAGCGCGTTCAGATCGAGAGGCGACAGCTTGGCCGGCGGCAGCCGCGCGTATTCGCGGAATTCGTCCACCATCCGCTTCATTGCAGCCACCTGGTTGACGATGGTCGAGGCTCCGCGCACCAGCACCTCGGCCTGATCCGGCGACAGCTCGCCCGCCAGCTTCATCTGCAGGCGCTCGGCAGCCAGCTGGATCGGCGTCAGCGGGTTCTTGATCTCGTGGGCAAGGCGGCGTGCAACCTCGCCCCAGGCCACCGCCCGCTGGGCCGAAATCACTTGCGTGATGTCGTCGAACACGATCACCGATCCGGGCCGCGCATCCAGCGGCAGCCGCGACCCGCGCGCCAGCAGCGACAACGGCTCGGCTCCGGTCGGTGCGCCCGCGCGATCCAGCTTCATCTGGCGCTGCCACGAGTCTTTCGGGGTGGCGGCCAGCGAGTGGTCCCGAAACGCGTTGGACACCTGCTCGGCGAGCTGCGGGTGTACGTCGGAAAGCCGGTCGCCGACTCGATGATCGAGCGACGCGCCCAGGATCCGTCCGGCGCCCAGGTTGGCCGTCACGATGCGCGATTCGGCATCGAGGACGATGACGCCGGCCGACAGATTCGACAGCACGCGTTGCAGGAAACCGCGTGCCGTCTCCAGCTCGCGCGATCGAGCCTCGAGCGTCTCGCGCGCGTCCGACAGCTGCCGCGTCATTTCGTTGAAGGATCGCGTCAGCACGTTCAGCTCGTCGTTGCCGCGAAATTCACGCACGGGCCGATAGTCGCCTTCGGATACGGCGCGCGTGCCCGCCGCCAGCTCGATCAGAGGCGCCGTCATCGAGCCCGCGAGCATCACGCCGGAAGCGATCGCCGCAAAGATCGCGAGCAGCAGCGTCAACGTCAAGGTCAACCGATACATCTTCTGCAATCCGGCCCGTGACAGCGACAGTTGCTGGTATTGGCCGTAACCGGTGCGCAGGGCTTGCGCATTGGCGGCCACATCCGGCGCCACCGATCGGGTCAGTTGCAGGAAGCTGGGTTCCACCAGGCGGATCTCCGCGTCCAGCTCCCGCAGAGCGGTGCCGGCCGATTCCAGCGGCGCGCCAGTGACACGCAACGCCGGGGGCGACGGCGAGGGCACCGGTACGATCACCCGCGTGCGCAGCCCGCCGCCCGGCTCAGTCGACTCCTCATCGCCTTCGATCACTGCCAGGCCGCGCGATTGCGCGGCGCGCAGCGTGCTCGGACTGGGCAGCGCCGGCATCAGGCGACCGGCGCGGGCAGTGCTCGCCCCGATCAGCGAGCCGGCCGAAGTGACCCACAGCGCCTCGTCGGCGCCGGCGCGCTCCCGCAACTGGTCGAGCTTGCGAATCTGATCGGCCACAGGCGTATCGGCAAGTTCCGCGGCCATGGTCTGTGCACGTCTCTTCAACTCGTCGCGTTGCGCCTCCAGAACGGCGCGGCCGAGCTCGAGGCCCGAATTCAACGCGCCTTCGACCTGCACGTTGAACCACGATTCTATCGAGCGCGAGATGAACAGCGTCGACACCAGGTAGACCATGACGCCCGGCGCCACGCCGATCAGCGCGAACGCGAGCGCAAAGCGCGTCATAAGGCGGGCGCCGAAGCGCCCTTTGCGGACGCGGCCCACCAGGCGCAGCGACAGGGCCACGACCACCACGAACAGCACCAGCGCGATCACGCCGTTCAAAGCCAGCAGCAGCGGATAGTTGCGCTCGAACGCGGGGCTGTTGCCGCTCGCAAGCGCCAGCACCAGCAGCAGCACGCCGGCCAGCGCCAGCGCGCCGATCAGGCCATAACGGACGATGCGAGGCACGGCGTGCTCGGATCAGTGCTGCGAGGCCGCAGCGATCGTCACCGGGTGCCAGTCCGAGGCAAGCGCCCAGTCGTGGTTGGTGAGCGAGGTCAGCGAATCGACCTGGAACGGTTTGGGCAGCATCGTCGTGTCCAGTCGGAGACGCACGCGCGCCACCAGATGATCGCGCGACTCGGCCGCGGCCCGGCCGGCGACTTTCCATCCCCGCACCGTGCGCACGGTCGCCAGTGCCTCGGCCAGTGTATCGAATGGCTGCCCCAACGCACCGCGCGACAGCTTGAACTGACGCGTCAGAGGACTGTAACTCACGCGATACGCGAGGGTCGCCGACGCCACTGGCCGATTGAACCAGTACCAGCGCGTCCGCACGAGCTCGAAGTCGATCGCGAAATACACTGGAATGCCGCGCCGCACGGCGTCCTCGATCGCGGGCGGCGTCTCGAACGAGAACTGCGCATTCAGGTACAGGCCGGGCTCCGGATCGTCCCGTGCTTCGAGCTCGGCCGAGTCGACCAAAACCGACGGCTGCGCTCGCGCCTGTCGCGCCAGCACGAGCACCAGCCCGGCGGTCATCAGGCGCGCAAGCCAAACCCTGCGCGCGCTCCCATCCTCGCCGACGGCCGCTGGCCGGTGGATTTCGTTCAGCAAGGCTCAGACCTTCTCGAACAGCGCAAAGAAGAAACCGTCATGCTGGGTCGGCAGGTCGGAAATTTGACCAGGCTCAACGGGATCGGCGCCGTCGGGAAGCAGCTGCAGCGAACCGTTTTGTGTTCCCGGCAGCGGAGTCAGTCGAGCGTCCGGATGGCGTTCGAGAAATGAATCCGCCTGCTGGTCCGTCTCCTCGCGAAAAACCGAACAGACCACGTAAAGCAATCTACCAGCCGGTGCCAGCAGCGGCCACAAAGCGTCCAGCAAACCCGCCTGGATCGTTGCTAATTGCGCAACATCGGCTTCGCGACGCAACCATGGGATGTCCGGGTGGCGCCGCACAATTCCGGAAGCGGTGCACGGAGCGTCCAGCAGGATCCTCTGGTAGGGCCGCCCATTCCAGAAAGTGGCGGGATCCGACGCGTCCGCGATCAGGATCCGAACACGCGGCTCCATCAGCCCAAGCCGGTGCAGGTTCTGGCTCACCTGTTGCGCCCGCTGCGAGTCCAGCTCGACCGCATCGATGTGCGTGTCCGACAGTTCGGCCAGATGACCTGTCTTGCCGCCGGGGGCCGCGCACGCGTCCAGCACTCGCATGCCATCGCCCGCCTGCAGCCATGGCCCGGCCAGTTGGGCACCGGCGTCCTGGACCGAGACCAGTCCTTCGGAGAAACCGGGTATCCGCCCGACCGGGCACGGGCGATGCAGCTGCACCGCGTCCCGGCCGACCCGGCTCGCCGCGATCGATTGCCGATCCAGCATCGACAGGTAGCTGTCGACGTCGCCGCGCCGCCGATTGACGCGCAACACCAGGGGCGGCGGCCGGGCCGCCGATGCGAGTGCTCCTTGCCAGTGCCCGGGATGGTCGCGCTGCACGCGTTGCAGCCACCAGCGAGGGACATTCAACCGCGTCGCGTCATCGACCAGTAACTGAGGAAGCAATGTCGCGCGCCGTCGCAGAAACGAGCGCAACACCGCGTTGACGAAACCCGCCGCGCCGCTCGAGTGCCGGTCGAACTGAACCGCCACGACGGCCTGGTCGACCAGCACGTGCTCCCGATACGCACCGTCGAGCAGCTGCGACAAGGCGACCGCCAGCACGCCACCGACTTCGGCCGCCGGCGCGCGGGCGATCAGGCGCTGCAGCACTGCCTCGATCAGCGCACGGCGCCTGAGCGCGTCGTGGCAAACATCGCGCACCGCCGCCTGCAGCCTCGGCGCCGCGTCCGCCCCAAGCGGCGCCTCGCGCAGCACCCGGTCGAGCGCGTGGCCACGGCACACCCGCACCCACACGGTCGCCGCGGCGCGCAGAACCTCGGACAGCGGTGCGGCGGTCGCGCTCAACGCGGCTCGCGCGGGTCGGCCGACGTCTGCCAGCGCGCACCGGCGGCAACCGGCGCTCCCGCCAGATACTCCGCCGCCCGCAGCCGCCGGCCGCCCGGGCGCTGCAATTGCTGAATCACCAGCACGCCATCTCCGCAGGCGACACGGATGCCATCGGCCGTCGCGGCCAGCACCGTACCGGGCTCGGCCGCAGGCGCCTGCGCCGCGGCGTCCGCCGCCGACGCTTGCGCCACGGGCTGCGCAGACCAGATCTTCAGCAACCCGTCACCGAGGCGGCCGCTGGCACCGGGTTGCGGATCGAACGCGCGCACCTTGCGCGAGAGCACCGCCGCGGGCTCGCGCCAGTCGAGCCAGGCCTCGTCCTTGCCGATCTTGCGCGCGGTCGTCACCCCGTCGCTCGGCTGCGCAGTCGCATGCCAGGCGCCCTGTGCCGCTTGATCGAGCCACGAGACGAGCAGCCGCGCTCCGAGCTGCGCCAAGCGCGCGGTCAGCGTTCCGGTCGTGTCGGCCGCCTCGATCGGTATCGCCTCGCGGTGAAGCATCGGCCCGGTATCCAGGCCCGCTTCCATCTGCATCAGCGTGATCCCGGTCACAGGATCGCCGGCCTCGATCGCGCGCGCCACCGGCGCTGCCCCGCGCCATCTGGGCAACAGCGACGCGTGGATGTTGATCGCGCGCGCGACACCGCTGCGCCCGACGATTCCGCGCGGAATATCAAGTACGTCCTGCGGCAGGATCAATCCATAAGCGGCGACCACCATCAGGTCGAGCGAGGCCGACGCCAGCGCCTGCACCGCCTCGCGCGCGCCGTCGTCAGCCGAGCGCTCGCGCAGCGATCGCGGTGTCAGCAGCGGCAGGGCCCGCGCGCGCGCCAGCTCGCTGACCGCGCTGGCGCGCGGCTTCAAGCCGCGCCCGGCCGGACGGTCCGGTTGCGTCAACACGAGCGGGATCGTGTGACCGGCATCGAGCAGCGCGGCCAGCGCAGCGGCCGCGAAGTCGGGAGTACCGGCGAAGGCGATTTGCATCGATGCGCGGCCGACGGCCTGGGACGGGCGCGAAAGCCGACTTACGCCTGGCGCGCCTGGCGCTTGCGCATCCGGGTCCGGATCCGGGTCTGTTTCAGCGGCGACAGGTACTCGACGAAGACACGACCCTCGAGGTGATCCATTTCATGCTGCACACACACGGCCAGAGCGCCTTCACAATCGAGCTCGAAGGGCTGGCCGTGCGGATCCAATGCGCGCACCCGCACGCGGGCGGGCCGGCGCACCATGTCGTACACGCCGGGCACTGAAAGGCAGCCCTCTTCGCACAGCGCGGTTTCCTCCGAAGCCCACACCGTTTCCGGGTTCACGAACACGTGCAGCGAGTCCTTGTTCTCGGACACATCGATCACGATGATCCGCTCGTGCACGTCCACCTGCGTCGCAGCCAGGCCGACGCCCGGCGCCGCGTACATCGTCTCGGCCATGTCGGCGACCAGCCGACGCAAGCGCTCGTCGAACGTCGTCACGGGCCGCGCGATCCGCTTCAAGCGCGGGTCCGGGTATTCGAGTATCGCTAGTTGGCTCAAAATCGGCCTCCGAGTTCGAATATTGTGGCGATTGCCGTCCTTTTCATCGTTTCCCCGGCGCGTTCCGCGCGAATACTTTGGCGCAGAATCACGTGCCGCCGGTAGTGAGCCATCCAGCCGGATCCATTGCGATATCAAAGGTTTGGACGGACAATTTTAAGCTTCAGCTTCACCGCGAATCGAGGCCTCAGCATGATCTACCTTCCGGAATCGGATTTGGTGCGTTCGGCCCGCCAGGGCGAACCCGGACCCGCGTGCATCAGGTCCGCGCTGCAGGCAGCGCTGTTGGCCGGCCTGACGGCGGCGCTGCTGGCCTCGTCGGCTGCGCCCGCATGGAGTCAGCAAAGCCCGTATCCGGTCACCGAAGATCAGCGCCAGACCGCTGACAAGGTCGCGCAGGAGGGCGTGGCGGTGTCCGAGCTGGCACCGAACGCTCCAGAGCGCTACACGATCAAGAAGGGCGACACGCTGTGGGCCATCTCGATCCTGTACCTGAAGTCGCCATGGCGGTGGCCCGCCCTCTGGGGCATGAACAAGTCGCAGATCTCCAACCCGCACCTGATTTATCCGGGGCAGCAGCTGGTGCTGGTCAGGACTGCCGAAGGTCGGGCCATTTTGAGGCTGGCCGGAACCGAGGGCGCGCCGATGCCTGCACCGGAGGCGGCCGCGCCCGCACCGGCACCGGCGCCAGCCAAACCGGCGGCACCGCCGCTGGCGGCCCAGAAGCTGGAGCCGCGCATACGCGATCTGGGGGACATCAGCCAGGAGCCGATCCCGAGTATCCCGAACCGGCTGATCGAACCGTTCCTGTCGCGGCCGATGATCGTTTCGGCCGACGATCTGTCCAAGTATCCGCGCATCGTTGCCACGCCCGAAGACCGCGTCTACCTGGGTCGCGGCGATCAGGCCTACGCGCGCGGCATCGACGACCAGGCCCAGACCACTTTTCACGTGTTCCGCCCCGCCAAGCCGCTGTTCGACCCAGGCGATGTCGAGCACAAGAAGCCGATCGCGTACGAGGCGTACTTTCTGGGCAG
>Ga0210394_10003104_pt1 | contig 21480 bp, 21 predicted proteins | sample IncBWC12MmetaG_FD_160121 | JGI IMG/M metagenome (GOLD analysis project Ga0210394, IMG submission 160121) | Forest soil microbial communities from Barre Woods Harvard Forest LTER site, Petersham, Massachusetts, United States - Inc-BW-C-12-M | ecosystem: Environmental > Terrestrial > Soil >...
CTCTTTTTCGCGTATCTTTACCACAGTCTGCCGATGACCTGGTCGAATGCCAGCGTCTCCGTTACCTGGTTTTCAATCTGGAACTCGGCGAGGGCCTTTCCACTTCGGACCGCTCCGGCCTGGATATCGACCCCTTCGACTCTTTCTGTGACCATCTGATGGTCCGGGATCTCGAATCCGGCAAGCTGGTCGGTACCTATCGCTTGCAAACCGGTGAAGTCGCCCGCCGCAACCTTGGCTACTACGGCAACCAGCTCTTCGACTTCTCCGTCTATGATTCGGTTCGTAAGGAAATGCTGGAACTGGGCCGCGCCTGCGTTCACGAAGACTTTCGCAACATTATGGTTCTCCACGCCCTTTGGAAAGGCATCGCGGTGTACGCCACCCGCGTGGAGGCCCGCTACCTCCTTGGCTGCAGTTCGGTCTCTTCACAAGACGAAAACTACGGCATCGCGCTCTACAATTCGCTAAAGGAGAAGTACCTCGTCGAGCCCGCTCTTCGCACCGACCCGCAGCCCGGTTGCGCTTGCGTTGGCACCGGCGAAGGCGTACAAGCGTCGCGCCCGCCTCGCCTATTCCGTGCCTATCTGGAGATCTCCGGTCGCATCTGCGGTACACCCGCCATCGACCGCGAATTCAAGACCATCGACTTCCTCACCCTCGTGGACCTTGCCCGCCTTCCCGACCGCGTCCGCTCTCGCTTCTTCTAGTCCGAATCCTATCGGGGTGACTCGTCTGCCGCGGCATCTCCTGAGAAACAACAGTTTCGCCCGACGGTCTATCCGGAGCGGTCTTTGTTGTGTATATCGCTGCTGCTATACGAGTTGGACTAGAAAGACGTCCGTGCGAATTACTGTGGAACTACCGAACGACCTCGCGAATCACACCGAACCGGCTCGCGAAGCCCTCGAAGCGCTCGCTGTATCTGGCTACCGCTCGGGCGACCTGTCCGGGTTTCAGGCTGCACGTATCCTTGGCTATGACTCTCGCTTCGAGTTTGAGGAATTTCTGAAGCTTCGCGGGATCTACGAACATGCCTATACTGCGTCGGACCTGGCCGAGGATTTGAACTCGTTGAACAATCTCAAGTTGCCCCCTGACGCGAATAACAGTCGGTAGCATGATCGTCGTCGCGGATGCCTCGCCCCTGAATTATTTAATCCAGATGCAGTTTGACACGCTGCTTCACGTTCTCTTTGGTCAGGTTCTCGTGCCAACCGCGGTAATAGAGGAGCTAAGCCATTCCCGCGCACCCAATTCTGTTAAGACCTGGATCTCGCGGCGCCCTCCATGGATGGACGTACGGCCCGTCGTTACGCCAGACGACGATGCCCTTGAGACACTCGATCCAGGCGAACGTGAAGCGATTGTACTGGCTCAACAAACGAATGCTGACTTTCTCCTGATTGACGAACGCCGAGGTCGCCTCGAAGCTCGACGCCGCGGAATCTTGACCACCGGAACTTTGGGAGCTTTTGGCGGGAATACGGGGATTGGTTAACGCCGAATTGGCTTTTGAACGTTTGTCGTCGGAGACCTCATTTCGCTCTAGTCCCGAACTGCGCGAAAGCTTCCTGGCGCAGTGCCGCAAACAAACTATGTAGAAGTGTGGTTGCTGGATTTTGATCGAGCGGAGAAAACAGATCTCAATTCATCTCCCGGTCACCGCGCGTTAACAACCAAGTGTGACAGTCGAAGGGTTGTCGCGAATTCACTCGGTCGCCATCGATCGCGGCCAGTGGGAGGAAAGTTATGTCACAGCACGCGGTAGAGCATCATCACAAGGCAGCAGAGCATCACGAGCACGCGGCCCATCACCACAGGGAAGCCGCCAGCCACCACGAAGCCGGCAAGCATGAGACCGCAGCACATCACGCGCACCTGGCTAATGGTCATCACCAGCACGCAACTCATCACGCTTCGGAAGCCGCCAAGGCCCACGTCGAACATCACGGCAAAGCCAACACGGCCCACGCCTAATTCGGGCGGGTACCCTCCCCGCCTTCTCTTTTCTGCCTCACGCTTCAAGCATCGCAGAGCGCCACTTGCGTGGTCCTATCGACTGCTGATAAACATCTGGTCCTGAAGCGCCCTGAGACGCCGTTTGCCTGTAACTACATGATTCCGCGTAGCCTGTTGGTCTAGTACTGGAACATTGTTCCCTCTCATGTAACATTGACCCGAGTTTCGCCGCATTTCTGCCTCTTAACCCGCTACTTTGCCCTTTTCGCAGTGGATTCTCGATTGCATACAGAAGACATGGGTTGGCCCCTTATGGGGGAGAGCATTGTAGGGGCGCAAACAATGGCAAATCGCCTCCAATTCACGAATCCGAGGTTCTGTTAAATGTCTGCAATGTGCGTCACCGCTCTTTCCGCCAAAGAACAACAGAATTCGTTTTTCTGGTCTCAGAACGTAATCGCGGAAATCGAAAAAACGGTGCAGGCCCGCATCGACCGGACCGCCGGGGAAATATTCGAACGGGCAGGGCGCCCAACCGGCAAGGAGCCTCAGTCCAGAATGGCTGCGGAACGGCAGCTTTCGCTTTCCCGCGTTCGTCTAATCGAATGCTCCGATTCCATAACCTTATTTGCGTTCGTTCCGGACGCCCCGGAAAAACGCCTGTCGGTATTTCTCACTTCTCGTGGAGTCGCCGTTCGTTCTATCCCCAAGGAAAAAGGACCCGATGCGAACGAGGAGCAATTCCTGATCGCGCGATGGGGCACCGAAGTAGATCCGCACACGGCATTTGGCACTCTGGATGGCAATACCTTCTGCTTGACGGCCTGGCAACTGCCTTCGCCCAAGGTCAGGAATCGCTTTCAGTTGTGGAGCCTTTCCAGTGCCAGCAGCAGGAATGATTTGCAACTCGCGAATCGCCGCATGCGCACGTAATCGGTTCATGGAGGTCTTTGTGGAAACTAAACTCTCGTTCAAGACTGCGGTTTGCACCGAGTACGAATGCTTGTTGCTGCTCTCCAAAGCGGCCTTCGACGATTTCCGAATGAAACACGCCGAACTGCTGCCATCGGAACGCAACAGCCCTCAAGGCGAATTGGCGCTGCGCCGCCTTCGGGAAGATTACGAAGCATCGTATGCCAGGCTGGTCAGCCACTTCGATACCTGCGAGCTGTGCCAGTCCATGTCCGAGCTCGCGAACAAGGGAGAAACGCGCTACGCGCCGGTGATCCCGTTCAGGCGCCGCTCGGCCTAACCGCATCGGAAAAGCGAACACGCTTCACAAGCAACATCACAAGAAGCAAAGGAACGTGCAAATGAACTGGACTGGCATGCAAGGCCGCTACTATCAAATCGCAGGACGCGTCCGCGAACGTCTCGGCACTCTGGCGAAAAACGAAACAGAAGTAAGGCTCGGCAAAGAGGACCAACTCGTGGGCCGACTAAGAGAATATTGCGGCGTCTCTCTCGAAGACGCCGAATTGCTCGCCAGCCAAGTCCTCTTCTGCATCTCGCACCACTGAGACTGCACCCTATTCGAAGTGTGAAAAGCGGTTCGCCTGTATGCCCTATCAACCAAATTGGTTCTCCACGCCAGTCGACAAGACCTAAACACGCCAGCACTTCAGCTAGAATTGTTGTATGCCCGTTCGCCTGATCGCTTTGGACATTGACGGCACGCTACTGAACAGCCGCTTGGAAGTAAGTGCCGCGAATCGCGAAGCCATCGCGGAAGCTACTCGCCGTGGCATCGAAGTGGCGCTGGTTACCGGACGACGCTACGATTTCGCGATGCCGGTTCGCCAGCAGATTGATGCGCCCATCACCATGATTGTGAACAACGGCGCTCTGGTGCGCAGTTACGACGGGCACACACACCTGCGTCACCTGCTGTCCCGCGAGACTGCCCGGCAAGTCCTCGACGCCATGCGAACGTGGCGCGACAGCGCTTCGGTGATCTTCGATCGTCCACAAGAAAACCAGATCATGATGGAAGCCTTCGACTGGAACGATGGCGTGCGTGGGGCTTATTACACGCGCAACCGCAAATTCATCGGCATCGCCAATCCGCTGGAATCCTGCCTGGACGAAGATCCCATCCAGGTAATGCTTGCTGGACGCTTCGAACCCATTCGCCGGGCCGAAGCCGCGCTCCGCTCCCTGCCCTTTGTCGACGACTTTTCCCTCTCGGTCACCCTATACGAAGACAAAGACTTCGCCATGATCGACATCCTCAGCCCCGCCGTTTCCAAGGGCGCGATACTGGCCGAATGGGCAGGTCTGCGTGGCATTTCCCGCGAAGACATCCTGGCCATTGGGGATAACCACAATGACCTGGAAATGCTAGACTTCGTGGGTATCCCGGTGGTTATGGCGAATGGAGTACCCGAATTGAAGGCCCGTGGCTGGCATATGACAGGATCCAACGACGAGGACGGCGTGGCGGCTGCCATCGACCGCTTTGCCCTCCGGGAGGCCCCGGAATGCGCCTGAGGGGCGTTCTGCCGGCCGTTTTGGCCCTGCCGCTGCTTGCGGCTCTGGTCCCCAGCGCACGCGCCGAGTATATCGTCCTGCGCAGCGGCACCCGCCTGAGCGTCACCGGCTACGAACTCCGCGGCGACACTTACCGCTTGCAGATGTCCGGTGGCAGCGTGGAGATTCCCGTTGGCGAAGTGGTCTCCATCGAACCGGAAGAGATTTTTGAGCCGCTCCCCGCTCCTCTCAGCGACACCACTCCATTCCAAAAGCTGATTCGCGCGGCTGCCGAACGCTACTCCGTGGATGCCGACCTGATCCACTGCGTAATCGCCGTGGAATCGAACTTTAATCCCAAGGCCGTTTCGCCGAAGAATGCTCGCGGCCTGATGCAGCTTCTTCCGCAAACCGCCGCGCATCTGGGCGTAAAAAACATTTTCGATCCCGCGGAAAATATCGATGGCGGCACGCGTTACCTTCGCGACCTGCTCGGCAAGTACAACAACAATCTCAATCTGGCGCTGGCTGCGTACAACGCCGGCCCAAACAAAGTGGAGCGTTTCGGCCACCGCGTTCCGCCCTACGCCGAAACGCGAAATTACGTTCAGAGCATCAACCGCGCCTACAACAAATTCAAGGCCGACCGCGCCGCACAAATAACCCAATCCGCCGCCGTTCTCCACGACTGAAGTCGTGCTTTCCAGGAGAAGGATAGTTCTCATACGGGCTCTAAAATTGCTTGGAAGTTCGAGCAAGCGATTTGGAATCCTCGGGCCTGGAAGGCCTGAGCTACAACCTCCGACCCCCTAGAAGAAAAAGAAAGAAAAGGCGCCCGCCTCAGAAGGCGGCCGCTACACAGGCGAAGAGCTTCGGCGCCGGACAGTCGCTTGGTTGAGTTTGGAAAGATTTTACTGCTCGGGCGGAGTGGGCGGCGGGGTCATCGGCGGAGCGCCGGGATTCTGGTTAGGGTTGGTTGGATTGCTGTTCGTCCCGCTTCCCTGTTGGTTCGTCACGTTGGTTCCCGGATTCGGTGGAATCTGTCCAACGCGCTGTCCGGTCAGCTGATCCACGGAAGGATCCCAAATAAATTCAAAATGGCGGTAATCGTGGGCCTTGTCATACCAGATGATCGACTTCTGATTCACTTTTCCGCCCACTCCGATGATGTTCCCGCCAACTATATTGCTGGTGTCCGTGTAGGTCTGTCCCTGATCGGTCGGAGTACCGCCGCTTGTATCAGCCGCGGAAGGGGTACCCGCAGCTGGAGCACCGACGCTCGCTCCCGCACTGGAAAACATGCCGCTACCGGGTGTCTGCGAAGTGTTGCTCCCAATTCCACCAAATGTCGATTGCCCTTGCGTTGCCATCCCGCCCAAAATTCCGTTCTGCGACCCGCCGCCGGCACCATTCAGGTTCGGCGGCTGGGCCTTCAGGCTGCCAATCAATTGCCCGTTCGGCCCCACGTATATCAACCGCCATGCGCCGTCTTCTTTATTGGTCGGATCCTTGTACGCCTGGCGCATGAACCGTATGCCGGTCTTCGGTTTGTACAGATCGTCCAGGCTGGTCGGGAAGCGATGCAATTTCGTGTAGTAACGCTGTACTCCCAGCGCGTATTGTTTCCCGCGCCAGATCATTTGCTGTTCTTTTTCGCGGCGCACCTGCGTCAGCACGCTGGGCGCGGCCGCCGCCACCGCGAGCACCAGCAAGGCCACGAAAAACATCACCAGAAGCAGCGCGTAGCCAGCCTGCCGGTTCTTCGCTCGTGACGATGTGTGGCTGTTTTTCATGCCGTCCGCTTCATGCTGCTTGTTTATGCCGCAGGGTTCGCTTCCAGATTGTTCGAACCGTGCTGCCCCGTGAGAGTGTCCACAAACTCGATCCGGTCATTCCCGATATGCGTGATGCGAATATGATTCAGCACCGTCTCACCTTCGGAAACGATGCGCACTTCTTCGCCATCCAGCAAGAACGCCAGCCGCGGGCCATTTGAGGGAAGCGAACCATAGCCAAAAAACTTCATCGGCAATGTCGCCGGTGGTGGTGGCGGAGGCGGCATCGGGCCAGTCGGGGTTCGAGCGGCTTTCGCAGCTTGCGTAGCGCCGGGCGTAACCACCGGAACCGCCATCATCGTAAAAATGTTGCGGCCGTTACTCTTGTATTCCGTCTTTTGCGTGATTCCCAACTGTTTGAACACCACGCCATAATCCTGCGCATTGATCGGCTGGTAGTTTTGCGCCGCGGACAGTGTCGTATTTCCAACTCCTGAGCGGCCGAATCCGAAATACCAAACCATCGCCGCGATCACCACCAGCACGGCCAGAGTAATTCGTTGATTCCGCTGTTTCGTGTCCGCCATCATGCCTTCCGGAAATACGTCCGCAGGTGCAACCCTACCTTCAACGGTTCGTTCGCTGTCTGCGTTCCAGTGGTCGAATCCAGCTGCAGCGAATCCACGATGTACGCATTCTTTGAGCGCTGCAGCTTGTTCAGGAATCGCACGATTCCTGGATAGTCTCCGCTGACCGTAGATTCAAAATCGACTTCGCTCAGGTTCCGGCCAGGCAAATCCTTCTCGCGAAACCGTGTGCCCTCGATGGCCACGTGCGTATCTTTCGCGATATCGTCAATCTCCTGGCTGATCACCGAATAGCCCTTGGAAGAAGCTGGCAAGGTACTCTCGAACTGATCGAATCCTCTGGTCACTTCCGGCACGCTTCTGCGAATCATCGTCGCTTTCTGGATGTCCGCTCGCATCAGCGCGACCTGCCGGTTCTGCGCCGCCAGCATCTGTTCCGCGGGAATTTCGCGTGCAGCCGAAAGCCGGGCATTGAAATACGCGAACGCCAGATCGGCCAGCAGCAGTATCGCCAGCGCGCCGATAATCACTTTCCGCTGTAGATTGATGTCTTTCATCGTCAAATCGTCGTGTAGATCGCCGAAAACTCGATCGTAACCGGATCCGCTCCCTGCTGCCCGCCGCCCACTCTCTCCGAGAGCAGCACCACATGTGAGAATGACTTCGATTCCTCGAACGCCTTCAGCAAGCGGATCTTTGCCGATTCATCCGTTGCGCCCAACACAATCTTTACTTCCGCGCTGCCCTTGTCCAGTGTCGGCTCGATCTTCACCACGCGTACGCCGGCGGGCAGCGTGTGCTCCAGGTCCATGAACATTTGCGTCCAATTGAAGCTGCGCGCCTCGATCACCGACTTGATGAACTTGGCACGCTCTTCCAAGCCCGCGGTTTCCTGCTGCGCGAAAAAACTATCCAGATCCTTTCGCTGCCTCATCAACTCAGTGGTCTCTTTTTGCAGCGCGTCCGTCTTGGTTCGCAATTGCGAATCCGCGTGCCGCAAACCGTAAAAACGCACCCCAAGAATCAAAAAGAGCAGCGTGCCCACGATACCCAGCGCCGCCGAACCAACCATAAATCGCCGGTGGCTCACCAGCGGCTTGGTCGCGAGATTTAATTTCACATACATGCGTTTTCGTTTTCTTCGCTGGTCAGTTCTTGTGCAGCATCCAACCTACGAGCCCTTCCAGATCGCGGTCCGCTAACGCCCCCGCGCCGCTGCCGAGAAGACCGTCGTTTGAGGCGGCGCTCAGTAACGAGCGCACCTCGCAATGAAACTCTTCTTCCAGCGGCTTCACGAAATTCGGCAGCCTGTTCCCTAATCCAGCGACGCGAACCGCTTGGATTCCCTCTTGCCAGGTGTCCTGATAATACGCCGCCAATGGATACACCTCTTCGAGCAGCATCTGCGGCGTAACCTGCGCCGCGACGGTCGGGAGTTCCGTGCAGCGGTAGCCCGCCAGAATTCCCTCGCGCACGATGGCCGTCGTTAGCGAAGTTCCCGAAAGCCGCGCCAGCAATGTCGGCCGTTGATCGACCAGCAGGCTGATGGCGGAAAGCGTCGAACTCAGCACCGCACCCGGCCGCAACGTCTGCGACTCCAGCAAGCCTTCGTACTCGCGAATAATCCGCAATCGCGCGATCGCGGTGACCACATCCACTCCGTCGGTTCTTGAGGCTTGCCGCATGTACGAAAGCAGCGTCTCGTCCACTTCAAACGGAACGCTTTTCTTGAGCTTCCAGCGCAACATCGGAATGGCTTCCTCCGCGGAGCGTGGAAAATCGTCGAAATGTTGAACAAACACGCGAATCACCGGGTCCGGCACCAGCAACGCCGCGTCTTCGTCGCGCGCGCCAATCCGCTGGCACGCATTGCTTACCGCGGTCTTGACCGCCGCTGCGTTGTGAATATTAGCTTCGATCGCGGAAGGCACCAGCGCGCCCGGCGGCAACGCTTCCACTGCGAAAGAGTCCACGGATCCTGTTCGCGTGAAACGCACCGCTGAAATCTGTTCCGGTTCGACTTCCACCGCGACCGACGGGTGTGGCGGGGCGTCCAGCCAGCGCGTTGCTTTCCGCACCAACTCGGATTCGTAAATGCCTTCGCGATATGAGTTGGTGCTAGTCAACGAACGTCACCTTATTGATCTCCCGCAGAGTGGTTACTCCGGCGCGAACCTTCGCGAGACCGCTCTGACGCAGCGTAATCATACCTTCTTCGATGGCGGCACGCTTGATCTCCGAGGTCGGACGGCGATCCACGATCATCTCTCGAATGTGGTCGGTCAGGTCCAGCAATTCGCAGATCGCGGTGCGACCATGATAGCCAGTTCCAGAGCATTCCAGGCAACCCGCGCCTTCCGAGAAGGCGTATCCAGAAACTCCGGCAGGGTCCAATCCCGACTCGCGAATTTCCTCCGCGGCGTGTTTCTTCGCCCGTTTGCAATTTTCGCAGATGATGCGCACCAAGCGCTGCGCCATGATGCAGTTCAACGCGGAAACGAAGTTGTACGGCTCGACGCCCATGTTGATGAATCGTCCGATCACGTCGGTCACGTTGTTGGCGTGCACGGTGGTAAACACCAGGTGCCCGGTCAACGCCGATTGAATGGCGATTTGCGCCGTTTCCTGATCGCGGATTTCGCCAACCATGATTTTGTCCGGGTCATGGCGCAAAATCGAGCGCAGACCACGAGCGAACGTAAGGCCCTTCTTCTCGTTCACCGGAATCTGCGTGATGCCGCGCAATTGGTATTCCACCGGATCTTCAATCGTGATGATCTTGTCTTCGTCGGTTTTGATTTCGTTGATTGCCGCGTATAGCGTGGTGGTTTTCCCCGAACCGGTCGGTCCGGTCACCAGCACCATGCCGTAGGGCTCTCGAATATAGCGCCGGAAGCGCTGGGTCTCGTCCAATGAAAATCCGACAACGTCCAGGCTGAGATTCTGGAATTTTTCGGACAGCGTTTCCTTGTCCAGTACGCGCAGCACGGCATCTTCGCCGTGGCTCGCCGGAATAATCGAAACGCGCAGGTCGATGTAGCGGCCCTTATACTTCACGCGGAAGCGTCCGTCCTGAGGGATGCGGCGTTCGGCGATATCCAGATCGCTGAGCACCTTGATGCGCGAAAGCACCGTGGAATGCCATTCCTTGGCGATGGGTTGCATGGCGTGTTGCAGCACACCGTCGATGCGGTACTTCACCGCAACTTCCGTGTCCCTGGCCTCGATGTGTATGTCACTGGCACGCCGCTCCAGCGCGGTGAAGATGACTGTTTCCACCAACCGCACCACCGGACTGACCGTGCTATCGCGCGTGAGGCGATCGCCGGAAATCGTTTCTTCGCCTTCTTCTTCATCCTTGGAAACCTGCAGCGTGAAAGCCTCAGTGGCCTGCTCCAGCACGCGCTGCGATTGTTCGGTGCGCTTCAGAAGATCGCTGATCTGCCGGGACGTGGCCACCTTAATGGCTAGCTTCTTGCCGAGGAGCAACGGCAATTCATCGCTCAGGAGCACCTGGCTGGGGTCCGCAACTGCAATCACCAAGGTGTTGTTGTGCACCACCAGGGGCACGAAGTTGTAACGAAACATCAGGTCCGCGGGAATGGTCCGGAAAAGCTCGGGGTCAATGCGCTGCTCTTGCAAATCGATGAACCCGCAGCGATAGCGCTCGGCCAGCTTTCGCGCAACTTCACGACCGTGCGCGATGTCGGCGGCACTCCCGATCTGCAGCACCGGGTCATGAATATTTGATTCAGGTGTAGCCATGTCCGCTCACAATCCTTTAATGTGCCGTGCCCGCTGAGAAGCTGAAAATCGGCAAGTACAGAGAAATCAAGATAAACGCCACCAGCAATCCCATGAACACAAGAATAACTGGCTCGATCAACGAAACCAGCGCGGCCAGCCGTATGCCGACCTCTTCCTCGTAAAACTCCGCGACGCTGTTGAGCATCGGCGCGAGAGCTCCGCTGGACTCGCCGACTTCGATCATGTCCAACGCCATCGGCGGCATCACGTTGCTCGAGGAAAGAGCGCCGTGCAGCGATTCGCCTTCTCGCACCATTTTTGTCGCGTCCACCACCGTCCCGCGTACCAGCGGGCTGCTGATGGACTCCGAGGCGGTACCCAGCGCCGCCACCAGCGGCGTTCCGCCAGTCAGAAGCGTCGCCAGCGTGCGGCAAAACTGCGAAGTCTCGAATTTCAGCATGGTATCGCCGACTACGGGAATCTTGAATTTCAACCTATCGAAGGCGATTCCCCCTTCTTCGCTTCGCGACCAAAAAAAGACCGCTATTGCCGCCAGAAAAATGAACGCAATCGTGCCTAGAATGTAGTAGCGATAGTCAACGGTGATGAGCACCAGGAATTGCGTTGGGCCGGGAAGCGGAACTCCGAGATCCCGGTAGAGCACCGCAAATTTTGGAATCACCACGGTCACCAGGTACGTCACGATCACCGCCGCGACCGTAACGAGCAGAATCGGGTACACCAGACTGGCCACGATCTTTTTCTTAACGCCGGTGCTGACTTTTTGATACGCAATGTAATAGTCCAGAACCCCGGAAAGATTGCCGCTCTTTTCGCCCGATAGAATCGCAGTGGAATAGACTTTGGAAAACACGCCCGATTCTTCAACCGCTTCGGAGAGCGACTTCCCTTCCCGGACCCGGTCGCGAATTTGCGTCAGGATGGGTCTCAGCTTGGGCGCCGTGGCGCGCGTGGCCAACAGATCCAGCGCTCGAAGGATCGGCAAGCCCGCCTTGATCAGTGTGTTGAACTGCTGGTTGAGGATAAGGAAATCGTTACCGCTGATTTTGCGTTCCTTTCGAACGCCGATCATCCCGCTTATCAGGCTGTTGCGTGTCTGCACCGAATACACGTACAGCCCGCGGTCGGCCAGCTTCTGGCGAGCTTCCTCGAGCGTGCCGGCGGCCTCAACGTGTGAGAAAACACGTCCGTTGGCGTCGGCGACGCGGCAGATAAATTCACCCATGGAGCCCCATAGAGACTTAGTTTACCTCATCCGGCGACTACCCCGAAAACCTCAAAAGGGGCATGCGGTTGGCATCTAGAACACGGGGCTGGAGTACCCCAATATGCCTACCTTACTTTTGACGGGTACCGGCTACCTCCGGTAGCAGTCCATTCACGATGGCAACTCCCCGCGGGGGATCAAAGGTAAACATCGATTTGTTCAAAGGCGGATTGAATTCCCACCGATGGAAACGAAACTCCAGCGCCTGGCCCGCGCCCTCATCCATCTTCAAGCGGGTAAGCTCACCTTTGTCGGTAATCTCAAAATAGATCGGGCGGGCATCGTCTCCCGCTCCCGGGGTTCCTCCCGACGGGGCTCCGGAAGAAGCGTCCTGGTTCTTTAGGATGCACGAGTACACGAACGAGTTGGGTTGCGAAGCCGGCTCCGAAGTTACCCGCTCCACCTTCCCGCAGATGCGCGAAAGCTTCGCGCCGGAAGTAAGGAAAGCCACTGGCGTTCGCCAGTCCTCGCTTTTATCCGCGGGCACTCGCGTCACGGTGTGATCCGCGGGGGCGTAAAACCATACGTACTTACCATCCACGAGGAATAAATTCTTTTCCGGCTTCTCATACTCCCAACGCATTTGCCCGGGGCGCAAAAAATATGCCGTGCCGGCTTCTTCACGCATAAGCTGCCCATTTTCCAAAAACCGTTCGAGAAAAACTACGGAAAGAGTACGCGACGACTGATAGCGGCTTTCAAAGAGTCGCAAAAGGGGATCCTGATTGGACGAGGCTGCCGCCAGTGCGAAGGCAACGAGGAAGCTTAGCGTAATGCGCACACGAGCAGTTTATCAGAGGCTCTACAGAGGCGGACTGGCTGAGTTGGCGGGGCCGCCGGTATTGTACCGAATGACGTTGCTTTCGTCGGAATACAAACCTCGTTCCCCGGTAAGGTGCAGCATCACCGGGTCCGCATTGATTGTGAATCCCAGGGATGGTGTCTGAGTGGCGTTCTGCACATAGGTGAACTTGTACCCGGATTTTGTGCCACTGGCTAAAACAGAGTCGATAAAACAGGAGGCTACCGCCGTGCCTGGGCAAGGAGGAGCAGCGCCCTGGCCCAGGTCGGACAGCGCGACGGAGTAACCGACCGCAGCATACGTTGATTCGTAGGTGATTTCGGCTGTGTCGACAGCATGCAACGAAGAGACGGCCGAGGATTCATTCGCAGTAATTTTGGCGCGAAGAAAGTTAGGAATAGCTATCGCGGCGATGATTAAAATGATCGCCACGACTATCAGCAACTCAATTAGCGAAAACCCGTATTGACTCTTTCTCATTGCGCTCTCATTGGCAGTACTTCTCTCGACCGAGATGCAATCAGTCGTAACAAACTATGCAGACTTATGCATGCGAACTACCAAACGCGTCGCGAACTTGACCATTCCTTGGGACTTAACACCTTTAGTATCAGAGAGAAGCACTGGTCGAGATTCCTGTCATTTCAACCCGGAACGACATCCAATAGTGCAGTCACAATGTGTCAACTCAGTGCCGGTTTCTGACCAACCCGAGCCTGGGACATCTTGCTACCTTTACACATCTGGCCAAAAAAAACAGAGCGGGTTAAGATCAACCCGCCCTGCCAATTCAACTGCAGGAATCGAACTCCGTTTTACAGCGGGTTCGTTCCCTGAACGCATGCGCCGGCGTTGATGCTGGCGTAGATCACGCCAGATTCGTCGGAGCAGAAGGTGCGCGTACCGCTCTGATTAACGGACACGGGCGTTGCGGTCGACTTGTAGGCGACGCTAACCGTACCGGCACCTGGTGCCGTGGGAACGGCTGTGAAGGTGTAGCCGCTCTTCGTGCCTGTCGCCAACACGTTGTCGATCAAGCAAGCCGCGCCAACCGTAGCTGCAGTTCCGCTGACGCAAACGCCACCGAGGTTGGCGAGAGGACCGTACCCAACCGTCGGGTTGTTGTTTGCGTAAGTTACCTCAGCAGTGTTAATCGTGCGGAGGGAACCCACGGCCGAAGACTCATTCGCTGCCATTTTGGAGCGAAGGAGGTTCGGAATTGCGATAGCCGCGATGATCAGAATGATCGCCACGACGATCAAAAGCTCGATAAGTGAAAAGCCCTTCTGCTTCTTCATGAAATCTCCTTGAGAGAGTTAATAGTGCCAGAGCACGCGGCTACTTAGTGCAAGGCTTGTGCCAATCCTAATAGACCATGACATGTGTGCCACTCTTGATGTAATGCACTGATAATAATATACTTGGGTGCCAGGGCAGCTATAGTTCAACTCCTAGTTTTGGTTCGGTGCCGACGAAACATGCAGGAATGTGTCATTAAGTGTCACTCTTGCCAGCCACTTAGTGTCGGTGGAAAATCGCCTAAAGCTGATGCTTTTTGGCGTAATGCCGGAACGAACGATAGGAGATGTTCAGGATCTCCGCAGCTTGCGTTCGCACCCCGTGCGCCTTTTCAAGTGCTGCCTGGAGATAGCGCTTCTCGGTATCTGCGATTACACGCTCGAAATCTATTCCTTCGGGAAGGATGTCCGCCCCCTCTTGGCGTCCTCCATTTGGGGATAGCGGCACCGAATGCCCCGAAACCCGATCGGGCAACACTGCCACGCCAATCTCCGGTCCAGTTTCGAGCGCTACGGCACGCTCGATAGTGTTCTCCAGTTCGCGAACGTTGCCCGGCCAATCGTAAGTCTCCAAATGCCCCATGGCCTTCGGGGAAATACCTTCGACAGGCTTCTCCATCGTTTTGCGGAAATTCTCAAGGAAGTGCAACGCCAGCAGCGGAATGTCTTCGCGGCGTTCGCGCAAAGCCGGCACGTGAATCGGAATAACACTGAGGCGATAAAAGAGGTCCTCGCGGAACTCTCCCGCGGCGATGGCTTTCTCCAGATCTTTGTTGGTTGCTGCAATCACGCGAACGTCTACGTCCAGCTCTTCCGTGCTCCCCAGCGGACGAACTTTTCCTTCCTGCAGCACGCGAAATAGTTTCACCTGCATGGCCAGGTTCATGTTGCCGATTTCGTCCATAAACAGCGTTCCGCCGTGCGCCGCCTGGAACAGTCCGCGGCGGTTGTCGTTGGCGCCGGTAAACGCACCCTTCACATAACCGAACAACTCGGACTCCAGAAGGGTCTCCGGGAAAGCACCACAATTAATGGTGATGAACGGCGCATTGGCTCGGGCGCTGTTCTCGTGTATAGCGCGAGCAACCAGCTCTTTGCCAGTACCGCTTTCGCCGGTAATCAGGATGCGGCTGGTTTGCGGAGCGACCGTCTGTATCAGGTCGAAAATCGCACGCATCTTCGAGCTCTGCCCGATAATATTGTCCAGACCCGTCAAGCGGCGAATCTCGCGCCGCAGGTAACCCGCCTCTTTCTTCCACTTCAGGCTCTCGGTAACTTCGCGCACCGCCACACGCAACTGCTCCACCAGGTCGTGATCCTTGATGACATACCGATTCGCGCCCTCATTCGCGGCAGCGATCGCAGTTTCCAGCGTGGGCACACCGGTAATCAAGACGAAATAGGAATCCGGGGCAACTTCCCGGGCGAATCGTAACAGCTCGACCCCGGTGGCGCCGGGCATGCGTACATCGGAAATAATAATGTCGAATAGCGAGCCTTCCAGCTTGCGCTTGGCGGCCTCCACGCTGTTAGCGATTTCCACGCGGTGGCCTTCCTTGCGGAAAGTGATCTCGAGCAGTTCACAGATCGACCGTTCGTCATCCACAACCAGGATGTGAGCAGTGTCCTTGGCGGTTTCCCGGGGTGCGCTCTTAGTCGCTTGCATACGCCCTCATTCCACGCGGGGAAGTTCGACGATGAATTCCGCGCCTTTTTCCTTTTCGCTGAAAACAGTAATCCTTCCGCTGTGGGCCTGAACGATCTGGTACACGATAGCCAACCCTAGTCCAGTGCCGCCTTCAAAATTAGATTGCAGCGGTTCGAAAATCTTGGCCTTCTGCCGGGGATCAAGTCCGATACCGGTATCGCGAAAAGAGATGCGCAGCCAGTCCGCGGCGTTCTCCAGTCCAACCGTCAACGTTCCGCCGGCAGGCATCGCGCGCAGCGCGTTGTCACAAAGGTTCCAAAACACCTGCTTGATCCTGTTCGGATCAACCTGCGCTTTGTACGCGCTGCCGTTGTAAGCGCGCGTAATGCGCACGTCTTTTTCCACGCCCGGCTTCTTCTCAATCAGCAGCAGGGTTTCCTCCAAGAGCGGGCGAATATCCGACTCTTGGAAGGTGTAGGACTTTTCTCGCGAGTAATTCAGGAAGTCCGTAATGATATGGTTCAAACGCTCCGATTCCCTGCCGACAATGTTGACCAGGTGCTTTTCGTCCTCTTCCAGCGGCACCAGTCTGCCCAATTCTTTCACCGCTCCCGCCATGGCGGTCAGCGGTTGCCGGATTTCGTGCGCGATCGCAGCAGACAGACGCCCAACCGCGGCCATGCGCTCTTTCGTGGCCACCTCCTGTTCGAGGCGGCGAAGCTCGGTCAGATCCTGGAAGTTGAACACATAACCGCTTTTGGAAGCATCCCGCGTGCGTAGCGGAGAAATCGAAATACCCAGGAAACGCCGATTGCCGCTGGGCGTCTTGATCTCAATTTCACGGCGCAGGGAAGACTTGTCCAGCATGGCGGTCATGTCCTGCAGCCAAAAATCCGGGCTTACCTCCCGCAAATCCTGGCCACGCAATTCAGAAAACGTTCTGCCAAGAATCTCTTCGCCGGTGCGATTGATCAGCACAACCCGTCCCTCCATGTCGGTGGTCACCAGCCCGCCGCGCATGGAATGTATGATGTCCGAGGTAAAACCCTGCAATTCAAGTAGCTCTTCCCGCTTCTCCGCGAGTTCGGTAGTTTGTCTCCGAAGAGAGTTTGCCAATAAGCTGGCAAGGTAAGCGATGGCGAGGAAGCCAAAGGTATTGCTGAGAAACCAGATACGCAGCGATTCGACGGAAGGAGTGCCAATCCAGGTCTTGGGGATCGCGCCCGAGTAGGAAAACCAGGTCATCGCCCCGAGTAGAACGAGACACAAGACCGCGATGGAAAACGCCGCCTGGCGCGTAAAAAGGATGCTGGCAACAATAATCACCAGCAGGTACAGCGAACTGAAATTGCTGTCCTGCAAGCCCGTGGCATAAACAATTCCGGTGATCATCACAACGTCGCACAAAACCTGCACCACACCAAACCAATTTGCGGGCGGCAGCAGCCGCACCAGGATCAAATGCAGCACGCTGATGGTGATCCACAAAATAATGATGGGAAGGAAATATCTGGGAGCCGCGGTAGCCGGAACAAATTGTGGCCAGACCACACCCACGCCTAGAATAAGCGCGATCATCAGCAGGCGCACACGTGTGAGCCATTCCAACCATTCTCGGCGGTTAAAAGTTTGTTCCATGAAAGCCAGCCGCGTTACGCGGATGCAATGCCCCCATACCTATCTTAAACAGGAAAGGGAGGACAGGGCTGCTTGACCTGTCCTCCCTTTCCGAAGAGCAACTACGCTTAGTGCGCGCCGCTAAGCTTGCCGATCAGCGAGAACAGCGGCAAGTACATGGAAATGACCACGCCGCCAACCACCACACCGAGGAAAACGATCATGATCGGTTCGAGAGCGGTGAGAAGGTCCTTGACAGCCGCGTCTACTTCGTCCTCGTAGAAGTCCGCGATCTTTTGAAGCATCGCGTCCATCGCACCGGTCTGTTCGCCGACCGCGATCATCTGCGTGACCATACCAGGGAAAACTCCGGACTCCTTCAGCGGATCCGTGAGGGATTTGCCTTCTTCCAACGCCTTGCGCACTTTGAAGAGCGCCCTTTCGACGACGGCATTGCCAGAAGTCTTGGCGGTAATGTCCAAACTCTCAAGGATAGGAACACCACTGGAGATGAGCGTTCCAAGCGTCCGGGTAAATCGTGCCACGGCGATCTTCCGCATCACCATCCCGAGAATCGGAAGCTTCAGGGTGATCGTGTCAAGCACAAACCGCCCTTGCGGCGTGCCATACCAAATCTTCAGCCCGATGATGCTGCCAACGAGACCAACGATGATCAACAGACCAAAGATGCTGCCGATAAAATTGCTTAACGCAATGACGATTTTTGTGGGAAGCGGCAGATCCACGCCCAGACCAGCGAACAACGTGGCGAAAATCGGCACCACCTTCCAGAGCAACAAAGTGATCACCAAGCCGGCAACCGTTATGACGCCAACCGGATAAATCAGCGCGGACTTCACGGCAGCCTTCAACTTCACGTTCTTTTCGATGTAGGTGGAAAGGCGCTGGAGAATGGTGTCCAGGATACCGCCGGTCTCCCCCGCTTCGACCATGTTGGAATAGAGCGGATCGAAGACCTTCGGGTACTGCTTCATGGCGGCGGAAAGCGTGCTTCCGCCTTCCACTGAAGCGCGTGTGCCGGCCAGCACTTTCTGAAAGGTCTTGTTCTCCTGTTGAGAAGCAAGAATTTCCAGGCACTGAACCAGCGGCAAGCCGGCATCGATCATGACCGAGAACTGCCGCGTGAACACGGCAAGCTCCTTGGCCTTCACGCCGCTGCCGAAGGTCGGGAGATTAAACTCCTTGCCCTTCTCCGACATCTTGGTCGGCGTGATTTGCTGGCGCCGCAGTTGACTCTGCGCCTCCGTCTTGGTGGGGGCGTTCATTTCGCCGGCAACCGAGTTACCTGAGCGATTCGTTCCGCGATACGTAAAGACCGGCATGGTAATCCTCCTCAGCGGTCAAAATACAAATTCTTCGATTTCTCGTAGTCTCTCACAACTTTTGGCCCTAGTGCTTCGACCCGACCGGGATCTTTCCGGACGTCTTGCCGGAGCCCGACGTGCCGGTTACCCCGCGGTTGATCATGTCCTGTAGTTCGTCTGGATTGGACGAGCGGGAAAGCGCCATATCCAGAGTGATCGCCTTTGAAACGTAAGCATTCGCCAAGCCCTGATTGAACGTCTGCATACCCGAGAGAGCGGTACCCGTCTGCATCGCGGAGTAAATTTGGTGAATCTTATCTTCGCGAATCAGGTTGCGAATCGCAGGCGTGGGGATGAGTACTTCCATCACCATCGCGCGCCCACGACCGTCGGTACGCGGCAAGAGCGCTTGGCAAAGAATTCCTTCCAGCACCATGGAAAGCTGCGCGCGTATCTGTGGCTGTTGATGAGCCGGAAAAACGTCAATGATACGGTTGATGGTGGACGCAGCGGAATTGGTGTGCAGCGTCGCAAAGGTCAAGTGGCCGGTTTCCGCGATGCGCAGTGCGGATTCGATGGTTTCCAGGTCGCGCATTTCTCCGATGAGCACCACGTCGGGATCTTCACGAAGTGCGGCGCGCAGTGAGTTCGCGAACGAATGTGTATCCGCATGGACTTCGCGCTGGTTGACCAGACACTTTTTGTGGTTGTGGAGGAACTCGATAGGATCCTCAATGGTGATCATGTGCTCTTCGCGCTCGGCGTTGATCTTGTCGAGCATGGCCGCAAGCGTGGTGGACTTGCCGGAACCCGTCGGGCCGGTGACCAGCACCAGACCGCGCGGCTTGTCGCACAGGCCACGAACCACGTTGGGCAGTCCCAAGGCGTCGAAACCTTTGATCTCCCACGGAATGGTACGGAAGACCGCGCCGACGGCACCGCGCTGATTGAACACGTTGCCGCGGAAGCGGGCGAGATTCTTCAAGCCGAACGAGAAGTCCAGTTCGAGGTTCTCCTCGAAACGATGCTTCTGCGCGTCGGTAAGCACACTGTACGCCAGCGATTTGGTGTCCGCGGCGGTCAGCGGCGGCATGTCCAAAGGACGAAGCCGGCCATGAACGCGGACGCGCGGGGCGCTGTTCGTGGTGATGTGGAGGTCGCTGCCCCCCATCTCGATCATCTTCTTCAGTAGTTCGCTGAGTGTTATGCCGGCCATTTTCGTATCCTTTCCAACTTATAGAACCGTTTCGCGCAAGACTTCTTCCATGGTGGTCATCCCCGCGGCGACCTTGATGAGGCCGCTGCGGCGCAGCGTGATCATTCCCTGCTCGATTGCCTTTTTCTTCAATTCCAGAGCCGAGGCGCCAACCAGGATAAGCTCGCGCAATTCATCGTTCACTTCCATGACTTCGTACAGGCCCGTGCGACCTTTGTAGCCGCCCTTGTTACAGGTGGAACAACCCTTGCCGTGATAGATCTTGGTGGTCTTCACTTCTTCCGGTGTATAGCCCGCATCAATCAACGCCTGTTCCGGGACTTCCAACTCTTCCTTGCAGTTTGAACAGATGCGCCGGACAAGGCGCTGTGCGCAAATCAGGTTGACGGAAGTAGCCACGAGAAATGGCTCAATACCCATGTTCATCAAGCGGCTGATGGTGGAAGGCGCATCGTTGGTGTGCAGCGTGGAGAGAACCATGTGGCCGGTCAACGCCGCCTTAACGGCGATTTCCGCGGTTTCAAAGTCTCGAATTTCGCCGACCAGAATGATGTTGGGGTCTTGCCGAAGGAAGGCACGCAAGGCAGCGGCGAAGTTCAAGCCTATCTGCTCTTTCATCTGCACCTGATTGATTCCGGCCAACTGGAATTCGACGGGGTCTTCCGCGGTCATGATGTTGGTGTCTACCTGGTTGAGGCGAGAAACCGAGGAGTACAGCGTGTTGGTCTTGCCCGAGCCCGTGGGGCCCGTGACCAGCACCATGCCGTAGGGCTTCAAAATGTTGCGCTCGAATTTCTTAAGAGACTCGGCCTCGAAGCCCAGCTTCGTCATGTCCAGGCGTAGGTTTTCTTTATCCAGCAACCGGAGAACGATTTTTTCGCCGTACAACGTCGGCACGGTGGCTACGCGGAAATCCAGTTCCTTCTTTTTCCCATCGGCCTTGAACTTGATCATAATGCGGCCGTCTTGCGGAAGGCGCTTTTCGGCGATGTCCAGTTTAGCCATGATTTTCATACGGCTGGTCATGGCATCGCGTAATTTCAGCGGCGGATTCATCACCGTCTGCAGAACACCGTCAACACGGAACCTCACGCGCATCTCGTTTTCGTAGGGTTCCACGTGAATATCGCTAGCTCCGCGCTTCAGGGAGTCGGTGAGAATAAGGTTGACCAGCTTGATGATGGGAGCTTCTTCGGCGGCGCGCTCAAGAGCTGTCGCGTCCAGTTCCTGCTCGTCGGTGGCGAGTTCCAACTCCTGGTCATCATCGACCAGGTCCTTCATGAGGTTGCTGAGCTCTTCCTGGTTGGAGTGGCCTCCACCATAGAAGCGAATAATGGCTTCGGCGATGGCCGATTCCGACGCGACCACCGGTTCGACATTGAATCCGGTCATGAACTTGATATCGTCCATGGCGAAGACGTTGGTGGGGTCCGTCATCGCAATAGTGAGCACCGAGCCTACGCGGGAAAGCGGGACAACCTGGTAGCGAAGGGCGGTGTCTTGCGGTATCAGCTTGATAACGATGGGGTCGATTTCGTAATACTTCAAATTGATGGAGGGAACGCCGTACTGGCGCGAAAGCACACCGGTGATGTCATCATCGGTGATGAAGCCCATCTTCGTCAGGCAACTTCCCAGCTTGCCACCGTTGGAGCGCTGGAATTCCAGCGCTTTATCCAACTGGTCCTGCGTGATCAGGCTTTCCTTTAACAGTATTTCGCCCAAACGGACAGACATCCGCAGCAC
>Ga0210394_10003106_pt1 | contig 21465 bp, 20 predicted proteins | sample IncBWC12MmetaG_FD_160121 | JGI IMG/M metagenome (GOLD analysis project Ga0210394, IMG submission 160121) | Forest soil microbial communities from Barre Woods Harvard Forest LTER site, Petersham, Massachusetts, United States - Inc-BW-C-12-M | ecosystem: Environmental > Terrestrial > Soil >...
CGACCCCGTCGTGCTGCAGTACCTGCGCAAATTTCCGCAAGAGGTCGTGAGGCTCCAACCCGAAACCTCCTACAACGTCAACGGCATCGAGTTCACGACCACTCCGCGGCATCTTCACCAGGTCGAGACCTACGGTTTCCGTTTCGGCGATCGGCTCGGCTGGGTCACCGATTCCGCCTTCTACGACGGCATCGCGGAGCAGCACAAAGCGGATGTCATGGTGATCCACACCGTGTTGATGCAATGCCGCGCCGAGCTGCCACATCTATGCCTGGACGACGCCGAGCGCATCATCCGCGAGGCAAAACCCAAGCTGGCCATCCTCACCCACTACGGCATGACCGTGTGGCGCGCGCATCCTTGGGAGCTCGCCGCCGACCTGACCCAGCGGCTGGGCATCGAGGTGAAAGCCGCGCGCGACGGGATGAGCCTGGAGGTGTGAAAACCGCACGAACCCAGGGGCGGCGCCGTGAGTTCGCGGATGCGCCATGACCTCAGAACAGAGGTTCCTGCTCCTCCTGATACTGGTCGGCGCTCTCGCGACAGTGCTCGGCCTGGTCTCCAAACGTGCCCGGCTGCTGCCCTACCCCGTCGTGCTGGCGGCGGCGGGCGTGGTCATCGGGCTGCTGCCGGGAGGCCAACTTGGCCACGTCGGCTCGGACGTCATCCTCCTCGCCTTCGTGCCTGGGCTGATCTTCGAGGCCGCACTCACCCTGGATCTACCTGAGCTCAGGCGCCGGCTGGTTCCCATCGGTCTCCTCGCGACTGCCGGCGTGGCGCTCACGGTCGTGCTGATCGGCACGTTGACCCACCTCATCCTCGGATTGGGCTGGGCCAGCGGCATGCTGCTCGGCGCCATCCTGGCGGCGACCGATCCGATCGCGGTGGTCACGCTGATGCGCCAGATGAAGGCGCCATCCGGCCTCTCGGCCATCCTCGAGGGCGAAAGCCTGTTCAACGACGGCACCGGTGTCGCGGTTTTCACGGCGGTGCTGGCGACCATCGTGAGCGGCGCCCCATCGATTGGCGACGCATCGCTGAGGTTTGTCGAGATCACTGCGGGCGGCACCGTCATCGGGCTTGCCGTCGGTTTCCTCGGCCTGCTCTTGCTGCGATTTGCTGCCGATGCACCGCTGGAGATCCTGGCCACGCTAGTCATCGCCTACGGGGGCTACCTCGCCGCGGATGTGCTGCATGCCTCCGGCATAGTGGCCGTGGTGGTTGCCGGGATCGTGGTGGCTCGGTATGGATCGGCGATCGGCAGGCTGCATGGACCCCAGCTCCTCGGCTTTTGGAACCTGCTCGCCTTCGTCCTCAACGCCATGCTTTTCATCCTGGTCGGGGCGGCCCTCCCGGCCTGGGAGCTGCTGCCCGTGTTGGGCTTCGTGGCGGTCGTTTTCGTGATCATGCTGGTGACGCGCGCGATCCCCGTTTACGGGTTGCTCGCGTTATCGGCGATCCGGCCGCCACCGATTCCCTGGGCGTGGCGACACCTGACCTTTTGGGCTGGCCTTCGAGGCGCCCTCTCAGTGGCCCTGGCGCTTTCGGTGACGAACATGCCAGGCGTCGACCGCCGCGTCGCGCTCATCGCCTACGGCGTGGTCCTGCTGTCGCTCCTGGTCCAGGGTGGTCTGGTGGTGCCGGTCACGCACGCGCTGCGCATCGAGGACGCAGCCTGAACACGCGAAGCGGTGCTGAGCGCTGGCGGTGGCGCGGCACTGTCGCCCTCACCGCCGTCGCCCTCGGCTTCGTGATCTACCCGCTCATCGAGGGCAGCAACGATGTGATCAACTCGGATTGGCCTGCATTCGCCACTGGCGGCCGGCTCATCGTTGAAGACCCGAGCCACCTCTACGACATCAACACGCAGCGTCGCGTCCAGCTCGAGGTCACAGGTGGAAAAAGTCTCGTCACGCTCGGCATCAACGGCATCCTCCCCTTTCTCGCGCCGGCGTGGGTCGCATTTCTTGCGGTGCCCTTCGACCTGCTCGGCACCAACTTGGGAGGCAGGCTTTGGATCCTGGCCGGGCTCGCCTGTCTGGCCCTCGGCCTCTACCTTGCGGTTCGCCCGCGACCACCCACGGCCATCCTCCCCGCCTTCGCCTCGGTGCCGACGGCCCTGCTCTTGCTCAACGCCCAGCTGGACGGCTTTGTGGCGTTGGGAATCGGTGCCGCTTGGGCCCTGTGGACCCAACCTTTCCTGGCCGGCCTGGCACTGGGTCTGACCTTGCTCAAGCCGCAGCTCGTCCTGCCACTTGGCGCGGCACTTTTGCTGGCCCGGCAGTGGCGCGTGCTCGCCGGCTGGGCGGCCGCGGGCGTGGTCTTGCTGGTCGCGTCGGCCGCCTTGAACCCTCGGTGGGTGCTGCAGTGGCTCCCGGCCACCGGCGGCACGGTCCAGCCCGGTGCGCGTGAGGTCGACCTCGCGCACCTGGCCACGCTGCTGCCGCCCGCTTACCAGCTCGCGGCGGTGGTGGCGCTGGCGGCAATCGGTATCGCCGCAGTGCTCCGACTGGCGGTCCGGCGCCGAGACGACATGAAGGCGGCCGCCGCGGTGCTGATCGCGGGTGGAGTCTTGGTGGCGCCGCACGCCCTCCCCACCGACCTTGTGCTGGTGGCGGTTGCTCTAGCGGTGTGGGGCGAGGCTCACTGGCACGACTGGCTGCTGCTTTCAGTCGGCGCGGCGATTGCTGCAGTGGTCCCCGCGCCATGGCCCACTGTGGTCGGAGTCCTGGTGGTGGGCTGGCTTTGCCTTCGCGCCGCCGGGCTTATCGCGCGGCGGCGAGGACCGGCGCCAGCGACGACTGGATGAGGCCGTCGATCAGCCCGTAGGCAATCGCCTCTTCCGGGCTCAGGAAATAGTCGCGGTCGGTGTCGCGCTCGACTCGCTCGAGCGGTTGGCCCGTGTGCTTGACGATGAGGTCGTTGAGAACGACCTTGATGCGAAGGATCTCTCGTGCGTGGATGTCGAGATCGCTGGCTTGGCCCTGCAGACCCTTGCCACCGATGAGCGGCTGGTGCATGTGAATCGTCGCGTTGGGCAGCGAGAATCGCCGGCCCTTAGCCCCGGCCATCAGCAGCACTGTCCCGAAGCTGGCCGTCCGCCCGATGCATACGGTCGAGATCGGCGAGCGAACGTACTGCATCGTGTCGTAGATGGCAAAGCCGGCGGTCACCGACCCGCCCGGTGAGTTGATGTAGATCTGGATCTCCTTGTCGGGGTCGTCGGCCGAGAGGTAGATCAGTTGCGCCACCACCAGATTGGCGACGACATCGTCGATCGGGCGACCGATCAGGATGATGCGGTCCTTGAGCAGGCGCGAGTAGATGTCGAAGCTGCGCTCGCGGTTGCCGCCCTCGTTCTCGGTGACAGTCGGGATGTAAGCCATCGACAGGAGCTTACGAGATATATTCGGCTGGTTGGTACGCGGGACGCTCCTCACACCCGCCGACTTCTTCACCGGACTGCGCAAGGCCTTGAAAGCACGCCTGCCTCAAGAGCTGCGGACTTATGAGACCAGCCGGGGGCATGGGCGCCTGTTCAAGCTCCACTACGGTCACCCCGAATTCCATTACGAGGCCTGGCATCACACCGGTGCAGGGCGGTTTGAGGTTGGCCTGCACTTCGAGGGCACTGCCGAGGCCAACCAGCGCGCCTTCGATTTCTTTCGTCGCCGTATGGTGGAGGTGAAGGCACGCCTGCCCCGCGCGGAGCTCGAGCCATGGGACCGCGGCTGGTCGCGCTTGTATGAGACGCTGGCCGCACCGCAGCTCGACGATGCGGTGCTCGAGGACGCAGGCGACCGGTTGTGCGCTTACATCACGACGCTCGAACCGTTGATGGTCCAGTTTCTGAGGAGATGAAAAGCGAATGGATCCACTCGAAGCGCGCAGCCTGATCCCGCTCACTGCGCACTACATCCACATGAACCACGCCGGCGTGTCTCCGATGACCGAGCGAAGCCGGGCGGCGATCGAACAGGTCGTGGATGGAGCTTTGAACCGGCCATACCCCGCCGGCGCGGCGACCGAAGAGGCAGACCGCGTGCGCGAACTGGCTGGCAGGCTCATCAACGGCTCGCCCGACGGAATCGCGCTGACTCGAAGCACAGCGCACGGCATCTCGATGGTGGCGCAGGGCCTGGACTGGAAGCACGGCGACAACGTGGTGGGGGCCGAGTGGGAGTACCCGGCCAACGTGTATCCCTGGATGGCGCTGGCCGCCGACGGCGTCGAATTCCGAACGACAAAGCTGGTCGGAGGCCGGGTGCTGCCGGACGCGGTCTTCTCCATGGTCGACGAGCGCACGCGCGTGGTCGCGCTGTCCCACGTCGAGTTCTGGAACGGCTTTCGCGTCGACATCGAGGCGATCGGAGCCGAGTGCCGGCGCCGAGGCATCGTGTTCGCGGTTGACGTGATGCAGAGCGTGGGCGCGCTGCGGGTCGACGTCGGCCGCATGCCGATCGACTTCTGCGCCGCGGGGGCAGGCAAGTGGCTGCTTGGGCCGCCCGGTGTCGGATTCTGCTACTTCACGGCGGAGCTCATGGAGAAGGTGCGGCCGCGGGTGGTGGGCGCGGTCTCCGTGGTTGACCACGACCAGTATTTCGATCCCAAGCTCGAATTCGCGCCGACGGCGAGCCGCTACGAGGAGTCGGTGGTCTCGATGCTCGATACGGCGGCGTTGAGCTCGGCGCTCGACCTGCTCCTCGAGGTCGGCACCGATGTGATCGAGGAGCGCGTGCTCGACCTTTCGGCCCGGCTCGCCAGCGGCCTTGCAGCCCGCGGTTATGAGCTGGTCGAGCCGTGGCCACGCACGCGCGCAGAGTCATCTGGGATCGTTTCATTCCGAAAGCCGGGCGCGACCCACCAGGAGGTGCTGCGCGATCTGACTGCAGCGCGGGTGATCGGGCGAACCCATAGGGACTTCGTGCGGCTGTCGCCGCACTTCTACAACACAGAGGACGAGGTCGATAGAGTGCTGGAGGTGCTTGCACCGGAGACTGTGACGAGATGAGAACAGTGGAAGTTACCGACGCACTACAGGCTTACCTCGATGGACTCGTGCCTCTGCGCGATCCGGTGCTGGCGCGCATGGAGGAGGAGGCCGATCGCGAAGGCATCCCCATCGTCGACACCCACGAAGGTGCGTTTCTCAGCCTGCTGGTGCGGCTCGCGGGCGCCAAGCGAATCCTGGAGCTCGGCACGGCGACCGGCTACAGCGGGATCTGGATGTTGCGGGGCACCGACGGCGGGACGCTGACCAGCTTCGAGGTCGACGGCAAGCGCGCTGCGCGGGCGCGCGCCAACTTCGCCGAGGCAGGCTTCGGCAAGCAGGCGCTGGTTCTGGAGCAGGACGCCGTGCAAGGGTTGGAGAAGCTTTCGGGGCGCTTCGACGTGTGCTTCATCGACCTGTTGAACTCATTTCCATCCGAGGACGTGACTCGACGCGTGCTGGAGCTATGCATCGAGCACCTCGACGGAGGAGCACTGCTGATGGCGGACAACGCGCTGCGCCAGGGCGAGGTGGTGAAGCCGAAGACGCAGCAGGCGAAAAACGTGGCGTTCTACAACGAACAGGTGGCGAAGCATCCGCGGTTGGACAGTGTGGTGGTCCCGATCCGGGACGGGCTATCGATCGCTCGGGTTAGGGACTAACCCGCTCCGCCGAATCTCCTTCGATCCAGTAAGTTCCGTCGGTGGCGTGCTCTTTCTTCCAGATCGGCACCGTCTCTTTGAGCCGATCGATCCCCCACTTGCAGGCCGCGATCGCCTCGGCCCGATGAGGGCTTGATACCGAGACGACGACGGAGGGCTCGCCGATCTCAAGGCGGCCCGTGCGATGCGCCATCGCCACCCTGGCTTCTGGCCACTTGTCCGCGATCTCGTCGGCGATCTTCCGCATCTGGGCGGTGGCCATCTCGGCATAGGCCTCGTACTCGAGGTGGGTCACCGAGCGCCCTCGGGAGCTGTCGCGGACCACGCCGGTAAAGGTGCAGATCGCGCCTGCGCCCTTGTGGGCCACAGCCGTCTCCATGCGACGAGCGTCGAGCGGTCGCGTCGTGAGCTCGAACAGAACGCCTACGCCGTGGGCGCCTCCGCTCACAGGCGGAATGAAGGCGACCTCATCGCCGTCGGCGACCTTCGAGTCCCACTCCGTGAACTCCTGGTTGAGCGCAACACGCACAGCGCTCTGTTCGGCGTGCAGGCCCGGGTGCAGCGTCCGAATCGCTTCGTAAACATCTGCGACCGTAGACCCCTCCGGAAGCTCGACCGTCTCATTGTCAGTGCCGGCCTGCTCGCGCAGCCGGGCGAAGAGCCGCGCGCGCACCGCGATCGCGACAGCCATGGCCCAATGTTACTGAGCGACAGGCGGCGCACCAAGAAAGACGTGGACCTCTTTGCCAGAGTCGAGAGCCCGCTCCACCGTGTTGCGCGTGCCCTTCGAAGCGCCGTCCCAGAACGCGACCAGCACATCGCAGGCGTCGATCAGACGCTGGTTGCGCGCCGCCGACTTCTTCGGGTCGGCCATCTCGTCGAACGAGGCGGGGATGACCTGGACCGGGATCCCCTTGGCGCGCGCCGTCCTGGTCGCGGCGGCATCGACCCCGCTCGCGCTGCCCGTGATGATCGAGGCGCCATGCGGCAGCGAGCCGACGTAGTCGCTGACTCGATCTGGCTCGGAAAAGTGCCGGCTCCCCACGATCGCCACCTTCACGGGGTCAGCCGGATGTCGACGCGCTCTTGCCGATCGTGAGGATGTTCTTTTCAAACATCCCGCGCAGCCTGTTGGCCTGCCGGTCGTAGGCATCAGGGTCTGACCACGCCGTTCGCGGGTCCAAGACCTCGTGCGGCACATCTGGGACCTGGTCCGGAATCGACAAGCCGAATATGGGGTCGACATGAGACGACATGCCGTGCAACCTACCCTGAACCACCGCCCGCACGATGGCGCGCGTGTGCGCGATCGACATGCGCTGCCCGACCCCATACGGGCCGCCGACCCAGCCGGTGTTGAGCATCCAGACCTCGGCCTGGTGCCGGTTGACCCTCTCGATCAGCATGTCCGCATATCGCTCAGGGGGCAACACGAGGAATGGGGCGGCGAAGCAGGTGCTGAATATCGGCTCAGGCTCGGTCACTCCGCGCTCCGTGCCGGCGACCTTGGCCGTGTAGCCGGAAAGAAAGTAATGGCGAATTTGCTTCTCATCGAGACGCGCGACCGGTGGCAAGACGCCGTACGCGTCCGCCGACAGAAAGATCACGTTGCTCGGATGCTTGCCCGTCCCTGACAGGACCGCGTTCGGGATCAGGTCAACTGGGTAAGCAGCTCTTGTGTTCTCCGTTAGCGTCTCGGAGTCGTAGTCCGGGACGCGCGTCCGCGGGTCGTACACGACGTTCTCCAGGATCGTGCCGAAGTGCTCGGTGGCCGCGTAGATCTCCGGCTCCGATTCCTTGTGGATCCTGATCGTCTTCGCGTAGCACCCGCCCTCGAAGTTGAAGACGCCCGAATCGCTCCAGCCATGCTCGTCGTCGCCGATCAGGCGCCGCGACGGGTCGGCGGAGAGGGTCGTTTTTCCGGTGCCGCTCAAGCCGAAGAACAGCGCCACGTCTGAGCCACCGCTGCTGACGTTCGCGGAGCAGTGCATCGGAAACACGCCCTGCGCCGGCAGAAAGTAGTTGAGGGCGGTGAAGACCGACTTCTTGATCTCACCGGCGTACTCGGTGCCGCCGATGATGACGATGCGGCGCGCGAGATTGACCAGGATGAACGTCTCGCTTTTGGTCCCGTCGCGCTTGGGGTCGGCTTTCAGCGATGGCACCGATATGACGGCGAGATCGGGCTCGAAGTTGAGCAGCTCGTCGGCAGTGGGCCGGATGAAGAGGTTGTGGGCGAAGAGGCTGTGCCATGCATACTCGGTTACCACACGCACCCGCAGCCGGTACCGGGGATCGGCGCAGGCGAAGACGTCTTGGGTGAAAACGTCGTGGCTGTCGCAGAACTCATCGACTCGCTTGAGCAGGCCGTCGAACTTGTCAGGCGCTATCGGCTGGTTGGCCACCCACCAGATGGCCTCCTGACTAGTGGGCTCCTTGACGAAGAACTTGTCCTTTGGTGAGCGGCCTGTGTGATGGCCGGTCTCCGCGGTCAGGGCGCCGGTTGAAACGACCACCGCTTCGTCGCGCTTGATCGCATGCTCGTACAGAGCTGCCGGGCTCAGGTTGCGGCGCTCGGGCGCGGATCTATCCCTGTTGGGCACTCAGTTGATCATAGGGAACCGAGCACGGCCGCCGTGCTGCCCACGAAACCGGTGACCAGGTGCCAAGTTGAGTAGTCCTGTGCGGCGATGCCGCTCCGCGGGCGGCAAAAGTGCGGGATGCCGCGGTTAAGCGATTCGGGACCGCTTGGAGCTGGCTCGACGCCGCTGCTTGCCGCTCACGTAATCGACCAGCACGTACTCGCCGAGCCGATCCGGCGACACAAAGAACGCCCTTCCCTTGTTGATGCGCGTCATCTGGTTGATGAACTCCGTGAGGTAAGGGCCGCGCTCCAGCATGAAGGTGTTGATGACCACCCGGTCGCGGGTGCACCGGCGAACCTCTCGCAGTGTCTGCTGAATGGTTTTGAACGTCGGCGGGTAGGCGAAGTACGCGCGCCCGTTGTCCTCGAGGTGGGCGGTCGGCTCGCCGTCCGTGATCATGATGATCTGGCGGTTTCCGCGGTGCTTCGCGAGCAGTGATCGCGCTAGCTGGAACCCATGCTGCATGTTGGTGCCGTACACGTAGTCGTTCAGCGCGAGCTGCGGCAGCGTCTGCGGCTTGAGCTCAACGGCGTAGTTGGAGAAGCCCACCACGTAAAGCGAGTCGCGCGGGTACTGGCTGCGGATCAGGGAGTCGAGCGCGATCGCAACCTTCTTCGCCGCGAGGAAGCAGCCTCGCAGGAACATCGAACGGCTCATGTCGATCATCAGGACCGTCGACGCCTGCGTCACATGCTCGGTGCGATGGACGATGAAATCCTTCGCCTCCATCTTCACAGGCACCTTCGGGCCCTCCCGCACGATCGAGTTGAAGAGCGTCTCCTTCAGGTCGAGCAGGAACGGGTCGCCGTACTCGTATTCCTTCAGCTCGTCCGACGCGTCGTTGCCGATTCCACCGCGCCAAAGCTGGTGCTGGCCCATTCGCGTCTTTTTGAGCTGATCGAAGATGTCCCGCAGCGCCGACTGCCCGATGCGCCGCATCCCGCGCGGGGTGAGCTCCATGCGCCGGCCCTTCTTCTCGACGTATCCGGCCTTCTCGAGCACGTCGGTCAGCTTGCGCAACTGGTCGAGCGCTTGCCGGGCCTCATCACCCAGCAGCTCTTGGGCCAGCGAGCGGTCCACGTCGTCGGGCCGGAAGCTGCCACGCTCCAGTTGCGACTCCAGGCGATCCATCTGCTGGAGGCGCTCCATGAGGCCGATCGCCTCCCCCATCGAGAGGGGATCCTCGCCAAAGAACGGGTAGCGCTCGCTCAGCTCAGAGGGCGGCATCATCGCCTGCATAAAGCCCGAGAGCCGAGCCAGCTCGAGGCGCAGCGAATCGTCCTGGAGCAGGGCATCCATCATCTGGCGCAGCTCCTCGCGCGCCTCAGGGCTCATGCTCTGGAGCAGCGATTGCATCTGGGCCATCTGCCTCTGCAAGTGCTCCAGCAGCTCATCGAGGCTGTTGATACCGGGCGGAAACATGTCGCCATAGCGCTCCATGAAACCGTTGAAGTCGGGAGTCCGCCCCTCCATGCGCTGCTCGAGCATCTTGTTGAGGTCGCGCACCATGTCGCGGACTCGCGTCAGGTCCTGCCCTTGCATCTGCTGGATCGAGCCCTTCATGCCCTGGAACATCTGGTCGACCATCTGCTTCTGCAAGCCCTGCATCAGAGCCTCGAACTTCTGGCGCGCCTCGTCGTCGACGAACTCGTAATCGCGCAGACCCTTGACCTGGCCGCCAAGATCGTCAGGCAGCCGGTCAAGCTGCTCGCTGCGCTGCCGCGCGATGCGCTCCATCAGCTTCTTGGCTTCAGCGGTCTCTGACTCGTTCACGCGGCGCTCGATCCCCTTCCTCTCGGTATCGATCACCTCCTGCACCTTTTCGCGCAGCTGCTCCACGGTCGAGTCAAGGTTGTAGCGACTGAGCTCGCGCTCGCGCGCCTCACGCAGCTGCTTCAGCAGCTGCTCCAGCCCAGGCATGTTCGGCGATCCCCATCGAAGCAGCCGCTGCAAGGCGGCGTTCAGGTCGCCGTAGTTCATCAGGTCATCCGAGAGCGCATCGAGCACGTCCCCGGCGTCGAGGTCGTCCAGCCGTTGGGTTCCGTCCCAACGCGAGTACCGGAACTTCACGGGATCACGCTAGCAGCCTTCCATCCTCCCAGCGATTTTTCGATCGCCTTGGCAGCGCTCAGCGCGACGTCGTCGCACCAGTTGCGCGCCACCAGCTGCACCCCGATCGGCAAGCCCTCGGGTGAGGTACCCGCCCGAACCACCGCGCACGGGTTGCCGCCGAGGCTGTAAGGGATCGTGTAGCTGAACTGGTTCTCGAGTCTCGACTTGGCGCCGTATTCGGGCGCCGGGCCGGCCGCGACCGGGCTGAGGATCAAGTCATAGTCGGCCATGAACGCGAGCAGGCCGCTCCGGAATCCGTCCCAGCGCAGAAACAATCGCTCGGTGGCAATGCGCTTACGCCCCCAATATCCAAGTGTCACCTCTCGCGCCTCGTCGAGGCCTGGCGGACGCGCCTGCGTGACCTTGCAGCCGGCCTTCTGCAGGGCGACCGACGCCGCCCTAACAGCCGCTGCGGTCGCCCGCGTCGGCTTGGTGATGCCGTCGTCGGCGTACCACGCGACCTTCAAGCCTTTGAGGGGCCCGAGGCGCTTGGCCAAGGGCATTGGAATCACCCCAGAGTCGATGCCGTCAGGGCCGGCCAGGATCGGCAGCAACAGCCACAGGTCGTCGACAAAGCGTGCCATCGGCCCGACCTGGCTGCGCGGATCGGTCAGGCCGCCCACCAGCTCGTAGCCGCCGGTGCTGGGAACCCGCCCGGCCGTCGGCTTCAAGGCGGCGATGCCGCAGAAGTGCGCAGGCAGCCGGATGCTGCCTCCCGAGTCGCTGCCAATCCCGATGGGCGATCCGCCGGCGGCGATGATCGCGGCCTCGCCGCTGCTGCTGCCCCCGGGCGACCGCTCGAGGTTGTAGGGATTCCGGGTGCCGCCGTGCATCGAGTTGGCGCTGTCGTCCCCGATGCCGCCCGGGGGACAGTTGGTCTTGCCGATCATGATCGCGCCGGCGGCGCGCATCCGCGCGACGACGGTGGCGTCCTTCGTCGGGATGTTGTTCGCAAGCTTGCGCAACCCTGCCGTCGTGACCACGCCGGCGGTGTCGAAGATGTCCTTTACGGTGAAGGGGACCCCGTGAAGGGGTCCGAGCTTGGCGCCACGAGTGACGTGGCGGTCGGCGGCGCGGGCCTGGATGAGCGCCTTGTGGCCTTCGGTGCGCACGACCGCGTTCAGGTGCGGATTCATAGCCCCGATCTGCTCTATGTGGGCGCTGACGATCTCCTCGGACGAGAACCGTCCCGACCTGATGGCCTTCGCCATCCACGTGGCGGAGGCTCCGATAACGTTTCTGCGGCGGCGGCGTCTTTTGGCCACGTCAGACGCTGTCGCCGGGTTTGATATCGAGCACCTGCACCCCAGAGCCAACCAGCTTCTGCAGGGCGCTCGGGCGCCCGACCAGCGGCGGGAACGTCCCGAAGTGCATCGGCACCACAGTCTTCACGCCGAGGAGGGCCACTGCCTTGACCGCGCGCTCTGGCCCCATCGTGTAAAAGTCGCCGATCGGCAGAAACGCCACATCGAAGTTGCCGAGCTCGGCAATCACAGCCATATCGCCGAAGACGTCGGTGTCGCCGGCAAAGTAGACAGTGAACCCGTTCTCGAACTCGATCACCAGGCCATGCGCGTTACCGCCGTAGATGATCTGATCGCCATCGGTGATGCCGCACGAGTGCTCCGCGTGAACCAACGTCACTTTGATGCCGTCGACCTCGATGGTGCCGCCTGTGTTGCCTCCGATCAGCGTCGATTGGTCAACGCCCTTCGAGGCCAACCAGCTAGTGATCTCGAAGTTGCTGATGACCTTTGGCTTGTGAGCCTTGGCGATTTCCAGCGCGTCATGGACGTGGTCGAAATGGCCATGGGTGATGAGCATCAGGTCGCATTTGTCGACCTTCTTGAGCGCGGCGGGGGCGACCGGGTTGTTCATGACCCACGGGTCGATGATGACTTCCTTCCATTTGGCGCTTCGGACCTTCCAGGTGCCGTGGCCAACCCACGTGAAGCTGACCTCAGCGTTCAGCGCCATGCGTTTCCTCCCTCACTCAGAACGCGAGGTCGACGAGACCTCAGAACGGAAAAGGCGATTCTCCCATAGCGCCAACACGAAAACCCCAATTGCCGCCAGGGTCCACAGGTTCGGAAAGATCAGGTCGCATGGCTGGCGGTAGAACCCGAGCAGACAAACTCCCAGCAGGCCGAGCGTCAGCCACCTCCGCCTCTCGATCGCACGAACCGCGATCAGCAGGACGACCGGCAGCAAGGGCAGCCACTGGTACGGCCACACCTCGTTCGGAATGAGCGCTCCGAGCGCGAAACCGAGGGCCATTCCATACGCCGGGTTCCAGCCGCTGCGCCAGGCGGCCCAGGCGGCCCCCAAGGCAAACAGCACGGCGCTCGCGTAAGAGAGGACGAGGGCTAGCGAGGCCAGGTGCAAGGGCGACGTCACCAGGGCGTAGCCGTTGCCACTCGGTGCCAGGTAAGGCTCGCCGCCGATGGTCCGTGCGAACAGCGTCCTCACCGAGTCATAGGCGCAGTCCGAGTTGTGGGAGGCCAGCGAGGGCAGCAGCACGTGCTGGAAATAAAAAACCGCGCCGCCGGCGCCCAGCGGGATGAAGGTCAGCAAGCTGACCACCAGGACGACCACGCCAAGGGCGACGGCGTACCGCACGCGGTGCGCGGGACGCGTGCCGATCACCATGGCCGCGGGGTAGTACTTCAGGGCTCCGACCAGGCCACCGACGGCGCCGGCCAGAGCCGGCCGGCTCGATTCGAACCCGATCGAGGCCATCGCCCCCAGCAAGATCACGCCGCCTCGCTGCCCGGCGCTGACGTCGGCGAACAGCGGCGGGAAATACGCTGCGATGAGCCAGAAGGCCGGTTGCGCCAACCGGTTCGTGATCGCGAGCCGGCGGTAAAAGAACAGCAGAGCGCTGACGAGGGCGATGGCGTCAATCGCTGTCCAAACCTCCACGCCCACGTTCTGTGGCAGTAGCGCAACAGGTACCGCAAGGAGCGCGACCGGGGGCGGGCTGACGAAAGCGGCAAGCACGCCCGGCGGCGCGATGACGTGGGTCTGGGCGAGGTAGGCGGCAGCGGCGTCGTAAAGATGCGAGGGGTTGGTGAGGTAGGCACGGCCGCCCTCCCAAAAGCCCAGCGCGTCAGGGCGGCGAGGCACGACCGCGGAGAGAACGATGACGCGAAACCAGAACACGGCGGCGAGGGCCCAATACAGAGCCGGCTGCGACAGGATCTCGGCAGCAGCCTGTCTGAGGCGGCTCAGCACGGCGCCTACCATATGCCGTATGGCCGCCCGCAGACCGAAAAGTCTCACGCCAGTACGTCGCACAACGCCAACGATGGAGAACGTCGAGGCGCCCGAGCGCGTTGCGACCACGGTTTCCGAGCAGAAGATCAACCAGTATCGCAAGCGCCGATATCAGGCGCTTCACGCCGACACCGCTGCGGAAAATAAACGACGCGCCGCAGGCAAGGCGACCGCGCGGGAACGCATCGAGATGCTGCTGGACGAGGGCTCATTCGTCGAGCTCGACGTCTTCGCGACGCACCGTGCGCAGGGTTTTGGCATGGAGGACCGGCGGATCGCCGGCGATGGCGTGGTTGCCGGATTTGGTGAAATCGACCGCCGATCGGTGGCTGTCTACGCGTATGACGCGACTGTCTACGGAGGCTCGCTTGGCGAGGTTACTGCCGAAAAGATAGTCAAGGTCCAGGAGCTCGCGCTTCGCAACCGCGTCCCCATCATCGGGATCAACGACTCAGGTGGCGCTCGCATCCAGGAAGGCGTGGTGGCGCTGGCCGGGTACGCCGACATCTTCTACCGCAACGTGCGCTCGTCAGGCGTGATCCCGCAGATCAGCGTCATCGCAGGGCCGTGCACAGGCGGCGCCGTCTACTCGCCAGCGATCACCGACTTCATCTTCATCGTCGCCGGCCAGGGCTACATGTTCATCACAGGGCCGGAGGTGATCCGCGTCGTCACAGGCGAGAGCGTGTCCTTCGATGAGTTAGGCGGCGGCGACGTCCACAACGCAACCTCAGGCGTCGCGCACTTCTTGCCAAAAACTGAGGCGGCGTGTGCGGCCGGCGTCCGAAAGCTCCTCTCGTTCCTGCCGTCAAGCAACGGGGAACGTCCACCCTACCTGCCGACCACTGATGACCCCGAACGGGCGGACAACGAGCTGCAGACCATCGTGCCTGAGGCGCCGAACAAGCCGTACGACATGCGCCACGTCGTCTCCCGCGTGCTCGACGACCGCGAGTTCTTCGAAGTCCAGCCGTTCTTCGCGCCCAACATCGTTGTCGGGCTGGGCCACCTGGGTGGCCACGTCGTCGGGATCGTGGGCAACCAGCCCAAGGTCCTCGCGGGCGCTATCGACATCAACGCCTCGGTCAAGGCAGCGCGATTCATCCGTTTCTGCGACGCATTTGGCATCCCGATCATCTCCTTCGTGGACGTACCCGGATACCTGCCAGGGCGCGACCAGGAGCATGGCGGGATCATCCGGCACGGCGCCAAGCTCCTCTACGCGTACGCAGAGGCGACGGTGCCCAAGCTCACTGTGATCACCCGCAAGGACTACGGCGGCGCCTACTGCGTCATGTCGCCCAAGCAGATGGGCGCCGACCTGAACCTCGCGTGGCCCACCGCGGAAATCGCTGTGATGGGGCCCGAGGCGGCGGTGAACATCATCTACAAGCGAGACCTCGCCGCCGCCCCTGACGCGGCCGGCCGGCGCAAGGAGCTGGTCGCGGAGTACACGGCGCGATTCGCTAACCCTTACGTGGCGGCCGAGCGCGGCTACATCGACGACGTCATCGAGCCACGCGAGACCCGGCGCGAGCTGCTGCGCGGCCTGGAGCTTTGCCTTCGCAAGACGGTGGAGCGGCCGCCAAGGAAGCACGGCAACATCCCGCTGTAGCGGGGGTACGACATTTAACTCAACCCGCCTAGTCTCTCTGCTAACTCGCTTCACTGGCCGGCTTCGGCGGGACTGTAGAGAGTGCGGACCTACGCACCCGCTCCGACCGCCGGCAGAACTCGTCGACAGTGGCGATCAGCTCCGCCGCCGACCAAGTAAGCGGTGACACCGACAGCGGCGCCCCGGTGTTCGGGTCGAGCTGCTCGGACAGCAATCCGCCAGGCAGCTGGTGGGCGACCACCCAATTGATGATCTCGCGCGCGGGCCCGAGATCATGAGCCGTCTTGGCGGTGGCGATGTACCACTGTGCCATCCATAAAGTGCAGATGAACCAAGGGTTGCCAGGCACCTTCTTGGTGTCAGGGTCGACCTTGAAGTAATAGTCGTCCTGGTATCGGGCGAAGCCGCCGGCCGGACCGTGATTGGCAAGGTCCTCGCTGATGGCTTTCATCGTCTGCGCGATGCGGGGCTCGTCGGGCGAGTACATCCCGAAGCGCCACAGGCCATAGATCGCGCTGTCGGTGACCAGGTCGACGGTCAGCGTGCCATCCGCCTCGACGGCGACGCGGCGCGCAAACCGACCGAGGTCTGGGCTGAAAAGGCTGGTGTCGGCGGCGTCGCGCAACCTGTCAGCTGCGTCGCGATAGCGCACGACGCTGGCGACGTCGCCAAAAAGCTCAGCAAAGCTGCGGGCCGCGTCCAGCCCGCCCCAGACCGCTCCGACCGTGAATGCGTGGACACCCCAGCGCTCCTCCCAAAGGTCCCATGAGGGTTTTATGAGGCCGGTGTGCTCGTCGACATACGTGACCATCCAGTCCGCGGCGGGGACCACCAGCGTCGTGTAGAGCCCGACGATGAAATCCAGGTTGCGATGAATCCGATAGTGCTGCCACAGCGCCCAGAGCACCAGGCCCGTCTCGTCCTCCTGGATGGGCAGCGTGATGTTTCCTTCGCGGTCGACCCACGGCAACCAGGAGCTGCCCGGCAGACCGTAGGCGGTGTACTTGTGCAGGAAGAATCCTTCTTCGACCAGGCATTGCTGGCAGTAGGTGAAGAAGTTCCTCGTCACGTCTTCGTGCCCAGCTCGATCAAGCGCGTTCGCGACCAGCGCCCCGTCGCGCGGCCATGCGTACGCATAGGTATCGCGCGCGAACTTGGTGATGTCAAAGTCGGTGGCGGCGATGACGGCGCCGTGATTGTCGACGTGGGTCCGAGCGGTCAGGATCGAGCGGCGGTACAGCTTGGTCACCTCGCCACCAAGCTCCTCGTCGATGTGCCTGTGGTCCTTCTCGGACCACACCTGCCAGTAGGTAAGAGTGCGGCCCAAGTACGTGTCCGGCCCTTTGCCGATGATCAGGTCCTGGCCGTAGACGGTCACCTCGCTGAGCCGGGCGCCCATGCACACCCAGTGCGTCAAGGCGCAAGGGCCGCCTTCAGCCACCGGCACGAGGTTGAACCCGACGGTGCAATCGATGGAGCCCTGCTCGATCGGGTTTCGACCGAGCTCGCCATCCTGCGCGTCAACCCAGGTCCCGGCGAGGCTGCCGCCCTTCTTGCCGGTCGCCCAGGTGTCGATGCCGAAACCGGGCCCAGGATCTCCGCCGACCAGGAAGTAGCGGTTCGATTTGTACGCTATGACTGCCTCGTGACGCGGGTCGTAGGCCACCGTGTTGCCGATGTCGGAGCCCTCGATGTACCAGTCGTAGTGAAAGAAGACGCGCCCTATGGTGAAGCCGGTCTCGCTCGACACCTCGATATTGCGGATGAACCAGTTGCGCGCAAGGTCGACGAAGTCCTGGAACTTGACGGTGATCCCGAGGCGGGGATTCTTCAACGTAACCGCGGTGACGAGCGAGTCCTCCGCGTAGCCCAGCTGCCGCTCCCAGCCGGCGTCCTCCACCCACGCGAAGTTGTTGTCGATGAAGAATCCGGTTCGGCACACGTTGCCCATCGTCTGGTTGGCATCGCCGACCCGCGGGAAGTAGATGTCGCGAACGGAGTAGTTGGCGTCGAAGCCCACGAGCACGTTGCCATTTCCGACGACGAGGCTTCTAGGCACGCTTTGCGCGCAATCGTACTCGCGCTACCCGAGGCCAGAATCGCCGGACGCCCTTGACCGGCAGGGTTCCGTACTGGGGCCGCCACGCTTACAATCGCCGAAACGTCACAGCACTGAACGGAGCACAACGTCTTGGAAATCAACCCACAACCATTCGCGCCACCTGTTCGCATCGTGGCCAGCCGCCGGCGGCGGCGCACCGTTGCCGCTCGGCTCCGCTCAGGGGTGCTCGAGCTCCTCGTGCCCGATTGGATGCCGCACGTCGAGCGCGAAAGATGGGCGGAAGAGATGCGCGTCCGCCTGGCCAGGCGGATGCAGCGCACGCTGCCCTCCGATGCCAGGCTCGCGACCCGCGCGAGCGCGCTCAACGAGCGCCATTTCGCCGGCCGGATACGCTGGAGCTCGATCGCGTTTGCCGACATGTCTCACCTGTGGGGGAGCTGCACCTTCACCACGGGCGCGATCAGGATCGCCACGCGGGCAGCGTCGCTGCCCGATTGGGTGATCGATTACCTGCTCGTTCACGAGATGGCGCACCTCGAACACAGCGACCATGGGGCCGGCTTCCACGAGCTTGAGAACCGGTACCCGCTGACCGAACGCGCGCGCGGATACCTGATGGCAATCGACCAGGGAGCGACGCGGACGTAGAGCGTCGTTTAAGGGGTCAGGACGATCTTCGTGGCCTGGCGCGCGTCGAAGATCCGGTAGGCCTCCTCCGCGTCGTCTAGCTTCATCCGGTGGCTGATGATCGAGTCCGGCTTCAACCGTCCCGACGCGATGAGGTCGAGCAGCGGCCGCATGTAGGCCTGGACGTTGCACCAGCCGGCGCGGAAAGTGAGCGCCTTCATCCACACCTGCATGTAAGGAAAGTCGCCAAGGACGGAGCTCGGTACGCCGAGCATCGAGATCGTTCCGCCGCCGCGAACGCTCTGGATGGCGGTATCTACAGCCGACAGCAAGCCGACGCATTCGATGCTGGAGTCGGCGCCGATGCCGCCGGTGTAGCCTTGAATCGCTTCCACGGGGTGGACCTGCGAAGCATTGATGGGGATGCCGCCGAGACCCTGCGCCATCTCGAGCCGCGCATCGACCATGTCGACGACGAAGATGCGTGACGGCCCAAAGAGCTGCGCACACATCGTCGCCATCAGTCCGACCGGCCCGGCGCCGACGATCGCGACGACATCGCCCGGTTTGATCTCAGCCCGCTCCGCCCCGAAGAAGCCCGTGGCGAGGATGTCGCCAACAAAGATCGCTTGCTCGTCGGACATCGCCACCGGTATCGGCTCCATCGAATGGTCGGCATTGGGCACGACCACGTACTCGGCCTGGCCACCGCCCAGGTCGCCGAAATACTCGCCAAAGCCGAAGGTCGCTTTTTCCACGCACTGGTTGAACCAGCCCTTCCGGCACAGTGCGCAGTGGCCACATGACGTGAAGAAGCTCGCGACGACACGGTCGCCGGGCTTGAATCGTTTGACCTCGCCTCCGACCTCCTCGATCACGCCGACGAATTCGTGGCCGAGAACCGCTCCCTGGTTGATGGGAGAGTGCCCGTGGAAGATGTGGAGGTCAGAGCCGCAAACGGCCCCGAGGGTGACCCTCACGAGCGCGTCGCCTGACCCCTTGATGCTCGGCTTCGGCACATCGGTGACCTTCACGTCGCCCTCGCCCTGGAAAGTGAGCGCCTTCATAAGCAGATAGATTACGGCCGAACCTGATCTCGGCCCCACCTAAGCTACGAGCGTGCGCTTGAAGAACTCAGTGGTCCTCGTGACGGGCGCCTCGAGCGGCATCGGCCGGGCGACGGCGCTCGCATTCGCCAAGAAGAAAGCGCGCCTGGCGCTGGGGGCGCGCCGGCTCGACCGCCTCAACGCGGTGGCGAAGTTGTGCCTCGCGCAAGGCGCCCCCGACGTCAGCGTCCGCCGCCTCGACGTGGGTCAATCAGCTGACGCACGAGCTTTCGTGGCGGCCGCGCTGCGCGATCACGACCGTATCGACGTGCTCGTCAACAACGCGGGGGTCGGCTGGATGGGGCGCCTTTACGAGATGCCCGACGAGAAGGTCGACGAGCTGGTGGCCACCAATCTCAAAGGGCTCATCACGACGACACAGGCGGTCTTGCCGGGGATGCTGGCGAGGCGGAGCGGAGTGATCATCAACGTCGCGTCGGTGGTCGGGTTTCGCGCATCGCCTTATTCCGCGGTCTACTCCGCGACCAAGCACGCGGTCGTCGGTCTATCGCATGCCCTGCGAGGGGAGCTGTCCGGAACTGGGGTGAAAGTATGCGTGGTCTATCCCGGCGTGACCGACACCGAGTTCTTTGAATCGACCGAGGTCCCCGTGGGGCCGAAGTACTCAGCGGCGTGGGTCGCGAACCTCATCGTTCGCACCGCCCAGTTCCCCAGGCGTGACGCGATGGTGATGCCATTGCGCTTCGCCCATCTCGCCGAGCCATTACTGGGTGGCCTGATGGACCATGGCCTGGGCGAGGCAAGGCGACTCACGTCCCCGCACCTCAGCGGCACGGGCCTAGACCAGCTAGACAAGTAGGTACTGGCACCCTCTCCCCCTGGGGGAGCGATCCATCAGGCCATCCTTGACACCGCTCTGCGTCCCGGCATTGGGAGCGCGGCGTTAATGGCACCCAGCGCGGTCATCACTTCTGCCATGCCGCGAGCAGCTCTTCCAGGCGATGGGCGTTCTTCACCGAGTAGTTCGAATAGTTGTTGTTTTCCCCGACGCTCAACGCGTGCACCGTCGATTTGAATACGAATCGCGTGGACGGCGCACCGTTAGTGCGCCCTGGATTTCGTGGAGTCGGATTCCTTGGATACCGCATGCTGCTGTCCCATCAGAGCAAAGGGAGGGCAGCATGGGCAGAAGAGGTTACCCACCAGAGTTTCGCCAACGAGTTCTGGATCTGGTGGCGGCGGGGCGCGGCGTGGAGGACGTCGCCCGGGACCTTGGGATCAGCGACCAGACGATCTACAGCTGGCGCCACCAAGACCGGATCGACCATGGACTTGAGGCCGGCTTGACATCGGTAGAGAGGGCTGAGTTGCTCTCGGCGCGCAGGCGCATCCACGAGCTTGAAACTGAGTTGGCAATCCACCGCAGGGCAGCAGAGCTGCTGAAGGGCACCACAAGCCCAAAAAAAGATTCGCGGCAGTCGAGGTGATGGCCACCGAGGGCCTCCAAGTGCAACTCGCCTGTCGCGTACTCGAGGTCTCCGAATCTGGCTACTATGCGAGGCGCTCGCGAGCACCCTCGCTACGCTCTATCCGTCACGAGTGGCTCACCGATGTGATCCGCCAGGTGCATGCGGTCTCGCGAGGTATCTACGGAATCCGTCGCGTTCATGCAGAGCTGACGCTCGGCCGAAGCATCACTGTTGGTCACCAAGCTGTCGAGCTCCTGATGCGTCGGGCCGAGATTCAAGGCATCTCTGGACGACCAAAGTTTCGTCACGTGGCTGGTGTCGCGACGGCAGAGGATCGGGTCGAGCGCCAGTTTCATCGCGACCAAGCCGATGAACTCTGGGTCACCGATGTGACCGAGCACCCGACGAGGGAAGGAAAGGTCTATTGCGCCGTCGTCCTCGACGCCTGGTCGCGACGCGTAATCGGGTGGTCAATCGACAGTAGACCGACGACTGCGCTGGTGACCAACGCGCTCGGTATGGCAATCGACCAGCGCCGTCCGAATCGAAGCACGATTATTCACAGCGACCAAGGCACGCAGTTCACCTCATGGGCGTTCACCAGGCGAGCCCTGGACTCCGGTCTGCTCCCCTCAATGGGCTCTGTCGGAGATTGTTTCGACAATGCAGTCATGGAATCGTTCTGGAGTCGGGTGCAGGTGGAATTGCTCGACCGAAAACGATGGCGAACGCGCGTCGAGCTGGCCAACGCAATCTTCGACTACCTTGAGATCTTCCACAACCGCCAACGTCGGCACTCGTCGCTAGGTATGCTCACGCCAGTTGAGTTCGAGGCTCGCAGTCGGCCAACGACAGCGGCATGAATCCAATAACCCGGCTCCACCGAAGTCAGGACACCCTGCAGCCTCCATCAAACTCAGGGCAGTTCAGTGATTTATGC
>Ga0210394_10003108_pt1 | contig 21463 bp, 18 predicted proteins | sample IncBWC12MmetaG_FD_160121 | JGI IMG/M metagenome (GOLD analysis project Ga0210394, IMG submission 160121) | Forest soil microbial communities from Barre Woods Harvard Forest LTER site, Petersham, Massachusetts, United States - Inc-BW-C-12-M | ecosystem: Environmental > Terrestrial > Soil >...
GGGGTTGCTTGAGGGTACACCTTCGAGGGGATCCGAGAGCCGGCCGGGATGGATGGGAATCGAGCTGACCACGGAATGTGGGGAGATCGGGGTAGTGAGCGCGCCCCTCCCAGCGTCCAGCCCCGACTCCCATCCCCACAAAAGCCGAGGGAAATTGATCAGAGGCGTTCGATCGTTACAAGCCAGGCGTGGGCACCGTTGTCGTCGATCGTGACGGCGAACATCGCGGGCTCTATCGACCTGATCGACCAACCATCCACGAAGGCAGCGCGCAACTCGGCCTGCGACACCCGGCGCGGACCCCAGTCCCCGGGCTGTTGGTCGCTGAAACACATCATGTAATACATCCCCCCGGGCCGAAGGGCCGACCTCAGACTGTTGACATAAACGGGGCGCTCCTCGTCGTCGAAGACGTGGAACAGGCCACTATCGGTGATGACGTCGAACTGCCGCCGCAGAAGGTCCAGGTGCAGGGCATCTCCGACCTCGAATATCGCATTGATGCCCCGCTGCTGCGCCTTGGTCCGCGCGCGCTCGATGGCCAGCTCCGCCACGTCTACTCCCGTTGCCTCCGCACCGTGGCTCGCCGCCAACATCACGTGCTCGCCGGTTCCGCAGCCCACGTCAAGCATGTGTCCGTGGAACTTGCCAGCATCGGCCAGTCTCACGAAGTCGAGCTGCGGCCGGCCGATGTCCCACGGCGGCGATCCCTCGTAGACGCTGTTCCAGGAGGGATGTTGAGCCATGGCCTCGGCTTAGTATCGGCCTCGCGAGTCCAGCAGTTCGAGCTCTGCACCCACTGGCTATCGCACCGTGAGGCGATGCAAGTTCGACCTGCTGTGCGTCGAAGCCGTTGCCGACCGAGGATCGGGCCCTTGTCAGGCGTACCTCTCGTCTCGTGATAGCGTCATCTACGGACGACCGCAAACGGTTTGGAGGAACGTGAGCCGGGCGTCCAGTTCGCCCATTGACTTGGCCCTGATCCCCCGCTATTTTTTTCTGAAATTTAGCTTAAGGGGGAAACGTGGCCATACCGCACCGTTTACATCTGCGTGCTGCTCTCGGTCTGGTGGTCGTTGCGGCCGGCGCACTCGGCGCTTCCGCAGCGAACGCCTTCGCCTCGGCACCGACCATCGCGCCCGAAGGGGATCCGCTCTTTGCCACCCAGGGGAGCGTGGCACCCCAGTTCCTCGCCAACGCCCGGACGGTTCCTCACTGGACGTTCCAGTACACCGATCCGACGAATCACGTGACCTACACGATCACAATGGCCGGCAGCGATCCGCGGCTCGGAGGCACCAGCGAGATCCACACCGTGATCATCCCGCTCAAGATGAACTTCGTGGCGGCCGGCCAGGACCTCTCGAGCCTGGTAAACCAGGGCTATGCCGGCTTCGTGCCTAACGTCTACAACCACACGTTTGACGGAACGACGAAGGTCGCGCAGACGCTTGCCTCACCCGAGTTCACCGACTTTTCCTATCCGGCCGTGCTCGGTGGTGACACGGGCCAGAACGGCGACGTCTATTTGCGAGCCCAGTTCAATAAGATCGCCAGCAGCTACCACGTGAAGCTCGTCAACGACGCCGTCCTGCCGACGGTGACGCTGGACGTCCCATCGGCCAAGGGCATCGCGTACGAGCGGCCCGTTCCAGAGTGGCGCCAGGCCAACGGGCTCCAGACCAACCTCGAGCTCACGGGTCTCGCCGAAAGCACGTGGTTTTCAACCCAGCTGCAAAGCCTGATGGGCTCGCTCCAGATCGACTCGACGACCGTGCCGATCTTTCTGACGGATAACGTGCTGCTGTACACGAAGGGACCAGGCGCCGGGTACCTGAACTGCTGCATCCTCGGGTACCACGGTGCTGGCATGCCGATCGGTCACGGCGCCGGGTCCGCCAAGGGCCAGGGCGCACAGCCGGTGCAGACCTTCATGTACTCGGCGTACGTCACCCCCGGCACTTACTCGGGATTCCTTTCCGACTACCTCGTGAATCCGCGCAGTGCACCTGCGCCGACACGCGGCCTGTCGGATATCCACGCGCTCAGCCACGAGGTTGGCGAGTTTCTGGACGACCCGTTCGTGAACAATGCTGTGCTTCCCTGGAAGAGCCTGACCGCAACGCAGTATCCGTGCACCGGAGTCCTGGAGGTCGGTGATCCAGTAGTCGGCGTCTGGTATGGCCTGAACGGCAATACCGACGCCAACGCTTACGGCCAGTGGCATCCGGAAGACCTCGTTTTCGCACAGTGGTTTGGCCACGGGGGCATCGAGCCTGCCGTGGGTGCGTCCTGGGACGGGCGCAAGACCTTCATGGGTCCGCTCAATACGGGGATCAGCAGCCTGTATGCCGCGACATTCGGCGGCTACTCGCCTGGCTGCTAGCAAAGCTTGACGAAGGGCCGGGCGCGCAGCCCGGCCTTTCTTTATGCCCGCAACGGCTTTCAGTCGCGGCTAATCCTTGGCTCGCAGAACTGGCGGGGATGCAGAAGACCATTCAGACACGTGGTCGCGTCCCAACTCACCGTGAACATGCTTTGCGTGTTCGGGTCCTAGATCAGCGCCACGCGTTCCGCGAACGCCGTCAGGTCGTCGCGCTGCACCTGCGGATCCTGTGATGCCGGGCCAACGACCAGCCGCGTCACTTGGTCGGCCGTATGCGCTTCCACCTGAGCCGAGGTCAGGTCCTTGGAACCCCAGCGGGTGACGTCGAACACGACATCACGGCCGGCCTCCTTGGCAACGGCACGCATGAGGTCGATCTGTCGCAGCCGCTCAGCCCGTCCGATCGTGCCGCCGGGAAAATAACCGTCGCCCCTGAGGCCGGCCCGCCGCGCGGAAGCGCTGGTCGACCCGCCGATGTGGATCGGGAGCGTGCTCGCACCGTGTGGCTTGGGGTAGTTGCACACGTCACTAAAAGAGAAGAACTCGCCCTCGAAGCTGACGCCGTTTTCGCCTCCCGCCCAGAGCAGCCGCAGAATATCGATCGCCTCGTCGGCTCGCCGTCCACGTGTGGCATGGTCGACGCCGAGGGCGGCGGACTCGCCGGCTAACGAGCCCAGGCCGACGGTCAACAGGCGCATCCGTCCTTTGGACAGCACGTCAATTGTGGCGAGGCGCTTGGCGAGCATCACCGGGTGGTGAAGCGGCAGCTGGAGGATCGCCGTCCCAAGGAGGATCCGCTCTGTCCGCGCGGCCACGAAGGCCAGCACCTCGAGCGGGTCCGCGAAAGGTACCGTCGGGTCGAATACGACGCCTCCGAGCTCTGCGCCCTTGTACATCGCGACGTGCTCCGACATGTAGAAGGACTCAAAACCGCAGGCTTCGGCGTGCTGTGCGTATGCGGCGATCGCGTCGGGATCGGCGCCGAAATAGGCCGTGGGGAACGCGACCCCGAATTTCATCGAACAGGCTCAGGATAGATGCGCCCGAGGCCCATGATCGGGAGCAGCGAGCGCGTCCGACTCATATTGCTGGCCGGATAGGTGTCCGGCCGACTTCGCCAGGGTCCTCCCGAACTCAGATGCAAGTAGGTGCCCCCGAAGGGCCGTCCGGTGCCGGGAACGAGGGGCCACCACCCGTCACGGTCCGGTCGGCCGGAACACCTGGAAGGCGTCCATAAGCGCCGCAAAGTAACGCTAGGGATTGCTCGCGCGGAGAACCGAGTCGACGTAGAGTCGCGAAACTCGGTCGGCAAGGCGATTGGGATCCTTCTCGCCAATTCGCTCGCCCAGGCGGCCGCTGATCCACAGCGCAGCCAGACCGTGAACCATCGACCAAGCCGAGACCGCAACGATCTCCGGGTCCTTTCTTCCGAGAAACCCCTCTGACTGGCATCGAGCGACGGTGCTCACCAGCAGGGAGTAGGCCCCTTCACTGGCCGCCCCGAAGTTCGGATCGTCCGCATTCAGGAGATCGAGCCTGAACATGACCTCGAAGCGGCCCGGATTGGCGAGCGCGAACCTGACGTAGCCGCGACCGACAGCCTCGAGGACGGCAGGGCCGTCGGCGGGCTGCGCCTCATCGATCGCCGCCACCACCGCCGCCGCCAGTTGCACGTAACCCTGGGTCGCGAATGCGGTCAGCAAGCCCGCTTTGTTCTCGAAGTGGTGAGCGGAGGCGGCGTGCGTGACCCCAACCTGGCGAGCCACGGCCCGCAGTGAGACGTGGCTGACGCCACGTTCCCGCACGACCTGTTCGACGGCGTCCAACAAGGCCGCCTTCAAATCGCCATGGTGATAACCGCGAAGAGAGGCCTTGACTGTCATCTAACCGATGGTAAGATGCTCGAGCCGCAGCCAACGACAAGCGGAGGAGCCGATGAGCAAGATCGAATACCGAGGCACTCTGGTCTGCAGTATCAATGTTTCCGATCTGGACCAATCCGTCCGGTGGTATCGAGAGGGCCTTGGCTTTGAGGAGATCTACCGGATGGACGATTACGGCTGGTGCGAGATGCGCTCACCCGTTGGCGGTGTGACGATCGGGCTGCAGCGTGCGGAGTCCGGCTTTGGCCCGGGAGGGGCAACCCTGAGCTTCACCGTTGCCGACATCGAGGCGGCTCTCAAGCACCTGCAAGCTACCGGAGCGCGGTTTGATGGCGACATCGTCGTCATTCCAGGCGAAGATGGCGTGAGGTTGGCCAACTTTTTCGATCCGGACGGCAATCCGCTGACGCTTGCCGAGCCGAACCAGCCTGCCCAGGCCAGCAAGTGACGCGCGATGGCGCTTGAATACCAGGACGGAAAGGCGATCACAACGAGAACTACGTTTCGACTCGTAGTCGCCGTCACCAAGTCGATCGGAGCGCCGGCGACCACCGTCTGGAACCTCTTGACCGACTCCGCGCAGCAATCGAAGTGGAACTCAACTTTGACGAGCATCGAAGGCAAGATCGCGCTTGGCGAACGCGTGTCGTTCAAGGTGCCCGAAGCTCCCGGCCAGACGTTCAGCCCGAAAGTCGTCGTCTACGACGCCCCGAAGTCGATGGTGTGGCGCCTGAATCGGTGGCCGCTGCTCGTGAGCGACCGGACGTATCGGCTGACTCCAGGACCGCATGGCTGGACCGAGCTCTCGCTCGACGAGGTCTTTCAAGGCTTGCTGCTGCCCCTGATCGCAAAGTCGCTGCCGGATTTCGGTGCGATGTTCGAGGGCACCGCCACGGATCTGAAGGCCGCGGCCGAGGCAGCGATGCCAGCCTGACCATATTCGCCGACGAAGGCGTACGCGATCAAGTGAGTCGCGCAAGAGACTCGGACCGCGGTAGGTACAAGGCGAAGACTTGACGTGCCTCCGACTGGATATGAAGCGCGCCTTAACTCAGCCGACCTCAAAGGCCGGCCGGGGTTGTACGGGAGCGCATTCTGCTCCCGCGTCCAGCGGCAGCACTGGCCACCAGGGAGAGCCATGAGCGTCAACTCGTCACCATCCATCACTGCATAGCCGCGTTGTGCGCCCTCTCCCGAACCGGCGAACGTGACGCCGTCGGTCCGGACGATCGAGTACAGCAGCCGCAAAACTGAGTTCGGGATGATCCAGGGCCGGCGCATTCCGGCCTCAGGGTTCCGAAGTTGAGTCGACGGACCGCCCCCAACGGGACATGGCCCGCCTCGGGGAACTTGCTTCGCAAGCCGTGCGCGCACTAACATCCCGATGCTCCAGCGGGCGTCATGGATACACAAGGGGGTATGGGCGTGGTTACACGTTTTATCGCGGTCGCTTCGGCCGCTTCGTTGGTCGCAGCGCTTGCCGTGGCGGTGTCCACCGCTGGTGCCGCGGCCGCCACCACTTCAGGCCGTTCGTCGGTCACGTTCACATCGCAGTCGGCCAGCCTTTCGATCGTCACCAGTTACGCGAACACGCCGGCCGGCCGCGGCACGTCGACGGCCAGCGGCGCAACTTCCGGTGGCGCGGTGTCCGCTGGCGATACGGCGAGCGACGGCGGTAAGCCCGGCATCTCCACGCTGTCGCCCAAGGGCGACCGCGGCCGCAACGCGAACCACGCGTCCGGCGGTGTACAGGTGAGCAGCGCCGCGTCGGTGTCTCAGTCCAGCTCGGGCACCCCGGCGACGAGCTCGACCTTCGCCGGTCAGGTCTCTTCGGCGACGACCTGTCACTACTTCCTGGTCGGCTGCAACCCTCCGGACATGGCGCTTGCCGCGGGACCGAAGTTCGTCCTGCAGGGCGTCAACACGCAATGGGCGGTCTACGACACGGCCGGCAACATCCAGTCCGGTTGGCCGGTCAGCGCCCAGAACTTCTTTGGCGTTCCAAACGAGCCCAACAACTGCGACGCGGCTCATGACAATCAGCCGTTCCTGAGCGACCCTCGCGCCCTCTACGACCCGGTCGACGGTCGGTACTGGGCGGCCATGCTGCAGGTCGAGAACTCTCTGGGCACCGCGCCCGGCTGCCCGTTCGTGTCGGTCTTCTGGGTGGCGGTCAGCCAGACCGGCAACCCCAACGGCAAATGGAACGTGTACGAGTTCAACACCTCGCTTGACGGCCAGTTCGCCAACGACTACACGCAGATCGGCGTCAACGGCCAGGCCTTCTACGTTTCGGCGAACATGTTCGGCCCGGCCACCGGGATCAACGGCGGCTTCTACGCCGAGCTCTTCGAGGCCAATAAGGCTCAGATGGAGCAGGGCACGGCCAACTTCACGCCCGACGCGTTCTACAACATGCTGGGCTTCGGGCCCGGCACCCGCAAGTTTGGCAGCCCCTTTATCGCCGATACGGTCCAGCCGACGCTCAACCTCGACTCGAGCGGCGGCGCCCCTGAAACGTTCGTCGACACGGTCGACGGCCCGGACCTCAACAACGGTCACCTCTGCGGGTTCGCCGGCGGCGGCATGAACCAGGCCTGCAGCGGGGTGGTCGTGTGGAAGATGTCCAACCCGATCGGTCACGACAGCGGGGGGCCTGCGCCCACGCTGACCGGATCGTACGTGGCGACTAACCCATTTCTCCTCGCCCCTCCACAAACGCAGCCCAGCTGCGCGCAGTGTGTCGACTCGCTCGACCTCCGGATCACCGGGACTCCTGTCATCCGCAATGGAGTCCTCTACGCCACCTGGGACACCGCGATTCAAAACGACACGCAGATCGTCCCCGGCATCGAGTGGGCTCAGGTCAACCTGAGCGCTGGTGAAGCGACCAGCGGTTACTACAACTTCCAGGGCGATGGCTCGGCCACGTTCGGCACCGTGATGCCGGATGCGCAGGGCAACGTGACGATGGTCTTCGACCACATGAGCAGCACGACATTCCCTGAGATTCGCTACATCACCAAGGCAGCGGGGGCCAAGAACTTCACCGGCCCCGGAGTGTTGCTCAAGGCTGGCGAGTCGTCTTACCGGCCCGAACTCTGCGGCACGCCTGCACTGCCGGTTTGCCGCTGGGGTGACTTTGAGGCCACCTCTTTCGACGGCGCGGGCCACATCTGGTTCGCGAGCCAGTACGCCAATCTGTATGCGGGCCTTACGACAGCACCGCAGTTCGGGCGCAACTGGAGCACCTGGATCGGTGCGATCAACGCGTCGTAACCGCTGACTTTCGGCAGGGGCCGGCCCGTCCGGCCCCTGCCTCGTTTCCGTCTCTGACCCAGTAGCCAGGCTTCGGGGGGCCCAAGGACGGCACTCGCCAGGGACGCGGAATACCACTCACCTTCGGAGGCATTCTCGACGCGCTGGCACCAGGGGCACCCGCGATGACCGTCTATCGGCTAATGATCGTAAACAAGCCTCTCGATAGGGCTTTCGACTCGGCCTTGGTTGACGAGATCCTTCTCCCCATGGCCACCGAGAAATCGCCGGGCGTTTGACGCCTAAGACCGCCACTCGCCGAGACCGAACCCGCGTAGCCCGTCTCCCAAAGGCGGCGGCGGGCTCGCACATGCATCGGTTCGAGGCGGCAACGCAGGCTCTAACGAACCACTCCCGCTGCATGCAGCCCGACAGCGAGGATGCCTGCGGCTGTGATGCCGACAGCCAGGATGCCCACGGCCACGACACCGAGTGCTACCACTCCCAGGCTAACGACGCCAAGACTTACCAGGCCGACGGAAACCGGCCCGACAGCGACGAGCCCGACTGAGACCACGCCCAGCGCTATGCGACCCACGGCAACCACACCGATCGCCCGTCCGCTAAGCGAAACCGCCACGACTGGGATCCCTCGCCACTCCTGCTTCGATCGATATTCCATCATCGCTTTCACCTTGTCGTTTTGATGGACTCAGGCTAAGGCGGCTATTTTGTCTTCAGAAGTCACGCGCGTCATGACTCCCGAATGACCCGCGAATGGACGCACTCCTGACAAACGTCACCCTCTGCATGAAATGACCCTTCGCGACGCCTTTTGAAGGCTGCCCGACCCGTTCGAACGGGGCTCAGCAACATATCGAGTCTGCAGCCCCCCTCATACGCCGGTGATGTAAGCGGAAGGGCGCCGCCGCACGCGAATGAGAAACGATCAACCGAGGGCCCGTTTCAGACTGGCGTTCTCGATCGCGCGAAAGCGTGGGGCGCCAACGGTCTAGAAAACTGTCAGAGGTAAGTTCACCGGTCAGTCGATGGATTAATCCCGCTGCATCAGCGGCGCGATGAAACTCGCCGCCCTCGCCGCGCCGCCTGCCTCTACCGGCGTGTACTCCACACGCGTCTTGAGTCGTTCCGCCATCAGCCGCGCCAGCCGCTCCGGAGTCGCGTCGTCGTAGTCGGTCGGCGGCGGCGCGCCGTAGCGGCGCAGCCGGTGCGCGACGTGGAAGTTCTGCTCGAAGTGGTTGCGCAACGGCAGGTAGATAAAAGGACGGCGGTTCGCAACCAGCTCCATCGTCGTCGACAGCCCGCCCTGCACAACAGCGAGATCGCAGCACGCAAGCGTTCGCGACAGGTCGTGCACGTAACCGAACGCGCGAACGCCGGGCAGCCCCTCGAACTGAGCCGGATCGATGCGCGGCCCGCATACGATCAGCAGTTCAGCGTCGGGCGTGGAAGCGCGTAGCAGGTCGAAGGCGGCGGCGATTCGCCTGAGGAGATGGATCCCCACCGCTGATCCGCCCACGCTGGCCACGATCAACGAAGCATCCGGGTGGTATCCGAGCTCGCGGCGCAGCGCGAGGCGGTCGCGCAAAGTAGCAGGGTCGAAAGGCAGGACGTAGCCCGAGAACTTGTAGCGCCCTTCCGTCCATTCGCGGATTGAGGGCAGCCCGGGGCCGAAATCGCGCTGCACGATGTCCACAGGGTCTCCGATGAAGATCGACAGGTCGCGCAGCCCCGGATGCCCGTCAACGTGCTCGATCATCTCCGCGTTGTAATCGGAGACGAGAAACTCCTCGCGCTCGCCGCCCGACGGCATAGGCACGAACCCGCAGAAATCGGCCATCCAGACGTACGGCGCCGTCTTAAGGTCCGGCTCCTCGTGTAGGAAATGGTCGATCTCCCAGCCTTCGTCCGCGACCCAGAGGTCGAATCTTTCCTGCTTCACGACATCGTGGAACACCATGAAGTTGGCGCATAGGATCTCGTCCATGCGCCGGATCATCTGGAAGGCGTGGAGCTCGTGCTCGCGGGCCTCATTGTCGACGTGTGCCGACTCGGCCGCGAGCTCCTTCGATGCCGGGTGAACCTTCTCTCCGGCGGCAGCGAGCAAGGTCGTCAATGGGGGCTGCGCCAGCCACTCGACTTCGAGTCCCGGCACCTGCCGCCGCAGCTCTCGCGCGATGGCGACGTCGCGCCACGCGTGGCCAAGCCCAATCGGTGAGCTGACCATCAGGGCCCGCTTTCCGCTTCGCCGCCCGGGCGCGACCCGCCACGAAACCGCTCCATCGCCTGCGAACCCGCTGATGAGCTCGTTCACCTTTACCGGTCGCCGGGCCAGCGGGAGGTGGCCAGACCCAGGCAGCACCACACTCCGTGCGTGGGTCAGCTCCGCTGTGCGCACGCCCCTATCAAAAGGCTGGCAGTGGTCGAGGTCGCCCTGGATGACCAGGACCGGGCACCTCACCTTCGCGCAGACCGCCTCGATCTCCTCGACTGTAAACGGGAACTCCGCGTCACCTTCCAACAGGAGGGTCTCGACGCGACCGTCGAGCGCGTAGGCGATCGTGTCCTCGATCTGCTTCGTCGAGTGCGGCTCGGGAAACATCTCCGTGAACCAGAACTCCATGAAGTCGCGGAAGTTCTCCTTGATGTAGTGGCGGTTGTGCTTGGACCAACCTTCGTACTTTTCGAGCTCCTCTTCGTACGTCGCCAATGCTGCGAGGCGGTAGGGAAGCGGCGGCGTAAGCTTCGGAACTCCCGGCGCCAAGGCGACGATGCCGAGCACCCGGTCGGGGTAGGCGGCCGCAAGTTGGATGGCCGGCCACACGCCGTCGGAGCACTCGCCGACAAGGATCGCCGACTTCGTATTGGTCTCGTCCATCACCCTCACGCAGTCGTTGACCCCCGCGTCGACCGGCCACTTTCCCGCGGGGTCTGGGTGGTCCGAGTTGCCGTTGCCTACGCCGTCGTACGTGACGACGCGATAGTGGCGCGCCAGGTAATGGACTTGCCCCTTCCACATGCGCGAGTGGCAGATGGGCGAGCACGGCAGGAGAACGAGGGTCTTCGGGCCGTTGCCGAAAACCTCGTAGTAGAGACGCAGGCCGTCGGGCCTGGTTACGTAGCCGCTCTCGTCGGCTACTCTGGCTCGCATCCCGGTGTCGGCGTATGGCATCTCTGAACCCCTTACTTAAGTTGATGGCGGGCGGTTTTGCAACCGCCCGCCATGTACGCAGCGATTAGTCGTCAGCTCCTGACTCTCTGGTGCTTCGGGACGAACGTCACGTGGCGGTGACGTAGCGGCGCCCGCGTGGAAAACAACGTGGCCAGGTCATTTGGCCGACTGCCGTGCGGGGGGCCCTGGACAACCGCGCGAACTCCGCCGGCGGGCTCGAGTGCGATGAAACTGTCCATCCAGGTAGTCCGGTCGTTCGGGTCGGCCTTCTTGACGTAAACGGGTTCCATTGGTCTTATCTCCTTCGGGTCTGAATTACAGCCGGGCTTCGTAAACGGCGTTGAACGGCGTTTCGGCCACACGGCGGAAGCGGGTGAAGCCACCCGCGGTGACCACGTCCTTGATCCGCGCCTCGCCGGCCTGAGCGCCGAGCGCCAGCCCGACGTCCTGGGACAGCGAGTTCGGTGTGCACAGGAAGCTGGAGAAGGCGTAATAGGCTCGCCCGACCGGGTTCAGGTTCTGCTCCACCTTGTCGCCGGCGATCGGTTCGACGATCAGCCACGTGCCGTCCGGCGCCAGCGTCTGTCGCACGTGCTTGGCGGCACCGATGGGATCACCCATGTCGTGTAGGCAGTCGAACATTGCAACCAGGTCATAGCCGGCGCCTGGGTAGGCCGCTGCCTCGACGACCTCGAATACCGCGTTTTTGACGCCGGCGCCCTTCGTCTTGCCGCGGGCAAGCTCGATCGACTCGGGGTCGTAATCGAATCCGGTGAACTGAGAACGAGGGTATGCCTCGGCCATTAAGCGGGTGGATGCGCCGAGGCCGCAGCCGACATCAGCCACCTTGGCTCCGACGCGCAGCTTCGACTCCACGCCGTCGAGGGCCGGCAGCCACGCCTGCACCAGGTTCGCGTTATAGCCGGGCCGGAAGAAGCGCTCGCAGCCAGTTGCCACGCCCTGGTCGTGCTCGTGCCACCCAAATCCGCGGCCGGTCTTGAACGAATCTTGGATCTGCGCGCCCGCACGGAGCGTCGCCGTGGCCAGCTCGAACGCACCGCACACGAAGGCGGGGCTGTCCTCGTTGGCAAGGGCCATGGCCTGCTCCGCGGGCAGCTGGTAGCGCTGCGCGGCGGCGTCATAGGTCACGAACCCGCCGGCCGCCTGCGCGTTCAGCCACTCGCGGACGTACCGCTCTGCCGTGCCTGTCTTCTCGGCCAGCTCCTGCGAGGTCACGGGTTGTCCGTCGGCCATCGCCTTGTAGAGCCCGAGTCGGTCGCCGATCACGATCAGGCCGGCATTCACCGTCGCGCCAAGCTCGCCTATCACCTGCCCGAGAAAGGCATTGAGCTTGTCCTCATTGATCGCCTGCGTTTGCACTGCCATTCGAAACACCTCCAGGAAATTTGGGATGCTCTGAACGTAGGTGAGGCTGGAAGGACATCGCATCAGGGGGGCCACCTAGTTGTTGGGCGGGCCCTTCCCTGGCGCCTCGGGACGCGTAACACTAGGACCCGTGCTGCTCGGACGAGAGCGGGAGCTCTTCGCGATCGACCAGGCCCTGGCGGCGGCGCGGCTGGGAAAGAGCGCGCGCCTCGTTATCCGCGGCGAGCCCGGAATCGGGAAGACCGCCCTGCTCGATTACGCAATCGAACATGCCGGATCCATGAGGGTGCTCACGGCCCGCGGCGTGGAGTTCGAGGCCGACGTCCCCTTCGCCGGCATCAGCGAGCTGCTTCAACCCGCTCTCAATCGCCTCGACCGCCTGCCGCCCTTCCACGCCGACGCTTTGCGGTCGTCGCTGGGCCTCGGGCCACGTATCGAACCCGACCGCCTGATCATCGGGGCCGCCGTGCTAGGCCTGATCTCGGCCTACGCCGACGAAGCGCCGCTGCTCCTCACAGTCGACGACGCGCAATGGCTCGACCGGGCCTCGACCGAGGCGATCGGCTTCGCCGCCCGGCGGCTCGTGGCCGACCCGGTCGCGGTGATCATCGCTGTGCGCGAAGGGGAGGAGTCGCCCCTGCTGGCGGTCGGCCTGCCCGAGCTGCGCCCGGCGGGATTGGATCGGGAATCGGCAGCCGAGCTGCTCTCGCGTTCGGGGGCCGACACCATAACGGCCGAGGTCGCAGACAGGCTCGTCGAGGCCACCGGCGGCAACCCGCTCGCACTGCTCGAGCTGGGGCCCGAAGCGCATCGCCTGCACTCGGCACCGTACGACAACCTGCCTGTCGCGACCAGCGTCGAACGGGCCTACCTGCGACGCGCGACAGGGCTGTCGGAGGGCGCGCGCCGCGTGCTTATTCTGCTGGCAACATCGGGAACCATGGACTTGGGCCAGGTCCATCGCGCCGCGGCGTCCATCGGCCTCGGGCCAGACGCCGTCGAGGAAGCCGAAGCCGCCGCGGCGCTGGTGGCCCAGCGCGCCGGGCGCATCGAGTTCGTTCATCCTCTGGCGCGCGCGTCTATCTACCACTCCGCCTCGCCCGCCGACCGCCGCGCAGCGCATCGCGCCCTGGCCGGCGTGATGACCGGCGCCGATGATTCGGACCGCCGTGCCTGGCATCTTGCCGGCGCCGCGACAGAGTGGAACGACGAAGCCGCCGATGCCCTCGAAGCGGCCGCGCGCCGCGCCAGGGAAAGCTCCGGCTATTCCGCCGCCGCACGCGCGTGGGCGGAATCAGCCCGCCTGACCGAGGACGGAGCCATTCGCGCGGGGCGTCTGTACCAGGCTGCCGACAACGGGTGGCTTGGCGGCCAGGCGGACGACGCCGAGGAATCACTGCGCCTGGCGCGCACGCTCGCGCCCGATGACCTTCTGGTCGAGATCGACATTCTCGCTGGCCAGATCGCCATGCGCCGGGGGGCCGTGCTCGATGGCCACCGCACGCTGGTGGCCGTGGCCGCGGCGATCGAACCACACGACCGGTTGAAGGCGATCCGCATCCTCGCCGACGCGGCCATCTCAACTTTCGGCGCCGGCAATCCGACCGAAATGGCGGTTTCGGCGCAGCGAGCGATCGATCTGTTGCGCCCCGACGACCCACCTGAAACCGGAATCTTCGCCCACGTTGCGTACGGCGTGCTCGCCATCCTTGCCGGCCGCGGCGACGATGGTCCACGGCACCTGCACGAGAGCGTGGCCCTGTTTCAGCGCCTGCCCGACGAAAGCACGGATCCGCTTCTGCTCATGTGCGCCGGAGTCACCGGCCTGTGGCTGCGTGAGGCAGAGGCGGGGCGCGACCTGCTCGACCGTGCCCTGGTCCAGGCGCGAGACCGCGCGCCCACCGCAGCGCTCCCAATGGTCCTGTTCCTCCTCGGGCGTGACGCGTTTGCCACCAACCGATGGGCGGTGGCGCGGGCGATGTACGAAGACGCGATGCGGGTGGCGCACGAGACGACCCAGCTCACATGGCTGCCCGGCCCGATGTCCGGGCTGGCGTGGCTTGACGCGCTCGAGGGACGTGCTGCGGAATGCCGCGCGAACGCCTCGGGCGGTCTGGACCTGTCCGAGACGCTTGGTATGGGCTTCTACAAGGCGTGGACGATGATCGCGCTGGGCATGCTCGAGCTCGGCCTGGGCCACCCCGACGAGGCGCTGCGCCACCTCACCGAATGCGACGCCTGGCTGCAGGAGATCTCGAATAGCGACCCGGACCTATCGCCGGCTCCGGACATCGTCGAAACGCTGGTGAGGCTGGGCCGTGAGCCCGAGGCACGCCAGATCGCGGCGAGCTACTGGGCCTCTGCCGCTGCAAAGCGCCAGCCCTTTGCGTTGGCGCGCGCGGCCCGCGCGCAGGCGCTGGTCGCGGACGACCAGCATTTCGCGGAGCTGTTCGCGGTCGCGCTGAAGCATCACGAGTCCACTCCTGACACCTTCGAGCGCGGTCGCACGCATCTCTACTTTGGCGAGCGTCTGCGGCGCGCGCGCAAGCGAGTCGAGGCGCGCAAGCACCTGCGCGCGGCGCTCAAGGCGTTCGATGAGCTCGGCGCCGCACCGTGGGGCGAACGGGCGATGGGCGAGCTCCAGGCCAGCGGCGAGACCGCACGTGTCCGCGACGAGCGCTACCGTCAGCAGCTGACCCCGCAGGAGCTCCAGGTCGCGCTCACCCTTGCCGAAGGCACGACCACACGCGAGGCCGCGGCGAGGTTGTACCTCAGCCCCAAGACGGTTGAGTACCACCTTCGCCACGTGTACGACAAGCTCGAGATCCGCTCACGCGAGGAGCTGCGCGAAGCGATGACGGCGCATTCGCGCGTGAATTCATCGCGCAAGACCCTGATGTTCACCGACCTCACTGGTTCGACGCCTCTGGTGGAGGCAATCGGAGATGCTGCCTGGCATGCCCTCAGCGCGTGGCTCGACGGCGAGCTAAGACGCACCTTCTCGGAGCATCGGGGGCGCGAGGTAGACCACGCCGGTGACGGCTTCTTCGTCGTCTTCGATGCCGCAGGCGACGCGATCGACTGCGCGGTCACGATTCAGCGCCGGCTGTCGACACATCGCCGTCTTCATGGCTACGCGCCCCAGGTGCGCATTGGAATCCACGTGGGAGAGGTGCGGATAGACAACGGCGCCGTGCGCGGGGCGGCGGTGCATCGGGCGTCGCGGTTGTGCGGGGCGGCGCGTGGGGACACCATCGTCGTGTCTCGTGAAGCTCTCGAGGCCAGCGCACGGCCGTTGAGCGGGCTGCATGGGTTCGCGCTTAAGGGCGTCAAGGAGAAGGTCGAGGCCGCCGAGGTGGCCTGGGAGAGCTAGTGAGGACGGAGTCGATCCCTCCAGTCGCCCGTCCGTCTGTGCTCTGCGTCCAGGTCGCCATAGGTATGGCGTGGGCATTTCGGCCAGATTTGGCGGGGATGGATGGGAATCGAACCCACCCAGGACGGCTCACAGCGCCCCGCCAACGGTTTTGAAGACCGCGAGCCTGCCGTCCGCACATGTCCACGAAGGTCCGGCGGAGTTCGAAGGTGGCTCGGCGAATCCATAACCGTCCAAAGTCGGCGGCCGCCGCTCGCCATGTCGGTTGTCATCACACCGCTCGGTGCCTCGCGGCCCCGAACCCTACATACGTCGTGTCCTCTCGTGTCTCGCCGTTTCCTCCAGGGTCCTTCTGCACTTCAACAGCCGCTCGATCGTGTCCTTCTATGTGCTCCGGAGCCCTAATGGTTCCGCGAATGCGTGACAAATGGGTGACACGATCGGTGCACACAGGGCCTCGACGAGGGCCGAGCGCAATTCATTCGAGCGCCGCGGATGGGTCGTTTTGCACGAAGAAGGCGGGCGGCCATTAACGAGATACAGCAGCGCCGTTGCTTTCTTCGTCATCGCCGCTTCCCACCGAAGAAGGGCATGGCGGCAGCCTGCTTCATCCACGAGGCCGCCAGGCGCTCGTCGAGGTCGTCCACGGATGCCAGCTCGACGCCGCGTGTCGACTTGCCCATCGCGACGGGAGTCACCGGCGGTTCCGGCTCGAGCTCGGTGCCGCGTATGAACATCAACTTCACATGGCCGACGAAGGCGCCGGACGAGAAGCACCAGCCACCGCCCACACCGTAGTACGCCATACCCCACTTCACAGCACGCCGGAGGTCCGATAGCTGCTCGGCCGCCAGGGCATCGATGCGCTCGGCGATCGCGCGGTGCGGCTGCGGCAAGCTGGCGATGTAGGCGAACACGGGCCCGTCGCCTTCCGCGGCCTTCGCGGGGCTTGCCTTACCCGTCATGGCGACCAGCAGCTTGGCTGTCTTGGCGTTGGCAGTCCTGGCAGACGTCCTCGACGACTTCATGATCGTTCCACGCTCGCGCCGAGGTTGAGGAGAAGCTTGTCCCGCTGCTCGAGCGCCTCGGGCATCCCGGACTGTTCTAACGAGCGATTCATTCGATCGCTCGACCTGGCCGTCGAGCTTCGCCCCGTGTCCAGGCGATGCCCCATTTGGCGAGAACTTACCGGTCTGCAGCGCTCATTGGCAGGCATTGCCAGTCAGCAAAATACTCCGTGATCGTAAACGAGATCCCTTTCGCCGCAATCAAATTAAGGGTGTGCGCGAAGAAACCGTAACGCCGAGCTCATGTCCTTGAGTCCAACGTCACGATTGCGATCGAGACTGGGCTTGACAGCGGCCCTGCCGTGCTCGCGCCCGCACGCGCTGGCTCCTAGGGAACTCCGACCAAAAAGGGCCTGACCGTGATCCGCAACTTGGCCAAGATGTGGCGGGGATGGATGGGAATCGAACCCACCCAGGACGCCTCACAGCGCCCCGCAAACGGTTGTGAAGACCGCGGGCCTGTGATCCACAGCCGTCCATAGACGTCCACTGCAGTTCGATCGCACGGTTTCAGATTCCAGGATCGTGCGCCGTTGTCCGCCCGCGTACATCACGTTGGCTGTCTTCTTGGCTGTCAGGGGCCGCATGAACAGGGACTCTTAATGCGAAGGTTCAGGGCTCGATTCCCTGCGCGGTACCACCTGCGCGAGCACCATCATGTCGCGCCCCAGCGTGTAACGACGTGCCCGCGGTCTCGCCACATCGTTCTCACACAATCTGCGATGGCGATCGGCGTCGGCCTCGCCTACGTCTTGGTAATCGAGAACCTGGTGTTCGGCTGCTTGGGAATCTCGGTGACCCGTGGACTCAGATCCAGCGGTGGTTCCCGATCGCGCACGCCGTCTATCTTCAGGGTTCGTTTGCAAGGCGAGCTCCGCGGTTAGCGTTACGGTCACAGATACCGGCTCGTGGGCGACGCGTGCAGGCCAACACCCCTCTACACCGCGTTCTGCGCCGCCTCTAGGAGACCGAGGTGAGGAACCCGAGATAAATCGATAGGTCCGCCCCGGCGTGGAAGAACCACCCAGGAAGAATGCTGCCTGAGCTTCGCGTCAGGTAGCCGGCGATGAGGCCGAGAGGGAAGACAACGAGAACGACGAAGCCCAGAACCGACGCTGTGTAGGTTACGCCGACATGCCAGGAGGCAAAAATGACCGCCTGCACGACGGTCGCCATATACGGCCCAAAGACGATGTTGAGCTTCGACATCAGGAGGCCGCGGAAAAGTAGCTCCTCCAAGAATGCATTGGTGCCCGCGACGACCACGAGGCGGGAGTCAGGCTCAAGTAGCGATTGAAGTCAATCGTGCCGTGCACCGGCAGAAAATGGGAATGCGAGAGAACCCGAAAGGTTAGGAAATAGAAGGCAAGGAAGCCAACGATTCCGATCACATAGGCTCGCCCGAACTTACCTCTGCGGAAATAGATCGAGCTAAGCGAACTCCTGGAGATCCAGAGCACGACCGCCACCGCGATGACGGTAAGCAACAGCTCGTCGAACTGAATGATTACGGTTCCGGAGATCGTCGAGGCGGTCGGATTCCCAGAGGTCGTACCGATGTGAAGTACGTTCGCTCTCAAGAAGTCCGGGACGTAGTTGTCGGCCAGCCAGAAAAGCGCCATGCCGAAGAAGACAAGAGGTATCTCCCAGTACCTGCGCCAGGCCGGACTACGTCTCGCTACAAGAGCCAGTACGAGCATGACGACGGTGAGGACCAATAAGTAGATGAACCGGGCGACGCCGCCGGGAATGTAGCCTCCCGCCGGCGGAAGGAATGCCCCGACAACGCATGCCACTGCGAAGGCTGCCTTCCGACCGGTGCTCAAGTGTGCAGGTCCCTCGCCAGACGTGCCTTGCCCCGAAGGCGTTGTGTCCATGACGTCCTCCCCATCCTGCCGACTGCCCTACCGTTACGTATCTCCTACGGTATGAGCTACCTTATAGGACGTGAAGACCCGAGTCAAGACCGGGCATAAGAGGCGCCCACGCGGCTCACTAACGCGCGACCAGGTTGTCGACACAGCGCTCAAGCTGGCCGACGATGAGGGCCTCGAGGCTCTGACCATGCAAAGCCTCGCCAAGCGCCTCAATTGCGGAGTGATGACGATCTACGGCTACGTCGAAAGCAAAGAGGATCTGCTCAATGCAATTTCACAAAGCGGCCTGCGTGACCTGCTGCTACCCGAGCCGGTGCCCAGCGACGCTGAAGGCATCCTGGTTCACTGGGGGAGGGCGCTCCGCCTGCTGCTGATCGATCATCCCAGCCTGCCGGTGATCTTCTTGACTCAAGCGGTGGTGGGTCCGGGCATCTTCCGTGGCGTGGAAAGGTTGCTGGGTCGACTTGGCCAGGCTGGCATGGCCCCGCCAGTGGGGGTCCATGCCATTTATGCGGTTGTCACCTACACGACAGGGTTTGTGGCGTGGGAGCTGCCTCGCACCCGCCGACAACCGCAGTCGAACTATGCAGCCGACTGGCGGCGCGCGTTCGCCAACCTCCCCCCGGAAGACTTCCAGCTAACCGCGCACGTCCTTGAAGAGCTTTCTCGCGTAGCCGGTGAGGAACAATTCGAGATTGGTCTTAGGGCCCTGGCCTCCGGTCTGTCCGGCGCTCGAGTGGAACAGCGGTCGCGGCATCGCACAGTTCAGCGCAACGCCCCATAAGCCATTGCTGAAACGTGTGGCCCGGGATTTGAACCGGTTGCCTCACGGTCCTGACCCGGGCGTCCTCACGCTGGAAGATCTGGCCTGCCACAGCTTGCTGGGTTCGCTCCTGCTAAGTGGTATCAGTAGGGAGCAGGTCGTCGATGGGTGCCCGAAACGCAGGTGCGCTCGCCGTCATATCAGTAAAGGGTCGGTCATCCGCCCTGATGGTCCGTTCACGGCTCACGTCTGCTGGAGGGTGAAGCACCCGGCGCGCCGCATAGTTATCGGAGGTCGCTCTGAGCGCCTCATCCGCTTATCTGGCGTCGCCGAGGCCGAGGGCACGAGCATGCTGCGCGGGGTCGTAGAGACGACCGCTGCGCAGACAGAAGAAGAGGACGGAGATCAGCTTCCCGGCCAGATGTCCAACCGCAGCGTGGCCGGGAACGCCGCGAGTACGCAATCGCTGGTAATAGACCGCGAAGGGCGTGGCCGGCTGCCGCGGCGTAATCAGCTGCATGGCCCAGAACCAGACCTCTCGGCGCCCGAGGCGATTGCCGCTGTTGCCCAGGCGGTGGGTAGATATGGTGGTTCCGGACTCGCGCGCCTCCGGGTACCAGCCGAGGAACTTGCGCAGTTGCCCGTCATTGCGGAAGGTGTTCACGTCCCCAATGGCAGCGAGGAGGACAGCCTGCCGCATGTGGCTCATGTAAGGGAAGCTGGCGAGCACCGCTCGCTGCTCCGCCGGCCAGCTCTCTAGCGCAGCGACAATCGACAGCTCGAGATCTTCGATTTGCTCATCGACAGCGTTGAGCTGGCGGAGCAGCCAGCCCTGTGCGTGCAGGATCGGTTCGACTTCGACCAGGCCCGCGCTCTCGGCAGCAAGCTGGCACAGCTCATTGACTCGAGCCGCATGGATCCTGGATCTGCCTTGCACCACCAGCACCCGATAGACGTCCTCGGCTGGGCCGACCGCAATCGACTTGGGCGTTGGGAATGCCTCGAGCAGTCGACGCACCGCTGGACTGGTGATGCTGGTCTTAAAGAACTCCTTGAGTTCGGGAAACAGGGCGTCTTCGACATTGGTGAGCTGCAGCCTCAAGCGGGTGCGCTGCTCGATGAGCCGCACCCGGCTGCGAACCAACAGCCGAAGCCCGTCAGTGCTTCGCGGCCCTGTCTTCAGAAAGCCGCGATTCTGAGCATGGAACTCGCGCTCGTAAAGAAGACGTGCGATGAGGCGAGCATCCAGGGCGTCGGTCTTGGTCTGCTTGCCGATGGCCAGTCGGCGACGTTCGTGGAGGGCCCAAGTCTGCAGCCATTGGACCTCATAGCCGTGCCGCTCCAACCAGGCGACCACAGTCTCGGCACACCACAGACCGGTTGGTTCGCAGCCGATTCGAACCTGGTCCGGCGTGTGACCGAACGCCTGGAGCCAGACGATGAGCTCTCGAAAACCCTGGCCGGTGGTCTGGATGCGATGCACTGCCGCTCGCTCCCAGCTGCCGTTCTCCATTCGCTCCAGCACGATGGCGGCCACAACATGCTGGCGGCGCCCCGCATCGATGCCGACGTAAAGGCGGCTGCCGGCGGGAGCTGTGCCGCCCCGGTAATCAGTTAAGGCTTCTGAGGTGGACTGCGTACCCAATGGTCCTCACGTTGAAGGTCTGGACTCCAACTCCCGACCGGTGACAGAAGGATCTCGCCGACCGGGCCCGGCGAACAGTGCGTGCTCGGTGTTTTTTCGACGAGGAGGCCTTCACCAACTACGAAACGGCGGTGCCAACGCTTCACCACTGAGGGGTCGACCTGGCCATCGGCAGTGCAGAGCGCAGCGGCCCTTTCCCATGTAGCGCCAGATCGTCGACTCGTCAGCCCGGCAATGATCACGCTGCGTGAATACAGGAAGTGAGCAGCCACGTTGTCGTCGAACGCCGTCACGACTTTCAGGCAGAGCCGGCACCGCCACCGCCGCTGTTCAACCAAGTGTTCGCCATCGAAGTCACGAAGGCGCCGGACGCGGCGGCCGTGCGCGCTCCACTGATTACAGCCGCAACGCGGACAGCCACTTTCAGGCTGCGGTGGTACGCTCCGGGTGGTTCTTTACCAGGCCTTCGGAGTGAGCCGGCAAGCCAGCTCCGGAGGCTTTTTCCTTGCCTCGAGTCTAGTCGCGGATGCTCAGCTCACGACGGACCATTGTTATCGGTGCAACTTGGCATGTTGCATGCGCCCAGCACGGGTTCGCGGCGGATCCGATGACCGCGGGAACAATGGGAGATC
>Ga0210394_10003109_pt1 | contig 21461 bp, 16 predicted proteins | sample IncBWC12MmetaG_FD_160121 | JGI IMG/M metagenome (GOLD analysis project Ga0210394, IMG submission 160121) | Forest soil microbial communities from Barre Woods Harvard Forest LTER site, Petersham, Massachusetts, United States - Inc-BW-C-12-M | ecosystem: Environmental > Terrestrial > Soil >...
TTTACGGTGACCACCGCCGGCTTGGTCTCGAGAGCTTTCTGGCGCTTCTCGAGATCAGCGAGACGCTTGGTCATCGCCGCGTTTTGTTCACGCAATTGCTTGGCCTGAGCCTGAATATCCGAGAGCTCGTCGGCGCGAGCCGCCGTCGCCGCGAGGGCCAAGATGGCTGCTGCTGAGATGAAAGTCTTTTTCACGTAGGTCCCCCAAAAGTAGGCGCGGCACCAACCCTTCGCCGCGGACTGCTACGGAGCCTCGGACGAGGACTCCTTACGTGAATGATCCTGCATCAGCTCGTTGTGAAATGTTGTCACCTGAACGCCACAGCATGTTGATAAGCATACAAAAATCCATAAAATGATGTTTATAATATAAAATACTTTTGACGATCTAAAAATTTTTTACGAAACTACGAGTTGATTTTATTTTTTAAAAAGTTTTTTACGAAAGTTTCAGAAGCCCCTTTGCCGCAGGCACAACTTCTACTGCCGACTTACGCGATAAAATCAAATCGCGCGCACCAATCTTCTTGATGATGAATTGAGCGATGAGTTGATTGAGAGTGCGAGAGAGAAAATTTGCAGACGGCTGCAAACCGACGCGCTGATTTTCTTCATGCTCGAACGAGCAGAATCGCAAACGCAAAAGCAGATTGGGAACGATCGGCGGTTCGATTTCGAATCGCCAACGTTCGCGGCGTCGATCTCAAAATAAAAATCCGTCGACACATCTTTCTTGGTTGCACGCCGCTTGGACGTTGCTGCTGCCGCAGGCATTGACGCATCCGACGCGGCACCGCTTGCAGCCCCGCCCGCTCACGCTGGAATTGCATTCAGCCGAAGCTTCATAAAACGAGGCTTCATAAAAAGAGTGGCAGCCATGAGCGGCTGTCGGAGCGGCCGGCCAAATCCCGTCTTGCCCGGCCACCGCAAAAACAGCATGCTTTGTCCAAAGACACGCCGGGGCTCACCGGCGGTGCACGAGGGGGAAGCGATCATGAAAAAAACAGGGTTCGACCGGCGCGACTTCCTCAAAACCGCGGTAGCGAGCGGCGCCGCCGCGGCCAGCGCGACCACGGCGATCGCAACGGCGGAACCCGCCAAAGCCGAGCAACCGGCCCAGGCACCCGCCGCGGCCATGGAACCCGCCGGCTACGTCTTTCTCAACCCCGACGAAGCGGCCTTTGTCGAGGCCCTCGTGGACCACATGATTCCTGCCGACGAAATCAGCCCGAAGGGCACTGATCTCGGCGTCAATACCTATATCGACCGGGCATTGGCGGGCGGCTGGGGCAAGGGCGACCGCCTTTATATGCAGGGACCCTGGAAGCTTGGCGCCCCGAGCCAGGGCTACCAGCTGCCGCTGACGCCGGCGCAGCTCTACCGCGCCGGCATCGCATCGACCAATGCGCATTGCCGCAAGGCCTACGGCAATACATTCGACCGGATCACCGAGGCGCAGCGCCAGGAGGTCCTCACCGCACTCTCCGCCGGCAAGATCGTCTTCGATAGCGGCCTGCCCGTGCGGATGTTCTGGACCACGCTTTATCAGACCGTGATCGAGGGCATGTACTCCGACCCGATCTATGGCGGCAACCGCAACAAGGCCGGATGGGCCATCATCGGCTTTCCGGGCGCCATCGCCGTGCATCGCGATCACGTGGCGCAATACCGCGGCAAGCCGTTCCCGAACAAGCCCGTCGGCATCGCGGATATGAGCTAAGGACGAACGTCATGGCAACCAAACTCGCCGAAGTCGACGTCGTCATCGTGGGGCTGGGCTGGACCGGCGGCATTCTGGCAAAGGAAATGACCGAGGCCGGCCTGAAGGTCGTCGCGCTGGAGCGGGGCGCCATGCGCACGCCCGAAAACGATTACGCGCTGCCCAATATCCGCGACGAGCTGCGTTACGTAGTCCGCCACGACCTGATGCAGAACACCGCGCGCGACACCATCACCGTGCGCAACAACCCGCAGCAAGATTCGCTGCCGATGCGCCGGCTCGGCTCCTTCCTGCCCGGCGAGGTCGTCGGCGGCTCCGCCGTGCACTGGAGCGGTCACACCTGGCGCTGGACCGACATGGAATTCAAGGTCCGCTCCAACTACGAGGAACGCTACGGCAAGAAATTCATTCCGGAAGACATGACGATCCAGGACTGGGGCATCAGCTACGCCGAGCTCGAGCCTTATTACGACAAGTTCGAACGCACCGCCGCGGTTTCAGGCAAGGCCGGCAATATCGCCGGAACAATCCGAGAGGGCGGCAACCCATTCGAGGCGCCGCGCGAGCGCGACTATCCGTTGCCGCCGCTGACCCCCATCCTGGCGAGCGAGATGTTCGCCGATGCCGCCCGCAACACCGGCTATCATCCGTTCCCGCGGCCATCGGCCAACGCTTCGGAGGCCTACACCAATCCGGACGGTTCGAAATTCGGCGCCTGCCAATATTGCGGCTACTGCCAGCGCTTCGGCTGCGAAGCCAACGCCAAGGGCAGCCCGCACATGACCGTGATCCCGATCGCGATGGCGCGGCCGAATTTCGAACTTCGAACGAATTCCTGGGTCACCAAGGTGCTCAAGGACTCCGACGGCAAGCGCGTCACCGGGGTCACCTATACCAACGTGCTCAACGGCGAGGAATTCGAGCAGCCGGCCGCAATCGTGCTGCTGTGCGCCTACGCCATCAACAACGTGCATCTCCTGCTGTTGTCCGGCATCGGCACGCCCTACGATCCCGTCGCGCAGAAAGGCATCATCGGCAAGAACTACTGCTACCAGACCGGCGCCAGCGCGACGCTGTTCTTCGAAGGCAAATACTTCAACCCCTTCATGAACGCCGGCGGCTCCTTTGCCACGATCGACGACTTCAACACCAACTGGGCCTTCGACCGCGCGCCGCACGAATTCGTCGGCGGGTATAATGTGTCCGGCGGCTTCAACACGCCGCTGCCGATCGGTTACCGTCCGGTGCCCTCAGGCACCCCGCAATGGGGCAGCGAGTGGAAGCGGGCAACCGCGAAATGGTATCAAACCGCGATGCTCATCAATGCCAGCGGCAGCGTGATGGCCAACCGCTACAATTGCTACGACCTCGATCCGACCTATCGCAACGCGTTCGGTCAGCCGCTGATGCGCATGACCTTCGACTACAAGGCCAATGAACACAAGATGGGCACCCACGCCGCCCAGACGATCAACGCCATTGCCAAATCGATGAACCCGACCAAACTCAATCCGGCTTCCGCGCGCACCGACCCCTGGACCGTGGTGCCTTATCAAAGCACCCACAATACCGGCGGGACGATCATGGGCACCAATCCGCGCGAGAGCGCGGTGAACAAATTTCTGCAGAGCTGGGACTGCCACAACCTGTTCGTGGTCGGCGCCAATGTCTTTGCACACAACTCGGCCTACAATCCCACCGGCCCCGTCGGGGCGCTTGCCTATTGGACTGCGGACGCCATCAAGAACCGTTATCTGAAAAATCCGGGGCCGCTGGTGAGTGCATGATAAAGCTGAAGGCTGTAACCACGGCGTTTCTCCTGTCGCTTCTGGTCACCACCGCACACGCCGAAGGCGACGCGGTGCGCGGCGAAGCCCGCTTCCAGGAATGCGCCGCCTGTCACAGGCTGGATACGGGCACCAACGAAGTCGGCCCGAGCCTTCATGGTGTTTTCTCGCGCAAGGCCGGCGAACTCGCCGATTTTCGCTATTCGCCGGCGATGAAGCGCAGCCGCGTCACCTGGAGCGCCGAGACGCTTGAGAAATACATCGCCGATCCACAAGCCTTCATCCCGGCCAACCGCATGCCCTATGCCGGCATGTCGAATGCAAGCGACCGCGCCGATCTCATCGCCTACTTGCAGAAGGCGACGAAGTAGGCACCAGAGCGTCATTGCCGGGCTTGACCCGGCAATCCATCATCTTGTGAAAATACTTCTTCAACGATTGATGGATGCCCGGATCCCGTCTCCGCCAAGGCTTCGCCGGGCCACTAGCTCACTCGGCCGCCGGAGCTTTAGCGAAGGCGGCAAGTCCGGGCATGACGAGTGTGCCTACGTGCGCATAAACCTGCCATTTCAAACAGCCGTCATTGCGAGCGGAGCGAAGCAATCCAGACCTTGCCGCAGCCAAAGTCTGGATTGCTTCCGCCTCAGCGCAAAAAGGCGCTTCGGCGGACTCAAAGCGCGCCATAGCTCGCAAAGCGAGCGACGGCGGGTCGTCGCTTGCGCTCCTCGCAATGACGCGCGTCTACATTCTCGCGGCGCATGCCCGAGTTCTGCAAGCGATCATTCCGCCTTCTGAAGATCAGAGGGTGCAGGGAATGCCGGGCGCTCAATGCGCCCGCAGCCTCGCATGCAAAATAAAAACAAGCATACGAGCATAGTCACCACGGTCACACCGGTTTCACCCGGCATTCCCCGCGCGGCTGGTTTTAACGGTTTCCTTCGTGCTCTCCCCGGTGATCGGGCTTTGTTGTCACCGTCACCCATGAGAAGCGTTAGCTTCTTAAGAGCTTGATACCAGCGTCGGGGTATCAGGACCACACGACTTCGCCGTCCGCCTCACACGCGTTCGTCCTTCGCGCCAAAGCGTCCACCGCATCCCGCGCCCAACGTCCGTGACGATCGCGAAACGCCCCTCTTATCGGGCGCGGGATGTGCGGAAATCTGCTGGTGATTTGCCCGACGTCACAAGCGAAAATGCCTGCGACACATTGGCACGACGGGCAAATCAGGTGAGATTGCGAAAATCCTGTCAAGTGAACAGCAATTGCTGGGTCCTCGTGGATGAAGCGTCACGACACCGCCGCTAACCCGACCGCGATGTCGTCCCCGCGCACGCGGGGACCCATACGCCGCGGCTTCTCCTGAGGCAGGATGCCGGACGACTTTCAGCAATCACGGCGATCGGTGGTTATGGGTCCCTGCGTTCGCAGGGACGACGGGATTGGTGCTGGCGGCAGAGGCCGCATCCACGCCGCGGCCGGCCCACGTGCGCCAGCTCCCTACTCCAGCGGCTCGACCTTCACGATCGAAGCGCCGTGGTTGTTGCCGGCCCAGAAGCTCACCGGGGTGGTGGAATTGTCGACGAAGACGCGCCGGATATTGGTGCTGCGCGGCAGCAGATAGTTGACGGTCACACCCGTCGCGGGATCGAGTCGCGTGACCTGATCGCTCAACATCGAGCCGGTCCAGGCCTGGCCGTTCCGATCCAGAACCACATCGTAAGGCGACGACCATCTCGGCGGGATCTGCCATTCCCTGAACTGTTCGCTTTTGGTGTCGAACATGCCGATGCGGTCGGCGCGGTATTCGCCGAACCACAGCCGGTCTTGCGCGTCCATCGAGCCGCGGCGCGGCGCCGAGTTCGGCGTCGGGATCTCATACAGCTTGATCTGCCCGGTCTTGGCGTCGATCCGCCCGATATGGCGCTGCCGGAAATCGGTGAAATAGACGTTATTCCGGGAGTCCGGAATCACGTCATAGATATTGTGCGGGCCCGATGCCCCCTTGAACGGCTCAAAGGTCTCGAGTTTGCCGGTGGCGATATCGAGCCGGTGAATACCGGCAAAGCCGTTGTTCTGCGCCCACACCTTGCCGTCGACGCCGGAACTCTGCGGGCTGACCATGTTGATTTGCGCGGCGTCGATATTTTCGTCGCCTTCGAGCGGCCAGAACTTGAAGGTTTCACTCTTCCGATCGAATTTGGCGATCGTGGCCTGGTACATGTTGCCGAACCACAGATTGCCTTCGGCATCGGTTCGCAAGCCCAATAGGCCGGTCGGGAAGCCGGGCTTGTGTTCGGCAATCGCAAACTCCGTGACCTTGCCGGTTTTGGGATCGAGCCTGCCGAGATTCTGTTCGCCAAAGGAGGAGTACCAGACCGTGCCGTGGTCATCGACGATCACGTCGTGCGGTTCGATGGTTTCGCGCGGCAGGTCGTACTCGGTATAGATGACGCGGGTGGCAGCCCCGGTCGGACGCGGCAGCGTCTTGAATTCGAAGTCCCATGCGGGACGTGAACTGAGGTTGACGCTGGCGAGATATTCGGCCGCGCCGCGATAGACCTGTACGCGTTGATCGCCGCGCTCTTCCCTGAGCCGCTCGGCGTGGCGCAATTGCGGATGCGAGGGGATGCTTTGATTCACATAGCTCTGCATCCGCGGCAGGACGATCGTCAGAAATTCATCGGCGGTGTATTTCGAATTCAGCGGGCGCGCCAGCGTGTGACAGCCGACGCAGTTGAGCATCTGCCCTTTCTGCGCGTCGGTGCCGGGCATGCTGGCAAGCCATTCGGCATTGGTCAGTTGCGACGCAATATCCTGCGTCTTTCGCAGGGCGAGATCGGCGGTCGCCGTCTTGTCCGCCGCGACGACGACCTGACCGGGACCATCGAGATCGAAGCCGACCGCGCGGATACGTAACCCATACGAACCGGGCTCAAGCCTTCCCGCCGGAAAGGCGTAGCGGCCATCCCTATCGCTCACGACCGTCGTCGTGACCGTCGACCCGTCCCTCCTGGCGCTGACAAGAACCCCTTCCAGCGGCCCCTCGCCCGCGGTGACCTTCCCCGCTAGCGCAGGACCGCTCTGCCCGGCGGACGGGCCGGCGGCAAAGAGGCATACGAGGCCCACAACCATCGAAAGGCGCGACATGAGCGTCTCCCCTGATTTTGATTATTGTTATTCGGCTAGTGGTCCGATGCTAACATTTGCACCCCGATCCAGCTGCCACTTTTGCAAATGTTAGCATCAAAGGACCACTAGAAAAATATTGGTTTCTAGTGGAGTTTAGGATTTGACATTCGCTTTGCGAGGGCGTGGCGAGGTGGGTCGCGAATGTCAAATCCACTCCACTAGCCAGTGTAGAGGCTGGGTTACGAAAAACCAGAAGTCCGATTTTCGAAGTTCGCAAGCGGCACTGTGCGAAACCAGTGCTTCTCGGGTATGGTGGGTATGCGCTTTAAATGGGGAAGAACACGATGAGTATCGACCAAGCCAGCGAGAATCGGGCCGGTCTGCCGGGCATTGTCTCTGCGATGTTCCGCAACGCCACCGTCGACCGCGACTATGCACCTTACGGGCTTTTTCTGTTGCGGATTGCGCTCGGGTTCGACTGGCTCGTGCACGCCTTTCTCAAGATCTCCCGCGGCATGTATACGCATGAGGCGTTGCTGGCGAAAAACGGCATCACGCCCTTGCTCGCCTGGCCGACCTTCGGTCTTGAGGTCATCGGCGGGGTTGCCATTCTGCTCGGCTGGTACACCCGGCAATGGGCCGGATTCCTGCTGATATTTCTGGCTGTGGTGGTCTGGGTCAAATGGCCGGTCGGCTGGGGTTATTCCAACCCGGGCGGCGGCTGGGAATACCCGATGCTCTGGCTGGTCGCGCAGGCCGCACTGGTGATCGCCGGCAGTGGCGCCTTTGCGTTGCAGAAATTCCGTTCCTGAATGTCACCGGTGCCTAGAGCATGATGGGATTGGATTGATCTGAAATGGCAACGGAGGTGAGCTCCCTCTCCCCTTGTGGGAGAGGGTTGGGGTGAGGGGTTCGGTCCACCGATAAAGTGTAACCCCTCACCCGGATCGCATTTTCAATGCGACATAGCCGAAGCTTTGCTTCGGCGTCCTTTCGAAGAACGGCCGCCGTCGGCGGCCTATACCTCTCCCACAAGGGGAGAGGTGAACCGAGTTTGCCTACGAAGCGATTCAATCAAAAATCATCTCGCTCTGGGATTATTGAACCGGCTGGTTGTTGACGTTGACGATCCGGCACTTCGTCGAAGTGCCGGACATGCAATAGTCCATCGCGGCCTTGCGTGCATCCTCGACCGTCCGGCGGCCGGTGGCCCATCCGAAGCGCGAGGCACCTGCGACCGCGAACGCCTTGTTGGGTCCGCTCTCGAGATAGGTTTTGAAAGTCTCAACGCCGTTGCTGTTCAGGCCGGGCGGCGCGGTGACATTCGGAAGTGCCACGTCGATCAGGCGATCGCGCAGCACGAGGTTATTGGCGGTTAGAAAGCGGTCGACGACCGGCGACCAGATCGGAATCCCGCTTGCGGCCGTGAAAAGCTGATGGCCGTCTTCGCCGAAAGCCGCAGCCTTGACGAGGGTGACATTCCCGCCCCCTTTCGAAAAGGCGCTCGTGAGCAGCGGCACGAGACGGGGGCCGAAGAAATGATCGTTTTCGGCGGCGACCCACAATAAAGGCACCCGCGATGTCTTGCCGTATTGGGCGAATGCCGCAATGAGCTGTTTTTCGCCGCAGACCGCATCCGGGGTTGTCGATCCCCTGCCCGGCGCGAACGCCATTGCCGCGGCGAGATCGTGCGGGGAATCGGCTGACAGCGCGACGGTGGCAAAGCCGCCCGCCGAATGGCCGACGCTGATCCATTTGCCTTTACTGACATAGGATTGGCCGCTCATGTATCTGGCGGCCGCTGCGATGTCGCTGGCTCCCGCTTGTGCCGCGGTGGCGTAATCCGGCTCCGCGCAAGAGCCAAAGCCCTCGGCCCATTCGCCTTGCGAGCTTCCATAGCCGCGGCGCATGACAACCACCGCGACCCAACCCCGCCGCGCAAACGCGACCGCCTGCGGCCACATCCGGAAAGGCGTCATCGTCGGCCGGTCGGCGGCATCGCGCGGAGAACCATGGTTGAGAACCGCGAGCGGATGCGGCCGTCCGTCATCCGGCCGCACCACCATGGCTTCCAGTTCAAGTTGACGGGACCCGCCAGATCCGGAAACGGCCACCGGGATCCGTAAGCCATCCCAGCGAAGCTCATCGCTGCGGCCTTCCACCGACGGCAGGACGAAAAGCAGCAGCATGAGGCCCGCCGCCAACCGCCCCAGATATCTTATGGGTGCCATGTATGCCGCGATTCCGCCCGACAGGAAAACCTAGGCAAACTGTATCGACGGGGCGCCTCGAAGCAATCCCTTTTCAACTGGCGGATTTTGTCTGCATCGAACGCGCAGCAGGTCTTGCTGCGGCGAGCTTCGATCAGGCCGCTGTCGCCGGCGCGAGCTGGCGAACGACCAACGTCTTCAGCGTTTCGACCGACTGGAAATTGTCTGGCGTGATTTCTTCCTGCGGAATGGTGAAGTCGAACTCGGCCTCGACGGCCAGCATCAGATTGACCATATCCATCGACGTCAGACCGACATCCACCAACAGGGTTGCCGGCGCAAGCTGAGCTGTGATCGCATTCTGATCGAGAATGGATTTGACGAGGGCAAGCAACCGGCTCTCGACGTCAGCGTTAGCGGCCTGCATTTTCGATTCCCGTCTGTCGCATCAATTTCGTCATCGCTTGCCGGAAGGCGAGCCATAGTGTGTGTGATTATAGTTCCGCGACCATCTTAAAAACAATGAATCCGGTTTGAGCCAAATCCTAGTTCCGCTCTTAACGCTAACGGCAATCGTTAAAAAACCGCGTATCGAAAAAACATTCGATTAACTCTCATCGCCGAAACGGCGGCCGTTTACCTCGAATTTGATCGACGCATTTGAATTAAATCCTTAAGCGTAGCATTCGATCGAAAGTTGTTTCAGCGTGGCTCTGCGTGACCCGCCCAGATGTCTCGCACCGGCAAACATCGAGGCATATCGGCCATGAACGTTCAGCAAGCCAGTCTTCGCGGTCCCACTGCCGAAAAACCCGGCGAGCGATTTGTTCCCGATCGCAGTTCATTTCCGCAGCGAACCGCCGCGGTCACCGCTGCCGCGGCCACCGAGGCCGACGACGTCGATCGCGCCGCGCGCTTCCCGCAAAAGGCCATCGATGCCGCGCGTGCGCAGCGGCTGCTCGGCATTCAGATCCCGCAAGCCTTTTGCGGCGACGGCGCGTCGATCTTCGACATCACCGACATGTGCTACGCGCTCGGCCGCGCCTGCTCTTCCACCGCAATGATTTTCGCGATGCACCAGACCAAGGTCGCCTGTTTGGTCCGGCACGGTGCCGGCAGCGCCTATCACGAAGCCCTCATGCGCCGCGTCGCATCCGAGCAAATGCTGCTGGCGTCCTCGACGACCGAAGGCCAGAACGGCGGCAACATCCGCTTCTCATCCGCCGCCGTCGAACATGCGGGTGCGGAAATCACGCTGGTTCGCAATGCGACCGTGATTTCCTACGGTGCCCAGGCCGACGGCATCGTCACCATCGCCCGCCGCGACAATGATGCGGCTGGCTCCGATCAGGTGCTGCTCGCCATCACCAAAGACGATTACACGCTCGAGCGCAGCGTCGAATGGGAAACCCTCGGCATGCGCGGGACCTGCAGCGCCGGATTCGAGCTGAAGTTCAAGGGATCGAGCGAACAGATTTTTCCCGAAGGCTATGACAAGATTCATGCGCAAACGATGACGCCGGTAGCGCATCTGTGCTGGTCTTCGGCCTGGGCCGGGATCGCAGCCGCTTCCGTCGAGCGCGCGCAAGCCTTCATCCGCAAGGCCGCGCGGGGCGCCGGCGGGCAGTTGCCGCCGGGCGCCGCCCATTTCAATACCGCCAGGATGACGCTTGCCAAGCTGCGGGCGGTGATCACTGCCAATCTCGATACCTATGCGGCCCACGAACACGACGAGCGCGCGCTGTCGTCGATCGATTTCCAGTCCTCGATCAACCTGCTCAAAGTCGAAGCCTCCGAGCTTGCGGTCGAGACCGTGATGAGCGCGATGCGCGCCTGCGGGCTCGCGGGTTATCGCAACGACGGCGATTTCAGCGTCGGCCGCTTGCTGCGGGACGTGCTTTCGTCGCCGATCATGATCAACAACGACCGCATCCTCTCTAATATCGCCAGCACAAGCCTGATGAGCTCGGTGCCTGCAACCTTGCGCGATTAAGCCAGAGATCGAACAGCATCAGGGAAGGCCGAACATGAATATCGCCGTTCGAACCGACAAGGTGGAAAGCACACCGCACGCCGCCGATCCGCTCGACCATCTGGCTGAAAAACTGTTTCACAAGATGGGCACCGACGGCGTTTACGCCCGGACCGCGCTTTATGAAGACATGGTCGAGCGGCTCGCCGCCCTGATCACCCGGCATCGCGAGGCGGGTACGGAAGTCATGCGCTTTCCCCCGGTCATGAACCGCGCGCAGCTCGAAAAATCGGGCTATCTGAAGAGTTTTCCCAATCTGCTCGGCTGTGTTTGCGGACTGCACGGCACCGAGCGCGAGATCCATGAAGCGGTCGGCCGCTTCGATGCCGGCGGCGACTGGACGACCTCGCTCTCGCCCGCCGACCTCGTGCTGTCACCGGCAGCCTGCTATCCGGTCTATCCGATCGCAGCCGCCCGAGGCCCGTTACCGCAAGGCGGCCTGCGCTTCGACGTCGCGGCCGATTGTTTCCGGCGCGAACCGTCGCGTCACCTCGACCGGCTGCAATCGTTCCGGATGCGTGAATATGTCTGCATCGGCAGCCCCGAAGATGTGTCTGATTTTCGTGACCGCTGGATGGTGCGGGCGCAGGCCATCGCGCGCGACCTCGGCCTGACCTTCCGGGTCGACTACGCGAGCGATCCCTTCTTTGGCCGCGTCGGCCAGATGAAGGCGGTCAGCCAGAAGCAGCAATCGCTGAAGTTCGAACTTCTCGTCCCGCTGCGTTCGGAAGAGCAGCCCACCGCCTGCATGAGTTTCAACTATCACCGTGACCATTTCGGCACGACCTGGGACATCAAGGACGCCAGCGGCACACCGGCGCACACCGGTTGCGTGGCGTTCGGCATGGATCGTCTGGCGGTGGCGATGTTCCACACCCACGGTACGGATGTCGCGAAGTGGCCGCGCGCGCTGCGTGAGTTGCTCGGATTGTAATTTCCACGACAGCAGTCATTCCGGGGCGACGCAAAGCATCGAACCCGGAATCCATTGCACCGCGCTAACGCTCGGAGGAATGGATTCCGGGCCTGCGCCTAACGGCGCATCCCGGAATGACGGGTGGACAAAAGCGCCCCTCAGCTGTGGGCGAAATCCCAATACAGCTTGCGCGCGCGCTGAAACAACGGTCCCGGCTGCAGCGAGCGGTCGTCGATCCGGATGACCGGCGCGACCTTGGCGAAATTGCCGCTGGAGAAGATTTCGTCGGCGCGCGCGAAATCCTGGTACTTGAGCGTCGTCTCAACGACGGTAACGCCGTGGGCGCGCAGCAGATTGATCACCCGTTGTCGCGTGATGCCGTTGAGGAACGTTCCGTTCGGCTCCGGGGTGTAGACCACGCCGTCTTTCGCCATGAACACGTTTGAATTGCCGAACTCCGCGACATTGCCGAGCATGTCGAGCATCAGGCAGTTATTGAAGCCGCGCGCTTGCGCTTCGATCATGGCGCGCGAATTGTTCGGATAGAGACAGCCCGCCTTGCAATCCACCGGCGCGGTTTCCATCGTCGGCCGGCGGAATGGCGAGAGCGTGATCGCAGAGCCGGTGATCGGCGGCATCGGCGCCACATAGATACACAGGCACCAGTTCGTCGTTTCGGGATCGAACAGCACGCCGCCGCCGCTGCCGGTCTGGGCCCAATACATCGGCCGGATGTAGAGTTCCGCATTGGCGCCGAAGCGCGCGATGCCTTCATGGGCGAGCCCAATCCACGTTTGGGTGTCCACAACAGGCTTGAGCTTGAAATTGACCGCAGATTGATTGATGCGCTCGCAGTGCCGGTCGAGATCGGGCGCGACGCCCTCGAACGCGCGGGCGCCGTCGAACACCGTCGAAGCCAGCCACGCGCCATGGGTGCGCGGACCCATGATCGGCACATTGCCCGCGTGCCACTCGCCCTCGAAGAAGGTTAAGGTCTCGGAAAAATCGACCGACTTTACGGTCGGGGCAGTGATGGCCATCTCGAACTCCCACAACCGGCGGTACCATGGACGATCGCGCCAATATTGTCCGAATTCCCTAAGGATTTCCTTTCCCACGTGCCCGGCGCGATGCCGGCAGGCGATCGGGCGCGTCGACGACGAAACGCGCGCGAACCCGCACGTCAAACATGGTTACGAAGCCATAACGAACACCTTCGGGATTTTAATCAATTCGCACCAGTCCATTAGGGTTATTTCATCAATGTTAGCATGAATTATTGAAGGCTTGAGCGTCCCGCTCTAACAAATGCGTTGCGAATAAAAACGCATGATGAAGTGCGTTACGCACGAGCGTAGAGGTGACCGATGCGCAGCGAGACAATCGCCATTCACGCCGGCTACGAACCCGACTCGGCCACCAAATCGGTTGCGGTTCCGATCTATCAAACGGCGGCCTATGCGTTCGACAGCGCCGACCATGGCGCCGCGCTGTTCAACCTGGAAGCCGAAGGCTACCGTTACAGCCGCATTGCCAACCCGACCACGTCCGTCCTTGAGAAGCGCATCGCCGAACTCGAAGGTGGCGTCGGGGCGCTAGCGGTCGCATCCGGGCAGGCCGCCTTGCACTTTTCGATCGTCAACATCGCCGACGTCGGCGGCAACATCGTCTCGGTGCCGCAGCTCTACGGCACGACGCACACCCTTCTCGGTCACATCCTGCCGCGCCAGGGCATCACCACCCGCTTTGCCGACAGCGATCAGGCCGACGCCATCGAGAGGCTGATCGACGAGAACACCAAGGCAGTCTACGCCGAAACGATCGGAAATCGCGCCGGCAATGTCTGCGATATCGAAGCGCTGGCCAAGGTCGCGCATCGGCACGGCGTGCCGCTGATCGTCGACAACACGGTTGCAACGCCGATCCTGCTCAAGCCGTTCGATTACGGCGCCGATATCGCCATTCACTCGCTGACCAAGTTTCTCGGCGGCCACGGCACCACGCTTGGCGGCGCCATCGTGGACAGCGGCCGCTTCCGCTGGGCCGATCACGCCGAGCGCTTCCCGGCCTTCAACCAGCCGGATGCTTCCTATCACGGCCTGGTCTATGCCGAACGCTTCGGCGCGAAGGCCTATATCGAGCGCGCCCGCAGCGTCTACCAGCGCACGATGGGCGCGGTGCTCTCCCCGTTCAACGCTTTCCTGCTGTTGCAGGGGATCGAGACCGTCGCGCTTCGCATCGAACGGCATGTCGAGAACGCCCGCAAGGTCGCCGAATTCCTGCGCAACGATCCGCGCGTCGAGTGGATCAACTATGCGGGCTTTCCCGACAGCCCGTATTATCCGCTTGTAGAGAAATATCTGAACGGCGACGCGTCCTCGCTGTTCACCTTCGGCATCAAGGGCGGCCTGGAAGCCGGCAAGGCTTTCTACGACGCGCTGAAGCTGATCACGCGGCTCGTCAATATTGGCGATGCAAAGTCGCTCGCCTGTCACCCGGCCTCGACCACCCATCGCCAGATGTCGGCGGAACAGCAGCGCATCGCCGGCGTCCTGCCCGAGACCATTCGCCTTTCGATCGGCATCGAGCATGTTGCCGACATCATCGAGGACATCGATCAGGCGCTGGCAAGGGCAAGCTCCCTCAACGCGCGGCTTCAAGCGGCAGAATGAACCGGCCGAGCACGACATGACCGTCCTGTTGGAAAAACGCCGGCTGATCGTCAGTCCCGGCCTCGTACCGACGCCGCTGCGGCGAGAGGACAAGTTCGGCCATCCGCAAAACGTCGACGTCGACCTCACGATCGCGCTCATCAATAATATGCCGGACCCGGCGCTGCAGGCGACGGAACGTCAGTTCATGCGCCTGCTGAGACAAGCCGCCGGCGATATTCGTATCGATTTTCACTGCTTCTCGTTGCCGTCGGTGCGGCGCTCGCAACCGGCGAAAGGACGCGTCGAGGTACAGTACACCGACATCGCCGAAATCGATCGGCTCCATATCGACGGGCTGATCGTGACCGGCGCGGAGCCGAGCACGCCGGCACTTTCCGAAGAGACGTTCTGGCGGGACCTGACCGACATCGTCGACTGGGCGAAGAGCCATACCCGCTCGACGATCTGGTCATGCCTTGCCGCTCACGCAGCCGTGCTGCACCTCGACGGCATCGAGCGAAAACGCATCGAGACGAAGCGCTCTGGAATCTACGACTGCCTCAAGCTCTCGAACCACTGGCTGACGGAAGGCCTTACCCAGCCCTTCAAGGTGGCGCATTCGCGTCTCAACGAATTGCGCGCCGACGATTTGACGGCACACGGCTACCAGCTGCTGACGCACTCGTCGCAAGGCGGTGTCGATAGTTTTGCCAAGGACCTCGGCAGTCATTTCATCTTCTTTCAGGGACACCCGGAATATGAAGCGCTGTCGCTGGAGCGGGAATATCTCCGCGACATATCGCGATTTCTCACCAGTGAGCGCGATATCTATCCGGGCCTGCCGATCGGCTATTTCGATGCCGAGACCGAACAAGGGCTGGTGGCTTTCGCCGCGCGTGCACAAGCCGAGCGACGCCCCGCGCTGATTGCCGAATTGCCCGACCGCACGCTGCGGCAGGACAAGGAGACGGCTGCTGCCGCCATCGTCATGTTCCGCAACTGGCTCGACTATCTCTGCAAAGATGCGCGGGCCACTTCGCCGCATATGAACGTCTGACGCGGTGTGATGCAAATGGCCGCGCGAACCGACTGGCCGGCATTGAGGGCCCGCGTCAATAACCGTCTGTCGCGATATTTTTTCAAGGCGCCGCTCCGGCTGCGCAACGAGCGACCGATGGTCAGCTTCACGTTCGACGACTTCCCCGAGAGCGCGGCCTCGGTCGGCGTTCCCCTGCTCGATCAATACAATGCAAGGGCGACGTTCTATGTCACGGGCGACTTGGTCGGCAAATGGTCCGGCCACTGGCAGGGGGTACGGCCGGACGTCATCGTGGATTTGCACCGGCGCGGCCATGAGATCGCCTGTCACACGTTTTCACATCTGCGCACCACCGATCTCGGTGCAGCCGAACTCACTGCCGAGATCCAAAGAAACCGGCGTTACCTGCTCGGCCTCGATCCCTCGATCCGGATCGAGAATTTTGCCTACCCGTACGGCGTGGGATCGGTGTGGCGCAAGGCGCAACTCGCAAAGACCTTCCGGTCGTCCCGCGGCATTATTCCCGGCGTCAACAGCGGCGTGGTGGATCTGCAGTACCTGCGTTCCACGCCCCTGATCGATCGCAACATCGATTGCGATGGCATTGATCGTGTCTTCGACGAGCTGATCGCCACCAATGGCTGGCTCATTTTCTACGGCCATGACGTCGCAACCGAGCCCAGTCCCTTTGGCTGTACGCCCTCCCTGCTGCGGCATGCGCTGGATGTTGCATCGAGGCGCAACGTCGCCATCATGACCGTCGCTGACGCACTGCGCGCGGCCGGGCCGTAACAACAGGCGCGGCGTTTCTGATCCGCACATCGAGCATCGAGTGGGAATTTTCCGCCAACCCGCACGCTGTGGAGAAATGTTCCTTGCAGTCTCCAAAATTTATGCAACTATGGAGATAGTTTATAAAGTGTCACTACTTCCGCAAGACAGTTTTTTGGGGCCTTTGCATGGCGATCGGCGATTTGGACGAAGCAGTAAGTGACTGCGTGGAAGCCGCACTTGCAGCACGTGGCTATAACCCGCCGTACAATCAAAACGGTGCGGCGGCGCGACCCGAATCAGGATAGACCTTGTCGTAGTCGTTGGTCTCGCGCGAAAGCAACTGTGCTATGGCCCCGATGGGAGGCCGTCAATGCGAGGCAACGGCCTCGAAGCCCGCCCTCAGGATTCCCGTTCGGACCAGCAAGCCCGCATGTCTGCACCCGCAACCTCGATCGCCAAGCGCCAGTCCGTCACCCCTGACGCGCTTTCCATCCTGCATTCCGTCTTTGGCTTGCCCGCCTTCCGTGGCGCGCAGGAAGAAATCATTGCGCATGTCACGAACGGCGGCAATTGCCTGGTGCTGATGCCGACCGGCGGCGGCAAGTCGCTGTGCTATCAGTTGCCGGCCTTGTTGCGCGAGGGCTGCGGCATCGTCGTCTCGCCGCTGATCGCGCTGATGCGCGACCAGGTCGCAGGGTTGGCCGAGGCCGGCGTCAGGGCGGCGGAGCTCAATTCCACGCTTTCTCTAGCCGAAGCCGCCGCGGTGGAGGCGCGGCTCCTGGCCGGCGATCTCGACCTCGTCTACGTTGCGCCCGAACGGCTGGTGACGCCACGCTGCCTTGGCCTTTTGTCGCGCGCAAGAATCGCGTTGTTTGCGATCGACGAGGCCCATTGCGTGTCGCAATGGGGACACGACTTCCGCCCGGAATATATCGGGCTGTCGGTGATCGCGCAGCGCTTTCCCGATGTGCCGCGCATTGCCTTGACGGCGACGGCCGATGAACTCACCCGAAAGGAAATCATCGATCGGCTGGGCCTTGCCGGCGCGCCGAGCTTTGTCGCAAGCTTCGACCGGCCGAACATCCGCTATGAAATCGTCGACAAGCAGAATGCGCCCGCGCAGCTTAAGGCCTTCATCACCGAGCGTCATCGGGGCGACGCCGGCATCGTCTATTGCCTGTCGCGCGCCAAGGTCGAGGATACCGCGGCCGCGCTGACCAAGGCCGGCATCATCGCCCTGCCCTATCATGCGGGTCTCGACGCCGAAACGCGCGCTCGCAACCAGGATCGCTTCATCAACGAGGATGGCGTTGTGATCGTCGCCACGATCGCATTCGGGATGGGCATCGACAAACCCGACGTGCGGTTCGTGGCCCATCTCGATTTGCCGAAAAGCATTGAGGCCTATTATCAGGAGACCGGCCGGGCCGGGCGCGACGGCAAACCATCCAGCGCCTGGATGGCGTTTGGCCTGTCCGATATCGTGCAGCAGCGCCGCATGATCGAGGAATCGAGCGGTTCGGAAGCGTTCAAGCGGGTGTCGATCGGCAAGCTCGATGCGCTGGTAAGCCTCGCCGAAACCGCCACTTGCCGGCGCACCCATCTGCTCGGCTATTTCGGCGAAACCCCGAAAGCCGGCCGATGCGGCAATTGCGACAATTGCCTGTCGCCGCCAAAACTTCGTGACGGCAAGATCATCGCGCAAAAGCTGCTGTCATGCGCCTATCGCACCGGGCAGCGCTTTGGCGCGATGCATCTGATCGACGTTCTGATTGGCCGCATGACCGAGCGCGTCATTCAATTCGGCCACAACAGGATATCCGTGTTCGGGATCGGCCGCGAGTTCAACGAAAAGCAGTGGCGTGCCGCCTTGCGCCAGCTGGTCGCGATGGGTCATTTACAGCCTGACACTGAGGCCTTTGGCGCGCTGAAACTGACAGAGACCGCGCGCGGCGTCCTCAAGGGCGAGACCGAGGTGTGGCTACGCGAAGAACAAGCGGCGGGGCGCATTCGCGCCAGCAGGGTCAAATCGCGGCGTGGTGATCTTGCCGCGCCCTCGGCTAGCGCGGCAGATGCCGGTCATCCGGCACTTGTGAGTGCGCTGAGGGCATGGCGCTCCGATGTGGCGCGCCGACGCGGCGTACCGGCCTATGTCGTGCTGCACGACACCACGATCGACGGCATCGCGACCTCACGGCCCACGACGCTTGGTCAACTCCGCGACATCCCGGGGATCGGCGACAAGAAGCTCGAACATTACGGCGATGAGCTGATCGCGTTGGTCAGGGCCAGCCCCACCGGGGTGTAATTCGTCGGCGACCGCGGCAAGCCTAGCCTGGAATGAACATCATCGCGGCCGCAACTCCCATGATTGCGGTTGCGATCCATCCGAGCATCACGATGGCGCGGCTTGAGGTGAAGCGGCCCATCACGGATGTGCTGGACGCCATCAATATAATGATTGCCATCAACGGGACAGCTACAATGCCATTGATCACGGCACTCCAGAACAGTGCCTTCATCGGACTGATCGGCGAGTATTGGATGATCAATCCGGCCAAAACACTGACGGCGATCACGGCATAGAATCCGCGGGCATCCAGGGCCCGGCGTTCCAGGCCCGACTTCCAGCCCATCGCCTCCGCAAGTGCATAGGCGGCCGAACCGGCGAGCACCGGCACGCCAATCAGGCCGACGCCAAGAATTCCGATCGCAAAAAGCAGAAACGCAAAATCGCCCGCCAACGGCCGTAGCGCGCTCGCCGCCTGCGCCGCCGTTTTAATGTCGGTCACGCCCGACACGTGGAGGGTAACCGCGGTCGCGAGAATGATGAAATAGGCTGCGAGGTTCGAGTAGAGCATGCCTATCCACGTATCCCAGCGCATTCGCCTGAGCTCGGCCGGTGCCGCGGTGGCATTGGCAAGCAGCGCAGCTCCGTGCTTGGCACGCAAATCCTCGACTTCTTCGGAAGCCTGCCAGAAGAAAAGATACGGGCTGATGGTCGTGCCGAAAATACCAACGACCACGGAAGCCGTGTCGAAATTCAGCGTCAAGCTTGGCCACACCGTCTTTAGTGCCACGTCTGCCCATGGCACATGAACGGTGAACAGCACAGCCACATAGGCCAGCAAGGAAACCGTCAGCCACTTGAGAAAGAAGACGTATCGGTGATACGGCACGAAAATCTGGAGCAGTACGGTGACGATCACAAAAAATGCGGTCATGAGATGGCGGTCGAGGCCGCTAATAAGCTCCGCGACCTCGCCCATGGCCACGACATCGGCCGCGATGTTCAGCACATTGGCCGTCAACAAGAGCAGCACCACGCTCTTGAGCACGATCGGGGGAAATTTGGCCTTGATATTGGCGGCGAGCCCCCTGCCGGTAACGCGCCCGATTTCCGCGCACATGGACTGGACCGCAGCCATCAACGGATACGCCAATGGCATCGTCCAGAGCATATCGAGGCCGAACTGGGCTCCGGCCTGGGAATAGGTTGCAATACCGCTTGGATCGTCGTCGGCGACGCCGGTGATAAATCCTGGCCCGACCCGCGCCAACGGATGCTGCTTCAGGCGCCGCCAGAAACCGGCAGACGATTTGGGCCGCCCGGATTTCTCTCGGCCTTTGGGCTTGTTCACAGCTTACCTTGTGTCCTCAATTGAAAAATCAGCTCCCGACAAATTTCGGCGGCCGTTTAGCGTTGAAGGCTTCAACCCCTTCCCTAAAATCGTCCGACTGCCGAAGGCGGCTGTAACAATGGCCTTCCAGCTCGATCGCGACCGACAGCGTGGAATCTTCGGTATCGTTTAGAAGCTTCTTGGCCGTGCGCTGAGCCAATGGCGCGAAGGTACGAAGCTCGTCGACGAGCTTGTCGGTTGCTTTCTCAAGTTCGGCATCAGCAACGCATTCGGTGACGATGCCCCAGTCAAATGCCTGCTTTGCCGTAATGCGTCTTGAACGCATCACGATGTCCTTGGTGCGGGTTATGCCGATCATTTTCTGCAGGCGCGCGGAACCGCCCGAGCCCGGTATCTGGCCGAGCTTCTGTTCCGGGAGCGCGTAAAGCGTGGTCTCAGAAGCAATGCGGAAGTCGCACGCCAGCGACAACTCGAAGCCGACGCCGAAACAAAACCCACGATTGGCCACGATCACCGGCTTCGAACACCGCGCGGGTGAGGCAATGTTCCAGGCAAGCTTGGAAACCTTTTCCGGCGTCGCCTCCATGAAGCCGCCGATGTTGCCGCCGCTGGAAAAATGCTCGCCGACCGACCGCACCACAATGACGCGCACGCGCGCATCCTCATCCAGGGTCTCGAAGACTAAACGAAGCTGGTCACGCTCCGGCATCGAGACGACGTTGAGCGGCGGCCGGTTGAGGATGATATCGGCCCGCTCATGCGCCTCATCGATCTCAACCTCGAAACCGTCGAGCTTTGCCAGTCTGGCATCCGCGAATGAATAGGGCGAAGTCATGGTGTTCTCCTCTTTCTTCAATCAGACCGCCGTTGAAGGCGGCGCGCGTTCAGGCTGATAGTCGCCCGCCACCAGCAGGCGGCGCAGCAATTTTCCGACCGGGGATTTCGGCAAGGCGTCGACAAAGATGAAACGCCGCGGACGCTTGAAATCGGCAAGCCCCGATGCCCGGCAGAACCGGTCGAGTTCGGCCTCATCGACCTGTGCCTTGCGCTTGATAAAGGCCGTGACGACCTTGCCCCATTTCTCGTCGGGAAGCCCGACGACGGCAACTTCGAGCACGGCGGCGTGCAGCGAAAGGCAGCTTTCGATCTCGACCGGCGAGACGTTTTCGCCCCCGGTAATGATCATGTCGTCGACACGCCCCGTGACGAAGAGGTCGCCGTCACGATCGAGGAACCCGATGTCGCCGGTAAAATACCAGCCCTCGCGCAAGGATTTTGCATCGGCGTCGGGCCGGCGCCAGTAACCTTCAAAGGATTCATCTCCCGCCAGCAAGGCGATGATTTCGCCTTCTTCTTCCGGCGCGGCAAGGTCGGTCGCGGAGGCCGCGTTAAGCCTGACGACCCTGATCTCCTGGTTGATCCCGGCCTTGCCGGCCGAACCCGGTTTGGCCGGGGCATTCTGATCGATCGTGAAGGTGTAGATCTCGGAACTGCCGTAATGGTTGACGAACAGATCGGGCCGGAAAGCCTCATTGAGCTTCTTCAGGAGACCATCGGTC
>Ga0210394_10003110_pt1 | contig 21453 bp, 19 predicted proteins | sample IncBWC12MmetaG_FD_160121 | JGI IMG/M metagenome (GOLD analysis project Ga0210394, IMG submission 160121) | Forest soil microbial communities from Barre Woods Harvard Forest LTER site, Petersham, Massachusetts, United States - Inc-BW-C-12-M | ecosystem: Environmental > Terrestrial > Soil >...
ACTCAAGAAACCGGCGGCAATTAAGCTGAACGACGAACGGATCCAATATTGGCTCGCTCGTGGCGCACAACCGAGCGACACCGTCCGCAGCTTCCTGGTAGCCAAGAAGCCCGCCTCAGCGTAGCACCCCGGAAAGTCCGGTCTCTCATCTCATAATTCAGAAGGTTCCGGCAGCGGATCCTTCACGCAGTGTGAAGAGACAGACGCAAGCGAAAATTCCTGCTGACTGCTGATCCTGCGAATGGCGGAGGGCCCATGAAGGAATTGGTTGAAGCCATCGCGAAGGCGCTCGTGGATAATCCTGAACAAGTGCAAGTTCGCGCTGTGGAGGGTGAACAAGTTACAGTTCTGGAACTTCGAGTTCACCCTACCGATCTCGGCAAAGTGATCGGAAGACAAGGCCGAACGGCAAAATCCATCCGCACCATCCTCGGTGCGGCTGGGATGAAACTCAAGAAGCGCCTGACGCTTGAGATTCTCGAGTAAGTGATCCCAGAATCGTTCGCGCCGCTAACCCTCGCGCGTATTTTGCGTCCCTGGGGCCGGCACGGCGAGGTAGCCGCCGAGATCCTGACGGATTTCCCTGAGCGGCTCACCGAGATTCGAGAGGTTTGGCTGGCAGGCGAGCGCAGTGCGCCTCGCCCCGCCAAGATCATCTCCTGCCGCATACATCTGGGACAGGCGATCTTTCACTTCAACGGAATTCAAACAATCTCAGATGCGGAATCTTTGCGCGGCCTCGAGGTGCAGATTCCGCTGGGCGAACGCGCTCGCCTCGGAGAGGGGCGTTACTTCATAGCGGACCTGGTCGGCTGCCAGGTTTGGGAAGACGGCGCGACCGCTCCGCTCGGTAGCGTCCAAGAGGTACAGCGAGCTGGCGAAGAGCAACGAAGCCGCCTGCCGGAATCCTGGAACCTCGTCGTGGCCGGTCCCGCCGGCGAACTGCTTATTCCTCTGGCGGCCGAAATATGTACTCGCATCGACACCGCGGCGCGGCGGATCGAAGTTCGGCTCCCCGAAGGTCTGCGAGAACTGAATGCCGGTTGAGCAGTTGATGGCAAATCGGTGTACTCTCATCCCGAAGCTCCGAAGTCAGTTGCCACTCACATGAAGTTCGATATCGTTACGATTTTCCCGGAATTCTTCGCCGGGCCCTTGCATTATGGAATTGTTCGCCGCGCGCGCGAATCGGGCCTGATCGATATCCACGTGCACGACTTGCGGCAGTTCACTCACGATCGCCACAAAACGGTGGATGATCGCCCCTTCGGCGGCGGCGAAGGAATGGTGTTGAAGCCGGAACCGCTGTTCGCGGCGGTGGAAACGATCCTGAGCGAATCCGCGCCGGGCAAACAGGAACGAGAGGGCTCTGGGAATCAGCCGGATGACACAGGCGTTGTGCTGCTTTCGGCCTCTGGGAAAACATTCGTGCAGGAAACAGCACAGCGATTCGCGAGTCTCGAACGGATCATATTATTGTGCGGCCGCTATGAAGGCGTAGACGAACGCGTGGCAGAGCACCTCGCAACGGATGAGATCTCCATCGGCGATTTTGTGCTTTCGGGCGGAGAACTCGCCGCCGCGCTGGTCATCGATGCGGTCACGCGGTTATTGCCTGGGGCATTGGGAAATGAGGCCTCATCACTCCACGAATCGTTCTCACCGGGACGCATCTACGCGGCGCCCGATGAGCGTGCGGAGACACCAGCGGATGAAAAGCAACTCACCAACAAAAGATGGAGTGCCCCTGCATTGCTCGATTATCCGCACTACACGCGTCCTGCGGAGTTCCGCGGTTGGCAGGTTCCGGAGGTGTTGCTGAGCGGCAACCATGAGGAAATTCGGCGCTGGCGTGAGCGGGTTGCGCTGGAAAAAACGCGTCGCAATCGCCCCGACCTTCTTTCGAGAACGGACTCTTAGCCCGAACGATTTGGCTACAATTCCCGCCAAATTGGGAATTTGGCCTGTGCAGGATCAGTAGATTCCGCTATAATTTATGCGACTTCTGTGGCGCTGGCCCCACCGTAGCGGGTCTGCCCGGGTGAATCAAAATATGAGTCGCATAATTGAGAAGGTCCGTCAGGACCAGGCTCGCCAAGATATCCCCGCGTTCCGCCCCGGCGATACCGTGCGTGTACACGTCCGGCTGAAGGAAGCGGAAGGCGAAAAAGAGCGCCTGCAACCGTTTGAAGGCGTTGTGGTCAGCAAGCGCGGCGAAACAGCAGGGGCAACTTTCACAGTCCGGCGCGTCAGTTTTGGCATCGGTGTCGAGCGAATCTTTCCCGTCAATTCCCCGATGATCAGCTCGATCGAAGTTCTGCAGGCGGGCCGCGTTCGGCGCGCCAAGCTCTATTATCTGCGCCAACTCAAAGGCAAAGCGGCACGCATACGGCGCGCGGCACAGCCTGTTGAACGTGCCGCAGAGCCGGTCGCGAAGAGCTGAACCAGTAAGGCACATCTGGATGTCTTCTCGCCGCAAGGCGCGTGTTGTCCCGGCGGACGCTGTGCTAGAATCCGCGCGGATGCGGCGGCTCTGTTCCTCACGGTTCGAGCGTACGGCGCGGCACAAAGGCTGGCAGCGCATCGCCGGCCTGGACGAAGCAGGCCGCGGCTCACTTTTCGGTCCTGTATTTGCCGCAGCGGTAATCCTCAATCCGCGGCGCCGCATCGTCGGGCTGGACGACTCCAAGAAGCTCCCTTTCAAGCGGCGTGAAGTTTTAGCGGAACGAATTCGCGAGCATGCTTTGGCCTGGTGCGTGGCACAGGTGGATGCCAGCCGCATCGACGCCTGGAATATTTATCAGGCGAGCAGGCAGGCCATGGTGGACGCGGTTGGGCGGCTTTCCGTGCAACCGGATTTTCTCCTCATCGATGCAATGCACCTCGATCTCCTGGTCGAACAGAAGCCTCTCATTAAGGGAGACGCTCGCTCTGTCTCCATCGCTGCAGCATCGATTTTGGCTAAGGTTGCGCGCGACGCGGTGATGCGTGAATTCGATCGGGTTTATCCTGTCTACGGCTTGGCCTCAAACAAAGGATATGCCACACGTACTCACTTGGAGGCACTCCGCACCCACGGACCTTCGCCGCTGCACCGATTTTCGTTCGCCCCAGTGCGTAATGCGATCTGCTGGGCGGCGGACGCAACGCAAGAAACGCTGCCCCTTCCTTCCGGCAATGACAATGAGCTAACGACCCGCGGACTCGATTTGCCCCCCTGTGACTAGCGCGAACGTCTAAACATGCGTTTCGTTGACGGGTACTGGGTCGCATGCTAGCGTAAAACCTGCTGATACTTCAGCGCTTATCGTTGAGCAATCAGCTCTCGGCAGCTTGCGTGAGCGCGTGTTAAACCGTTCAGGCGTGCGGCACCAGAGCACTCGGCCCAAAACAGGGGATGTTGCCCGCCGTAGAGTCATTCGCGCGGCGCGGCGCGGAAGGCACGCAGAAATCGCAGATGGCCTACAATAAGTCCAAGCTCGTCGCAAACGCGCAAAAACTCCTCCATCAAGGCAAGGTCGCCCAAGCCATTCAGGAATACGTGCAGATCCTCAAGCACGAACCCAAGGATCAGGCGACACTCATGACTGTCGGCGATTTGTACGTCCGGCAGGGCGACACCTCGCAAGCCTTGGAATATTTTGAGCGGCTCGCACAGATTTATCTCGCCGATGGGTTTGTTACGAAGGCAATCGCCATCTACAAAAAAATTGCCAAATTAGCGCCAGAGGAAACACGGCCGGTCGAGAAACTTGCCGAGCTCTACGTGCAGCAAGGAGTTCTCAGCGAGGCGCGGCCGATCTATTTGCAATTGGCCGAGCTGCACCAGCGTGCGGGCCGGCAGCCACAAGCAGCAGCGCTGCTTCGCAAGCTGCTCGAGGCAGAGCCGGATAATCTTCGCGTGCTCACCCGAGTGGCCGAATTGGCGTTGGCCATGAATCAGCCCGGCGAGGCGGCCTCGGCGTTTCGGAGCGCGGCCGAGCAGCTGCACAATAATGGCAATCATGCGGAAGCGATCAAGTATGTCGATCGCGCGCTCAAGATCGATCCGAAGGATGCGCTCGTCTTGACGATTAAAGCGCGCGCACTGAGTTCGACGGGACAAAATCCGGCGGCAGTTGCGCTTCTCAAGTCCCTGCCGGAATTGGAAAATCGGGTAGATGCTGCCGAGCTGCTGATCGAACTATATCTGCAGGAAGAGCAGACAAAGCCGGCGATCGAACTCGCCTCCAAGCTCTTCGCTCGTAATTCGGGCAACATGGGGCCCTTGCGCCACGTAATTTCAAAGGTGATTCAGGGCACCGAACCCGAGGCCGCTATTCCGCTCATCGATCTGATTCGGGCCGCCATGCTCGAGAAAGGCGAGCACGAAGCCCTGGCGCATATGCTCACCGCCGCCGGCGGGCGCCTGCCGGACAAGGTTGAGATCCGCGAGTGGCTAGTGGAAGTTTACAAACACACGAACGATTCGGCTCATTTGCCTGGGGCGCTTGCAGAACTGGCGGCTATCTGTATAACCACTGGCGACCGGAACCGCGCCTTGCAAGTTTATGAGGAAATTCTTGAGCGCGATCCCAACAACGAAACGGCGCGCCTGGAATACGAAAAGCTGAAGGGGAAAACCGCAGGCAAAGCACAAAGTAAGCCCGTTGAGAAAGAGCCGCCGCGCCTTGAGAAAGAACCACCGCGCGCGGAACCGGCACTCTCAGAAAAAGAACCGCCAGCGCCCCCTAAAACAGCGGCCACTACGCAACCCATCTCAGAGCCGCAGCTGGACGAAGAAACCCAGCGGTTTGTCACTCAGGCGCTTACCGACATCGATCTATTTGCGAGTTATGGCCTGACGCAGAAGGCTATCGACCTGCTCGAGGTGGTCTTGCAGCGAGTGCCGGGCCATGCACAGACGCTCGAGCGATTGCTGGATCATTACCTGGGCGCAGGCGACGAGAACAGAACGGCGGAATTGGCCGCACAGCTCGAACAAATTCATACCGAGCGCGGGAATTCAGCCGCCGCCGAACGCTTCACCGATTTGCGCCGCCGATTCGAAAACGCCGCGCGCATCACTGAAGAGGCCACCCCGGCCAAAGCTCCCGCGGCTCGTGCAAAAACTTCTGCCAAGAAAGAGCCCCTGGTTCGGGAGTTCTCGGTTGAGCCCGAGCCGGAACCGGAAGAAGCGGATGAGCCTGCAATCATTGCGCCCGTGGAAGCAGCGGAAATACCCGAAGCGGAAATACCGGAAATAGACATGGCGGAAACTCCCGCGCAGCCAACCGCTCAGGCCGCAGTGCACGAATTGGATCTGTCGGAAGAATGGGCCGCACTTGCGACGGAACTGGATGATGAAGCCCAGGCAGCACCGGCCGCGGCGGCCGAATCGGCCGACTCATCGGACGCGCGTGAACCAGCCGCGCCGGAATTTGCCGCTCTAGACGACCTGACTCCTTCTTTGAAGGAAGCTCTCAGACCCGCCGCCTCCAGGCCAACTCCCCCAAGAGGTGCCTCAAACGCAGATTTCACTTTGGAGTTGGAGACTCCGCAAGTTGCCGACAGGCGGCCCAAGAATGGACCTACGAACGCACAAGAGTTCCTGGAGGCACTCTCCAGCGATCTGGACGCCGCTCTGCCGTCGCTTAAGGCGAACAGGGACGCCGGGAAAGCGAGCAATTCTCCACGTGACACGAATGAAGCTGTGGAACCCCAGCCTTCCGATAAGCAAGCAGGTCCGCTCAGCGAAATTTTCGATCAATTTCGGTCCGAGGTTGGCGAACTCGGAGCGGAAGATGAAGATTTGGAGACTCACTACAATCTGGGAATTGCGTATCGGGAGATGGGTCTGATCGAAGAGGCCATCAGCGAGTTTCAAAAAGTGGCAAAAGGCAACAAGGGCCAAGCTTTCCGCTACGCTATGCAGTGCTGTACGCTGCTGGGGCTGGCCTTCATGGAAAAGGGCCAACCAGCCATCGCTGCCACGTGGTACGAGCGTGCCCTGGGCATGCCCGGACTGGACCAAGAAACTATCCTCGCTCTGCGGTATGATTTAGGGGTAGCGCAAGAACTCGCCGGCGACATGGCCGCCGCCCGCAAGAGCTTCTCGCAAGTTTATGGCATGAACATTGACTACCGCGACGTTGCCGAACGGCTCTCCTCACTCGGAAACGAGCGTTAGCTCGCGCTCCTTTCTTGCGCGTCTGATTCGTGTCCTCTGCACGCTTTTTCTTTTCGAGGTAGGAGTCGTTTTGCTCTTTCTACCGTGGTTTGGCTTGTGGGATCGCAACTATTTTCTGAGCCACTACCCCAGCCTTCGACCCTTCATGTTGCATCCATCCGTGCGCGGCGTCATTACAGGGCTTGGCGCACTCGATATCGTCGTGGCCGCGGGAATGTTGCGCCGGCAAACGCCTGCGGGAGACCGTTAGGGCTCCCGATCTTTGAAAGCTCCCGATAAATTCATTCTGTACTACGTCACCGAGCGTCAGTCGCTGGATATTGCGGCGGGCCAGAGTCGTGAAGAGGCATTGGCGCAGCACATTGAGAGCGCAGTACAAGCGGGAGTCGATTGGGTTCAAATCCGCGAAAAAGACCTGCCAGCACGTAATCTTATGGACCTTACGCGTGCCGCGATTGGCGCTTGTAATACCTCGTCTGCACAAAGCGAGACGCGGATTTTGGTCAATGACCGATGCGATGTGGCTTGGGCCTCGGGCGCAGGGGGCGTACACCTGGGAGAAAAGTCGCTGCCGGTTCGGATTGTGGCGGATGCGCGGCGAGGCCGAGGATCTGCAGATTTTCTGGTCGGCACTTCCTGCCACTCTTTGGACGGCGCCGTTCGCGCGGCGAAGGAAGGGGCCGACTACGTTTTCTTCGGGCCGGTTTTTGCGACGCCTTCAAAGGTGCCTTTTGGCGCTCCGCACGGGTCAGCAAAGTTGGCTGAAGTTTGCCTTGCTGTGTCGATTCCGGTGATTGCCATTGGCGGGATCACACTCGGAAATGCGCGCGCGTGCCGCGACGCCGGCGCGGCCGGAATCGCCGCCATTCGCCTTTTCCAACAAAATCGAAATGTTGGGGAGATCGTTGCCAGCCTAACTGGGATACTGACTCAGGCGGCCAGCCAACGCCCAAAAGGCTTCCAATCAGGCACGTGATCACAGATCACTTTGAGCGTCGCCGTAATGGGAATCGCCAGGATCAAGCCGAACGCGCCCCAGAGCCATCCCCAAAATAACAGCGAAATCGTGACCGCGAGTGGGTTCAGATGAACGCTGCGCCCAACGATCGCGGGCATGAGCACGTTCGCCGCAACGATATGCAATCCGCTAAGCACGCCCGCAACGACCAAAAAGGGGGTAACGCTGTGCCATTTATCGAGCCCGATCAAGAAGGGCGGAATCCAACTGAGAATTACCCCTATATACGGAATCATATTGACCAAGCCCGCGACGAGAGCAGCCATGAAGGCATAATCCAAATGCATGACAGCGAAAAAAATCCAACTGGCTCCGGCGAGAATTCCCGCCACAATGCCACTGCCTACGATATAGCTGCGCAGGACGACGTTTACGTCGTCCAATGCGCTCGTTACATCTCCGCGCGAAGTGTCTGGAAAAAGCTCGATTGTGGCTCGCCAGAGCCTGGGTTTCGCGGCAAGCATGAAAAAAACGAGAAATGGAAGAAATGCCCAGAGCAGCAGACCTGAAGTGATCGACCCGATTCCATGCAGCAGCCAGCCGCGGATTTGCTCCACCTCGTCAGCGCTCACGCTGGGTTCTTGTTCCGGAGTTTTCTCCGGAACCCTAATCGAGAGGTCCCGTTCAATCGTGGCGATCTTGCGATCGACAGACTGTGCCGCTCGCCCAAGAACAGCACTGTAACGAGGCCACGCGCTCGCGAAACTCTGTGCGGGGTTGACCAAAAGAAAGCCGATCGCCCCAATTGCGGCCATGCCTACGAGCACCACCACCAGAGCACCGAGAGCGCGCGGAACGTGAATTCGCTCCAGCAGCACGACAGCGGGATCGAGGAAGAACGCCAACAGTATGGCCAATATGAGCGTCATGACAATGCTGGACGCCCAATAGAGGAAGGCGAAGAGTACACCCAGCGCGATGATGCGCTGGGAAAGAGTCGATCGCGGCGGATTGATCTGGACGTTTGTTGTCGCCACTTGCTAAATCTTCGGCTGGGGAGGATCTCGGAAAATCCGATCGCGCGACCTAGTCTTCGCCGCCGTCTTACATACGCACTTTAAACCTGTATCGTGCATCAACACTCTCTTATAAAGTGAGGACGTGACTTGCTCGCTAAGACCTGCTGCGCTACCGTAAGCCTCTAAGCCAATGATCGCCGCAATAATCTCCAATCCGTTCTCGCGCCTTAGCGTGCGCGCGGCGTTGGATATCCTGATCATCGCCATGTTGATTTACTACATGCTGAAGCTGCTGCGTGGCACCCGCGCCATGCAGATGCTGGTTGCCATCCTGCTGCTGATTATCTTGTATGAAGGCGCTCGCCGAGCGCAGTTTGAGATGGTGGAATGGCTGCTGGACACCTTACTGCCTTATGTGGCGATTGCGCTGATTGTACTCTTTCAGCCGGAGATCCGCCGTGCGCTCGACCGCTTTGGGCGCAACCTCTCTTTGGCCCGTTTCTCTTCGACCAGCCCCTCTTCCTCGTTCGATGACGTGGTACTGGCCGCAGGATACTTCGCACAAAATCGGATTGGAGCGTTAATCGCTTTCGAGCGGGACGTCGGCCTGCGAACCTACATCGAAAGCGGTCTTCCGCTGGATGCCAACTTGAGCTACGACCTGCTCCTCTCCATATTCCGCCCCGGGTCGCCTATGCACGACGGCGCGGTAATCGTGCAGGGGACGCGGATTGCTTCGGCAGCGTGCTTCTTGCCGCTTACGCTGAATCCTTTGACCTCCACTCAACTCGGCACCCGCCATCGGGCGGCCATTGGCGTCACTGAAGAAAGCGATGCCGTAGCTGTGGTCGTGTCCGAGCAAACTGGGGCTATTTCGCTGGCGGTTGGCGGAACGATCGAGTTGGGATTAAGCGTGGACCAGCTAACCGAGCGGTTAGCCAATCTGTTCCGGCGTTTCCGCACGACGTTGGCCTTGCCGGCGCCCGCGCCAGGCGCGCGGGTCACCGGGAAAGCCGACTGATGCGACTCCTTCGACGAGTTTTCCTTCACAATTTGCGCCTCAAAGTCATCGCTTTGGGGATTTCCTTCTTTCTGTGGGCTACTTACACCGCCGAGCCATTCGCACAGGTCGGGTACAACGTGCCTGTCTTTTATGTCAACGTGCCTGAAGGACTTGCGGTGGCCGGGACGCCTCCGAATGTGGTCCGCGTGGTGCTTCGGGGCCGGTCGGGGCTGCTTCGTCGCCTGACGCCCGCTGACTTAACGCTCAACGTAGACCTCGCTACTGCTCCGTCGGGAGAAGTTCCCGTTTTGCTCCTGCCCACAATGGTGGACATTCCGTACGGGACTGAAGTCGTACGCCTGGCACCGGCTGAGTTCCGTGTCTCCCTTGTACCCTCAAAGTTACCCCCTGAGGCGTCCGAATAATCCAATCAACGTGCTACGATTGCTCGGCTCACTTTCTTCGCGAACCCCTTTAGGCGAGACCAACTCTTTCAAAATGGCCAAAGAACTCTTTGGGACCGACGGTATCCGGGGCATACCTGGCGAATATCCCCTGGACGATCAGACGCTTTACTGGATCGGCCGCAGCATTGGGGGCTATCTGCGCCTGGGAAATGACCATCCTCGAGTGCTTATCGGCACCGATACCCGCGAATCGGGTGCGCATATCGCTTCGGAGATTGCCGCCGGGCTCGTTGAGGAAGGCATAAGCCACTCCTTCGCCGGAGTCATTACGACTCCCGGCGTAGCTTGTCTGGTACGCAAGGAAGGATTTGCGGCTGGGGTGGTGATTTCGGCTTCACATAATCCCTACCACGACAACGGAGTAAAGCTTTTTGCCGGGTCGGGGATGAAGTTCCCGGATGAAATTGAGGCTCGGATCGAAACTGAGATTCTGCGACATCGGAACGGCCGGCCGCCATCGTCGGCGTTACGGCTCACGCCGGACCGAAAACTGGATGAAGACTATCTCGAATTCCTGCGTGGATGCAGGATTGCCGGATCGAGTCTCTCCGGTCTGAAAATCGTGCTCGACTGCGCAAATGGAGCGGCCAGTTCGTTAGGTCCGGCCCTATTCCGATCGCTTGGCGCAAATGTAATCGCGATTCACGACAAGCCCGACGGGCGCAACATTAATTCAAACTGCGGGTCATTGTATCCGGAGAACTTGCAAAAAAGCGTTCCAGAAGCGGGTGCAGCGTTGGGCGTGGCTTTTGACGGGGATGCCGACCGAGCGATGTTTGTCAGCGGTTCGGGGCGCGTCGTCGACGGGGACGGTGTGCTGCTCATCGCGGCGCGCTATCTGCGTTCCACAGGAAAACTAAAGGGCAACGCCGTCGTGGGCACGACGATGACAAACCTGGGTCTGGAGCGCGCGCTGGCGGACGAAGGCCTTGCGCTCGTGCGAGTGCCTGTCGGCGACCGCTATGTGCTCGAGGAGATGCTGCGCAGCGGCGCGAATCTGGGCGGCGAGCAATCCGGACACGTGATCTTCCTCGATGACGCAACCACAGGTGACGGCTTGCTTACCGCGCTCAAAATCGCGTGTATGGTTGCCCTTCTGGGACCTTTGGATCAGCTGGTTAACGATCTCAAGGTGTATCCGCAAACGATTTTGAATGTGAAGGTGCGCGCAAAGCCACCTCTGGATTCGCTCCCTGAAGTCTCTCAGACACTGCACGAGGCCACACAAGCATTGGGAGAGTCGGGCCGTGTGGTTGTGCGTTATTCGGGCACCGAGCCGAAAGCCCGAGTCATGGTCGAAGCCGAACGCACGGAAGACGTGCAGCACTGGGCAGAGCGGCTGGCGAGTGCTCTGAAATCGGCACTTGGAACGTGAGCGCCTGTGAACCGTAGCCCAGCCTCCCAAAGACCATAGTATCTCTGACCTTTGTCTGTGAAAAACCATAGAAATTGGGAACGGCCTCCGAGGCAAGACTCAGGATACGCTTGCTAACTACAGCAGAAGGAATGAGTTATGTGTTTTATGAATAAACCATGAAAATTGGCATGGAGCGTGCACCCATGTACGCACTGTTTCCCGGGGGGAAGTCTTCCCGCTGACGGAGCGCGGGAATGGCGGGTGAGGTTGTTGCTACATTATGGGGTGGAACAAAGGGGCCCGGCGCGGGCCCCTTTTAGTTTTTAGCCTACCTGGTCGCAGCTAACCAAAGCTTTAAGATGGGATGCGAATTGGTTCGAACGGCTCAGCTGCAGCCGGAGGTGCTGCCGCAGTTTTCGCATTTGTAGCAGCCGCCGTTTGGCGTCATGAGCATGCCACATTCGGCGCAGGTAGGCGCACTATCCTGCAGGACAAACCGACCGTCAAGAATCATTTCGTCTGTCGTGCGCTTGTAGTCGATTTGCGCCGGTTTCGGCGGTGCCGGAACAAGAGTGATGGTGGAAGCAGAATCAGCAGGTGGCTGAGTGAGATAGTCGGCAGAAATGAACTTCCCTCCAAGCCATCGGCCGATGTAATCGAGCACGGACTTGGCATAGGGAATCTCTTTGTGTCCGGTATAACCGGAGGGCTCGAAGCGCGTGTTGATGAATTTATCGACGAGGGCCTTGAGGGGCACGCCGTATTGCAATCCGATCGAGACCGACAGCGCAAATCCGTCCATGAAGCCGGAGAGCGTAGAGCCCTCCTTGGACATCTTGATGAAGATTTCGCCCGGCATCCCGTCGTCATATTTGCCGACGGTGATGTATCCCTCATGCCCGCCGACAGAAAATTTATGGGTAACAGACTCACGTTCGTTCGGCAGTTTGCGCCGCCGCATCCTTTCGAAGAGCTCCTGTTGCTGAGCAACAGGAGATTCTTCGGTCTTTACAGCCGCGGCGGATTCTTTCTTGGCGCCCGCGGCAGAGAGCGGCTGACTGCGTTTCGAATTATCTCGATAGATGGCCACGGCCTTCAGTCCCAGTTTCCAGGATTCGATATACGCCTGCATGACGTCCTCAACCGTGGACTCCTCAGGCATATTGATCGTCTTGCTGATCGCTCCCGAGAGGAAAGGCTGCGCGGCGGACATCATCTTCAGGTGACCTTGCCAGGCAATTGAGCGGCCGCCTCCAGCAGGAGCCAGAGAGCAATCAAAAACGGGCAGGTGCTCCGGCTTGAGGCCAGGCGCTCCTTCGATCTTTCCCGCGAGATCGATGTGGGAAACGATTTGTGAGCTCTGCTCGGGCGAATATCCAAGCCTCATCAGCGCCTGCGGAACCGTGTTGTTGACGATCTTAATCACGCCGCCACCGACGAGTTTCTTGTATTTCACCAGAGCCAGATCCGGCTCGATCCCGGTCGTATCGCAATCCATCATGAAGCCGATGGTGCCGGTGGGCGCGAGCACAGTGACTTGCGAATTCTTGTAGCCGTGACGTTCCCCAAGAGCAAGAGCGTCGTCCCATGCCTGGCGGGCTCCCGCCAACAGAGGAGCTTGTACGTTTTCAGCCTTGATCGGCCGCACAGAATCGCGATGCATTCGAATGACGTCCAACATCGGCTCCCGATTGACGGCAAATCCAGGGAATGGACCGAGCCTCTCGGCAATGCGGGCTGACTGAGCATACGCTTCGCCACACATCAGCGCCGTGATCGCGCCGGCCATGTCCCGGCCGCCCTCGGAATCATAGGGCAGCGCCAAAGACATCAGCAGCGCCCCCAAGTTTGCATAGCCCAGGCCGAGCGGGCGGAACTTGTGAGAATTCTCCTCGATCCTGGGAGTTGGATAGCTGGCGTTGTCGACCAGAATTTCCTGTGCCGTAATGGTGATATCGACGGCGTGGCGAAAAGCCTCGACATCAAAGGCGCCATTCGGTCCCATGAATTTCATCAAGTTCAGCGACGCGAGATTGCAAGCCGTATCGTCCAGGAACATGTATTCGGAGCACGGATTCGAAGCATTAATGCGCGCCGTGGTTTTGCAGGTGTGCCAGCGATTGACGGTGGAGTCGTACTGCATGCCGGGATCGCCGCAATGCCAGGCCGATTCGGAGATCTTCTTCAGAAGATCGCGCGCGCGGAGCTTCTCGGCGGGCGAGCCATCGGTAACATTGCGGGTCCACCAGTCGCGGTCCGCTTCGACGGCTTGCATGAATTCGTCGGTTACACGCACGGAATGATTGGCATTCTGAAAGAAGACGGAGCTATACGCTTCGCCATCGATCGAGCTGTCGTAGCCCTGCTCGATCAGCACGTGGGCCTTGCGCTCTTCGCGCATCTTGCTGTCGACGAACTGCACGATGTCGGGATGGTCGGCATTCAAGATGACCATCTTGGCGGCGCGCCGGGTTTTTCCTCCGCTCTTGATCACGCCGGCAAAAGCGTCGAAGCCCTTCATAAAACTTACTGGCCCGGAGGCAATGCCACCGCCGGAGAGCGTCTCATGGCTCCCGCGCAGCGCGGAGAAATTCGTGCCTGTGCCCGAACCCCACTTGAAGAGCATGCCTTCGGTCTTCACCAGGTCCATGATCGATTTCATATCGTCCTGGACCGAGTTGATAAAGCAGGCCGAGCATTGAGGCTTCGCCTGTACGCCTACGTTGAACCACACAGGCGAATTGAAGCTCATTTTTTGCTGAACCAGGAGATGCGTAAGGTCGTCAGAGAAGGCATCGCGAGCAGCCGGCGAAGCAAAATAACCGCCTAGCTCGCCCCAATCAACAATCGTGTCCACTACGCGGCTGATCAACTGGCGCACGGAGTTTTCTCGGTCCGGCGTGTCCAGCTTCCCTTTGAAGTACTTCGAAGCCACGATATTCGTTGCCGTCTGCGACCAGGATTTCGGCACCTCGATGTTTTCCTGGCGGAAGATGACCTGCCCCTTTTCATTGCCGATCTGGGCAACGCGCCTCTCCCATTCGACAGCGTCGAAAGGAGAAACGCGCCCGTCGGTGAAGAAGCGTCTGAACTCCAGGCCAACTTTTGGACGCGTTTGTGTGGTCGATGTCATTACCGGGTTCTCGTTCTGGAGCGCCATCTGGGGTTCCGCCATCTCGCCTCCGCGCAGGTTGGGGTTCCCGCGGGATGGGAACCCTTATATTTTACCAAGCGAACGAGCATTCCGCTTGGACGCTGCTTCCGCTTCTCCGGCGGAAACCGCTCGATTCGAACGACCTCAGATCAGGCTCGAGACGCCAAAAAAGCGAAAAAGGCCACCCTTATTGTGAAAGGGGTGGCTGTCGCCTTCCAAGCCGCGGGGCGTCCACGCTGACGCACCAACATCGCGGCTTTGCCTAGTTGTCTCGGTGAACCCGGGCTGGCGCCTGGCTGTTCACAAATACCGGAGTCTAACGCGATCCGGTATCACAGCCGTGGTCTCCCGAATCTGGGTTCGGACGATAGCGGTGTGCCAAAGTCTTGTCAAGGAAAAAGCGGAGCGATTTGCACAAAATCTTGAGGGAATGTTGTTCAAAATGTCTACATATTGTGGTGCACTTTCAAGTTCCCACATTATGCGGGAGCTGTGGAGCGTCCGGTTTTCCTTCCTTATCATCTCAAGTTGTAGGGGTCAAGATTGCAGGCACCCAAACCGTCGGGAGAACGGTCGATCCCGTGCTCGAACTCCTTTTAGACGGTCTTGCAACTGACGGGTTTCGCTGGCAGCAGCTTAGTGAGACAATAGGTCCACTAACGCTCAAGACCCACCCAGCCGCCGGGAGGCCTACCCGGTGAGGATTACGATGCGGGAACGAATACAGGTTAGCTTCGGTTTGCTGGCCATTCTGGCCGCGGGGATGACCCTTTCCGCAGCTTTGCCTAATACCATACCTAACGATGCGGATTCAGACGAGTCCAAACATTCCGAAACTCCGCTCACCGCGCAACAAATTCACCATCTGGTTGAACAGGCGGTCGACAATCAACGGCGTAACGATTTTCTGCTTTACCAGTACGCGCGCACGGAACATTCCGTGTTCCACGGTACTGGCAAAGAATCCGAGAAGGATGTCGTTTGCAGGGTCATCCCAGCAGGCGAGGGAGTCATTCGGGTAGAGTTGCAACGCGACGGCAAAGTGACCGATGCGGCCTATCTCGAACAGCAATGGCATGGCGCCGCCCAAGCTCTCGTTGCTCAGGCCAATGGGCGGGACCCGCACATCCCCAATTTCTACGACACAGCTCGGCACATGCACGAACGAGCCGATATGGTTAGCGCGATTGGCAAGGCGTTCATTTTTCGGTGGGCAGGGCGAGTCTCAGTGAATGGCCGCGCAGTGGTGAAGCTGACGTTCACGCCCGATCCTACATATCGGTCCCAAGCACGATACGCCGTGGTTTACGCGCACAGCAGAGGCACGGCGTGGGTGGACGAATCGAGCGCGCAACTCATCCGGGCCGATGCGCAATTGACGGACGATGTTTCATGGGGTGCTGGACTCATTGCCAAGCTCTTTCGTGGGGGACAATTTACTTTCGAGCAGCGCGAGGTGGAACCCAACTTGTGGATGCCGTCGCGCTATGCCTACGACTTCGAGGGGCGGAAATTCCTTTTCACTCTGAGCATTCACGAACGAATGGAATATACCGAATATCTGCGCGTAGGACCGCCGGAAGAGGCGGTCGCCGTGCTCCGGCGCGAGCATCCCAGCATTTTCGCCAACAAAGATTAACGATGTGAAGTCTTCATGAGACGGGGACAAGCGTTCCCGATTCAGATTCGAACTCTACTCGCATCAGCCACTCATAATGGAAACCCTGCGATTCTAGCCACGCTTGAAGCGTCTCGCGATCGGGCGCTTCGAATTCGACGAGCATCTTCCCCTCCATCATGTTTACCTGCACGCGCCGCGCTTTGACGGGGCCAGAAGAAAACACCCGCTCAGTAAGCTGGGTGGCGCCTTGACGGGTGAGGCAGGCGAGCGTGTGCAATGTGAGATAGCGCGGCATCAGGTCTCCTGGTCGAGTTGCGCCCCTAAGAATGGCCACAATAGCGATACCGATAAGAGGCTGCAACTTCATTCCTGCAATCGATCGGCCCGGGCTTATTTGTGGCCGCACGAACAGTTAATCCTTTAGCCCCACTACCGACCGGTCTGCGCTCAGGCAGGGTAAAATTGCTCCAAGCTGCTTCGAGGTGAGCCGTGCGCAAGCTTCGTTTTGCCGCGCTAACATTGCTTCTATTGCTGGCCCCCATTTTGGCGCACAGTCGAAGTGTCGAAGGCGCGCTGGATGGCGTTGTACTTAGCGGCAAGGGTGCTCCAGTGGCGTTCGCGGAGGTCTTTTGGCAAACAGCGGACGGCAGGGCACCGCATGCTGTGCGAGCGAATGGCAGCGGGCACTTCCGGATCGCTGGCCTACGCCAGGGTTTGTACGAAATCCGCGCCCAGGGCCTGGGGATGACGTCTGAGTGGGAACACAACGTCTGGGTCCCTGCCGGCCGTGAAGCTAACGTAACACTGCGCCTGACCCATCGAACGGCACGCGGTGGCTCGACCAAGTGAAGGCGATCTCAACCCGACACAACCGTTCGTACTAAAACGCCGGTACCCTCTTTTTGGGGCTACCGATCCATTGGCCGGATCGCAGGCGATTGCGATGATCATAGCCGGGTTGGGAGCCGCTGCGGGGACGACGGCTCCGAGAGATCGAAGTCGTAGGCAGCTTCCCAACCCACTTAAACCTTCTCACGATAACCCTTTATTCCTAAAGCAGTTGGCCTGTGTGCGGCTCCTTTTTCAGCAGCCAGAGCCTATTTGGATACCGCAATCGTTCACGCTGCACGCAGAAAACCCTCTAATTGAGTAGAATCCGGCTGTGGCGACCCTCATCCCCCACCCAGACCGCACAAAGATCGAAGCTCAGGTCTTGGGAATCATTCGCGAGTTCCTGCGCGAATTAGGCAATCCTGCGGCGAGCGCAACCCTGAAGGCATCCGCGATCCTGGACAGCGATCTGGGGCTCGGAAGCATCGAGCGAGTCGAGCTTTTGTCGCGCCTCGAACGAACTCTCGGGATGCCGATTCCGGAGGCTGCGATTGCGGAAGCGAAGACCGTCGAAGATGTCATCGCAGCACTCGCCGGGGCAAAGGACAACGAAAGCGCCGACACGGTCGAGCTTCCCGCAGCAGAGTTGACTGCTCGCGAGCGTAATCCTGCTGTGACTGACTCGCGCCCGGTCCAAGACGTCTTGCAGGCGCGCACTGAAGATGACGCTGCTGCTCAGCCTGTCAGCAGCGTTCGGCGGATTTTTGACGGGATTTACGGCGTTTATGCCGCCACGGTGTTTTTGATCTGGGTGGTGCTGGCGTGGCTCATACTGCACCTAATGCCACGGGGACAGCCGGCGGCGCGGATGACTACTATAGCTCTGCGACTTTATTTTTGGCTCGTCGGCTGCCGGATTGAACTTGAAGGACGGGAGCACATGGATGCTTATGGTGCGTGCGTCTACGTGAGCAATCACACCAGCTATAGCGATGTGCTGGTGGTGATGGCGCTATTCGAAACGAACTATCACTTTGTGGCTAAAAACGAAATCAACGATATGCTTTTCATCGGGACTTTTCTGCGCAAAATCGGCCATTTCGCCTTCGAGCGCGGCAAGCTTCGGGAGCGGTCGCGCCTAGCGGAGCAAATGGAGCAGGCCCTGCTTCGAGGCGAATCTTTGTTTATCTTCGCTGAGGGCACATTCACAGCGCAACCCGGGGTGCGCCCGTTCCAATCGGGAGCGTTCCGGGCAGCGGTCAAGACCAGAAGGCCAATCGTCCCTGTGGCTCTGCGGGGCGCCCGCCGGTTCCTTCGGGATGGCACTTGGCTGCCTAAACCTTCGCGAATCACTGTGACCGTCTGTCCCGCCCTTGTTCCCTCGACTGACGCGAATGAGCGCGACTTGGCGGAAGTATTGCGCCTCAGAGATGAGGCCCGCACGGTGATTTCAAAGCACTCCAGGGAGCCTTTACTTTAAAAATCAAAGCCAGAAGGGATATTCGAGGGGCGACTCTCTCCCGCAGCCTCTTCTAACGATTCGAATTAGGCTGAGAAGCTAAAAAACTTGGGCAAGCTGCATCAATTCCCTGCGACCTCGCATCTATACCTCTGTCGTTAATCCATAAATCATAGAATTGAGGTTGGCTATGAATCGCACTTCTCATTCGGAAGAGATTGTAGGGGTTCGTTTTACCGGTTGGGCGGCGTTGGATCGGGATCCGCAGGAAGATTTCGTGGAGTTTGTCTGTCCGTCCTGCGGGCACAAAGGAATGAAAGCGGCCCGCCGGGCGCTTGCGGAATATCACTTCATCGACGGCTTCCTGCAGGACATACATGGCGAAGCGGCTACCTGCAAGACCTGCCGCAAGTCGCTGCAGGTTGCTCCGATCGTGTTGGTGCACGACCGCGACGAAAAGCGGCGCTTCGAGGCGATTTTCACGGAGGAACCAGTAGCGGTTCTGAACTAACGAAAAAGGCCGGACCGGATATTCACTGGGCCGGTCCGGCGTGAGTTAGCTGTTGGGATCTGTGTCTCTCGACTCAGCGCCTGTGATCTCCTTCGTCAAAGCGGTCGTGATCCCAATCGGCGTGGTGATCGCGGCACCAACGGCGCGCATCCTCCATGCGATCGCGATCACGTTCAACTTCCCGACTCCGCTCGCCATGACGAGCAATGTCGCGATCAAGTTTCGCTCGCGATTCTTCGAGCCGCTTGTGGCAGTCGTCCGACCAATCCCGGTCTGCTCGCGCAGGCACGACGGCAGACGCAAGCAGCAAGCCGCTGCCGAGCGCGGTGGTGAGAATGATGCGACCGAGAAATTGCTTTCCTAGCATGAGTTCTCCTCCCATAAGTGATGGGCTGGACTGAGTTAGCTGATGTTCGGTATCTCCCACAGCTAGGATGCCATTGGGCAGGAATTCACCCATGCTCAAATTACCGTATGAGTGGCTGCGTTTTATCCTCTGACCTACTCGCTAAACAGCGTATCCGGGGACATCTGGAACTCTTCCAGGCCGCTGCGGATGCGTTCGAAAGCCTCATCCACGCTATCTGCAAACTGGAGCAGGTTGTATTCTCTCCGGTTGATGGTGCCCCAATTGAGCATCTCCCGCCAATCGATTACGCGATGCCAGTAGCGGCGCCCGTAAATCAGGATCAGATTGCGGCGCTGCAGCTTGCCGGTCTGCATCAATGTGAGCATCTCCCAGAGCTCATCCATGGTGCCGAAGCCACCGGGAAAAACGATGAGCGCTTTGGCGAGTTGGGCAAACCACAACTTGCGCATGAAGAAATAGTGAAACTGAAAATTGAGACCCGGGCTGATGTAGGAGTTAGGCCATTGCTCGTGCGGCAATTCGATGGAGAGACCGACCGTTTTGCCACCAGCCTCGGCGGCGCCCCGGTTGGCGGCCTCCATAATGCCCGGCCCGCCTCCGGAACAGATTACGAAACGGCGTGGATGTTCGCCGAGGGTGAGGGACCATGCGGTGATGCGGTGCGCAAGTTCCCGGGCCTCTTCGTAATAGCGCGACATCGACAGAGCCGCGCGGGCATCGCGGAGGGCCAGGCGGCGACGGGGGGTTTGCTTGCCCTTGAGACTCTTCAGACGCTGCAGATGGGCCAGGGCCCGGTCACGCCCGACAATCCGCGCCGAACCAAACATCACGATGGTGTCGCCGACCTCTTCGCGCCGCAATCGAACAAGAGGGTCGAGATATTCTGTAAGGATGCGCACCGGCCGCGCGGCGACGCTTTCCATGAAGAGAGCATCGCGATAGGCGGGCTGCTGCGGCGTTTGATTACGACGAGCCATGAATCCTCCAGAGGAAAATTAGACGAGCCATCATTCTACGTGGTGGGGGAAGAGCAATCCAACGTAAGCGACTCGGCAGGCGTCCAATCTAGTAAACTTGTAACAGGGCCAAAAGCACCAGTTGGGCGGAGGCATAACATGAAAGCTATGGCACGCGAATACAGACCAACACCACTGGTTGCAATGGTGGCAGGATTCGCACTATTAGTCGGCACTTACGCATGGGCGCAGTCTGGCTCCGGACCCATCGCGCCGAAAGCGGGGCAGCCGGTTCAGAAAGCTCCGCAAGCCCCGGCGCAAAAACCGCTGGATCAGTCGTCGATACGCGTGCGCGTGGATCTGGTGAATGCGCCCGTAGTTGTGCGGGATTCCAAAGGCGAGCTGGTGCTGGACCTTACACAGAACGATTTCCACATTTTCGACAACGGCGTGGAACAGAAACTCGAAGGGTTCGATATAGGAGGCGCGCCGCTATCCGTTGTCATCGTCATGGAGACAAGCTCTCGAATCGATGCGCTCTTGCCAGCGATTCGAAAAACGGGCGTTCTGTTTACCGAAACCGTCGTGGGCGAAAGCGGTGATGCGGCGGTGATCGGCTACGACGATCAAGTGAATCATCTGCAGGATTTCACCGCGGATCATGACGCCATTGAAAAGACGATCAACAATCTGAAGTCAGGCTCGTCGGGAACGCGACTCTATGACGCGCTTTCAAGTGCGGTAGGCATGCTCAAGAACCGGCCGCCGGCGCGGCGCCGCGTGATCATCACGGTGGCCGAAGCAGTCGATTCGGGCAGCGAAGAAAAGCTTGGGCAGGTGTTGAGAGATGCCCAGCTCGAGAACATCACCATTTATTCCGTGGGACTTTCGACGACCGCTGCCGAAAGTCGAGGCCAGCAAAAGAGCGGCTCTCCACCATCCGCAACGCCGCCAGGTGTATTCGGCCAGCCGGGTATTCCGGGCACACCCCAAACGCCCACCACAGAAGAGCAGCGCTCCGGAAATATCGACGTGCTGGCGTTAGCGACGTGGCTGGTGCAGCACGCGGAGGCCGCTGTCAAGGAACGTCCGCTGGAGGTGGCGACGGCAGCGACGGGGGGACTCTATCAGTCCACCGTGAAGGATGCTTCCATCGAGAAGGCCATCGACGAGGTCGGCGGTGAGCTACACGCACAATATACGCTCAGCTACCGCGCTTCGGGGACAAACAGTACCGGATATCACGAAATTCGAGTGGTAGTAGCCAGTCGGCGCTCCCTGATCGTACGTTCGCGACCGGGCTACTACCTCAGTTCACCCGGGGCCTAACAAAAGCGCTCAGGATTTTTCTCCCTCTTTGTTTTCGGCTGGCGGAACTGTTGGAGTGCCACCAGTCCCATTGGCGCCATTACTTTCCTCTTCGACGATAGCGGCGGCGGCGATTTTATCGCCGTCATCGAGACGCAACAGGCGCACGCCCTGCGTCGAGCGGCCTGCCTCCCGAATCTCGTTGGAGTGCACGCGAATGATCTTTCCGAACTCGGTGATAATTATCACGTCGGAATCTTCACTGGCTTG
>Ga0210394_10003111_pt1 | contig 21448 bp, 18 predicted proteins | sample IncBWC12MmetaG_FD_160121 | JGI IMG/M metagenome (GOLD analysis project Ga0210394, IMG submission 160121) | Forest soil microbial communities from Barre Woods Harvard Forest LTER site, Petersham, Massachusetts, United States - Inc-BW-C-12-M | ecosystem: Environmental > Terrestrial > Soil >...
CGTGACCCTCGCCTTCGCCTTTGCCGGCGGCGCCGCGCTCGACCCGGCAGGGAAGGAGGGCACTGCATCAATGGCCGCCGCCCTCTTCGACGAGGGAGCCGGGAGTTACGACAGCACCGCCTACCAACGCCGGCTCGGCGAGCTCGCCGGCGAGTTGGAGTTTACCGCCGGGCAGGATGAATTGAGCGGCAGCGTGCGGATGCTGACGCGCAATCTGACCGAGACCGCCGATCTCTTGCGCGTGGCGCTCAAGGAACCGCGCTTCGCCGAGGATGCGGTCGAGCGCATCCGCGCCGAGACGATCGCCATGCTGACGCGGCAGGCGCGCAACCCGCGCTCCTTGGCCGGTCGGCTGTGGATGCGCGACGCCTTCGAGGACCATCCCTACGGCAAGGACAGCGACGGCACCCCGGCGAGCGTGGCGGCGATCGCCCGGGCCGATCTTGCCGATTTCGTCGCCCGTCATGTCCATAGGAAGGGTCTGGTCGTCAGCGCGGTCGGCGACATCACCGCGGCGCAACTCTCGGGGCTCCTCGACCGGGTGTTCGGCGGCTTGCCCTCCGGCGACCAATCCGGCGATGACGGCACCGAGATTGCCGAGGCGCGCCCGGGCGATGACGGCGCTCTCGTCGTCAGCCGCACGGCGGTGCCGCAAAGCGCCGTCAGCTTTGGCCAGGCCGGGCCGAAGCGCGACGACCCCGATTGGTATGCCGCCTACGTCGTCAACGACATCCTCGGCGGCGGCGGTTTTCGCGGGCGCTTGATGAAGGAGATCCGCGAAAAGCGCGGGCTTGCCTATGGCGTTTCAACGGCGCTCGTGCCCTATCGCCATGCCGGGCTGATCTTCGGCAGCATCGCCACCGAGAACAGCCGGGTTGCCGAAGCGATCGCCCTCATTCGCGCCGAGTGGCGACGCATGCGCGAGGATGGCCCGAGCGAATCCGAGTTGCGCGACGCCAAGGCATATCTCGCGGGCTCGTTCCCGCTCAGCCTCGACTCGACCCGGCGCATCGCCGGGGTGCTGGTGCAGATGCAGACCGACAAGCTCGGCATCGATTACCTCGACCGCCGTGCGTCCCTGATCGAGGGCGTCACCCTGGACGAAGCGCGAACGGTGGCGCGGCGCCTCTACGACCCGGCCCGGTTGAGCTTTGCGGTGGTCGGCGACCCGGCCGGCCTAGAGTCAATCCGCCCGCCGCGCGAGGCGCCGCACTGAGTTTGGACGGGAGAGCTTTCAAGGCATAGCACCTCCCCTCCCCCGTCCCGATCCTGTCTCGCCGAAACTCTGTCTCTGGAGAGTTGCATGGCTGATCTCTCGTCGCAACCGACACCAATCCAGACGATCTATAATTGGTATCGTAACGGCATTCTATTCTGAATCGGAAATATCAACGCAAACTCGTTTGGACACTACAAGAAAAGCAAAAGTTAATTGACAGCATTTTGTGTGAATACCCAATTCCGTTAGTCTTACTTGCTGAGCGACGCGGTTACAGTCCAGCTGCCTTTGAAATTTTAGATGGATTACAGCGATTGCACACGATTGTCTCGTTCATTGAGAACAATTTCTCTACCCTTGACGACCGTTACTTCAACGTGAACGAGTTTGCTCGTGCTAAGGATGAGCGTGAAGGAGGAAAATTTGAGGAAAACAATGACGGGATCAAAATTGCACGAGGGGAGGTAGCAAAGATTCTGGACTACATTCTGCCCATTTCAGTCATAAGAAACGCGACGGAGCCTGAGGTCACTGAAATATTCGACCGGATTAACTCGTACGGACATCGCCTGAGTGAACAGGAACGCCGGCAAGCGGGCCTCATAACCGATTTCGCGCAATTCGTTCGCGAAACTGCTTGCGAATTACGCGGTGACGTTTCGATCGACACATTGCCATTATTTCAGGTGCCCGAGATTAGCGTAGATTTGCCCAAGACAAAATACGGGTACACGGTGCAGGCTGACGAAGTATTCTGGGTACGGCAGGGTATCCTACGTTCCACCGATCTGCGGGATAGCCTCGATGAACAGGTCATCGCGGACACGGCGGCGTGTATTCTCTCGGAGCAACCGGTTGAAAGGTCCAAAGACACGCTTGACCGGATCTACGATCCTACAGATGCCGAAGCAGCGAAAATCGGCGCAAGTTTCGCGGCTTATGGAGCGGAGCGGTTAAAATCCGAAATTAAATACTGCATTGAAGCGATAGACCGGATTACCTCGGCGGATGCGCAAGAGAGATCGCTTAGGTCGATCGTGTTCAGGAACCGTACGACGAATCCATTCCCAACCGTATTTTCGACAATATTTCTTGCAGTTCACGAACTGTCATTCAGAGAAGGCTTGCTTATTGCGAATGTCGTAGGTGCTCGTGAGCCTCTTACGGGCGTTCACGGACGCCTCAACACCCGTCGTGATGCTTTAGGGCCGGAAGCGCGCCGTAACAACATCAACACTGTCAAGGGGTTGATTCGAGATAATTTTGTGACGGGCGATGTTTCGAAAATCGCGTTCGGTGCTCGGCGTGAATTAGACATCGAAAACACATTACGACGGTCGCAGATTGAGACCCCAACTTTCGAAATAAAGCAGGGAATTCTACGACTCGATGCCGCTAGGACACAAGATAAGAACGTGTTTCAAAAGGTCATGGAGACGATCTGTGCAATAGCGAACATCGGCCCGGGCTCAAAAGGCGCGGTATTTGTCGGAGTCGCGGATGATGAAGTGGATGCAAGCCGTATTGCCACACTCGATGGAGTCCATCTCCGCCAAGTAGGACACCGTTGGGTCGTGGGAATTGACCGGGAAGCGAGTCGCCTGGGAATTTTACCGGAACGATACTACCAGCTTTGGCGCGATGCTATCGACAAATCCACGCTTTCTCCACCGTTGAGATCAGATGTACTGATCAACTTGGATTTGTGTATTTATAAGGACTTACATATTTTGATAATTACCATACCTCCACAGCGCGGCGTAAGCCTTCTCGGGGGCAAAGTCTTCGCCAGAGATGGTGATCAAACCGTGGAGGCAACTCCAGAGAAGATCGTAGCGATCTCAGCGCGCTGTCAAATTTGATCAATCCCAACGCGTTAGGGTCTGGGCAGGGGCTCCGTCTTCGATCTCATTGCGCTTCGCCCACCAGAGGCTCAACAACGCCTCTAAAATCGCCACATTGTCCTGATAGAGTCGCCACCACAGTGGATGCTGGATGATCGCAGCGCCTGCTGATTTCCAACAGGTGCAGGCGCACGAGTGCCGGCGCCGCGACGGTGCTATAATGGCCCGGCTCAGACCGGGAGAGCCAGACGATGCGTAGCCTGTGGTCGGAGGGCGAAGCCGAGGCGATGGTCGCGCGCTATGGCGAGGCGAGCGTCGGGCGCGACCTGGCGTTGCGCGTCTATACCTCGCGCCTCCTCGGCGGCGATCCGCGTCTCGTGCTGCACGGCGGCGGCAACACATCGGTGAAGACCGTGCTGCCCGATCTCTTGGGCGACCCCGTCGAGGTGTTGTGCGTCAAGGGCAGCGGCTGGGACATGGCGCAGATCGAGCCGCCCGGCCTCCCCGCCGTACGTCTCGCGCCGATCCAGAAATTGCGCGCGCGCGACGCACTGACCGACGAGGACATGGTGAAGATCCAGCGCGCCAATTTGCTCGATCCGGGCGCCCCCAACCCATCCGTCGAAACGCTCCTGCACGCCTTTCTGCCGCACAAATTCATCGACCACACCCACGCGACAGCGGTGTTGAGCCTCGCAGATCAGCCCGACGCGGCCGAGCGTATTGCCGATCTCTATGGGCCCCGGGTCGGGATCGTGCCCTACATCATGCCGGGGTTTCTGCTCGCCAAGGCGGCAGCCGAAATTTTCGAAGAGGATCCCGCGGTCGAAGGCCTCGTGCTGGTCAAGCATGGTGTCTTCAGCTTTGGCGATCAGGCGCGCGAGGCCTACGAGCGGATGATCAGGGTCGTCAGCCTGGCGGAAGAGCGCCTCGCGCGCGGCCGCAGCGAGGTTTTTGCCGGGGCGACGCTGCCCTCGCGCCTCGCCGCGCCGGCCGAGATCGCGCCTGTTCTGCGCGGCGCCTGCGCGCTTCCCGACGCGGCGGTTCCGGGGAACTACAAGCGCTTCGTCCTCGATTTTCGCGCCGGGCCGGCGATCCTCAATTTCGTCAACGGCGCCGAACTGGCGCGCTACGGCCAGGCCGGCGTCGCCACCCCCGACCACACGATCCGCACCAAGAACTACCCGATGATCGTACCGCCGCCGGAAAGGGGCCATCTCGACCAATTCGCGCATTCGGTAGAGGGCGCGGTCGAGCATTTCGTCGCCGAGTATCATGCCTATTTCGCGCGCCACAACGCCGCCTCGGCGGCCCCCACCCTTCCCTCCCCCGCAAGCGGGGGAGGGTTAGGGAGGGGGAAGCGCGAGCTCGATCCCATCCCGCGGGTCATTCTGGTGCCCGGGCTCGGCCTTTTTGGCCTCGGGCGCAGCGCACGTGACGCGGCGGTCGCCGCCGATCTGGCCGAATCCTGGGTCGCGACGGTGAGCGACGCCGAGGCCGTCGGCACCTTCGAATCGCTCACCGAAGCCGAACTGTTCGAGATGGAATACTGGTCCTTGGAACAGGCCAAGCTCGGCAGCGCGGTCGATAAGCCGCTCGCCGGTCAGGTCGCGCTGGTCACCGGCGGGGCTGGCACGATCGGGCTTGCCACGGCGCGCGCCCTCAAGGATGCCGGCGCCGAGATCGCGCTCATCGACCGTGACGGCGCCGGGCCTGAGGACGCAGCGAAAAAGCTCGGCGGGCTTGGCCTCATTTGCGACGTCACTGACCCCGCGGCGGTGCGTGGCGCTTTCGACCGCATCGTCGAGCGCTTCGGCGGCGTCGATATCGTCGTCTCCAATGCCGGCGCGGCCTGGCAGGGTAAGATCGGCGAAGTCGATGAGGCGGTGCTGAGAGAGAGCTTCGAACTCAATTTCTTCGCCCATCAAAGCGTTGCGCAAAACGCGGTCCGCATCATGCGGGCACAGGGCACCGGCGGCGTTCTGTTGTTCAATGTCTCGCGGCAGGCGGTCAGTCCGGGGCCTAATGCCGGGCCTTATGGGCTGCCCAAGGCGGCGACCCTGTTCCTGATGCGGCAATATGCGCTCGAATACGGGGCCGACGGCATCCGCGCCAACGCAGTCAACGCCGACGGCATCCGCGGCGGCTTGCTTACCCCCGAATTCATCAAGGAGCGCGCCGCGGCCTACGGGATCAGCGAATCTGTCTACATGGCCCGCAACCTGCTCGGCCGCGAGGTCACCGCCGAGGACGTCGCGCAGGCGTTTCTCGACCTGGCATTGGCGCGCAACACCTCGGCAGCCTTCGTCACCGTCGATGGCGGCAACATCGCCGCCGCGCCGCGGTGAGTCGGGACCGCACAACCGGACCGCGGCCGTCCCGGCCGCATGCGGGCGAGACGCCCGCGGTCCTGGGAAATCAGCCCCTGCCCGGGTAGCTGACCGCCATCCCGGCGCGCACGTCCTGCTGGATGCCGTATTGCGGGAACGGGTAGCGCAGCCCGTTCTTGGCCAATGCCTCCATCCCGGCGATCGCCTTGGGCAGGTAATCGGGCGGGAGCGCCATCAGCATCTCGTCGTCGAGGACGCCACCATAACGGCGCTCGGCGAAGCACGGGATCGAGAGGCTGGGGTCGCGCGTCTTCAAGGCGCGGCCCCAGGAATCGGCGCAGGCCGACTCGCCGACGATGCTCCAGTCGAAGCGCTTGTAGCCGGCCCATTGCAGCCCGTTGATGAAATAGATCATCGCGCCGGGGGTCGCGTAGAAGAGCGCGATGTCGGGTGGCTCGATAAGGGCGACAGCGCGAACGCTTGGAACCGGCCGTCCGGCACGCATTCCATCGCCGCCTGGTGGGCGCTCGCGTCTTCGTCGGTGCTGTACCAGACGCCGACCATGTGCTTGCCCGAGAGCCAGGCGGCGTCCTTGGCGTTGCCGAGCCCGACGACGGCGCGGCATTGCGCCCCGACGAGGTCCTCGGCGGTAATCCCGATCGTCCAGCCGAGCCGCGAGGCTTGTCCCACCACCTGGTCGAGCGTGTGCACCGATTTGGGGCGGCGGATGCGCGGGATCGCCTCCATCTCGGCGCGGTCCTCGTAAAGCTTCATCCCGAACACGAACGAGCGCAGCTTGAGGAGGCGCTCCAGATCATTACTCAGCTTGGTCCAATCCTCGGTCATCGGATCATCTTTCAGGCTGGCTGACAGGGCATGCCGCCATTGTGTCGCCAAACCCCGCGCCGCGCTATCCTCCCATCCGATGTCTTCGATGGGAGGAAAGCATGGCGGGAATCCTCAACGGCAAGGTCGCGCTGGTGACCGGCGGCGGCGGCGGCATCGGCCGCGCCACCGTGCTCGCCATGGTCCGCGAGGGAGCGCGCGTCGCGGTCGCCGATTTCGCCGCCGCCGCGGCGAGGGACACCGTGGCTCAGATCAACGCCGAGGGGGGGCAGGCGATCACCCTGACCGGCGATGTGTCCCGCGCCAAAGACGTGCGCGCGATGGTCGAGGACACGGTAACCGCCTATGGAAGGGTCGACTGCGCCTTCAACAATGCCGGCATCGCTGGGTTTCAGGTCAATGCCGCGGGCAAGAAAACCGCGGAATGGTCGGAAGAATCGTTCGACCGCATGATCGCAGTCAATCTGAAGGGCGTGTGGCTCTGCATGAAAGAGGAAATCCCGCAGATGCAGAGCCAGGGCGGCGGCGCGATCGTCAACACCGCGTCGATCGCCGGCCTCATTGGCCTGCAGACATCATCGGCCTATGTCGCAGCGAAGCACGGCGTCATCGGCCTCACCAAGACCGCCGCGCTCGAATATGCCGACCAGAATATTCGGGTCAACGCGGTCTGCCCCGGCTTTATCCAGACCCAGATGACCGAAGACACGATGAAGCGGCGGGGCGAGGCTATCATCGGCCAGATCCCGTTCCGCCGAATGGGCCAGCCCGGCGAGATCGCCGAGATGGTGGTGTGGCTATTGTCGGAGCGCGCCAGCTACGCCACCGGCGCGGCCTACAATGTCGATGGCGGCTGGATGGCGGTGTGAGCCCATTGTTCCAGGGGATTGCTGCGCTGCGCTCGCAATGACACCGGAGGCTGTCAGGAGCAGAGCGACGAAGCAATCTCCTCGCTTCGCGACGCGCGGGGGTTGCGCGCGGTGCGCCGCTGCGACAGGCTGACGTCGGACATTGGGGAAAGCTTCATGACCAAGCGGTCGGAGGGACGCGTCGCGCTCGTTACCGGGGGCGCTCGCGGCATTGGCGAAGCGACCGCCGAGCGCCTTGCCGAGGACGGCGCCCTCATTGCGATCGGCGACCTTGACGGCGCCGGCGCCGAAGCGACTGCGGCGCGCATCGCCGCGCGGCACGGCGTCAAGGCGATCGGCATCAAGGTCAACGTCGCCGTCGCCGCCGAGGTCGAGGCGATGGTCGGGGAGATCGCCCTTCGGCTGGGCTCGCTCGACATCCTCATCAACAATGCCGGGATCACCCGTGACAATCTGATCCACAAGATGACCGACGAGGATTGGGATGCGATCGCGGCGGTGCATCTGAAGGGAGCATTCCTGTGCTCGCGCGCGGCGCAGCGCGAAATGGTCAAGGGCAACTGGGGCCGTATCGTCAATTTGTCATCGGCCTCCGCGCTCGGCAATCGCGGCCAGACCAACTACTCGACCGCGAAGGCCGGGCTGCAGGGCATGGCGAAGACGCTGGCGATCGAGCTCGGCCGCTATGGGATCACCGTCAACGCCGTGGCCCCCGGCTTCATCGACACCGAGATGACCCGCGCCGTCGCAATCCGGCTCGGCCGCGATCCCGAGGAGTGGAAGGAGGAGGTCGCCCAGCGGATCCCGGTGCGGCGCGCCGGCGTGCCGCGCGATGTCGCCAATGTCATCGCCTTTTTGTGCAGTGGGGAAGCCTCCTTTGTCTCGGGCCAGGTGATCTACATCGCCGGCGGGCCGCAGGGGTGACGCTCGCAAGCGGACCGCGCCGCGACATGACCGAAACCGCGTCGGCGATTCCGAGCTACGATTTTCTGACCCTCGGCGAGGCCTTGCTGCGGCTGTCGCCGCCGGGAATGCAGCGGCTCGACCAGGCGCGGGCGTTCGAGATCGGGATCGGCGGCAGCGAGCTCAACGTCGCCTGTATGTTGGCTCGCCTCGGACGCCGTACCGCGTGGGTGTCGCGGCTGCCGGAGGGGCCGCTCGGGCGCATCGTCGAGGGCGAAGCAAGGCGGCACGGCGTCGACACGCGCTTTGTGCGCTGGATTGCCGAAGCGAGGCTCGGGCTGATGTTTTTCGAGCCCGGCCCGGCGCCGCGCAACGCAAGGGTGATCTATGACCGCAAGTATTCCGCCGCGTCCGAACTGGGTTTCGAGGACGCGCCCTGGGAGGCGCTGATCGCGGCGAGTGCGCGTATCCATCTGTCGGGCATCACCCCGGCGCTGGGGCCGAGCTGCCGGGCGCTCGTCGGCCATGTCGCCCAACTCGCCGCCGCGGCCGGTAAGCGCGTGTCCTACGATCTGAACTACCGGGCGACCCTAACGAGCGCGGCCGAAGCTCGGGCGATGCTGGCCACCGTCGCGCCGCACCTCGAGCTCTTCGTCGTCGCCGAGCGCGACGCGCGCGCCGTCCTCGGCTTCGAGGAGGAGGGCGAACCTCTCGCCGAGGCGATCAGGGCGCGCTACGGCGTGCCGGTTGTCGCGCTGATCAGGCCGCCCGGGTCCGAGCCGGGCGATCTCCTCCTGGCAGAGGGCCGGATCCGCCATGCGCCGCCCTACGCGGTAGAGATCGTCGACCGCATCGGCGCCGGCGATTCGTTTGTCGCCGGCCTCATCCACGGCCTCATTGACGGCGATCCCGATCTTGCCATCCGGCTCGCCGCCTATGCCGCGGCGGTCGGCTTGGCGACGCCCAGCGACATTAATTATTTCTTGGGGCGCGCAGCGCCCCAATAAATTTACCTCACCGGCACCCAGGCTTTGCACAAAAAAGTCTCGTCATTCCGGGGTGCGGCCGGAGGCTGCGAGCCCGGAACCTATATTCCAGAGACCTGTGTTTATGGGTTCCGGGTTCGCCGCGGAGCCTGTCCTCGGGCCGCGCGGAGCGCGGACCCGGGGGCGCCGCCCCGGAATGACGGAATTTTTGTCGTTCTTGTGCAAAGCCCGGCGCCGATCAGAGGATCCTCGGCGCTTCGCGCCAGCAATGCCGCCTTCGCGCCCTCCGCGGTGACGCGTTTTTCTTCGTGCGGTTTGTCAGCCGGCGAGGCCATTGGCGGTGAACGGGTAGAGTTGCGCGGTTCCTCGTGTCGCAATCGGCCCGAAGATGACGGTCATCGGATGGTCCTGGTCGACATCGTCGGTCAGTCCGGGCAGGAGATCCAGATCCGCGCCTAATTCCTGATAGCTCTCTTCCCCCTGTTTGGCGATCAGCCGGACGCCGGCATTCCCGCCGTCACTCGCCTGCGGCAGCTCGCGCGGGGCCTGCTGCAGCCGCTCGCGCCAGCAGGGAGTGGCCTCGACCAGCTGCACGACGCTCCAGCCATCGGCGGCAAATTGCAGCGCTCTCGGCGACAACGCCCGGCCCGAGGCCTGACAACTGAAAGGGAGCGGCTCGGCGTAGCCGCCAAGCGGCAGCACATCGGCGACCACACGAGCAAGCGAGCGATCATAGATCACGACATTGGCGCTGGTGAGCGCATAGCGATCGAGTTCGGAGAGGGCTGTCGCCTGGGCCTGTTCGATAACCCATAACTGGCTCGGCCCGAGCGTCGGCAACGGCGGTGATCGATGGTCCTCGCGCATCCGTCTCGATCCTATAAAGCACGCATCAGCGCAGTTGGAATGTAAAATACATCTAATTAACATGTTTAATTTAGTCAATAGGCCTTAACAACATAATAGATACGTTAATGGAATCACCCGATCGGCGAGGACGGCATTAGCCGACGTAACGGACGGTGAGGCAGTGAGAAAAAGACAACGCCTCAACGCAAAGGACGCGGAGGACGCGGAGGTCCATTCTTCGGGCGCGCAGCGCCCAATAATGAAGTGTCATTGCGAGTGGCGCGAAGCAATCTCGTGACGGTTCACGCTCGCCAATCGAGATTGCTTCGTCGCTGAGCCTGTCCTCGGGCGGCGCGGGGCGCCGACCCGTGGGCTCCTCACAATCACAGCAATAAAGCGCTTCGCGCCAAAAAAATGTCTTCGCGTCCTTTGCGTTTCCTCCGCGTCCTTTGCGTTAAAGCATTGTCTTTTTTCCTCACCTCACGCATTCCGCCCGATCTCTTTGCCGGCCGTGGTGCCGGCGATCTTGCCGAACACCGATCCCGATACCAGGCCCGTGCCGCCCGGGTAGTTGAAATAAAACAGGCCGCCGACCAGTTCGCCGGCCGCAAAGAGCCCCGGGATGATTTTTTGCGCGGTGTCTAGCACATGCCCATCATTGTCGATCTTCAATCCGCCGAAGGTGAAGGTGACGCCGCAGGTCGTGCAATAGGCTTCGTAAGGCGGCTTTTCCAACGGCATAGCCCAATTAGTCTTGTCGATCGCCAATCCCTTGGTGGTGCGCCCGTCCTTGACCGTCGGGTTGTAGGGGATCTCGCGCTGCACCGCTTTGTTGTATTCGGCGATCGTCTCGATAAAGCGCGGCTTATCGACCGCGGCGTATTCGGCCATCTTGTCGGCGAGACCCGGAATCGTGTGGGCGGTCACCTTGGTCACCTGGCGGATGCGGTATTCGTCGCGCTGCAGATGGACGACCTGCTGGTCGAAGATCTGCCAGGCGAACTGATGCGGCTGCTCCAATATGAGGCGGCCGTATTTGGCATAGGTGTAGTTGCGAAAGTCCGCGCCCTCGTCGCAAAACCGCACACCATCGGCGTTGACCATGATGGCGAACGGATAGGAGTGCTTCTGGAAATTGTCGCCGACCGCGAGGTCGCCGAATTCGGGCGCGTTATAATCCCAGCCGACCGCGTGACAGCCCGACCAGTTGCCATAGGGCATCGCGCCGATGTCGAGCGCCATCTTGATCCCGCCGCCGGTGTTGAAGCGGGTGCCGCGCACCTTGGCGAGGTCCCAGCCGGGCCCGAGATAGCGGGTGCGCATCTCGGCATTGGCCTCGAACCCGCCGCAGGCGAGGACGACCGCCTTCGCCGGGATCGTCGTCGTTTTGCCCGCGACATTGGCGACGACCCCGTGAACGCCGTCGTCATCGGTGACGAGTTTCTCGCCGCGCGCCTCGTAGAGGACACTGATGCCGTTCTTCTCGGCCGACGCGAAAAGCCCCTCGACGAGCCCCGGCCCGCCGCCCCACGCTTCGAGCGCCAGCCCACCCCAGAACACGAATTTCCCCTCGTGCTTGAAGGCCTGGCGCGAATACATCGGGGCGAAGCGGATGCCCTTACCGCGCATCCACAGGAGGGTCTCCTGGCTCTTCGTAATCAGGAGCTCAGCCATGTCGGGGTTGCTGCGATAGTCCGTGAGGCGCCCCAAATCGTCATAATATTTGTCGGTCGTATAGGTACCGAAATCCGATGTCGCGATCTCGGTTTCGCTGAGGTCGCAGAGCTTCAGCAAATCGTCGACGCCGTTATAAACAAACCGCAGCGCCCCCGCCGTATACCGGCTGTTCCCGCCGCGCTCGTCGAACGGCGCCGCCTCGAGCACCAAGACCCGCGCGCCATTCTCCTGCGCCGCCAAGGCCGCGCACATCCCGGCATTCCCGGCGCCCACCACGACAACATCGAACTGCCCCGAAATCATCTCCGCTCCCTCCACGCAATGCGCTGCCGACACGAGTAGCGCGCGGGAGGGGATGGGGCAAGGGGGGCACCACCCAAATCCTTTGGGGTCCGCACTGTGCGCGGCAACGACCTTGTTCAATGAGGAGGTGTAGACTAAGTTTAGTTCAATCTTGGAGGGACGGCATGCGTACCATCAACATCCATGCGGCGAAAACCCACCTCTCGCGCCTCGTCGAGGATGCCGCGGCGGGGGAGGAGATCGTCATCGCCAAAGCGGGGAAGCCGCTGGCCCGGCTGTGTCCGCTCGCCGAGCCGAAGACCGAACGTGTGCTTGGCCGGCTGCGGGGCCAGATCGTCGTGCCCGACAATTTCGACCAACTCTACGAAGAAGAGATCCGAGAATTGTTCGAAAAAGGGTGCTGATGCGCATTCTGCTCGACACGCACATCCTTCTTTGGGTCATTTCGACCCCGGAGCGGCTGAGCGCGTCGATCCTAGCAACAATTCACGATCCCACAAACGATGTCTTATTTAGCGCTGTGAGCATCTGGGAGATTGCGATCAAGGCGGCCCAGCGTCGCGCCGAGTTCCGGGCCCGACCGGAGGCCGTCGCTGAAGAGGCTCGCGCCATCGGCTTCATCGAATTGGTGGTTGATTCGAGTGTAGCGTCGCGAGTGGTCGATCTGCCGCTGATCCACCGCGACCCGTTCGACCGGCTGCTGATCGCCCAGGCGATCGCCCAGCCGGCGGTGCTCTATACGGCCGATGCTCGGCTCTCCGCCTACTCTGAACTGGTCAAGCAGATCGAAACCCGTTAGGGACCGCCGCTACCGGTTCTGCCAGTTCGGCTTTCGTCGTTCGGCGAAGGCCTTGGGGCCTTCGATGTAGTCCTGGCTCCTGATATTGACCTCGGCGGCGGGGTAGGTCCTGGTCATCGCGGCTTCGAGGGTCGGGGCGTCGAGGCTCCGGTACACGACCTGTTTCGAGGCGCGGATCGCCATCGGCGAGCATTCGAGTATCTGGGCGGCCCAGCGCCGGGCGGCGGCTAGGACTTCCCCCGTCGGCACCACCTCGTTGACAAAGCCGAGCCGTTGGCCTTCGGCGGCCGAGACGCGGCGTCCGGTCAGGATCATGCCGAGCGCGGCCTTCTGCCCGATCATCCGCGGCAGGCGGTGAACGCCCGAACCGGCGATGAGGCCGACGCGCGGCTCGGGGAGGGCGAAGATCGCGTTTTCCGCGGCGATGATGATGTCGCAGGCGAGCGCGGTCTCGAACCCGCCGCCCATCGCCACACCGTTGACCGCGGCGATCAGCGGCTTATCGAGGTCGAAGCGGTGCGAGAGGCCGGCAAACCCGGTCCTGGGCCGGGCCCCGCGCCGGCCGGCGGCCTGGACCTTCAGATCGTTGCCGGCCGAAAACGCCCGATCCCCCGCGCCGGTGATGATCCCGACCCAGAGCTCCGGGTTCCCGGCAAACTCGTTCCACACCTCATTGAACTCCCAGTGCGCCTCGCTGTGCAGCGCGTTCATCACCTCGGGCCGGTTGATCGTGACGATGCGAACCCGGCCTTCGTCGGCGACGGCGCAGAAACGGTAATCGGTCATGGGCGACCCTTTGTGGGAGCACGCAACCCCGTTTGTCGTCCCGGCGGAGGCCGGGATCCACCCCTGCCATGGGTACCGGCCTTCGCCGGTATGGCAAGGATGAAGAAGGCCCGTTACCCGCCGCCGCGCTGCTCTGGCAGGGTGCCCGGGATGGTGACCGGGATCTTGTAGAGGTTGGCGGCATTCTCGAAGACCAGTTGGTGGAGTGCGGCTTTGCCGAGCGCCGCTTCGCACGGGGCATGGCCCATGGCCTTGGAATGCGGCCACGGGCTATCAAGGCCGGGGAAGTCGCTGGCCCACAGGAAGTTCTGGTAACCCACCTCGGGCACCCGCCGGAAGCCGCCCTCCTCCTCGACTTCGAAGGTGAAGAAGACGTGCTCCTTGACGATTTCGCTGGGGCTGCGCGACAGCTTGATGTCGGGCTTGAAGACCGGGCTTTCTGGCCCGCCGAACTCATATTCGCGGTCGAAGCGCCAGAACATGAAGGGGACCCACCCGATCCCGGCCTCTTCGAGGACGAAGCGCACCTTGGGATGGCGCTCGCAAATGCCGGAAAATACGACCGCGCTCATCAGTTCCGCCATCGCCCCTAACGGGAAATTGGCGACCCGCATAAGCGCCTGGTTGCGCGGCTCGAGGCCCTCGACCCCGATCCCGATCTGGCGCGAGCCGCCGCTCGGATAGGCGTGCAAATTGACCGGCAGCCCGGTCTCCGCCGCGGCGGCCCAGACCGGCTCCCACATCTGGTGCATCACCGGTTCGGGGGCGAAAACCCAGTCGAAGACGACCCCGGTCGGCAGACCGAATTCGGCGACCCGCAGAATCTCGGCCGTGGCCTCCTCGGGGCTTTGGCAGGGCAACGGCAACAGCATGATGAAGCGGCGGTCCGACTCCTCGTACAATTCCCGCGCCCAGTCGTTGACGGCGCGCACGCAGGCCGCGCGCAGCCCCGGATCCCGGATCTGCGAGATCTGCTCGTAGGGACCGTTGACGAGCTCGGCGTCGACCCCGTCCCGGTCCATGTCCTCGCAGCGGTAGAGCGCGTTGGCGGCGCGGAAGATGCCGGGCTCGGGCTCCTCGGGGAGGCCCGCGCGGGTATAGCAGTTGACCGGCCCGCGGCCGACGCCGGCCCAGCCGACCCCGCTCCAGGGGCGTCCCTCGACGACCCATTGGCGGGTCCCGTCCGGCCCCAGGGCGACCCGCGGCCCGTCATCCTGAAACCTGCGGGGCAGCCGCTTTGTCCACAAATCGAACGGCAGGTGCATCAGCCGGCAATGCCCATCCGCGGATATCACGCCAAATCGCTTTTCCATGGCGCATTCCCCCTTCCAGCGGGTCCTGAACGGATCAAACTCCCCGATGATAAGGCGGCGATCCCGGGTCGTCCATTTCCGCTTCCATGGAGGGCGGCGCGTTGGACGGTGCCGCGATTTCCTCCTATCTTCGGCACACTTCGCCGCCGCGCTGGATTTGCCTCAGTCATGACCGTCACATTGCGCCATCCGCAGACCGGCGAAGTTAAGGTATTAGAAGAGGGCTGGAGCTGGGGCTGCTTTTTCGGCTGCGGTATTCTCGGCCTTCCGCTCTACCGCCGCGGGCTACAGGTCTGGGGCTCCGCGATGGTCGCGTTCAACATCGTGGCCCTGTTGGTCGAGTTCGTTCCCACCGACCGCGCCACGACCCTTGATGGCTGGCTGACCGTCGTCTGGATCGGGTCGTGCGTCTTTTTCGGAATGCGGGCCAATCCGATGGCGATCGAGCGCTATCAGAGCTTGGGGTGGGAATCTGCCGATCCGCGGCGCAAATTTTTCTGAGCGAACTCAACCGTGTGGGCCGAGCACCCGCCGCGCAATGAGGCTGAGGCCGAGGACGCCGATCCCGGCCATCACCAGGATCGCGGCGGGCGGACCGATTTCTTCCGACAGCGCGCCGATCATCAAGACCCCGATCGGTCCGGTGCCGATGCACATCGTCACGATGCCCATCACCCGGGAACGCGTGGCGGGTGGCGCCTCAATGAGGATGAGGCTGGTCTGCATGTTGGAAAACGCGGCGGTGCCGAGCCCGCCAATCAATAACAGCACGAAGGCAAGCCCGTACCACGGCGACAGCGCCATCGCGATGACCCCGCCGAGAAAAAGGAATGACCCTTGCAATAGGGTGCGGGCGCCATAGAGGTGCAGCCACCCGGCGGAGAGCGCGACACCGATGATGATCGCGCCAGTGGGCTCGGCCGCGGCGAGCGCCCCCACCAAGGTCGGCGAGACGTGGTAGACATCGAGCCCGATCGGCGCGATCAACGCCGAGTAGCAAAACCCCGACGTGTTCATGACGATCGTCACCAAGACGACGCCGAGGATCGCCGGGGTGGCGCGCGCGACGGCGAGGCCCTCGGCGATCTCGCCCGGGATCCGGCCAAAGCGCAGTCGGCGCGGCTCCTGGCGGAAGTCGAGACCAATGACCGCCGCTCCGGCCGCGAGATAGAGCCCCGCCGAGAGCAGATAGGCGCCGCCGAGCCCCAAGGCCTCGAACATCGCTCCGCCGCACAGCGGGCCCAGCACCCGGGCGATGCTGTTGGTCAAGGAATCGAGCGCCACCGCGGCGCTGATGCGATCGGCCGCGACCACCTCGCCGAGCATCCGCCGGCGCACCGCCAACTCGCTCGCCCAGGCGATGCCGGTGACCGCGCCGCCGAGCGCGATATGCCAGACCCGGATCTCCCCGGACAACGCCAAGAGGGCGAGCACCGCCGAGGTCGCCACCATCCCGAACAGCTGCGCCACCAAGAGGCGCTTGCGGTTGAGCGCCTCGGCGATCACCCCGGCGATCGGGCCGAGGAACAGCATCGGCAGGCTGCGCGCCACCGTGACGACGGCAACCAGAAACGCCGAGTGCGTCACATTGTAGGTAAAAATCCCGGCGACCAGGAGTTCGAGCCAGCGCATCGCATTGCCGACACCGCCGGCAAACCACAGCCGGGCATACCCCGGCGTCGCCAAGAGCCGACGCGGCCGGCTCCGCGACGCGATCGGCTCGGAGGTCATCTACGATTTGGGATCTGCCTCAAAGCGGCCCGTTCGGGAGGACCACGACCTTGCCGCTGCGACCGCCCTGTTGGGCGCGGGCGAGGGCGGCCTTGATCTCCTCGATCGGATAGCACGCGTCGATCGGCGCCTTCAAGACGCCATCGCGCAGCTTTGCCGCCAAGTCGGCGTAAAGCGCCCGTACACCTTCCGGCGTGCGCTTCGCCAGGCCGCGGCCGAGATTGAAGCTGGTGAGAGTGACCGTGCGGAAACTCATCGCGGCGCGGCTCATCACCGGATCCTCGCCCGACATCGACCCGTAACTCACCACCACCGCGCCATCCGCGAGGCAGTCGGCGATGCGTTTTGTCGCGCTCCCCGATACCGCGTCGATCCCGAGCCGGAGCGGCGCGCCGGCGGCGGCGCGGGCGCGCCCGGCGAGATCGGGGCCGTCGGCCAGCACGATTTCGGCGCCGAGCGCCTGCAGTTCGGGCGCGACATCGTCGCGTCGCACGACATTGACGGTGTGCAGTCCGCGGGCCCGGGCCAGCACGATCAGATGCCGCCCAACGGCCGAGTTGGCGACGTTCTGGATCACCCAATCGCCGGGATCGAGCGCGACATGGTCTTCGAGCAAGAGCTGCGCCGTCGCCGGGTTGATGCGCAGCATCGCCGCCTGCGCGAGGTCGAGGCCGGACGGGATCCTAATCGCGTCCGCCTCGGTGATGCGGCGGCGCTGCGCCCAGTTCTCGCGCTGCATGTTGATCATCAGGTCGCCGGCGCGCAGCGCGACCCCCGCACCGACTGCGGCCACCCGCCCGACGCACTCGGCGCCCGGCGTCGCCGGCAAGGGTGGCTTCAAGCGGTAATTGCCGCGAATCATCGACAGATCGGCCGGGTTGATCGGAAAGGCGAGCACATCAAAGACGATCTCGCCGGCGCCGGGCGTCCCGACATCGGGGGCCTCGATGCAATGCGCGACTGCTTCCGGCGCGCCAAAGGCGGTGATCTCGACCTTTTTCATCGGCGTTCCCCCAGGCGTGGTTGCCAGGAGTCTAAAGCACGATTCGATCGAGGGGAAACACCTCGCGAAAATCGTCGCGGACCAAGTTTTGCAGGGTCCGCCATCTCAAGGACGCGGTTTGCCACCGTTCGGCGTTTATCTAAAGTGAATCGGCTATCTAGAGCGACGCGGCGCGGGGCGCGGATTTCGGGCGAAGAGGGGAGCTTATTCCATTGGCAGTGAGCAAGCGCAGTGACGGCGAGGCCGAAGAGGTTCCCGAACGCGAGGAGCGGGTTCAGTGGCGATCTTCTGTGCCAGAAGAGCCGGCAACCGAGGAAGACATCGAGCATTTCAAGCAAACCATCCTGAACAAGCTGGCACTGATGGTCGGCAAGGATGCAGCGACCGCCACCGATCGGGATTGGTTTGTCGCCACCACGCTCTCCTTGCGCGACCGGGTGATCCATCGCTGGCTCTTGGTCGATCGCGAGAATCTCGCCCAGGGCCGCAAGCACATCTACTACCTGTCGCTCGAGTTTCTGATCGGCCGGCTGTTGAACGACGTCGCCGGAAACCTGAGGATGACCGATGTCGTGCACCGGGCGCTCGACGATCTCGGGGTGAATTTTGACCGGGTGCGCTTTGCCGAACCCGATGCGGCGCTGGGCAATGGCGGGCTCGGGCGGCTGGCGGCGTGTTTTCTGGAGAGCATGGCAAGCCTCGGCGTCCCGGCCTATGGCTATGGGATCAGGTACGACCACGGGCTGTTTCGCCAGATCATCAAGGATGGCTGGCAGGAGGAATTTCCCGAAGAATGGCTGTCGTTCCGCAACCCGTGGGAATTCGAGCGATCGGAGGTGACCTACGACATCAACTATGGCGGATGGGTCGAGACCGTCGAGGGGCGCGGCGGGCATACGCGCTTTGTCTGGCATCCCGAAGAAACCATCGAGGCGGTTGCCTATGATACCCCGGTCGTCGGCTGGCGCGGGGCGCACGTCAATCCGTTGCGGCTGTGGTCGGCCCGCGCGGTCGATCCGATCCGTCTAGAGGTCTTCAACCGCGGCGACCATCTGGGTGCCCTGAGCGAGCAGGTGCGCGCCGAGGCGCTCTCCAAGATCCTCTATCCGAGCGACGAGAACACCGCCGGGCGAGAGCTGCGCCTGCGCCAGGAGTATTTCTTTGTCGCCGCCTCGCTGCAGGACCTCGTCGAGCGGCATCGCCGCGCCTACGGCTCGCTCCACACTCTCCCGGATCGGGCCGCGATCCAGCTCAATGACACCCACCCGAGCATCGTAATCGCCGAATTGATGCGAATTCTCGTCGATCTCCACAACATCACGTGGGACGCCGCCTGGCAGATCACCGTCGATACCTGCCGCTATACCAACCACACTCTGTTGCCCGAGGCGCTCGAAAGCTGGTCGGTCGAACTGTTCGAGCGGGTTCTGCCGCGGCACCTGCAGATCATCTACCTGATCAACGCCCGTCATCTCGAGGCGGTTGAGCGGATTCATGGGCTCGATGCCGATGGCGTCGCGTCGATTTCGCTGATCGACGAGCGCGAGGGTCAGCGCGTCAAGATGGGGCACCTGGCGTTTCTCGGCTGCGCCCGCATCAACGGCGTATCGGCGATGCACACCGAATTGATGCGCCAGACGGTGTTTCGCGACCTGCACGCGCTCTATCCCGACCGCATCGTGAATGTTACTAACGGAATAACCTTCCGGCGCTGGCTCTATCAGGCCAATCCGGGATTGACGCGGCTGTTGTCGGCGGCGTGCGGTGAAGACATTCGTGACAACCCCGCAGCCATCGCGCGCCTGGCCGACAAGGCGGACGACACTGCGCTCCACGAGCGGCTGCGAATGGTCAAACGCGTCAACAAATTGCCGCTCGGTCGCCTGATCAACGACCAGCTCGGGCTCTTGGTCGATCCCGAGGCAATCTTCGACGTGCAAATCAAGCGGATCCACGAGTACAAGCGTCAATTGCTCAATCTCTTGGAGACGGTGGCGCTCTACAACGCGATACGCGCCGACCCGACCCGGGAGTGGGTGCCGCGCGTCAAAATCTTTGCCGGTAAGGCCGCCGCCAGCTATGCCGCGGCGAAGCTCATCGTCAAGCTGGCCCACGACATCGCCGCGGTGATCAATCGCGATCCCGTGGTGCGCGACCTCTTAAAGGTGGTCTTCCTGGCGAATTACAATGTGAGCCTCGCCGAGATCATCATCCCGGCCGCCGATCTCTCGGAGCAGATTTCGACCGCGGGGATGGAGGCCTCGGGCACCGGCAACATGAAACTCGCGCTCAATGGCGCGCTCACCATCGGGACGCTCGACGGCGCCAATATCGAAATCCGCGACCGGGTCGGTGCGAACAACCTCTTCATCTTCGGACTCAACGCCGACGAGGTGGCCGAACAACGCCGCGCCGCGCTCGACGGCGTGCGCGCGATCGTCCCGTCGCCGGCACTCAGCGAGGTTCTCGAGATGATCGAAACCGGAATCTTCTCGCCGGGCGAGCCGGATCGCTTTGCGATGTTGACGAACCGCCTGCGCGGGGCCGACCAGTATATGGTCGTCGCCGATTTCGACGCCTACTGGCAGGCGCAGCGCGCGGTCGACGAATTGTGGCGCAAACCCGCCGATTGGGCGAGCACATCCATTCGGAATATCGCCGGCATGGGATGGTTTTCCGCCGATCGCGCGATCAATGAATATGCGAGGTTGGTCTGGCGGGCTCAGTTCTAGACCAGCGAAACGCAGAGCGGCGCCTTACGGCGCCGCCCCCGTCAGCAGCCAAGGCCGGTTACAGCGCGCGCGGCCGCCGCCGTGCCGCCTGAACGACCCGGTCGAGATTGTTCCACACCCCGTCGAGCGCCTCGGCCATCATCTTTGCGTCAGCCATTGTTTCGGACAGCAATTCGGGGCGCTGCCTGACGACCATTTGCGTGACCTCGAGCGATTCGTCCGCGTGACGCTCTTCGACGTGCTGCGAAAAGCAATCCGCGAAATAGGGCTCGTGCACGATGTCCGGGAAGTGGACCGACAGGCTCTCGGCGAGCCCCTTCATCCAGTCGACCGACATCACCTCGACGGCGCACCAGGGGCCGAGCGAGCGAGAATACAGCTTCTGGGCGAGCCGCACGAAATGCGCGGTTTCGGGGTCGAGATGGCAGCATAGTTCCTCGGGTGCGCCGAACTCCTCATCGCCGAGCTTCAGATTGGCGCCGATGTTGCGGAACGCGCGCGAGAGCTGGTAGTGGTGGGTGTCGCCGTCCGGCAAACCATCATCATCGTTGAATATCCGCAGCTTGCGCTGGCGCAGCGACGGGCTGTCGAGATGCGGGATATAATAGACAGCCGCCCGGGTGGCGTGCATGGCCGCCTGGTAGATCAAATGGATCTCGCCGAGAAACTGGGGGTCCTTGGCGATCGCCTTGGGCAATTGCGCCAGCCGCCGGAAGAACGGCATCCGCGACGGACGATGGTGGTCCAAAAGCGCCATCATCGCGCCCTGGAATCCATCGACCGCATCAGGCTCCGGCTCGAATTTGTAAGCCAAACTGGCGCTTAACCCCATCCCACTATCCTCCTGAATATGCTCTGCGAGTAAGCAGATTCGACCAGATGCCGATGCGCCATAGTCAGGCAGATCTGTGAAAACTTGATTAAGCTGCATTCGGGCGTATGCGACATTTTGTCAGAGCATTTGCCACGCATTTGATCCATATTTTTTCTTCGAGCTACGGACCCGGCTCAGCATCAATCGATAATTAATACTGCTGTTGCATCCTGCAGCGACATGGCACTGGCCAACTGCCGATGCGATTGCACCGGGTTCGAGGAGCTGGCGACAGATGAATGCGATGCGAGTGGGCCCGTCGGCCAGATTGGCGGTCGGCTGGCTGACGATGTTCGTGGTCGGCACTGACCTGTTTGTCGTCTCCCCGCTACTGCCTATGATCGCCACCGATTACCGCGTATCGCCGGTTATGGCGGGATTGTG
>Ga0210394_10003114_pt1 | contig 21446 bp, 11 predicted proteins | sample IncBWC12MmetaG_FD_160121 | JGI IMG/M metagenome (GOLD analysis project Ga0210394, IMG submission 160121) | Forest soil microbial communities from Barre Woods Harvard Forest LTER site, Petersham, Massachusetts, United States - Inc-BW-C-12-M | ecosystem: Environmental > Terrestrial > Soil >...
CGGGTTGAAGCTCAAGAAAGAAGACTGGTTCTCGCTGGTCGAAGATACAGCAGAAAAAGCGTTGACGGTGGAACCGGACCGCGTCGGCGGATCGCAGTTCATCATCGAAGCAAAGCGTATCGGGAAATTCAAGCTGACGCTCTCGGCAAATATGAAAACGCGCGCCGATATTGTCATTCGCGAAATCGAAGTGGTTCCCAACGGACGCGAGCGGACCGTGGTTTTCAACGGACGGCTCGATTCCACCGTCGCCCATGAGGTGAGTTTTCCAACCTCCGCAATCCCGGACGCCAGCAAGATCCTGGTGCGGCTCTATCCCGGCCCTCTGAGCCAGGTGATTGAAGGAATGGACGCGATTCTGCGCATGCCGGGCGGCTGTTTTGAGCAGACCTCTTCGAGCACGTATCCAAACATACTGGCGCTGGATTATATGAAGCGCACTAAGAAATCGACTCCTGAAGTGCACGCCAAAGCGGAAGGATACATCGCCAATGGCTACCAGCGCCTGCTGACGTTTGAGGTCGCCGGAGGAGGGTTCTCGTGGTTCGGCCAGGCTCCCGCGAACAAGATCCTGACCGCGTACGGGCTGATGGAGTTCTTCGACATGTCGAAGGTTTACGAGGTCGATCCGAACGTGATTCAGAGGACGCAGCAGTGGCTCGCCTCGCAACAGCAAGCTGACGGGAGCTGGAAGCCGGATACGAATTTCATCAACGAGGGAGCGACGAATCGCTTCAACAACGACGTGCTTCGTATTACGGCGTATATCGCATGGTCGCTCGAAAATACAGGCTACCGCGGGCCAGCCGTGGAGAGGGCCCGTCAGTTCGTGGAACAGAACATGCGGGCAAACGCCGATGCATACACGCTGGCAGTGATCGCGAATTTCGCGGCGGACGATTCGCGAAAAGGGGAGTTCTTCCACAGGGCGATCCAGCAACTGATCGACGCGCATACCGAACAGGGCGAAGAAGCCTGGTGGAATGCCGAGGAAACCGGCGTGTACGGAAGAGGTCCCAGTGCAGCCATCGAAACTACCGGACTCGCTGTTCAGGCCCTGCTCAAATCCGGCGAATCGCCGGCTGTCGCGCAGAAGGGGCTCAGCTACATCGCTTCGAAGAAGGACGCATCGGGTGCGTGGGGGTCGACCCAGGCGACGATTATGGCCCTTCGAGCCGTGCTGCTGTCGACCGAAAAAGGATCTGCCGACGTGCGTGGAACGGTCGAGGTTCTGGTCAACGGATCCACCGCTGAAACAATCGTCCTGACTGCGGAAAACAACGACCTGCTGCATCAGTTCGCGCTGAAGAACATCGGCGCGAGAAATACCGTCGAAATTCGCTTTCGCGGCACGGGCGGACTCGCCTATCAGATCGCGGGGCAGTATTTCGTACCGTGGACAGAGGAGCCGAAGAACGAGCCGCTGTCCATCCAGGTCGATTACGATCGCACCAGGCTCTCGCAGGATGACATTGCGACGGCGACGGCGCTGATCAAAAACAACTTGAACAAGACCGCCAACATGGTGATGGTCGATTTGGGAATTCCGCCCGGATTCGATTTGTTGAGTGAGGATCTTCAAGACTTCAAGGAAAAAACGGCGGCGCACAAAACCGGACGGCTGGAAAAATTCAACTTGACGGCCACCCAAGCGATTCTTTATTTCAATTCCATCGCCGCGGGTGATGCCGTGAAGCTGAAATTTCGCTTGCGCGCGAAGTTCCCGATCCGGGCGCGTACGTTTCAGTCGCGAGTTTATGAATATTACGATCCGGAGGTGAGCGCCGTTGCAAGGCCGGTTCAACTAGAAGTGCGTAAGCGCTAAAGAGACAGCGCGAGCCTGCCAGAATGTGTCAGTATTGCAATGCTGGAGTGACGCAGAGCGGCACTATCCCACGTAGGACAAGGAGAAAGCTCAATGCCAAGCAATCGCGGAGTTGCTTACATCAAACCGGGCATCGTCGAAGTGAAGTCCATCGACTACCCGAAATTGAGGATGCCCAAGAGCGAGACGGACCCTTTCGGCGGAAAGGATGCTCCACACGGCGTCATCCTGAAGATCGTGACGACGAATATATGCGGGTCCGATCAACACATGGTCCGCGGCCGGACCACCGCGCCGGCGGGGCTCATCTTGGGTCACGAAATCACGGGAGAGATCATCGAAAAGGGCGCTGACGTCGAAATGCTGAACATCGGCGACCTGGTGACCGTGCCGTTCAACATCGCCTGCGGACGCTGCCGTAATTGCCGCGAAGGCAAGACGGGCATCTGCCTGACAGTCAATCCGGCCCGCCCGGGCGCGGCCTACGGCTACGTGGATATGGGCGGATGGGTAGGCGGCCAGGCGGAATACGTCATGGTGCCGTACGCGGATTTCAACTTGCTGAAGTTTCCTAACAAGGAAAAGGCAATGGCGAAGATCCTGGATCTGACGCTGCTTTCGGACATCTTCCCGACGGGGTATCACGGCGCGGTCACCGCCGGCGTCGGCCCCGGGTCGACCGTCTATGTCGCCGGCGCTGGCCCGGTGGGTCTCGCTTGTGCGGCCGGTTGCCAGTTGCTGGGCGCCGCCGTGGTGATTGTGGGCGACATGATTCCGGAGCGTCTCGCGCAGGCCAAGAGCTTCGGTTGCGAAGTCATCGATCTTCGCAAGGATGCCACGCTGGCCCAGCAAATCGAGCAGATTCTCGGCGATCCCGTGGTGGACTCAGCGGTAGATTGCGTGGGCTTTGAAGCCCATGGCCACGGTAGGGACGCCGCCGCGGAGCAGCCGGCGACCGTGCTGAATGCGCTACAGGAGATCGTGCGGGCCGGCGCCTCCATCGGCATTCCTGGTCTCTACGTGACGGGCGACCCGGGTGGTATAGACGCCGCAGCAAAGATCGGGGCGCTGAGCATTCGCATCGGTCTGGGATGGGCGAAATCCTGCTCCTTCCACACCGGCCAGTGTCCGGTGCTGCGCTATAACCGCCAGCTGATGATGGCGATCCTGCACGACAAAGTTCATCCCGCCAAGGCGTGCAATGCGACCATTATTTCGCTGGAGAACGCGCCCCAAGGATATAAGGACTTCGACAAAGGTGCCGCCAAAAAGTTTGTGATCGATCCACATGGGACGGCGAAGAAAGCGGCTTGACCGCGAACGAAAAACCAGAGGAGACCGCAGGAAGCGATCATTGCTAGACGTAACCTAACCGCGGCCGCCGAGTATCGTCCCACCAGGGAGGTGGCTGGCCCATGCTTCAGGACCTTCGTTACGCGTTACGGGGATTGCTTCGTAATCCCGTCTTTGCCGCGGTCGCCGTCTTAACGCTCGCGCTCGGCTTGGGGGTGAATACCGCCATTTTCAGCCTGGTCGATTCGGTCTTATTGAAGCCGCTGCCGTATCCTGAGCCGGAAAAGCTGATCATTGCCTTCGAGAAAAGCTCCGCGGGCAATCGAAATAGCGTGGCCGGATTGACCTTTCTCGATTGGCGCGAACAGACCAAGTCGGCCGCGCTGGTGGCAATCAGCGGGACGTGGCTGACCATGACCGGTCAGGACGAGCCGCAACGCGTGCAGGCACGTGTGGTCAGTCCGGATTATTTTGAGGTGATCGGCGCGGCACCCGCAACGGGTCGCGCTTTTCGTCCGGAAGAAGGAACGCCCGGAAATGAGAAAGTGCTGTTGGTTTCGCACCGATTCTGGCAGGAACGTCTGGGCCTGGATCCCAGGGTGATTGGCAGAACGCTGACGCTCGATGGCAGTCCATATCGGGTGATCGGGACGCTGCCGGCCGATACCTGGTTCGATCGCAATTCGGCCGACGTTTGGATGCCGTTGGCGATCACTCGTGGCAGTACGAATCGAGCGTTCCGCTTCCTATCGGTTTACGGGCGATTGAGGCCGGGCGCGACCCGAGCCGGCGCGCAGGCGGAAATGGACACGATCGCGGCGCGGCTGGCGCAGGAGTTTCCGGAAACGAACCAGAATTCCGGCGTCATCATCGATGCGATGGCCGATCGCATTGTTGGCCAGCAGTTGCGGCAATCTCTGTATGTTTTATTTGCGGCCGTGGGAGCCATTCTTCTGATTGCGTGCGTAAATCTGGCGAATCTCCTGTTGGCGAGAGCGGCCGGCCGCGAGCGCGAGCTCGGCGTTCGGATCGCGCTGGGCGCCGGACGGATGCGCCTTGTGCGCCAGTTTCTGACAGAGAGCGTGCTGCTATCCCTGATCGGCGGAGCGGTCGGCTGCGGGCTGGGCAAACTCGTACTCCTGGGTCTGATCGCCTGGATGCCGCCTGGCACCTTACCGTCGCAGGCCGACGTGCGGCTCGACGCGCGCGTACTCGCGTACTTGTTCGTTCTGGCCGTCGCCTCCGGCATCCTGTTCGGGCTCGCGCCGGCGATCGGGGCATGGAAACGCGACGTTGCAGAAGGGCTGAAGGACGGCCACCGCGGATCGACCGGCGGCGTTTCCGGCGCCAGAATCCGGTCGGCGCTGATCGTTGCCGAGGTCGCACTGACATTTGTCCTGGCGTCCATCGCCGGCGTGCTGATCCACAGCTTCGAGCGCCTCATCAGCGTGGATACCGGCGTCTCCATGACCAACGTGGTTTCGATGAATCTGCCGCGGGCAATGGATAGGGATGTCGATGGCGCACGTGAGGCCAGGCTGATGGACCAGATCCGCGACAGCGTCGCTGCCGTGCCGGGCGTGCTCGACGCTGCGATCACTTCAACCATGCCGCTTCAGGGGATCGGCTTCGGAATGCCGTTCACCATTCAGGGCCGTTCCAGCTCCGGCGAAGACCGCCGCAACTTCGGCACCGGATTGAAGCAGATCAGCCCGTCCTATTTCGCGACCCTGGGAATGCGGATCAAGGCCGGACGCGGGCTGGCGGAAACGGACACCGCGAACGCCCTGCCCGTCGCGGTGATCAATGAATCGTTCGTGAAGAAGTACTTCAAGCAGGAGAGTCCCATCGGACAGCATATCCTCATTGCGAGGATTGTCACCGGAAAGCACGAGCTGGCGGCGCCTATCTCATGGGACATCGTCGGCGTGGTTTCGGATGAGAAGCAGAACCGTCTCGATGGGGACTCCGTGCCGCAGGCGTATGTCACTTTCGATCAAAGCCCGATCGTCGGCGTCGGCCTGGTGGTCCGGGCGCAGGGCGATCCGCTGCGGTTGCGGAAAGCCATCCAGAGTGCGATCTGGAACGTTCACAAAGATCAGGCGATCACGGACTACCTGTTGCTCGACCAGATCAAGTCGCAGTCTACCGCCTCCACCAGGTTCAGTACCGCGCTGCTTGCCGGGTTCGCGGCCGTGGCTTTGCTGCTGGCCGCGGTGGGAATCTACGGCGTGGTCGCGTATTCGGTAGCCCAGCGGACGCGCGAGTTGGGAATACGCGCCGCACTTGGCGCCTCTCGCCGCCAGTTGTTGGGATCGGCCCTGATAAACCCAATCGCGCTGGCCGCGCTCGGCCTGGCCGCCGGAGCGATCGGCATGCACTGGGCCGGGCGTTTGGTCGCCTCCCTTTTATTCAACACGCAGCCCTCGGAACCGGCAACGTTGGCCGCCGTGGGTGCGGTGCTGATGCTGGTCACGCTGGGCGCATCGCTGATGCCTGCGATGCGTGCGGCGCGGATCGACCCGGTGATCGCCTTGCGAGAGGAATGACTGGCCCGCTGACCGCTCCAGAGGGTCGCGGTTCTACTGGGTTTTGGAACCGCGACCCTCGGGAGCGGTCACCTGTGCCATGCACTCGCCATTGATGCCGACGGGGGCGTCGGCCGCAGTCTAGGGGGACCGCCCCATCTTACGGCACCCGTCAATGAACTTCGGAAACAGGACCCTAGAGTACGCCTCGCGGGTGTTACCTGTTCTCCACAACAGGCAGAGCGCCCGGCGCTCTCGATACGTGACCCTTCTTCGCTTCGTCGATCTCGATATTGTAGACGCCAAGGGCGCGGCCGGTTGCCACGTCCAGTTGCAAGCGGGCCTGCACGTACAGGGCTTCCGCCACCACCGCCGCCCCTCCCGCGGTCGCCAGATCGCGTTGTGCCTGAATGACCAGAAATGGAGTCGAGGCCCCGACAGCATACTTCTTCTGCTCGGCGTCGAGCGTCTGCTGCTGAAGAATGCGGCTCTTAATCGCGGCGGAGTGCTGCGCGCGCGCCTGCTCCACCGCGATCAACGCATTTTGCACGTCCACATGGATCTGGTTGATCAGTTTTTGCACGCTCAACTCACTTTGGCGCAGCGTCACCGCCGCGGTGGCGTAATTCGCTTGCGCGTTGCGGTTGCGCAGCGGAATACTCAACTGCAACCCGAGTGAATAGTTCGGAAAATTGCGCGAGAACACCTGTCCCAGAACGTTTCCGTAGCCTCCGATAAAGTACGGATTCTGATTGGTGGCGTAAGGCGTGTTGGTGCCGGGAATCGGCAGCGTGTTGGGGTCGCCCGCAAGGCCGCTGTTGCGCACGTCGGCGAAGGCGCTGAGCGACGGAAGCATCAGGTTGCGCGTGCCGGTTAACAGGATCTTCTGGTTCTCCAATTGGATGCGGCTCTGCTGCAACTCCGGCCGGTTATCGAGCGCGCTGGCCACCAGGTCCTGAATCGGTTCGATTTTCTCAACTTCGGGGATTTGGATGTGATCCGTACCGACAATTCGCGCCGCCCTGACTGCCGGATTGGCCAGTCCGTTCCGGCTCAACGCGTTCTTGAGGATGGTCTCCTGTTGGAGTACCGTCGTTTGCGAAGTCACCAGCGCCTGTTCGTCGGAGGCGATTTCGGCCTCGGCCCGAACAATTTCAATCGGCGCCAGGCTTCCGACATCGACCTGCTTTTTGTTGTCGCTATACAGCTTCTGCGAAAGCGCGAGAGCCTTGCGCTTCACCTCGACATCTTCGTTGGCGCTCACCAGCAGCCAGTACGCCTGCACCACGGTCTCGACGGTCACGATCACCTGCTGCTTAAAAACAATATCGGCCGCTCGCAGATTATTCTTCGCCACTCGAATCGGCCGGTTGTTGGTCGCGAGGCCAAAGCCTTGCAGAAGCGGCTGCGAAACGGAGAGATCCAGGTATGCGCTGGTCACCGGATTGAAGAGGTTCAGGTAGGAATTTTGTGAGGAGAACGTATTGTTGTAGCTCAGCGTGGCTGAGCCGCCGGTGGCGAAATTCTGTTGAATGTTGAAGTTCGCGATGGTGTTGGCGGATACCAGCGACGTCGTGCCCGTGGTCACGGTGTTTTGTTGCGGCGAGGTGATGTGGCCCCAGTCGATGGTGCTGTTGATGGTCGGATCAAACCCGTTCGGATTCACGCTCGAGGCGCTGCCGGTAGCAAAGCTGTTGGAAAGACTGTTTGCACTCAGGATGGAAAGGAAGCTCTGGGCCGAGGCCGCGCCCAAGCCAGTGGCGCCGCCGGAGGTTGCTGTCGAAATACCCTGCGTCGAATTGCCCGATTGTGCCCTTAACAAATCCGCCTGCGCCAACGGGAAGAGGTACCGCTCCACTTCGATGTCGATGTTGTTTTCGAGCGCCAGCGCAATCGCGTCCTGCAGCGACAGATAAAGCTTGCCATCGCGCAGTTGCGACTCCATGCGTCCGGTGTTGGAAACGTTGACCGGTGGCGCCTCCTGGGGCTCGTAGGGACGGGTGATCGTCGTATACCAGGGTTGTGCGCAAACCAACTGAGCGGCGGCCAGGAAGATGCAGGATTGGATTCTCATTTGTTCCTTCAGATTACGCCTGGTTGCGCCGCCATCCACCTGGAAACCGGCTAACTGCGAAAATCATGGGACGAACTGCTAAAATCAAGCTTGCTCCGATGAACGCGCACGCCCAACGTCTCGTATTCCTCGCCACGTCCGCTCTTCTTGCAGTCAGCCCGCCATCGAGTCTCCCTCTCCGCAGCCGTGTCGAGGTATTCAAAGGAAGCGGTCAGTGGGAGCCGGTGACGGTGACCCGTAATCTGGATCCGTCCAAGACGGCCCTCGTGTTTTGCGATATGTGGGACCGGCACTGGTGCAGCGGCGCAGAGAACCGGGTCGCCATGCTCGCCCGCAAGATGGAACCAGTGATCCAGTTGGCCCGAAAGCACGGAGTTCTGATCATCCATGCGCCCTCCGAGACGATGGCGTATTACAGCCAGACCACGGCGCGAATCAATATGTTGAAAATCGCGGCCCTCGCTCCTCCCGAGCCGCTTCCCCTATCGGATCCGCCGTTGCCCATCGACGACAGCGATGGCGGATGCGATGCGGCGAATAACAAGCTCGCGCCAAACACGCGGGTTTGGTCGCGCGAGAATTCCCAGATTTCCGTTGCCAGTGAAGATTTGATTTCAGACAATGGCCGCGAGATTTATAGCGCCCTCAAATCGCGTGGCATCGAGACGGTCCTGTTCGCCGGCGTCCACACCAACATGTGTATCCTCAACCGGACATTCGGAATCCGGCAAATGACGCGATGGGGCGTGCATTGCGTATTGATCCGGGATCTGACCGATGCGATGTACAATCCCGCCCGATCCCCTTACGTCTCTCATGCCCGCGGAACCGAACTTGTGATTGAGCATATCGAGAGATATTGGGCCCCTACCGTTACCGCGGACGACCTGATTCGGGCCCTTCAAGGATCAAAATAACCGTTCAGCCCATCCATTCGGGATGCTGGGCCGTTCCATCGAACTGCGTGGTGGTCTTAAAAGGCTCGAAATTCCCAGTCATCGCGGCCGACTTTGTTTTAGAAACAATCGCCTGGAGTTGCGCCTCGGACATCGGCTTAAAGGTCCGCACCGCTTCAAACGCCTGGTCCAGCCGGTCCATCGAGTCGCAGCCGTTAATCACCACCGACGTCGGCAGATTCAACGCGTAGTGCAGGCATTCGATCGGCGTGGCGACACCGGCTTTCACCACGTTTCCAAACGCGATCGGTTTCATCCCCAACACAGCAATCCCTTCCTTCACCAGGCGCGGCACCACCTGATGAGTGAAGCTCCGGAAGTGATAGTCAAGCACGTTCAGCGGCATCTGGCACGAATCGAAATGGAATTTGTGCTCGGCCGCCACGTCCAGCATTCGCAGATGCACCAGTGGATCTTTATGCCCGGTGAATCCGATATAGCGGATCTTACCGGCCTTTTTCGCCGCCAGCACCGCCTCCAGCGCGCCGCCCGAAGCGAAGAAGCGATCGGGATCCTCCATGCGAATGTTCTCGTGGAACTGAATCAAGTCGATAGTCTCCACCTGCATGCGCTTCAGCGATTCGTCAATCTGCTTCGCCGCCATGGCCCGCGTGCGCCCGTTGTATTTCGTCATCAGGAAGACGCGCTTCCGGTATCCATCCTTCAGCGCCTTGCCCATGCGGATTTCGCTTGCCCCGTCATGGTAATCGCAGGAGTTGTCCAGAAACGTGACGCCCCGATCAATCGCGCTCCGCACAATCCGGATGCTCTCGCTCTCTTCCTTCGGCACGCCCATGTGGTAGCCGCCCAGGCCGAGCGCGGAGACCCGCTCGCCGGTAGTCCCGAGGTTCCGGTAGATCATCCCGTTGGATGTCTGCGCATCCAGTTTCGCCGCGGCCTGGAGAGCCGCGAGCATGGTCAAAAAATCGCGCCGTTCCATGTCTGATAGCTTATTCCCATTCGCGCTCCAGCGCTACCGTCGTTAATGATCGCTCCCTGCGGTCGCGGCTCGGCAAGCACTTGATTTTAGGCACCGCCGATTCCGAGCCGCGACCGCAGGAAGCGATCTGCACCTGTTTAGGGCTTCGCCCTTTCATACTGCACCGGCCACTTCTGCTCCTCTCCCAGCGCTCGTCCGGCTTTGAGCGCCCAGTACGGCTCGCGCAGCATCTCGCGAGCCAGGAAGACCAGATCGGCCTGTCCGGACGCGATAATTGCCTCTGCCTGATGAGGCTCCGTGATCATTCCCACCGCCGCCGTGGAAATACCGGCCTGTTCCCGGATCGCGGCCGCGAAAGGTACCTGATATCCAGGCGCGACAGGGACGACCGCTCCCGGCACAAGGCCGCCGCTCGAAGCATCGATCAGATCCACGCCGGTCCGCTTCAGCGCTCGCCCGAGCGCTATGGACTGATCAACGTCCCAACCTCCCTCGACCCAATCCGTCGACGAGATTCGAGTGAATAGCGGCATGTCAGCCGGGAGAATCTGCCGCAAGGCGGTGGCGGTCTGCACTAGCATGCGCATCCGGTTTTCCAGACTTCCGCCATAGGAATCCATCCGTTGGTTGCTTAATGCCGACAGAAATGAGTGCAACAAGTACCCATGAGCGCTGTGAATTTCGATGACGCGAAATCCGGCTCGGATCGCCCTTTTGGCAGCAGCCGCGAATGCGGCAACAATCTCCAGAATGCCGGCTTCATCGAGCGCGTGGGGCAAAGGATCGCTCTCGCGAAACGGAATCGCGCTGGGCGCCACAACCTCCCAGCCGCCTTCTTCCGGAGTCTTCAACCTCTTCCCGCCCTGCCACGGAGCCGTACAACTCGCCTTGCGACCGGCGTGCGCCAGTTGAATCCCGGCCACCGCGCCCATGCGGTGGATGAAACTGGCAATCCGCGCCAGCGGTTCGATATGGCGGTCATCCCAGATGCCCATGTCCCCGGGAGTGATGCGCCCTTCGGCGGTCACCGCTGTGGCCTCGACGAAAATGAGGCCCGCGCCGCCCACCGCGCGGCTGCCGAGATGAACCAAATGCCAATCGTCGGCCATTCCATCCACCGAAGAGTACTGGCACATCGGCGAAACCACGATGCGGTTCTTAAGCGTCACACCACGGGTCGTAAACGGCTGAAACAGGTTGATGGCAGACATGCGGGATTCTCATCCACCGTAACACGCGGCTGCCGCGCGCGGCTCCTTGAAACAGACGGGAAACTCTCGCTAGTTCATCTCCAGAAAAAAACTTCCGAGCCGCCATGCGCAGCATGCGGATTCTTTGCCGAATCAAGCAACCCGCATGCTACGCATGGCGGCTCAGAGGTGTTGCATTTATTAATGGACTTTCTTGGACGATGTACTAATTGCCTTTGCTCAGCTTGCGGAAGTACTCGGCGACGGCATCGGAGAATCCGGCCGGAACCTTGTCGGTCGCTCCACTCTTCACCTGTCCCCCGCCCTGCTCCTCGACCTGACGGCGAAGCTTTACCTCCAGGGCTTGGAGAGTGGGAAGCACTTCACGGTTAAGACGCTGCTGTAGTTCGGGCGTGGCGATATCGCCGATGGTGAGCTTCTGCAATTCGTGCTCGACATCGGTGATTTCCTTCTGAATCTCCGGGTTGTCCTTGAACAACTGGCGCATATCGTTGAGGTCGCGCGCCGCCAGACGGGCCGCTTCATTCGGATCGACCGGGCGATCGAGAGGCGTGTCGTACAAGCCCTCCGGGCCGAACCGCCCGTAGGGTCCACCATACTGCCTGCCGCCGCGCGGTGCATAGCCAGGGTTGCCGTAGCCCCCGCCGGTCTGCTGCTGGCGTCCGCCTGCCTGTGCCTGCTGACCTCCCGGCTGATTGCCGCCCGGCTGCTGGCCTCCGCCTTGCTGTCCGCCCTGTTGTTGCCCACCCTGCTGTTGTCCACCCTGCTGCTGGCCGTTCTGATCCTTCTGGCCATTTCCGGCCATGCGCTCCATTTGCCCGCGCATACGCTCGACTCGCGCCAGCGATCGTTCCAGATCGTTGGTCGCCTGTCCTTGCGCGCCGTTTTTGAGCGCGCCCTGCGCCTGCTTCAGGTCCTCGGTCACCTTATCCAGCGCCTGCGTGATGGGAGCCTCGCGAGGCACCATGAGAGGACCTTGACCGCGCCGCAGCCATCCGGCCGATGCCGCCATCCGGCTCTTGATTTCGTTTTGCTGGATTTCGGAAAGCCCCTCGCGGACTCTGGCCTGGGCGTCGGGCTGCGTGGAACCCAGATCGCGCGCCGATGTCTTCATGTCCGATTCCAGGCGCTCCACTTCGGCCGACATCTTTTCTTTTTCGGCCGCCATCTGCTCGGCAGCCTGACGCGATTGTTCGGACGGCCTGGCCTGTGAGCCCTGCGGGAAGAACTCCCGGCGCATGCGATTCTCCAGGTCGCGTTGCTCCGCTGCAAGCTTCTCCGCGCGCTGTTCCAAGTCGCCTAGTTGTGAAGAAGATTCCTGGCGGCGCATGCCGCTGAGCAGCGATTTCGCGTCCTGCAAACTCTCCGCGGCGCGGCGCGCGCTGGCTTCGGCCTGTCCTGCCTGGTTCTGCTGTTGTCCGGGCTGCTGGCCTCCAGCCTGTTGCTGTCCGCTCTTCGACGCCGATCCGCCCTTCTGCTGCGATTGCTGACCGCCATTTTGCTGCTGCGACGCTCCTTGCTGCTGCTGGCCGCTTTGTTGAGCCGCCCTCTGCGCATCGCGCATCGCGTCCGTGGCCTGCTCAATCCGCTTGAGCGCTTCCTGTAAACGTTGATCGTTGGTGCTGTTGCGCTGGCCCAGGCTCTTCTGCGGTTGCTGCTGCTGCGATTTGCTGTTTTGCTGCTGCTTGCCGTTCTGCGGATTCTGCTGCGCGCTCGACGATCCGGCCTGCTGCGGCTGGCTGGACGACTGCTGGCCTCCCTGGCTCGGCTGACCCTGCCCTCCGGAGTTCGGCTGCCCCTTTTGCTGCTGCTGGCTATTACTGGAGGCCTGCTGCGAGCCGTCCCTAGAGAGCTGCTCTATTTGTTTCCTCAGCTCCTCCGCTTCGCGCCGCAGTTGTTCCTGTTGCCAGCGCTGCTCGACCGTCTGCTGCTTGGATTTCGCCTGCTGGTCGGCCAGCTGTTTCTGACGCTGCGCGAGCTGCTCCAGCTTTTGCAGAGCTTCATCGACGGCCTTTTCCTTGGCCTGCTGACTGGTCGACGCCTGCGTGCCGGTCTCATACTGGTTCTTTTCCGTGTCCAGCTCGAGGTCGAACAGGTTCGCCAGATCGCGGCCCGCGCTCTGTCCTCCGCCGCCGCCCGCTCCTCCGCCGCCGAACGCGACTTGAATATCGCGGAACGTCGACTCGGCCCGCAGCAGGTGCTGCAAAGCTTTTTGTTCCGGCTCCAGTGCGTCCTTCCAGGCCTGCGCTCCGAGCTTGTTCGACGCCGGGTCCATCTGCTTCACGGCCTCGTCCAGATCCTTCACGAAGGCTTGAAATTCCTGATTGGCTCCGGCCAGTTCGCGGCTACGCGCGCGGTCCGCCAGCGACTTCGCCTGCTCCTTCAACTTGGTCTGAATCCCGGCCAGGAACTTGGCGTTCTCAGCCGAATTGACCTTGTCCTTCGCGCCGCCGCGAATTTCGTTCCAGGTCGCGGCGATGATTTCCTTCTGGCGCTTGGAGATTTCGGTCTGATCCTGGTCGGACGGCATGCCCGGCATGCCTCCCTGCTGCTGCGACTGCGTGTAGTTCTTCTCAAACGGCTGCGTCTCGATGAATGCGATATCGGTGCGCGCCGTGTTGCGGGCATCGCGAGCGGTGGCGTAAATGCTCACCACATCGCCTGCTTCGAGCTTGTAATCTTCGAGCGAAATCACCGTCTTGCCGCTCGCGTCCTTGACGCCCTTGTTCGGCAGCATGTTGACGGTCTTCTCGGGCGCTCCGTTGACGGAATAATGCAGTTCCATCGCTTGCAGCGCGAAATCGTCGGAAGCTTCGACGGTGACGGTGACTTCCTCAATCGGGCTAACCTTGGCATCGCCGCGCGGGGTGACGATTTTCACGGTCGGGGCCTGGTCCTGTCGCGCTTCGATGAAATAATCCTCGCTCAACCGGACGCTTTCGCCGCGCTCGGTGGCCGCAAAGTGATACGTGCCGTCCTTTTCGACCGGCACCTTCGCCGTTACGAAGTTTCCGGCTTCAGATTGAAGACCGATCTTCGATCCGTCGTCCATCAGGATCTCGCCATTTTTCAGAGGCTTGTCGGTTTCGATAGTGAGCTCGGCCACCGTGCCGGCGACGGCGCGCAGATCGCCGCCCGGGTCCTCCACGACATCTTTCAGGCCGAGCCACGCCGGATAGTGATACGTGACTTTGATGTTTTTGATGCCCGGAAGATCGGCCACGTCCAGCTTGAACGTCTTCGACTTCACACCGGCCGCTTCCACGTAATATTCGACCGGCTCCGGGAGCGAGGCGAACAGGAATTCGTAGGCGGTGCCGCTCGACCGGGGCACCATGGCCGCTTCTTCCCACTTCGAAGTGCTCTGGTAGCGGGCGAAGAGCCGGACCTGCGGAGCCTGGAATCCGGTGAGCGTCGCGGTGATCATCTGATCGGCTTTGCGGCGCACCAGTTTGTTGCCCGGTTCGACCCGGATATCGTAAAAATTCACGCCGTTGATGCCCTTCGGCAGCCCCGCCCACAACAGAGACGATCCGTAGCCGAGGAATCCGGGAGCGGCCAGAACCAGCCATAGCAGCGCGATTCCTGCTGCGCCGCCGGCGGTTGCGAACGCGAAAATGTTGGTGCGGGGCGCGACTCGCTCCGGCTCGGTTTTATTCGCGACTGAAAAGGCGTCCTTGGCGAGAAGATCCAGCATCGGATCGCGCGATTCGCCGCGCTCAATGTAGGTCAACAGGCGCTGATCGAATTCCGGGAAAGTGGACTCAGCGCGATTCGCCGTTCGTTTTTGATTGAGGCGCAGCAGAGGCAGCACCAGCGCGAATCCCAGCGCGGCGGCCAGGGCGAGAAACAGGACCACGCGGGCAATGGTGATACTGGTCGACGAAAACGCGAGCGCGTTGGTAAACCACACCATCGCGAGGGTCGCCACCAGCGCGACCAAGAAGGCGATCGCGACGCCCTTCGATACAGTCAGCCAGCGTAGCCGTGTTTCCAGGCCGCGCAGGTATTGGTTCAACTGATCGCGCGTGTTCATGCCGCTTCCTTCCTTCGACTCTCCGGATTCTCGACCGCGGGGCGCAGATGCCTGTCCGCCACCAGCGATTCGGCCATCGCTACTATCAACAATAGCAATAACAACCAAGGCCACAGCGGCCACGGTTTCTTATCTTGTTCATTCCCTTGACCAGACGTGCCAGCAGTACTTTGGTCACTGCCTGTCGCCCTCCATAAATCGAGCGTCTCCTGAGGGATCAACTCCAGGTTCGATTCGCGGCGGTCGGCGTGTACCGCCAGCAGAGTGTGCCTGCCGCTGGCTGCTTTCATCTCGAAAAAGCCTTCTTTCGTCACTGCAAAATTCTTCGCCGTGGTCGCCTCTTCCAGCGATAGCAGCCGCTTGCCGTCGGGATCCAGCACCTCGGCCGCGGCCGATTTGCTGTCCGCAGCTCTCAATTCGACGTAAGAATCCACCACCAGGTTGACGGGCTGCTCCGCGCCGCTTCCGGCCAGATACGCCGCGGATCGCTCGACAAAAGGCACCCACGATGCGTGCAGAGGAAGATCGTTGGTGGAGTTGTCGAACAGCGCCGTGAACACCAGCACCTTCCCTTCACCCAACTGGCGTTCCAGAATCAGAGGCGTCTGATCGTTGAGCCGCGCCAGCACGCGCGATTTCGAGGGCGTCACGTGAATGGCCTGATAGAACTTCACGCCGGAGAATCGCTCGACGCTGCGTAATGCCGGGTGCCCCGCGTCGATTTCCGAAACATTGAAGAATCGATTGCCTTCGCGACCCGCATAGGCCGACGCTTCGATGGTGTCGTCGGTTAGAGGCACCTTCGGCTGCGCGGCAGAAGCCGGTCCCAGCACGATCAGTACGGAGCCGCCTGCGTTCACGTATTTCTTCAGCGAACCTTCGAACGCCGCCCCAACAGTGCCTACGTTGTTGAGCACGACGAACGCGTAGTGAGAAAATTCCTGATTGGCCGCGACCTCCGGCCGCACCACTTCCATTTGAAACGCGGAATCGCCGGAGGAATCGAGCGCAGCGCGGTAATAAAGCTGCGAGTGCCCCTGCCGTCCATCGTCGACAAACAGAACCTTCCGCGGATCGGTTCGCTCCACCGCGAAATAGAAACGATCGTCGGCGGGCAGCGAGTCTGCGCCCTCTACGCGCACTTCGCCGCGGCTGAATCCGTATGGCGCATCGAGGCCAAGAAACTCCGCCTGCGCCCTTCCGCCGGTGGGAACGTCGACGGTTTTCGTTTGCAGGACCTTGTTATTCAGCACCAGCGAGACGTTCTTTTTCGACGTCTCGACCTTGTCTTCGGGCGCGGCGAAACTGGCGATGGTCGCCTGCACGCGGACTTTTTTCGGATCGAAGATGCGAGCGGGCGCGACCACGTTCTCGACGGTGAAATTCGCGACTGGTTTTCCGATCTGGTGAAAAACGAGAGTCGTCGACGGATCGAGCCGCAGATCGGCAAATCCCGGCGGCAGCGCGGTTTTTTGCAAGTCGCTGACGAGATGGACTTCGAGCGCCAGATGCGTGGATTCGGAAAGCGTCCGGACGTAGCGCGCCAGTTCTCCGAAAGACGCACGGCTATCGCCCGGCTGAATGGATTCGACCGCGACGCGCAGCTCCGCCGGGTCGGAAATAAGCTGCGTCAACGCCTGCACGGTACCGCTGAGCGCCAGCACCTGCGCCTGATCGCCCGGCTTCAGGCCCGCAATCAGCGACCGCGCTTCGTCCTTGGCCTTCGACAAATGATCCGCGGCGCGCATGCTGAAGGAATGATCGACCGCGATGACCAAAATCTTTTTACCGCCGATAGCCGACGGGTCCCGCCTTATGAACGGATTGGCGAATAGCAGGGCAATCAGGATCAGCATCAGCGCGCGCAGGGCGAACAGCAGAATATGCTCCAGCCGCCGGTGCTTCACCGAGCTCATCTCGCGCTTTTCGAAAAACATCAGCGAAGGAAACAGACGCGGGTCGGTTTTGTGCCGCTTCAGCAAATGAATCCAGATCGGCAGCCCGACGGCGAGCGCTCCTGCCAGGAACCAGGGAGCAAGGAAACCCATTTAAAGCCTTCCCTTGCGGATGGCCAGATACTCCCGCAGCGCGTCGTCGAGGGGCCGGCTGGTGTCGATCAGAAAATAATCGATGCCGGCGGCCTGCGCGCGCGTCTTGATGTCCTCGATATGCGCCTGAATTTTCGCCGGGTACTCGTGAGCGACGTAATCGGGCGAAACTTCCAGCGTTTCGCCGGTTTCCAGATCCTCCAGCAGCACCGGATGCTTCAGCTTCGGGTGCAGCTCTTCGGGGTCGAGCAGGTGGAACAGAATCAGCTCCGTACCGCGAAACCGCAGCGGCGCGACGGTCTTGATAATCTTTTCCGCCGATTCCCAAAAATCCGAAATGGCCGCGACAATGCCGCGGCGTCGATGGAACTCCAGCACGTGGCGGAAGGGATGCGCAAAATCCGTGCGCACGCCGGTCTTCGCGCTGTCGATCGCGTGAAGAATTCGCGCGAGCTGCCCTTGCCTTGTCGATGGCGCGACGAAGTTGCGAACATCGTCGTCGAAGATGATGATTCCAGCGGCATCGCGCTGACCGTGCGCGAGATACGCGAGGCACGCGGCGAGAAATCGAGCATATTCGACTTTTTCGGTGGCATGTGAGCCGAATTTCATCGAACGGCTCATATCGAGAAGAATCGTCACCTGGCAGTTCGTCTCGCCCCGGTAGCGCTTCAAAAACATCTTCTCGGTGCGCGCGTAGACGTTCCAATCGACGTGGCGGAGATCGTCACCGGGCGTATAGGCGCGGTATTCGGCGAACTCCTGGCTGAATCCGAAATCGGGGGACCGGTGGAGGCCCGCGACAAAACCGTCGACCACGGTTTTGGCGACCAGGTCGAGCCCGGAGATTCCGCCGAGCACTTTCGGATCTAGGAATCTTTGAAGCATCGGCTAGGCCTTGGGCGCCGGCATCGCCTCCAGCAGCTTCAGCAGAATATCGTCGGTGGACAAGCGATCCGATTCCGCCTGGAAATTCAGCAGCACGCGATGGCGCAGGATGGGGCGCATCAGCGAGATAACGTCCTCATAAGTCACGTGATAGCGCTTATGCACCAGTGCCCGAGCTTTCGCCGAAAGAACCAGAAACTGCGCCGCGCGGACGCTGGCGCCGAAATTCACGTATTTCTTCACGAAGTCCGGCGAGGTCGGGTCCGAGGAGCGCGTTGCGCGCACGAGATTCACGGCATAGCGAGCCACCGAATCGGCGATGGGCACCATGCGCACGACCTGCTGAAAATCGATGATCTCGTCGGCGTTGGTCACCGGCACGACCGTGGCCAGATGCGTGGTGGTGGTCAGATCCAGCACCTTCAACTCGTCGTTGGCGGACAGATAATCGAGCAGGGTGTTGAAGATGAAACGGTCGAGCTGCGCCTCGGGCAGCGGATACGTACCTTCGAGCTCAATCGGGTTCTGCGTGGCTAAAACAAAGAAGGGCGCGCTGATAGTGTGCTGCGTGCCGCGCACGGTGCACGAGCGCTCCTGCATGGCTTCGAGCAGCGCCGACTGCGTCTTAGGAGGCGTGCGGTTGATTTCATCGGCCAGCAGAACGTTGGCGAAAATCGGACCCGGCACGAACGTCCAGCTACGATGGCCAGTGACGGAATCCTCTTCGATGATATCGGTGCCGGTGATGTCCGAAGGCATCAGGTCGGGGGTGAACTGAATGCGCCGGAAATTGAGCCCCAGGGCATCCGAAAGCGTGCGTACCAGCAGCGTTTTCGCGGTGCCCGGCAGTCCCGTAATCAGGCAGTGCCCGCCGACGAAGAGCGCGATCAAAACCTGCTCGATCACTTCTTCCTGGCCGACAATCACTTTGCGCACTTCCGTGAGAATGTCGGCGTGAACCTTCTGAAAGCGATCAATCCGCGCCTGCAATTCGGCGGAGTCGGGAGAGGTAAGTTGAGTGGTTGACATTAGTTGAATTTTCTATTGTTTCACGTTCAGTTCGAGCAACAATTTTTGGGCCGGCTTGAAATTCGGAGCGGCTTCGAGCGAGGATAACACTTCGTCCTTGGCTTCTTCGACGCGGTTGGCCTGCTTCAAGGCGCGCGCCAGTTCGTAATGCGCCCCGGCGAGATCCATCGGCGGCATCGCCACCACGGCGGTAAATTCGCGCACCGCCGCGGTTGGATTATTCAAATCCAGATACAGCGCGCCGAGGCGCTTGTGAAGGTCTTCGTCCTTGGGATAAATCAGGTTGAGGCGTTCGAGCGTCGCCGCCGCTTCGCGCTTCTGCCCGGCGTCGGCCTGGAGCTGCGCCAGCTGCTTCACCGTCACCGGATTGCGCCCGCCGATCTGACTGTAGCGCGCCAGTTCCGCCATCTCTTTATCCTTTTCGCCCTTCGCCAGATAGGCGTCGGCCAGAAATTCGTAGACGCTCGCCGCCTCCACGTAATCGGGATACAAATCGCGGATGCGCACGCCTTCGCGGATCACATCGTCCCATTGTTTTTCCTTCGCTAGTTCGGAAATGCGCTTGACGGTTTTCTTCCACTCGTCGAATCCGTCGACCGTACGCTTGGTTTGTGCCTCGATCCAAGATATGAACTGGCGATCGAACTCCTCGGGCTTCATCTTGAATTCCAGCTCAATCACTTCGCGTGTGGGCTTCAACTCCGCGTAATCGTGAATCATCGCCAGCAGCTTGTCCTGACCAAATTTCTGCTCGATAAAATTGCAGATCTTGCCGGCCTGATAGTAGGACACCACGACCTGCGCCGGATACGCCGGATGAATGAATCCGCGGTCGATGTCGGATATGGAGAGTAGTTTTTTCGTGCGGATGGCTTCGATTGCATCCGGGTCCAGCCGATCGCCCCAATCGGGCGACGCCGCGGTTTCTTCATAAACCGCGAGGCCTTCGGTGAACCAGCGGGGCACGCGGCTCTTGGTCATGTTGAGAACGTAGACGTGGCTCAGCTCGTGCCACAAAGTGCTGTCCCAGTGAAATGTTCCCGGCTTGCGCGAATTGGGCGAATCCATCGCCACGACGGAGTCAAAAGTAACGCCGAGCGCGCCCAACCCGGGCATGCCCATGGTGCGAACCTCGAAATCCGGATGATTCGGATAAACTTCGACCTGCACGGGCCCTGGCAATTTGTACTTGTATTTTTTCTCGTACGTGGCCAGCGCGCGGTCGATCTCCGCCTGAAAATACGGCCGCAACAGCGCCGATTCCTGCTTGCCCAGCTTCAGCACCGTCGTGGGCGTCCGGAAGGTATCGTACTTCTTGTAACTATCCATGAGCGTGAGAGTGTTCTTCGTCTCGTCGCTCTGATAGCCCGCATTCCACGCCTGTTCGAGCTCTGCGCGCGCCTCGTCCTCACGGCCCAGGCGCATCAGATTCAGCCCTAACGCGCTCCGAGCCTTCTGCAATTTCGGATCCAGCTCCAGCGCCTTGCGATAGAACGCGATCCCTTCCTCGTAGCGCCGGTTGATCACGAAAAAATGCCCCGCGATATCGTACGCCTCGCCGTAGTGCGGATTGATTTTCAGAATTCTTTCGAGCCAGGGCGAATCCTTCTTGTCTGCCAGCCAGTCGATGGTGGCGAGAATCGCCATCGCGTCCAATGCGTCGGGGGTGATGTCCAGAGCTTTCTTGGCTTCCTCCGCGGCCTTAGTTTCGTTGTTGTCTTCGAGCGCGACGCGCGCCAGCACTTCCTGCGCGTGATACAGCCGCGGATCAAGCCCCAGCGCGCGGCGCGCGAACTCTATAGCTTTGGCCGAATATCCGTCCGCCGCGACCTCTGCCAGCCCGACGTACGCGGGCCCATACTTGTCGTCAAGCCCAAGGGCGTCCGAAAAACAATCCGACGCGATGCTCGGCTGCCAGTGGTCGATGTACAGATAGCCCCAGCGCACCAGCGGCGCCGGATCTTTCGGCTTCGCCTTCACAGCATCGCGAAACATGTCGTTGGCGGTTTTATAGTTCCCGATTCCCCAATACCCTTCGGCTTCGACCGCGAGATCTTTCGAATGCGTCAGGTTCTCATAACATGCCGTGGCGCGGGCATCGCCGTGATGACGCAGTTGTTCGCACGGCTCGACCGCGGCGGGCACCTGCGCCAGAAGCGGCAAAGCGAGCAGGGCCAATGTGTACCTACTTATCAAGAGCCTCCTGTGTCCTCGCCAGCTCCATCAAAAACACCTGCAGCTGCTGGCGATACTCCTGCACCGCCATCGAGGCTTTGCGATATTTTAGGTCGTCGATCGACGCTTCCAGCTCCTCTTTTTTCTTGAGCAGCATTAGTTTCGCCGGATCGCGGATCTGCGCCGCGGTCGCGCCCAGATGCAGCACGGCGAACCGTTGGGCGGTCAATCCCTCGCCGTTTTCGGGCGATGGAACCTTCACGCCCTCGCCTTTTCCGGCGTCTTCGATCAGTGCGTGCTCGGTGGCGAGGCGTTTTTGCGTCTCGTAGAATTTCGCGGTCTTTTCTTCGGCGTAGCGGAACACTTCGAGCGCGGTCACGATTTCGTTTTTATCGGAATCGGCCGCCGGATCGCGCATCCCTTCGATCCAATACCTTGGAAAC
>Ga0210394_10003115_pt1 | contig 21440 bp, 19 predicted proteins | sample IncBWC12MmetaG_FD_160121 | JGI IMG/M metagenome (GOLD analysis project Ga0210394, IMG submission 160121) | Forest soil microbial communities from Barre Woods Harvard Forest LTER site, Petersham, Massachusetts, United States - Inc-BW-C-12-M | ecosystem: Environmental > Terrestrial > Soil >...
CGGGGGAGAGGTTGGCTTCGGCTTTGGCGTACATGCGGCAGCCAACAGGAGAAAAAGCATGGTGCTTAATCCTTCGGCCCAATGCAGGCATTGATTTTTTCCTGGCTTTGCTCGCTTATGTTTTGCGAGCAGACTGGACAGGGAAAATTTTTCTAGGGGTTTGTCTTCTGAAATTTTGCCAGTATCCATTTCTTGTCTGAATGCCATCGCCCTTTCAATTTTGCCGACCATGCTGCCAGCCTTTCCCGAAAATCCTTCCGCATCATTAGTTCTGTGATGCCTAAGTCAAGCAGGGGCACCGTTTGGATCTCGCGTGACGCGAAACCAGCACTAGCACTGCTTATACACCCAGAAGTTTTCCTGAGGCTCGCCGAAATGATCCGCCGAGAGTTACATCGATTCTTTTCTCGCCCAAGCGAGAACTTTGAGCCTGCATTTGACCGAGGCCTCATTTGGATAGCGCGCACGTGCTCTTAACCTAGCCATGCGCTTCCCTGCGGCTCACACCTCGACAGGGCGCACACATATTATTGAGGATGGACGGAAAGGTCTTCGGGCTAGACGGCCCGATCATAACGGTGGTGCAACCCACCCAGTCGATCACGGGAAAGCACGCGACCCGAGGTTACGCAGCGAATTCTGTATCCCGGCGTTCCCTTGCCCAGCCCAAGGTGCGTGCGGTCTTCGTGATTGTCCCTACCGAAAACTCGATCTCAGTAAAAAAGAGGGTGAGGTAAAAGTAGCTGCTGAAAGTACGGTAATCCAGGCTGTGCATCGCCAAAATTCTGTCCGGCTCTGAAATCAACGGCTTGCACACTTTCCTCAGCCGCGCGGTATCTGCTATGACTGGTGCTTCATGTGTCGCTACGTCGGATTTGGGTTGGGCCTGCTCCCCCGCTGCTTTCGATCGCATCGAAGCCTGCTCCTGGAAAATCTCGCTCTCCGGCAACAGTTGGCTGTGCTGAAGCGCAAGCATCCCCGACCCCCGATGGGAGCGGTTGACAAAATCTTCTGGGTATTCGCCCGTCGTTTCTGGGGTGCCTGGAAGCAGTCTCTCGTGCTCGTGAACCCTGAGACGGTCGTTCGCTGGCATCGCGCTGGGTTTCGACTGTACTGGAGTTGGATCTCGAAGGCGAGAAAACCGGTCGGTAGGAAGAAACTGTCGATGGAAGTGCGGGAGCTGATCTTCCGGTTGGTGGCGGAGAACCCAACCTGGGGCGCGCCTCGCATTCACGGTGAACTGCTCATGCTGGGCTTCGATGCCGAGAGAACCATCTCCCGCTGGATGAAGCGGGTTCCGAGAGATCCCCAGCCAACCCAGCGCTGGCGCGCATTTCTTGCGAATCACCGGGAAGCGATTGCGGCCATGGACTTCTTCACCGTGCCCACGATCACCTTTGGCGTGCTCTACTGCTTCTTCGTCATCCGTCACGATCGCCGCCGTATCCTGCATTTCAACATCACCAAGCATCCGACAAGCGGTTGGATCATCCAGCAGTTGCGGGAGGCGTTTCCGTTTGGGGCGGCTCCCCGATTTCTAATCCATGACCGGGATGCAAAATACGGGACGGAGGTCCCGGCAGCGATTCGATCCCTGAAGATAAACGCCGTGCGGACCTCGTTCGAAAGTCCCTGGCAGAATGGAGTCGCCGAGCGCTGGGTGGGGAGCTGTCGCCGCGAGCTGCTCGACCATGTCATTGCTCTGAACGAGCGGCATCTGAAGCGGCTCCTTTCCGAGTACGTCTCCTACCATCACGAGGATCGCACGCATCTTGGTCTCCGCAAGGAAACCCCTAGCCGCAGAATCCGTTCCGCGGCGACCGGTCCGGTGATCTGCCATGCGCGATTGGGCGGTTTGCACCATCGCTACGACCGCGCGGCCTGAGATCCGCCGATTCCCACTGGCTTACACCTCTTGAGACGAGTGTGACATCTTCACCCAGTAATAAGGAGCCCTCGCTCCGAGTCAGCATCTGCGCCCTCGGACTCAACCCATCTCGTGTTGGAAAACTCTCTTCAGGATCGCCTTCGAGCTGCACCTTGGATTTTGGCGAGCTACAACCATAAAAGCACGGCTGAAGCCCTTCCTGCAGTAGCATTTCGTTCCGGGTGGAACGAATCGTCTGAGCAAAGCCGGGCAATCATCAGCGAGCCAAGACGTTTCCCCGTTCAGAACCTGCCCGCAAGTTAATTTCGCCGGGGAAGCGTTACCGCGGTGGCGTAGCTTTCTACCGCAAACCGACATCGCCATAGCACTTTGGTGCCATTGTCGTGATTCATCCCGCGCCTTTACATTGGCCAGCCGCCGACGTTGTTCCAGATCGGAGATCCCAAGAAAGATAGGAGACTCGCTCTTCCCCCATGGAACATTTTCGAGCTGGTGATAAGGCAGCGTTCTCAGGTATCTACAAAGCCGTCCATGACAAAGATCACATACCACCCCACTACGTAACCGCGATCTACGGCGAAATCTTTCCGAGCTGAATTAAATGCACAAACCGGGTCCGGTTTGAAATCGCTCTGTCTGCCGTTCACGTATACGCGCACACGCAGTTCAGGCGCACAGATGATCAACGATAAAGAGAAGAGAGGGCGCAGCTAGGCAGCTGCACAACCTCTCTCCCGTGTTGGCCCGACTAGCCGCCATCGTTCGGTCAGACGGCCCAAAGTCGACACACGCGCCTACTTCTGTAACGACGCGTATTCCCGCGCATCGCGTTCACGCTCGAAATATGCGTCGGCGCCCGACCCAAGCTCCTCTCGCTTGGCTGCGACCCCTTCAGCGATCGCTGGGCCAAGGTTCTCTGGATCTTCGACGAAATACGGCTGATCGGATGCGGAACGGGTAACCGCGATCCGGCGACGGTATTTGACGGCGTATGCATCCTGCATCTGATACACGACTTCTTTGTCCGACGTAGCGAACGTCGGAACCGGCTTAGCCAGGCTAGCTTCCCACTCAAGCTTTTCCTTCTTCACTCGCGATCAGTGTATGGTGATCAAGAGCGGGTGATGTGACTCCCAGTCTGGCATCCTCCAACAAGTGGCGGAGTCATTCAGGCGCATGGTAATTGCTACCATCGCGAGAAACTTGTGAGGCTGCCTGGCACATCGACAACTGATACGAAGGAATACCCACTGCGCGGACCGAATGCAATCAGACCCGGGTTCGAGAGGATGTTCTCCGAGTTTGCTAAACCAGGTGTGAGCTTCGCCCGAAAGCAGCGACTAATCGAAGGTGACTACGCGTATATCGTTTGGACCTCGGAAACCGCGGACAATTCGTACGAACTCGGCAGCGATACCTTCGTTATTCAGAACGGATGCATTCGAATGTGAGCCTTTACAAAAAAGGTAAAACCAAAGCGCTGACAATGAAAAGAATTGACTGGCAGGGACGAAAAGGTGTTTTCTAGGGATCTTCAGACGAGTAGGAGGTTTTTGTGGTTTGTACAGGAGCCTCACTGCGCCTTTTATGCGCAAAAGTGTTGATATGCGGGGTAGTCACGTGTCACGCGCAAACGTATTCGCCTTCTGCCTCGGGCACCTCAGGTCAAACCATTCCTGGGGCAAACGGAGGAAATCCGTTTGCTGGTAGCGTGCCGACAAGACTCGTTGCCGGACGTATGCCGCTCTCCTTGCAAGATGCCGTTAATCTGGGTCTGAAGCACAATCTCGGGGTGCTCCTTTCGCGCTCTGACACTCGCGCTGCCCGCGGGCTGCGCTGGCAGGAACTGAGCGCCTTGCTGCCGCACGTCACGGCGGCTCCTTACGTGGCGGAGTCGAAGGTCAACCTCGCTCAGGTCGGATTGGGTAACGCTGCCGCAAATGTTTTCCACATTTCTCCGGCGGTCGGTCCCTTTTCTTATTTCGACGCACGAGCGAGCGTAACTCAAACCTTGTTCGATTGGAAGTCCATCAGCTCCGCTCGCGCGGCCAGCGCGAGTGTCAAGTCTGCTGACTACACACTGCTGGATGCAAGCGACCTTGTGATTCTGGCGGTCGGGTACGTTTACTTTCAGGCAGTTGCTGACGAAGCTCGCATTGCAACGGATGAAGCTCAGGTCGAGACGGCACAGACACTCTTTGATCAGGCAACGGACCAGGTCAACGTCGGCACGGCAGCTGACATTGATGCACTCCGCAGCAAAGTTGAACTTCAGACGCGACTGCAACAGTTGATCGAGGCAAAAAACGACTTTGCAATTCAGAAAATCACCGTGGCACGAGCGATCGGGCTGGCGCCCAGCCAGGACTTTGATCTCACCGACAAATCGCCATATCTGCCACTGGAAAACATAACGATTGACGATGCTCTCAAAGGTGCATTCGCCTCACGTTCTGACTACCTTGCCGCAACGGCGGACGTGCGCGCAGCCGAATTGTCGCGAAAAGCAGCAGTCGCGGGTTATTTCCCATCGCTTTCGTTCGGTGGCGATTACGGAACCGGAGGCGCTCATCCCTCCGACGCGACGCGGGTGTACGACGTGCGCGGAACGCTTTCGATTCCGATCTTCACCGGCAACGGCGTTCATGGTGATATTCAGCAAGCCGATGCGCGGCTCGAACAGGCTCGCGAGCGGCTCGACAACTTGCGAGCGCAAATCGAGGCCGATGTGCGCACCGCGTTGCTCAACCTGCAATCATCTACGGAGCAGGTGAAGGTCGCGCGCAGCAACATCGATTTGGCCGATCAAACCTTGACGCAATCGCGGGACCGCTTCACCGCCGGCGTTACCGACACAGTAGAGGTCGTCCAATCGCAGGAGACTGTAGCCAGCGCGCACGAACAATACATTTCCAGCTTGTACAAGTACAATTTCGCGAAAATTTCGCTCATTCGTGCCTTGGGTGCTGGCGAACAGGGCGTTAAGCAATACTTCCCAGGAAAATAAACATGGCGGACGAAAACGCATCTCCCTCGCAACCTGACACTGGGGCTTCGGTGTATTCAGAGCCTCCGCCGGAGAAAAAATATTCACCTGCAGATCGCCGTAAGCGTCGCAGAAATCTCGTCATTCTGATCGCCGGCGTGGTGGTCGTCGTCGCAGGCCTGCTCGTGTGGCGTTACTTGAGCAGCTATGAATCGACAGACGACGCCCAAGCAGATGTGCATCTCTATCCGGTCAGCGCGCGTGTTTCGGGTTATGTGATCCGTGTCAACGTCAATGACAATCAATGGGTCAACAAAGGTGACGTCCTGGTCGAGATTGATCCGACCGACTATCAGGTTGCGCTGGCACAGGCGCAGGCAAACTTGGCCAACGCGGAAGCGACAGCGCGATCTCTCAACATCACCGTGCCCATTACGTCCGTAAACACCGTGAGCCAGCTGCAGTTCACAGCTTCGGGGATCGAGGATGCGCGCGCCGCCGTCAGCGCAGCTGAAAAGCAACTGGTTGCCGCGCATCAACAGGTGGAAGCTGCACAAGCGAACGATGTAAAGGCCCAAGACGATCTGCGCCGATACAAATTACTAGTCGATAGGCACGAAGTGTCAGCGCAGATCTATGATCAGGCGGTTGCCTCGGCTAGATCCAGCACGGCCAACGTCGCAGCCGCCCAAGCGAGTGAGTCCGCCGCACAGCAGTTCGTGCAACAGGCCCAGAGCCGCGTGGCGCAAGCCGCTGCCAATCACGCGTACGCACAAACAGGTCCGCAACAAGTGTCATCGACCAAAGCACGAGTGCAGGCCGCAATCGCCGACGTTCAGCAAAAGCGGGCGCTGGTGCAGCAGGCGGAATTGAACCTGCAATATACCAAGATCATTGGTCCCGTCGCCGGCTCGATAAACAAAACTGTGGTGGTCGGGTTGAACGTCGAATCGGGACAGCAACTACTCACGGTTGTGCCTCTCGATGAAGTCTGGGTCACAGCCAATTTCAAAGAAACGCAACTGAAGCACATGCAGGTCGGACAGAAAGCTGACATTCACGTGGATTCAAGCGGCCGGACTCTGCACGGCCATGTTGACAGTATCGCCGGCGCGACTGGGCCGCTGTTCAGTTTGCTTCCACCCGAGAATGCGACCGGAAACTACGTAAAGATTGTGCAGCGAGTGCCGGTAAAAATTGTCCTCGAGCCTGGCGAAAATCGGGACCGAAGGCTTCGCCCAGGCATGAATGTCGTTCCAGACGTATACCTGAGATGACTACCGCTGCGCTCACACTCGACCAAGACATCTGGCGGCCACGGTACAACCCCTGGCTGGTCGCCGTCGTCGTCGCGCTTGCCGCGTTCATGGAAGTTCTCGACACGAGCATTGCCAACGTCGCGCTTCCGTACATGGCCGGAAATTTGGGCGCGAGCAATGACCAGAGCACCTGGGTTTTGACGTCCTATTTGGTCTCTAACGCCATCATTCTTCCCATGACGGGCTGGCTTGCCGGAGCATTCGGACGCAAACGATTCTTCATGGGCTGCCTCGCTATCTTTACAGTTAGTTCACTACTGTGCGGCTTGGCGCCGAGTCTCGGCTTTCTTCTTCTTTTTCGAGTCATGCAAGGCGCGGGCGGCGGCGGGTTGCAGCCGATGGCACAAGCCATTCTCGCCGACACTTTTCCGCCAGAGAAACGTGGGCTTGCATTCGCGGCATATGGGATCACCGCCATTATGGCGCCGACCATTGGCCCGACTCTGGGCGGATGGATCACATTTAACTATTCCTGGCGCTGGATTTTCTTCATCAACCTTCCGGTGGGCGTGATCACGTGGTTCCTTGTGCGGCGCTTTGTGGAGGATCCTCCTTACTTACAGCGGCTCAAGCGGGCCGGCGTCAAGCTCGATTACGTGGGCATCGCGCTTCTGACCGTTGGCGTTGGCGCTTTGCAGATTCTGCTGGATAAAGGTCAGGAGGACGATTGGTTCGGATCGCGCTTTATCACGAGTCTTGCCGTGATTTCAGCCGTCTGTCTGATCTCCTTAGTCGTCTGGGAATGGTTCGAGAAGGCGCCAATTATCGATGTCCGGATGTTCAAGAACATCAACTTCGCAGGTGCGAGTCTGATGTTGTTCATGCTTGGCGTCCTGCTGTTCAGTAGTCTCGTCCTGATGCCTCAGTTTCTGCAAACACTTTTGGGTTACACCTCAGAACTTGCTGGTTTCGCTCTTTCTGCCGGAGGGCTTGTCTTACTGTTAGAAACGCCAATAGTGGGTCAACTGACCACAAAAGTTCAAGCTCGCCGGTTGATTGCTTTCGGTTGGCTGGCCCTGGCGCTGGCGATGTTCTATTCCACCAAGAGAATCGATTTACAGATGAGTTTTAATGCAGCCGTGTGGCTGCGCGTTGCCCAGGTCATCGGCCTCGGCTTCCTTTTTGTACCGATTACTCTCGTCGCATACATCGGGATAGCGCCGGAGAAGAACAACTCGGTAGCCGGTATCGCGAACTTCATGCGCAACATGGGAAGCAGCGTGGGAACGTCGCTGGTGACAACCGTGATCGCCCGCCGCTCGCAATTTCATCAATTGAGGCTGGTGGAGAAAGCGAGGATTGATAATCCCAATTTTGCGCACGCAGCGAGAGGATTGAGCCGGCACTTTGCCAATGGCGGACTTGGAGAACACGAAGCCATCTCGACCGCCTACGCGCGGATTTATCAATCGGTGCAAGCGCAGGCCGCGAGCTTGGCATACATCGACACCTTCATGGTCCTTGCCGCAGCAGCAGGTATCATGTTCTTTTTGAGCTTTATGTTGAAGAGGAATAATCCGGCTAGCGGTGGCGTGCACGTAGCTGAATAACCGAAGAAGCATCATGCAATTGAAATCCATCTCGTGTCCGATCGATTTTTCGGAATTCTCCGCCGCAGCCTACCAACACGCAATGTCGCTGGCTGAGCACTCATTTGCTCAAAAAGAGAACATGGAAGTGATCGTCATGGGAACACACGGCCGACAGGGATTTGACCATCTGGTGCAGGGTTCGACTGCCGACCGGATCATGCGCAAGGCGGCATGCCCCGTGCTGGTAGTACCCAATACTTCTCGGAAAGCCCTGGGCACTGGACCCGACGGGCGCCATCGTTTGAGCCGAATCCTGTACTACGCGGATTTTTCGAATAACTCTGAGCGAGCGCGTGCGTGGGTACGCGATTTCGTTGGCCGCGGAGTATAGCGCAGAACTGACTTTTTTGTACGTGGCCGCCAACGCCCCCCGAACTGGCGAGGGCGGGAGGCGATCATTGCCGAGCGTTCACAAGAACTCGATAAACTGGTTTCAGAGACGGAACGCCAGAATCTTAATGTGAGGTCGGCAGTATGGTTGGGAAAACCTTACGAGGAGATTGTTCGACACGCAACTGAAGTGCAAGCAGGCCTCATAATTATGACGGCGCGTGGAGGCGACGCTGTTGACCGCGCTGTTTTCGGCTCTACTACCTATCGAGTGATCCAGTTCGGGCCCTGCCCGGTGCTCGCGATCCACACGTAAGCAACTCGCGGAGAAAAGTTGGATTTCATGGTCAACATCATTACCATTGAACGCGAGTACGGGTGCGGCGGCGGCGAAATCGCTCAGTTGGTAGCGAACCGGCTCGGCTGGAAGCTGTGGGACCAGCGGTTGACTGAAGAAATCGCCAGACTCGCCAATTGCCCTAAGGCCGTGGTTGAAGCTCGCGAAGAACGCAACGACCCATTATATTATAGACTTTTTAAGTCTTTTCTTCGCGGGAGCTATGAGGGCAGCATCAACGCGCCCAAGCTTAACCTCGTTGATAGCGAGACTATTCTCAGGACTACGAGACGTGTTGTCGAACACGCTGCCGAACGCGGAAACTGCGTCATTGTGGGCAGGGGTTCACAGCAATTTCTTAAGAATCGATCAGATACTTTGCGTGTGTTTCTCTATGCCCCAAGAGAAGACAAAGTGCGCCGGCTATTAGCGCGCGGCAAAAGCGAGAAGGAAGCCGAAGAGCTCGTTGATAGCGTCGATCGCGAACGTGCCGACTTTATCCAAAAGTATTTCAGTGCCGAATGGCCGGATCGTGCGATTTACCACACGATGATGAATACCGTAATCGGCGACGAAGCTGTCGTTCACATGATTCTGGATTTTAAGGAAGCCTACCAAGCGAGAGCCACCGCATGACATCTCTTCAGGAATTCCGGTGTGAAATCTGTGGGCGAATCACCAATAACCCAAATCACTGGTTCGTCATTCATTGCGGCGATGCGGAACTCACTGTGCTCAAGTGGGATTCGGAGGCAGCAAATGCTGCCGGAGCTCGCCATTTCTGCGGAGAAGCCCATGCTCAGGTCTACATTAGCCGATGGTTCGAGTCGATTTGCTCGCCGCCGAAGCCGGACTTCACGAGACCTGTGTCTGTGAAGTCCTAATCGAATTCGCCGACGCGGAGCGGGGAGTGCGCATATCGTTGGTACGTTTGTCACCATCCGTCCACGGTGACGGCGATCATGACTTCGTTTCGACTCTCATGAACAATCGCACGAGAAAAGTTGTTGCGGCGTATGTAGGCGACGGAGTCAATCGCTGGAACGCTGTGCACCGACTGGATGCTGCTCATCTTTTTAGGCTTGCATTTGAAAAGGCTACTCCGGGGACTAGGTTTCACGGGGTTGTTGAAGAGGGAATTGCGTTCCGAAATATTGCTGAAGTCATCGGACAACGCCTGAACCTCCGGAAGACCTTTTCATTAAGAGAAGGGAAGCAGATTACGTTTGGCGCGGAAGCATTCAATCTTTTGAATCATCCCAACTTCGCTGTCCCAAGTAACACGCAGAGTCCTCTGACGCAAGGGGGAAATGGGGATGCTGTATTTAAGGATGGAGCGGGCGACTTTGCCAATAATCCCGGCCGGATATTCACGACCATCGGCACCGCGCGCCAGATTCAACTTGCCGCACGATTTGTCTTCTAAGCCCAAGTAATCCTGGTGTGGAGGCTTCGTGGCTAATTTTCCCAAAATCTCTGCTGCACTCAAGAAACGAGCGGCGCAAATCGAACTGCTCCTCATGGACGTGGACGGCACCATGACAGATGGCGGCGTCACTCTGCTTTCCCAAACCGAAGAGATCGCCCTCGAAATCAAGACCTTTGACGCGCACGATGGTCAGGGCCTTACACTCGCACACACTGCGGGGCTTCGCACCGGCTGCATTACCGGACACCAAAGCTCGGCACTCCTTCGGCGCGCTTACGAGATGAACATGGAGTTTATTTATATGAAACAAGCGTTGAAGATGCCGGCCTACGAAGAAATTGTTCGGAAGGCGGCTGTATCCGATTCTGTTGTCGCCTATGTGGGCGATGATCTCCCGGATCTTCCCGTGATGCGCCGCGTTGGTCTCGCGGTGGCGGTCGGCAATGCGGTTCGAGAGGTCAAAGAGACAGCGCATTACACAACCAAAGCCCTGGCCGGCCATGGTGCAATCCGCGAAACCGTTGAACTCATTCTGAAATCGAAAGGTATCTGGGATTCGCTAATCGACAAAGCGCGCGCCTGACAAAGTTTAAGCTGAGAAATCTGCGAGAGTGGCGGGACTGGAACCCGCTGCATCTTCCACCTGTATGATGACGAGCGTTATGTCATCTGTTTGTAGGCGTCCTGCAGAATGGGCCTCCAGTTCGTTCAAGATGACTTCCAAGATCCGGTGCGGATCTTGAGTGCGACAATCGTAGAGAACTCTTTGTAGCCGTTTGTGTCCGAAGGCCTTGCCCTCAGAATTTTCCGACTCTGTGACTCCATCTGTGTAGAAGACCAAGGTATCGCCAATCTCGAGTTGAAACGTCGTCGAGACGAAGAGCGAATCTTCTAGAGAACCAACCGGCGGACATTCCTGTGCTCCGCAAGAAATAGGTGCAACTTTCGCGAGTGACGCAGACGTTACACTGTTACCTTGCAGCCGCAACTTGAAAGTTTCGTCGCCAACCGTTTATGCGCAGGACCGCACAGTTCCTCCGATCACTGCTTTCTATCCTTCTTATTACAGCCGGCGAAGGCGTTCAGTTTCTGTGGCTGGCAGTCTCGTCGCGGGCGGAATTGAGTGCCGAGGTGCTGTTCCTGGGCAAACAGTTGGCGTTCTACCGGGAACACCAGGTTCCGCCACGCAGGCTCACCGACGCAGCGCGCTTCTCCTTGGTGCTATGGTCTCAACTGTTCCACTGGAGAGCGGCACTGATGATTGTTAAGCCGGAGACCCTCATCGGCTGGCATCGCAAGGGGTTCAAGCTGTTTTGGCGGCGGAAGTCGCGGTTGGGAAGACCGCGGATTCCGGAAAATCTTCGCCAGCTGATTGTGCGCATGGTGCAGGAGAACCCGACCTGGGGCGAGGAGCGCATCGCAGCCGAACTTTCGGTGAAGCTCGGGCTCTTGGTTTCGCCCCGAACGGTGCGGGCGTACTGGCCGCAAGAGAGGGATCCGCGAGGCGGTAGGAGAACAGCTTCGCAGCACTGGCGGACGTTTGTCCGCAATCACGCCCAGGCCATCGTGGCTGCTGACTTCTTGGTAGCCATCACGGCTGGCTTGCGAGTGCTGTACGTGTTCGTGGTGATGGAAGTGGGAAGTCGCCGCATTCTGCACTGCAATGTCACGGCCCATCCGACTGCAGCCTGGGCCTTGCAGCAGTTTCGAGAAGCCATCCCGAGTGATCACACCTACCGATTCCTGATTCATGATCGAGATTCGATCTTTTCGGCAGAAGTTGACGATGAGTTGGGGGCCTTCGGGCTGAGAGTTCTACGAACCCCCGTACAGGCGCCGAAGGCCAATGCTTACTGCGAACGGCTAGTGGGAACGATTCGCCATGAATGCCTGGATTACGTGATCCAGCTGAGCGAGAAGCATCTTCGAACGATCATGAGGGAGTGGGTTGCCCACTACAATCAGGGACGACCTCATGCGAGCTTGGGGCCAGGCATTCCGGATTCCGACAGCAGGCCGCGGCCGCGCCCAAGCATCCATCGGCATGAGTTGCCAGCCAATTGCCGGATACGAGCGCGAGATATTCTCGGCGGGCTGCACCATGCATATTGGCTCGAAGAAATTGCTGCGTGAGGTCGCATCGACTTTTTGCGGAGCACAGGCGCTTGATTCACACACTCTTAACATTCATCTAGACACACGCAAGATGCGCCCACGTGGCGATCGCTAGGTCACCGAGTTCCGGATGGGCCGTTCTCGTCAGACCTCTGGGACCGACACTGTTATTTTTGCTTACCTGGCAGGATCGACGGTCCCCGATCCCGAATCGCATCCATGATTGCCTCGCGGACCAGGGCTTGACGAGTCAGCGTGCCATCTTTCGTTCCGGATTTAACCTCAATGTCGAAGTAGCCGTTATCGTCACAGTGACGGTCACAGCCGGGTACAGGGCATTCGTAACCGCTCGTGGAGCACCGGATCATCTGTAGGTTCGGGTGCCTGTAGCAGGCTGGACGTGACGCCATCGACTGCCTCCCGGCAAGAGATTGTTCTGGAGACTTCCAGGGCAACGGTATTGGTTATCCACCGTCCCTCGGGCAAAGCCCGCGCAGCAGAGGGGTATTAGGGGCTGCGATTCGGCAGCCACCCCTCAAGTGGAAGACGCTAGAGGCAGATCATACGCCTTTTCCCTGGGGAATGAAGAACTAAAAGTCAGATTGCTTCTGGTACTGCGTGATGTAAAATTTCGCAATCGCTCGGGCTACTTGGAACCGGTAGTGTACGGGAAAACGGCGGACCTGACCCGATCTCTCAGTCGCCGCAGGTGAAGCTATGCGAAAAATGAGTATCGCGCTTCTGTTGGCATGCTTCTTGCTGACTGGCGTGGCATGGACTCAGACAGAGTCTGCACCACCAGCGACGGAGGTCAAGATCGGCGACATCGCTCCTGATTTCACATTGGTGGACCAGAACGGAAAGCCGCGCTCGCTGCATGATTACAAAGGTAAAGAGAACGTGGTTTTGGCCTTCTATGTCTGGGCTTTCTCGTCCGATTGAACGCAGGAGATGCGGAACTTCCAGCAGACCCTCGCCAAGCTGGAAGCAGCAGACACCCAAGTCTTGGGTGTGAGCATGGACAACCCGTTTGCCAACAAAGTGTTTGCCGACCAGAACGGTGTGACCTTTCCCTTGCTCAGTGACATCGGCGGAAAGGTCATCCGGCAGTACGGCATCTACAAGGAATACGACCAATTCCATACCAAGATTCCCGCTGCGCGCCGCGCCACCTACCTGATTGACACGAACGGGAAAGTCGTCGAGATGCAGGTGGACGCAGACGCCGTTGACCCTACGAAGACCGTCAGGGCATGTGAGCGGCGGAAACTCACGAGATAAGACTGCACTGCCCCAAGAAAATGACGTTGGGCGTGATCTCCAGACCTGTCCTTACCGAAAATTCGATCGCGCTGAAAAAGGGTGAGCGGCACCTCGAGAGGGAACGATTTCCTCGGTCTCAGAAAACACTTGTCGAATCGCCGCGTTGTGAACGAGCCGCCGTATCGGCGTCCGGAGCAGAGGATCACCGCCGTGGGGGTCTGTGTATATATTAACGAGGAAGCGATGGCTCAAGCTGCCCGTCGTTCGTATCGGTGGTGAAGTCCTCCCGCCTGCGGCAGTTCAATGACTCGGCCCATTTCCGGAGGGTGGACGGCCCGCGTTTAGGGGATCTTTGTCCAGCGACAAATGAGTTCGCGATCGTTCGTAATATTCGAAATAGGACTTTAGTGTGCGGTGCAGGCCACGCTCGTTGAAGACGATGAAATGGTCCAGACATTCCCTTCGGATCGAGCCAATGAGGAAAACGGTCTCTGATTTGCTCGATGTGCTCGACCGAATGGTCGTTTGGCAGAATTTTGTGTCCCGCGTGTGGTGAAGAAACGGTTGAGAAGCTCGCGATCTACACGGCGAACCAATTCGATCACGTTCGCGTCGAGGCTTGCGAGACCTGCCACTATTAAATCAAGACAGTGGACCTCACCAAGAATGGCCTCGCTGTACCCGTCGTCGACGAACTGGCCACGATCCCACTCAACCTCTGGGCTCAAGAGCACCAATACGTAAAGTTGCAGGCAAACTTGCTCGGACTTTAGCTCTGCTACGCCACCAAGCTAGATTGCCAGAATCGCTGGCTGAAACCCCACAGTTTGGGGCACGAAGCCACGCGATCGGACCAACTTTCACCGTCCGTATCTCTTCAGCGCGGCCTGGCGCAGTCGTCCAACGTTTCACCGCACGGGAGCCGATGGCGTTCTACCCTTAATGAACTGGCTCTTGCCGAAGAGGTCCGCGATTCCGTCCATCAGATCGATGTCTCTCACCAACATTAAAATGAAAGAGTCCTTTTAGGGCGAATCCCGAATTCGCCAGTCTAAGTATCGCGTTCGGGCGGAGCGAGGCACTCCTCGGTGGAGCGTCGGCTTTCCTACCCGGAGGGCGTTGGGCCGAAAGTTGCCACACTATCAGCCAACTCTGCGCGAACGGCGATCCAAGGAGCGCACTTTGCCGACGTCAGCCTGCGCCGCTGGTTCCGCGTCCGGCTAGGGGTGCGAGGGCATCCTCATCAGAAGTGCTGGCACGCATCGTTGAACGAACGAGTTGCTGTGCCTCTAACCCGGCAGCTTCCGACGTCATGTGCGATCGCATTTCCGCTTCTAGTGCAGCCAACTGCGCTTCGATTTCCTCGGCTGCCTTGCGCTTGCGAATGATCTCGTCGCGGTAGCGGCGCAGGAAGTAGTCGATGGTCTCGACGCGAATCCTGATTGAGCCGGAGGGCTTGTTCTCGTCGAGATCCTTGAAACAGAAATATGGCGTACCCGACTGCTCGATAATGCCTTCGATCACGCCGTAGATGGGCGCATCGTGGCCGCACTTGAAGCTGGAGATTTCAAGCGCGACCAGGTTCGGATGCCGGGCAGTAAACTTTGCAGCCCAAACCTTGTGATTCGTGCTGCAGGAGTAGGAATTCTTCCAGGCATCTGTAATGTCGAGGGGATGACTGACGACTCCGGCGCGGACTTCTTCTCCGAAAAGACGTTCGAGCAAGTCCTCATCGAGCGGCAGAGTGTTCTGCGAAAAGATGGGATAGCCGAGCTTCTGGAACTCTTCGAGGATCTCGTGATTCAGTCCGGGATCGTGGTGGTACGGACGACCAAGCATTACGATTCCGATGCGGTCTTCGCGTTCCAACTGGTCCATCACTTGACGAGCGCGCTTGCGGATGCTGGTTTCGTAGTCAGCTAGCGCTTGGAAACCGACTTCGACGGCGCGGTCGTTCTCCTCAATGGAAAGCCCCAGGATGGGTTGCCAGGCTTGCAGCATCTGGAAGGCGAATAGCTTGCGATCGGCGAAGTTCAGAACCGGATCGACGTACTTCACGTTGTGCTCGGCAAAGACGTCGTTTTCCTTGGTGAATGCGGCTTTGACGGTCTCGGGCGTGGCGGTCACGGTCGGACACGCGTTGGCGCCCACAATCTTTACGAGCGGCGAAGTCAGCACGTCATACATCGGGAAAAAGATGACGTTCAGCGGCTTCTTGCGATGCTTCTCCTGAATCAGGTTGTAGACGTGGGAAATGCCGATCTTCGCCGGGAAGCAGGGATCGATGGCGCCGCGGCTGGCGCCGGCGCGGTAGAGGTCCGAACTGGTGTAGTCGGAGTAGATGATGTTTTCCGGCTGGACGCCGAGGCTCTCGAAATATCCGTTGAAGAGCGGCGCGTAGGTGTAAATGTTCAGCACGCGAGGGATGCCGACGCGCAGCTTCTTGCGGGCTTCCATCAGCGGAATGCGTTCTTTGGCGGCCTTGTTCCAGAACTTCGCTGCCGGGATGGGATCAGCGACGGTCTTAGGATTGACGGGACGGAAGACCTCGTGGGCGGCCATGTCCACGAAGTTCGGATGCTTTTCTTTGATCCCGTCGAGGCCGGCTTTGATGTCCTTCATGTCGTTGATGTCTTCGACCAAACCTTTTTCGCAGGTGGCGATGATCAGGCGTTGCTCGCCGTGCATCAACGGAACCTTGGTGACTTTCTGGACGGGGACGAAGGCCATGTCATCTTTGGGAACGGTGCGGATGTCGATGAAGGTGCGCAGGCAATTGTTTTTGCAGAAATTGCAGCGGGTGGATTCGTTGCGGGTGGTGCGGTATTCGATTTTGCGGACCGCTTCCAGACCGACGAACGTGGTCTGCTGGCCCTTGCGCCACAGGCGAAGGGATTCGACCGCCGCACCGATGGCTCCGGACTCGCCGCAGAACTCGTGGACTATGATCTCGGGCTTCTTTCCGGCGGCGCGGAAGCTGTTGTGGATGAAGTCCACTTCGGCCTTCACCACGGCCATATTGTTCTGTGTTCCACCCTGCAGGACGAAACGCGTGCCCAGCGCGGCCAGGTTGGGGATGCTTGCGACGTACAGGAACACGTTTTTGGGAAGGACGGCGGCTAGACCGGCGAGGATTTCCTCGGCCCGCCAGCCCTGGCGCTGGAAATTCACGATGTCGGATTGCATGAAGACTGCGCAGCCATAGCCGAAGACCGGCATCGATTGTGCGGAAAAGGCCAAGTCGGCGTATTGCTCGACGCTCAGGCCGAAGCCTTCGGCGGTGGACTGCAGGAAGTACCCGTTGCCGGCAGAACACTGCGTGTTGAGCTTGAAGTCTTTGACGCGGCCGTTATGGAGGATGATGATCTTGATGTCCTGGCCGCCTACGTCGACGATGACATGGGGATCTTCGTAGAACTTTAGCGCCGATTCGGTGTGGGCGACGGTTTCGACCAGGGCGACGTCGGCGTGCAGGACATCTTTGAGAATGTCCTTCGCGTAGCCGGTGGTGGCGACTCCCAGCACTTCCAGTCTTGCCTTCTGCGCTTCGACCTGGGTGCGCAGGTTCTCGAACATTTCGATCGTGTCTTGAATCGGGTTGCCGTTCGAGAGCTGGTACGACTTGCAAAGGATGTCGCCGTTCTCGTCGAGGAGAACCGCTTTGGTGGAGGTGGAACCGCCGTCGATGCCGATGAAACCGCCGACAACCTGATTCGTGTTGAACACTGCGGGAACGAATCTCTTGCGGCGATAGGAGACTTTGAAGTCGTCGAGGTCCTGATCGCTGGTGGTAAGGCCCTTCGCGCCCGACTTGGCCTTTTCTTCCTGGCGGCCGTAGTCGATGTAGTGCACCAGCTTGTCGTATCCCTGGTAGCAGCCAACGCAATCGTCTTCGCTTTTGCCAAATTCAATGGCGCCGATGGCGGCGAAGTATTGCGCGTTTTGCGGGACCTTGATGAGGTCTTCGGGTTTGGCACCGTCGGGGATCGTGACCTTGCGCTCCTGCCACATGCGGGGAATGTTCGCCTGCCAGGCTTCGCGCATGCCTTTGATGAAGCTATTCGGGCCGCCCAGCAGCAACACGTGCGGGCGAAGGGTGTGGCCGCGCGTGAGCACACTCAGGTTTTGCAGGACGATAGCTTCAAAGAGCGAGGCCATTAATTCATCGGACGGGGTACCGACTTTCTGCAGGCTGTTGATGTCGGTCTCGGCGAAGACGCCGCACTTGCCTGCAACTTTGTGGAGTTTGATTCCGCGATAGCCCTGGAGCGCGAGCTCGGCGGTCGGGATTTTCAGCTTGGCATTGATTTTGTCGATCACCGCGCCGGTACCCCCGGCGCACTTGTCGTTCATCGAGGGAATTTTCTTCTTGCGGCCGGTTTCGTCGTCGTCTTTGAAGACGATGATCTTGGCGTCCTGACCGCCGAGTTCGATGACGGAATACACCTCGGGGTGCATCTTCTCGACAGCCAGGGAAACGGCAGTCACTTCCTGCACGAACTTGGCGCCGATCTGTTCGGCGATCGATCCTCCGCCGGAGCCGGTCATGAACATCCGGGTGTTGTGGCGGTTGATGCCGACTTCTTTCTCGATGCGGCGGAGGAATTCCAGCGACTTCTCGGGCTGCTTGGTTTCGTGGCGCTGGTAGTCCTGCCAGAGAACCTGGTCGGAGGCGGCGTCGACCACGATGGCTTTCACCGTGGTGGAGCCGACGTCGAGGCCCACCATGAATTCAGTGTGATGATCGTGCGCCTTGAGCATGGGGGCGGGAGCAATCTGCAGTAGCGGTGGCTTCGGCGCGGTTCCCAAATGATCGTGCATGGTCTCTCCCGTACGCTAGCAGGAACGTTGTAGATTGCAGTGACCGCCAACTCGTCCAGAGAACGAACGCAGACAAGATGGCGGTGGCGGCGACTCTTACCGGCCACTCCTATGGCCACCCACCCTTACGCTGCGTTCGGCAGCGCAATCCCCGGAACGCGCGCGCGCTTCCAAGAACGAGTGCTCTTATCCATGCGATCGCTCACGTGCAAGATGAATTGGGCGGCGGTGCCGGCAATTCCCTCGCGATGAGGCACGTGGTAGAACGGCCGGCGCAGTTCGGGATGTTCGCCAATGTAATCCCGAATGTGATCGAGGCCCTTTCCGGTGGACTTCAGACACTGTTCAAACTCGGTCTTGGCTTTGACTTTGGCCTCGCCCAGGGCCATCTGAACGCGGCTATGAGCGTTCACTTCGCCTTCGCCGGAGGTTTCGATCGGCAGGAATATCATGTCCTTGAACTTGTTGATGACGGCCGATTGGACTCCGTCGGACTGCGAAGAGGGCATGCAACCGAAGGGCTTCAAGGCAAGCACCATGTGGCAGAGGTGATGGACGGTGTAGTAAACGTTCTTGCCGACTTCGAGGTGGCCTTCTCCGCCGCGGGCGAACTGGTTGTAGAAGGGGTGAGCCATTTCGGCCAGCTCTGTCTGCGGTACGAGGTGGTGCGTGATCCCGCCCAGATGCTTGATGGTGCGGTGATAGAAGAAATTCCACATCTTCTCGCCGACCGCAATTCCCATCAGTTTCTTACGGAGACCGATGTCATTGGCAATGTGCTTCTTGACTTCCCACCACTGCGGGTCGCGATAGGGGCGCTTGGCGGGCCACTTGGCTTGGGCGTGGGCCTTGGCCTGGTACATGAGGTAGGCAACCCAGGTGGCGATGGGCTCGACTACGACCTGCGCGCCTTCACGCTCCAGGAAGTCGAACATGTGGAAGTTGCCGTCGCCTTCGGTGATCTGCGCCCAGAATTCGCCGGTGATTTTCACCACCGGCTTCACTTTAGTGCGATCGACTTCAATGCGGTCCATACGCTCACGCGCTGCGTCGAGGGCGCTGAGGTAGTCCTTGCCCCACATGTGCTCGTGCCACTTGCCGAAGACGTTGGCGGTGTTGCGCAGGATCTTGTTGCTCTTGAATTTGGGCTTGGCCCAGTTGGGAGCACGCTCCTCGATCTCGAAGGAATCGCGGTTCCTGAGGTCTTCGCACAATTCGTCGACGGTTTCGTGAAAGACGCGATCGGTCTCGCCTTTGTTCACTTCGAAGGGACGGATCTGGTAGATGAGGTCATTCATCACGTCGCCGAGGTGCATGGCGTTCAACATGCCGAAACCGAAGTCGATGGTGAACTTCAGTCCGGGCTCTCCCGAGGCGGCCTTGACGCCGTCACTGTCTTTGAAGAGCAGCACGCGGAAGCCGTCGAAGCCGGCGTTCTTCAGCGCGAAGCGGTACTCGGCTTCGTACATGCCGAAGCGACACGGGCCACACGATCCAGCCGTGAAGAAGACGTAGTTGTCGAGAATGTCCTTGCGGGGGATGCCTTCCTTCTCAAGGAACTGGAGATATTGCACCAGATTGCCCACCGTGAAGTAGGTGGGATTGCACTGCCCGTTGTTGCCGTATTCCTTGCCGATCTGAAAGGCAGGGACATCGGGCACGGGCAGTTTCTCGCAGCGGTAGCCGCAGCCCTGGAACACCGCGCGAATCAGGTCTTCATGCTTCCACGTAAAACCGCCGAACAGAATGGTTACTTGGTTGCGCTCTTCAGCCGTGAAGGCGCGTTCCACCGGGCGGTGGAAGTGAGAGGGCCGGTCGAGGCCAGCGATTTTGCGCAGGCGGGCGCGCTCGGCGTCGAGGCGCTGTTTGATTTCTTGATCATTCTCGATTTGCACAAAATTGGTCGCCATCATCTTCCTCCGGCGTAAGCAGTGAGTACAGATCGTGATCTGAGAAAACAGAAGGCCGGACGGCCATCTGCAGGAGCTACTAGTCGGAACGGCGCAGGAACAATGCAGGCGCTACGCTCGAGTGAGTACTCGAGGCCATTCATCGCGCAATTGAAGCTCATCAGAACTCCTTACAACTTACTCCAAGGAGGTTTGATGTTTACACCAGCGAGAATCGTTGAGCAACGAAACCCGGGGCGCCGTGCAAGCGACGAGTCATTAAGCTGGCCCGGTTATGGAAACCGGGAGATGCACCAAGTTGAACGAGCCCGTTAAAGACGACCTGGTTAAGCGAAGCTGCCACTCACCCCTTGAAAACCACGGGCAGTCTGCTTGAGGACCCACTTAATGGCCCTCGTATCGTTGTAGCAGAAACCAAGGTGATGATTCAAGGTGGAGAAGCAATGTGTCTGGCATGACTTCTTCATCTCGTTCAGTTGGGGGACTTCGAACTTGTGATTTTCGATGACACCCCAGTCGTGCGTCGCGGAGTACATGGGGAAGCAGGGAGCCAAGGTGCCGTCAACTCGCATAATGATCGAGTTCTGCCCGGCTCGACAATTCCAAGGTTCCACTTTGCCCCGCATAAAGTCCTTCATATCCTGCAGCCGCTTGACCGAGTTCACCATCTTGTAGCCCGACTTGTTTTTCTCGATTAGCCAATCAACCAGTTCGTCCACTCTCGGCCAGTCCTCCGGGTGAATGAATGTGTCATTGGTGTCGTAGTGCTTGAAGTGACTCTGTTCGATCATGGGAGATTCGTTGAGGTGATAGTCTGTTGCAATGCCGTGCTCGCGCGCGATTTCGGTCAACTGCTTTACATCATCCATGTTGTTCCGGCAGATGTTGATGTTGAAAAACACGGCGTAGCCGTACTTGTATTGCTTGCGCACCAGGTAATCAAAATACTTGCGTACCGGGCTTAGCGCCTTCGGGAGCCCCGGTTTTTCATCCACTGCGTCCACGGCAAAATTGAAGATGGCCACACCGGCATCGGCCAACCGGTCAATCAGGTCAGGGCGCAGCAGGCGCGCATTGGTCGGCATGTAGATCCAGAAGCCCTTCTTGGCCGCGTAGTAACAGGCTTTGTGCACCAACTGCGGACGCAACAGGGGCTCGCCTCCCATGAACGCCAGTACTCGGCAGGTAGTCGAGTGAAGCCAATCAATCGACCTGTGCTCCGCAAGAAGTCCATACGCACATAAATAGGTGCAACTTTCGCGAGTGACGCAGACGTTACACTGTTACCTTGCAGCCGCAACTTGAAAGTTTCGTCGCCAACCGTTTGTGCGCAGGACCGCACAGTTCCTCCGATCACTGCTTTCTATCCTTCTTATTACAGCCGGCGAAGGCGTTCAGTTTCTGTGGCTGGCAGTCTCGTCGCGGGCGGAATTGAGTGCCGAGGTGCTGT
>Ga0210394_10003116_pt1 | contig 21425 bp, 16 predicted proteins | sample IncBWC12MmetaG_FD_160121 | JGI IMG/M metagenome (GOLD analysis project Ga0210394, IMG submission 160121) | Forest soil microbial communities from Barre Woods Harvard Forest LTER site, Petersham, Massachusetts, United States - Inc-BW-C-12-M | ecosystem: Environmental > Terrestrial > Soil >...
GCACGAAGGGTGAACGACTGTGCGGGCGCTCATGGCGGCTCTCAGGGCACGAAGGGTGAACGACTGTGCGGGCGCTCATGGCGGCTCTCAGGGCACGAAGGGTGAAGGACTGTGCGGGCGCTCATGGCGCCGCTTAGGGCACGGCAGATCGCCCCTCTCCCACTCGTGGGAGAGGGGAGGGGGTGAGGGTGGCGATAAACTTCGCTGGTTCCCATTGAAACCAGGTGATTGTGCCGTGAACTTCTGCTTTGCTGCGCCGCCTCAGCCCTTCGTTCCGATCGCTGGCCGTTCAGACGCGTTCCCGGTGCACCGCATCTATTGCGTGGGCCGCAACTACGAAGATCATGCCCGCGAGATGGGAGCGAGCGGACGCGAGGCGCCGTTCTTCTTCTGTAAACCGGGCGACGCGGTCGTGTGCAAGGAGCCGGACCCGATCGCGATGCGGTACCCGGACCGAACCGCGGACCTGCAACATGAAGTCGAGCTGGTCGTTGCGATCGGGGCGCCCGGGTATCAGGTCTCGGTCGAACGCGCTGCGGGCATGGTGTGGGGCTACGCGGTGGGAATCGATTTGACCCGACGCGATCTGCAGGCCGAGGCGAAGCGGCAAGGGCGTCCTTGGGACGTCAGCAAGGGTTTCGATGGATCAGCGCCGATCGGCGCGATCCACCCGGCCGGGCCGATCGGCGAGTTGGGCGCGCGCCGGATCTGGCTGGACGTCAACGGAACCCGCCGGCAGCAGGGGAACCTGTCCCAGATGATCTGGAGCGTGGAAGAGACGATTGCGCAGCTGTCCGGTTTCTTCCAGCTCGCTGCGGGCGATCTGATTTTCACCGGCACGCCCGCCGGTGTCGGCAAGATCGTGGCGGGCGACCGGATCGAGGCAGGAATCGACGGGATCGGAACGCTGCGCGTACAGATCGATTCATGAAGCTGTACAGCTACTTTCGCTCCTCGGCCGCGTTTCGCGTGCGGATAGCCTTGAATCTGAAAGGCGTGCCCTACGAGGTGGTGCCGATTCACCTGCTGAAAGGCGGCGGTGAGCAGTTCAGCGAGCAATACGTCCGAACCAACCCCCTGTCGCTGATTCCGGCGCTCGAAGTCGGCAGCCGGGTGCTGTTTCAGTCGCTGGCGATCATCGAATTTCTGGAGGAGCAATATCCGCAGCCGGCGCTGCTGCCGTCGGATCCGGCGGCCAGGGCGTATGTGCGGGCGATCGCGCTGACGGTCGCGTGCGACATCCATCCGCTGAACAATTTGCGCGTGCTGCGCTACCTGGTGCGCGACTTGCACGTATCGGATCAGGACAAGGATGCCTGGTACCGGCACTGGGCCGAGATGGGGCTCGGACAGCTGGACCGGATCCTGGTGTCGCGCGGTCTGAGCGGCCGCTACGCGTTCGGCGACCAGGTGACGATCGCCGATCTGACAATCGTGCCTCAGGTTTTCAATGCCAGGCGCTTCGGCTGCGATATGAAGGCTGCGCCGACGGTCGCTGCGATCTGCGATCGTTGCATGGAGCTCGACGCGTTTGCGCGCGCCGAGCCGTCGGCCCAACCGGACGCCGAATAAGGGTTGGCGCCGCAGGCGCCGATCACTTATCGCGAATTGAGCTGCGGCCGAAACCGTTTGATGCGGACACGAAGCCGGCGCAGCTCGGCGGGCCTGAGCCCGGTGGCGACGCGGCCGTAACGGGCATCCTCCAGATCCTGCAGCAGGGCAGCGGCTTCTTCGGCCTGCGCGGGCCGCAACCGTGGTCCCACCCGGCGCCGCAAGTCGCTCAGCCCTTCGCTTGTTGGCGTCTTGAGGCCGGCGGCCTCCAGCCTGGCTCGCAGCTGGGCCACCAGTTGTGCCAGCGGGTCCCGCACTTCTCGATGCTTCAGCGACAGCACCGCCAGCACCGCCAGCAATGCGGTGACGGTGACCGCGAACACGATCGAAAGATTGCGCCACGACGGCGCGAGGCCCAGTTGCGAAATCAGCGACCGCTGTCGTTCGGCCGTGAAATCCAGCACCGCCTGGTTCCAGATGTTCTCGATCGCTTCCCAGTTCAGGCGCCAGGTGCCGATCCACCCCATCAGACTGCCGGGGCGGCCGAAGCGCGAAAGCCCGAATTGGTTGGCCAGCTCGGCCTCGCCCCGCTCGATTCGGACCGGCGATACGACGGCGGTCGGATCTTCGCGCATCCACCCCTTTCCTCGCAGCCACACCTCGGCCCAGGCGTGCGCATCCGACTGGCGCACCGTCAGGTTTCCATCGTGCTGGTTGAATTCGCCGCCTTGATAGCCGGTCACGACCCGCGCCGGAATCTGGAGCGCCCTCATCAAGACCACGAACGCCGATGCGTAGTGCTCGCAAAAACCGAGCTTGGTATCGAACAGGAACTCGTCGATCGAATCGCGGCCGAGCAGAGGCGGCTGCAGCGTGTACTGATAGCCCTCGAGCCGGAAGTAATCGAGCACCGCGTCGACCAGCGCCTGATCACGTGCGTGCGGATCTCGATCGGAGGGATTGACGATCCGATTGCGCAGCTTCGCGGCGAACTGGAGCGTTTGGGGGTTGTAATTCGGCGGCAGTTGCAGCCAGCGGTCCAGCTCGGGATCCGGCTCGAGCGGTCCGATCCGGAACGGCGAGTAGCCGTGCACGTGATAGCGCACGCGCTCCCTGAGACTGACGGTGGCCAGCGGCTGAAGGTCGTCGGACACGAAGACCTCGAAGTTGTCGTTGTCGCTCTCGATTCGCCCGGGCACCTCCAACGCCAGCACCCAGTTTCGCTGGGTCGGTTCCATCGTGACGGTGTAATCGACCGCGTTCCGCTCGTCGAACTGCTCCAACTTCGGATCGATCTTGTTGGTCGACCTGCTGCCGGCACCGGACCAGGTTCGCCCGTCGAAATGTCCGAACACGGGCCCCCTCCAGTACAAGCGGTTCGGAGGCGGTGTGGGACGTGGCTTCAAGCCAGTCGGGTCCGTGAATTGCGCCCGCAGCACCACGTCCTCCGACTCGATCAGCTGGTTGATCGAGCCGGGCGACATCGAGTCGGAAAGACCCGTCGATGACGACATCTCGGGGCTGGCAAAGGCGAACAGCGGTGCGTTCAGTCTCGGGAAGAACAGGAACAGCACCAGGATCAGCGGCGCTGACTTCGCGAAGAGCTTCAGGACGAGCTTCGCCTTGCGTGCCGCGGTCAGGTCCATTTCAGCCAGGTTGATGCTGAGCAGAACGAAGAACAGCAGCAGCGTGGTGCACATCGACAGCAACGCCAACAGCAGATCCTGGTTGTACAAATAGAGAGTGATCTGCACGACAAAAGTCAGAAACACGACCAGGTTCAGGTCGCGCCGCGTCCTGAGCTCGAGCAGCTTCAGCGCGATCAGCAGCACCAGCAGATTGACGCCCGCCTCGTGACCGATGATCGATCCGTGCTGAAGCCAGACCAGCGCGGTGGCGGTGACCAGCAGCGGCACCATCGCAATCCGCCCCAGCGGAGGTTGCCGTGTGATGGTCCGCCAGGCCCGCCAGAACCACAGCAGGCAGATGAAGGTGGTCGACCACCACGGCAGGTGCCAGAAGTGCGGAGCCACGGCAATCAGCACCGCCACCAGCAGAATCGCGACGTCGCGCCGGTCGCGGGCGCCACTGGAGACGTGCGGCTGCAGCCACCAGCCGAGGCGGCGCCGAATCTGATCCGACCACCGTGAGGGGGGCCGCGCCAGCGAAGATGCAATCGCCGTCATGGTTGGGGCAATGGTCGCTGCCTGGCCGAGGGTCAGGACTCGTACAAGGCAAGCGCCTCCAGGCAGCGCTCGCAGTGCTCATGGCCACGCCCCAGGTCGATGCGGCCTGCAGGCAATTGGAGTCCGTACGACAGGCCGGCGGCTTGGGCCATCAGAACCCACCCGGCCAGGCGCGAGATGCGCTGCTCTGCGTTCAGCGCGGCCGGCAGCGAGTCGAAATCGAGCCAGACATCGCCGCCTCCGGTCGACTCGAAGAATTTGACCGACAGCTCATCGCTGCGAGCGGCCAGTCGCCACGCGATCATCTTCTGCGGATCGCCGGGTTGATAGGGACGCACACCGGAAAATTCGTCGCCGCCCGCGGCGACGCCGCTCGATTCGCCGTAAGCGGTATGTCCCGGCGGCAGTGGCGGCGCGTCGACCTCCGGCGCGGGATAGATGACCGCCGACAAGTCGGGTCGCAGATAGGACCAGGCCTCCCACAAGCCAAACGGAAAGCGGGTCGACAGCCGTATCCGCGGGCACGGACGCCGGCCGCGCCGACGTGTCGGCAGACCAACGCCGATTCGTCGTGCGCTGCCCGCGGCTACATCGACCCATGTGCCAGGCATCGGCTCTTCCGGTTGGTCGCCGGCGCGCCGGCGTCGTGCCGGCAGCATGAAGTTGAAGTTCAGCGCATAACGATCGGTGGGGAACGGATTGCTGATCGTCAGCTCGAACGAGGCGACATCGCCGGCGTGAACCGGGTCGGCGCCCTGGCCGCGCACGGTCAGACCGGACAGATTGCGGTGCGTGTCGTACATGCTGACCACCGCCATGCTGACGATCGTGAACGTCAGCAGATAACCGAGCTGCAGGGAGAAGTTGATCGACCCGATCAGCAGGACGAACACGATCAGCCAGAAGACGAGGCCGGTGCGGGTCGGAAGAATGTAGATCCGATTCCGATCCAGCAGTACGTCGCCCGTTTCGACGCCGCGATATCGCTCGATCAGATCTGCGAGTCGTGGCGATTGCGGTAACGCGGACATAAGTTAGATAGAAGGGACCCTAACGGCCCCTCACCCCTTTCCGGCCCTCGGCCGGAAAGGGCAGGAGCAAGAGAACGAGGGGGCTGGGCTGGCCCCCTCGTGCTCCCCCAGCCAATGTGAAGGCAGGCCAGGGCAGCTACATCGGAGCTTGCCACTCATGGTACCGCAACGACTTCGAGCAATTGAGCCGCCAGATCGCGACCGTGCAAGGCTTTCATCCCGTCGCGCGTGGCGGCGCGTAACCGATGGCTCGCAACCGAGGGAAGAACATTCTGAATGTCCTCCGGTATCACGTGGTTGCGTGCATCGAGCCAGGCCCATGCACGCGCGGCCGAAAGCAGCGCAAGGCCGGCCCGTGGACTCAACCCCTCGGAGAACTTACTGGAGTTGCGGGTGTGCGCCAGCAGCGCCTGCACGTAGTCGAGCAGCGCTTCGGAGCAGAACACCTTCTTCACTTCGTGCTGCGCAGCCAGCAGATCGGTGCTGCGCGCGACCGGGCGCGTCACCTTCAGCAGGTCGCGTCGCGGCTCTCCGGCCAGCAGCTGGCGCTCGGCGCTTCGATCCGGGTAGCCCAGCGAAATGCACATCAGGAATCGATCCAGCTGGGATTCGGGCAGCGGGAAGGTGCCGATCTGATGCAGAGGATTTTGGGTCGCGATCACGAAGAACGGTTGCGGCAGCGGGCGCGCCAGGCCGTCGACCGACACCTGGCTCTCCTCCATCGCCTCCAGCAACGCGCTTTGCGTCTTGGGGCTGGCCCGGTTGATCTCGTCAGCCAGCAGCACTTCCGAGAAGACCGGCCCCGGGTGAAAAACAAACTGACCGCTGTTGCGGTCGTACACCGACACCCCGGTTACGTCCGACGGCAGCAGGTCACTGGTGAACTGTATCCTGCGAAAGGGCAATCCGAGCGACATCGCGATCGCGTGAGCCAGCGTTGTCTTGCCGACGCCCGGAGCATCTTCGATCAACAAATGGCCGCCCGCCAACAGGCAGGTCAGGCTTTTGCGGATCTGCAGTTCCTTACCGACGATGATGGCCGCGATCTGACTGGCGCAGTCACGAATTTTCTCTAACATGGATCCTCTATACCATTAAAAGTGTCTGGGAGATCGAAGGTGCCGACAGGCTTCCTCACCCATTCTTTGTGTGCGGCCCATGAGATGGGAAGCTGGCACCCCGAATGCCCGGCCCGCCTCTCGGCGATCCACGACCAGCTGATCGTGTCGGGGTTGGCGCCCTTCCTGGAACATATCGACGCGCCACCGGCTCCCCTGGAGGCCCTGATCCGGGCCCACGCGCCCGAGTACGTCGAGTACCTTCAAGACCGCGCGCCCAAGCGGGGCTATCTGCCACTGGATCCGGACACTTCGATGAACCCATCGACCTGGCAGGCGGCACTGCATGCAGCCGGAGCGGTCGTGGAGGCAACCAACCGCGTGATCGACGGTTCGCTGGCCAATGCGTTCTGCGCGGTTCGACCGCCAGGACACCACGCCCGGCCAGCGGCCGCGATGGGGTTCTGCGTGTTGAACAATGTCGCGATCGGCGCCTTGAATGCGTTGGAAGTCCACGGTCTCGAACGGGTTGCAATCATCGACTTCGACGTCCACCACGGCAATGGAACCGAGGAGATATTCGAGGGCGATGAGCGGGTGCTGATGGCCAGTTTTTTCCAGCATCCGTTTTATCCGTACAGTGGCACCGTAAATCCCGCGAAAAACATGGTGAATGTGCCCTTACCGGCCGGAACCAAGGGCGAAAAAGTTCGAGCGGTGCTCGATGAAATCTGGATGCCTCGGCTTGAGCAGTTCGCGCCCCAGATGATCCTGGTGTCGGCTGGATTCGACGCCCATCGCGAGGATGACCTCGGGCAGATGGGCCTGGTCGAGGCCGACTACGCGTATATGACCGAGCGTCTGCTCGATCTGGCGGCACGTCACTGTGGAGGGCGCCTGGTCAGCACGTTGGAGGGCGGCTACAACCTCAGTGCCCTGGGACGCAGCGTGGTCGCACATCTGCGTGCGCTGGCACGCCTTTGAGGCAAGGAGGGTTCGGACATGAATGCTCCTGATTCGATTGCGGCCGCGGGCCCGCTTCTGTTGTGCAGCTCAAGCGGCGGAGTCGTACAGTTGACGCTGAATCGGCCGCAGCAGTTCAACGCGCTATCGGAGGAACTGCTGGCGGAGCTTGCGGCTGTGCTCGACCGGATTGCCAAGGACGAGACGGTCCGCGTGGTGGTCATCGCCGGTGCCGGCAAGGCATTTTGCGCGGGGCACGACCTGAAGCAGATGCGGGCGAACCCGCGCCTGGAGTATTACCAGCGGCTGTTCGCGGACTGCGCGCGCGTGATGCGGCGCATCCAGACGCTGCCACAGCCGGTGATTGCGCGCGTGCACGGCATCGCGACAGCCGCCGGCTGCCAGCTGGTGGCAACGTGCGATCTGGCAGTGGCTGCCCAGGAGGCCCGTTTCGCCGTATCAGGCATCAACACCGGCCTGTTTTGCTCGTCGCCCGCGGTCCCGCTGACGCGCAACATCGGCCGTAAGCCTGCCTTCGAGATGCTGGTCACCGGAGAGTTCATCGATGCCGCGACCGCGCTGACGCGTGGGGTGGTGAACGAGGTGGTCCCGCTGGCCGATCTGGACGATGCGATCGCACGCCTCTGTGGCAAGATCATCGCCAAGCCGGCGGTGGCGGTGGCGATGGGCAAGGAGCTGTTCTATCGGCAGCTCGAGATGGGCATCGACGCCGCTTATCAGCTGGCTGGCCAGACGATGGCGTGCAACATGATCGACGACGTCGCCCAGGAAGGCGTCGACGCTTTCATCAACAAGCGCGCGCCCAACTGGCCATCATCTGGCTAGGTTGGACTTCGGACCCTCTCCCCTCTCCCGCTCGCGGGAGAGGGGAGGAACTCCTTTGTTTCCCATTGGCTGGGGGGAGCAACGAGGGGGCCAGCCCAGCCCCCTCGTTCTCTTGCTCTTGCCCTTTCCGGCCGCAGGCCGGAAAGGGTGAGGGTGGTGAAAGACCTAGGCCGCGCGCAGCAGGTGCGGCTTGGTGCGACGCGCCATCGGCCTCGGATCACCCGCCCCCGCACGGCTCGACAGGTCGAGCCGCAGCGTCAGGCAGTAGGCCGAGCCGCCGGAGCGATTGAACGAATCGAGCGGCACGACGTGCACTTCGTAGCCGCGCTGCGTCAGCAAGTCACGTAGCGCGTCGCTCGCGTGACACATCACGATCCGATCGCCCAACGACACCGAATTCACGGCCAGGTGCTCGGCGTCGTTCGCGCTGGCTTCGATCAGCTGGTCGCGACCGACGAGGTCGACGATTGCCTCGCGCGATTGCGCCGAGAAAGCGGCCGGGTAGTACAGGACTTCGCCGCGCGGCAGCACGCACAGGCAGGTGTCCAGATGGTAGAAGCGCGGATCGACCAGCTCGAGCGCGATCGTTGGAACCGAGTACATCCGCGCGATCACATTGGCCATTGCGCGGCTCGACCGCTGTCCCCATCCGGTCCACATCAGCTTGCGCGACGCATCCCAGATGGCATCGCCAGCTCCCTCGAAATGCAGATCATCGGGCGTCTCGACGATCGTATCGATCAAGCCCCTCGCACGCAGCGACTCGAAGAAGGTGCGGTTGTGGATCAGCTCCATCCGGCGCTCCGGATGGCGGAAGCGCGCCAGCAGAGCGGTCCGATCCATCACCAGCGCGGAGTTCGCGGTAAACACCAGGTCGGGCAGTCCGGGTTGCGCCGCTTGAACTTCGACGGTCGCGCCCAGGCGCTCATAGGCGTTCTTCAGCGCCTGCCAGCCATTGCCGGCCTGGCGCTGCAGTTGATCGGCCGAGGTCTTCCACTGCACCGGATCCATCCACGGATTGATCCGATAGCTGACCTCGAAATGATCCGGCGCGCTCATCATCAGCCGCACCTGCGTCTGCTTGGTTTCTGCTTTCGGCGCCGTGGCGGCGTGCGCTGCCAGCCGCGGCGCGCGCGGCGCAGACTCGGCCGATGCCTCGAACTCGCGCAGGGTTTCGACAAACACGTCGATGCCCCAGTCGAGCGCGTCGCGCGAGATCGTCAGCGGTGGCGCAAAGCGAATCACGGTGCCGTGCGTGTCCTTGGTCAGCACGCCGCGCTCCGCCAGGCGCTCGACGACGTCGCGCGCGCTGACGCTGTCGTTCAGCTCGACACCCACCCACAGCCCACGGCCGCGCACGTGTTTGATCAGGGGACTGGCGATTGCCTGCAGACGCTCGAGCAGGTGCGCTCCCAACGCGGCACTGCGTGCGATCAACCCTTCATCCTCGAGAACCCGCAGCGCCTCCAAGCCAACCGCGGCAGCCAGCGGATTGCCCCCGAAGGTCGAGCCGTGGCTGCCGGGGTCGAACTGGTTCATCACTTCAGGCGTCGCCACGAAGCAGCTGACGGGCAGCAGCCCGCCTCCGAGCGCCTTGCCGAGAATCACTCCATCGGGAAGGATGCCTTCGTGGTGATAAGCGAACCAGCGGCCGGTGCGCCCGAGTCCGGACTGGATTTCGTCCAGGATCAGCAGGACTCGCCGCTCATCGCACAAGGCGCGAACTTCGCGCAGGAAACCGTCCGGCGGAACCACGATGCCGGCTTCACCCTGGATCGGCTCGACCAGCACGGCGCAGGTGTTCTCGTTGATCGCGGACTTCAACGATTCGATGTCGCCGAAATCGAAATGGCGAAAGCCGGGACCGAACGGACCAAAGTCCTCGCGATAGGCTTCTTCAGTGGAAAACCCGACGATCGTGGTCGAGCGTCCGTGAAAGTTTCCGCGGGCGACCGCAATTTCGGCCGCGCCCGGCGTAATTCCTTTGACCCGATAGCCCCAGCGTCGCGCAGCCTTGATCGCCGTTTCGACCGCTTCGGCCCCGCCGCTGGACGGCAGCGCTTTCGCCGGCCCGGAGCTCAGATTGCACAGCGACGTCAGGTGCTCGAGGAACGCGCCCAGCGTCGAGCTGTAGTAGGCGCGCGATGTCACCGCGACCTGTGCAGCCTGGTCCGTCAGTGCCTTGACCAGGCGCGGATGCGCGTGACCATGGCTGACTGCCGAGTAAGCGCTCATCAGGTCCAGATACCGGCGACCGTCCACATCGAACAGCCATTCGCCGCGCCCGCTTTGCAGCACCACCGGGATCGGGTGGTAGTTGGGTGCGGCGGCTTTTGATTCCAGCTCGATCGAGCGGTCGATAGCGGCGCTTCGCGGCGTCATGTCCAGTCTCCGAAAGGGGTACGGCGTCAACCCGGCCAGTGTAGGGACGATGCGTCACATCGGTGGCGCTTCGGCGCGATCGGCAGCGCCAACTCGGAAGCGGTGATCCCCGCGCACTGCAGAATCGGCAGGGCGCCGCGGCAAGCGTGGTCAGGGCAGCGGGAAGCCGCGGAAGGGCTTGATTGTTTGCAGCTCAGGCTTGGACGAGATCCGCTCGATGCCGAGGGTCGCGTCGTCGGTCCATGCGTTGGTCAAATCGCGATAATGGTCCAGGCTCTCGCAGGCGATTCGCAGCACGTAGTCGGACTGGCCCGATACCAGGAAGCATTCGATCACCTCGGCGCACGCGCGCATCCGGGCCTCGAAGCGTGCGTGCGTGGCTGCCGACTGGTCACGCAGCGATACTTCGACGAACACGGTCAGGGCGCTGCCGATCTTGCGCAATTCGAGCAGCGCCATGTATCCCGTGATGATCCCAGCGCGCTCCAGGCGCCGCACGCGGTCCAGGCACGCACGCGGGGACAGCGCAATTTTTCCGGACAAGGCCTGGTTGGTCATTCGGCCGTCGCGCTGCAACAGCTCCAGGATCTGCCGGTCGATCCGATCGAGCTCCTTCAACCCTCACCCCCTTTCCGGCCTTCGGCCGGAAAGGGCAGGAGGAAGAGAACGAGGGGGCTGGGCTGGCCCCCTCGTGCTCCCCCAGCCAATGTGAAGGTAAGGCAGGGGGAGCCACACAAGTTAGGTCGAAAAGACCCTAACGGTGCCTCTCCCCCCAACCCCCTCTCCCCAAGGGGCGAGGGGGAGCCAAAGCGGAGCTCATTACTCATAAAGTAGGCGTAACCGCGGAGCGTATCTGTTCCAACGCGCTGGGATCTTCGATCGTCGTCAGATCGCCAGGATCCCGGCCTTCGCAGATCGCCTGCACCGAGCGGCGCAGCAGCTTGCCCGAGCGCGTCTTCGGCAACAGGCTGACGAAATAGACTCTTGCCGGTCGGGCGACCGAGCCCAGCTGCGAATCGACCTGCTTCATCACGTCGGCTTCCAGGCTCTTGCACTGCTGCGGCGACTCGATCGCGCGAGCGTCGCGCACCACCGCGAACGCCACCGCAACCTGGCCCTTCAGCGAATCGGCAACCCCGACTACGGCAACCTCGGCAATGGCCGGGTGCGAGCAGATCGATTCCTCGATCTCGCGCGTGCCCAGCCGGTGCCCCGCCACGTTGATCACGTCGTCGGTGCGCCCCAGTATGAAATAGTAGCCGTCGTCGTCGCGAATACCCCAGTCGAACGTCGAATAAACACTGCGGCCCGGCACGCTGTGCCAATAGGTCTTGACGAACCGTTCGTCATCGCCCCATACGGTGGTCATGCACCCCGGCGGCAGCGGGCCCTCGATGGCCAGCATGCCTTTGGTGTTGGCCGCGACTTCCTCGCCGGTGTGCTCGTTGTACAGCTTCACCGAGTAGCCGTAGCAGGGCAGCCCCGGGCTGCCGAACTTGGTCGGCAGGGACTCGACCCCGCGTGCGATCGCCAGGATCGGCCACCCGGTCTCGGTCTGCCAGTAATTGTCGATGACCGGCTTGTCCAGGGCCTCGGAGATCCAGCGCGCCGTCGGCTCGTCCAAGGGTTCACCGGCCAGGAACAGCATGCGCAGCGAGGACAGATCGTGCCGTTTTAGCAGTGCTGGATCCTGCTTCTTCAACACCCGGATCGCGGTCGGCGCCGAAAACATCACGCTGACGCGATACCCCTCGACAATGCGCCACAGGATCGCGCCGTCAGGACGAATCGGCGTGCCTTCGTACATCACGGTCGCCATGCCGGCGAGCAGCGGGCCATACACGATGTAGCTGTGGCCGACCACCCAGCCCACATCACTCGTCGAAAAATAGGTTTCGCCGGCATTGCCGCAAAAAATCTTCCCCATCGAAGAAGTCAACGCAACCGCGTATCCACCCGTGTCGCGCTGAACGCCTTTGGGACTGCCGGTCGTGCCCGAGGTGTACAGGATGTACGAAGGCTCGCTCGATTCCAGCCACTCGCACGCGACCTGCGCATCCATATGGCGGTCCCTGAGCGCCGCGTAGTCGTGGTCGCGACCCGCCACCTTGCGCATTGGTGCCAGGCCCCGATCGATCAGCAGCACCGAATCGGGCCGGGCCCGGGACCGCTCGATCGCTTCGTCCAGCAGAGCCTTGTACGGCACCACCTTGCCGGCGCGCGAGCCGGCGTCGGCCGACACGACCACCTTGGGTTTCGCATCGTCGATGCGCGATGCCAAGCTGACCGAGGCAAAGCCGCCGAAGACGACCGAATGGATCGCGCCGATCCGGACACAGGCGAGCATCGCGAACACGGCCTCCGGAACCATCGGCATGTAGATCAGCACGCGGTCGCCGCGAGCGACGCCCAGCGATTGCAGGCAAGCCGCGAATCGATTCACTTCCTGATGAAGCTGGCGGAAGGTATAGGTTCGTTCGACGTCGATTTCGGTCGATACGTAGATCAACGCGGGCTGGTCGGCGCGGGCGGCGAGGTGCCGATCGACTGCGTTGTGGCACAGGTTGGTGCGGCCGCCGACGAACCAGCGAGCGAACGGCGGCCTGGAGTAGTCCAGGACGTTCGAGAACGGCCGCTCCCAATCGATCAGCTTGGCTTCTTCGGCCCAGAACGAGTCAGGCGAGCGGATCGATCTATCGAGGAAGGCGCGGTAACTTGTCACCCGGATTGTCACCTTCGCTCTTGGCCGCCTGCAGTTCCTGCTGCTGGCGCACCAGTCGCAGCAGCGGATTGAGCTGGTCGATCAGACGGGGCAGATGAGCCACCACCTCACCGCCTCGACCGGCGCGGATCAACGCCAGCGCGAGGTTGATGTCCATCGAGCCGTCCTCTCCGCGCCCGTCCACCGCACCGGGGGTTGCGCCTTCGGCGGTGCCCAGCACGATGCGCCGAGAGCGCGCTGTCTGCGCCTGTAGCGCGCGCTTCTGGGCCAGCGTGCGGAGCTCCTCAGCGCCTCGCCGCAATTCCTCGGACAGCGTCGCCACGCCGATACACGTCCAGACCTCGACGCCGGGACCGGCCGCCTCGACGTTTTCGAGCACCTTGCGCAGCCGGGCTGCGAATCGCAACACCCCCGACAGACCACTGCTCTGGGTGGCGACACAAAACTCGGATCGATCCGAGCGCGCCCCGAGATCCTCGAGGCGGATTGACGCGGCCACCGTGCGCCCCACCAGCTTGACACGCTGCTCGATCTCTCCTTCCCACGTATCGGTCTTCGCCACCGACAGTTCGACTCGTATGCAAATCAGCGCCAGATCGGTCAGGTTGCGGCGCGCATAGGACACGAGCTTGTCGACCTGCTTGTCGAAGAATGACAGGTGCAGCAGCTCGGTATCGGGGTCGACGGTGCGCGCGGATTCGAGCGACGCCTGGGTCTCGGCCAGCGCCTCGCGCGTCGCCGAGAGCTTCAAAAGAACGTCCAGTCGAGTGACCAGCTCGGAGCGCGGCGTCGTCTTGGTGACGAAGTCGGTCACTCCCAGGCCGGCGGCACGCTGGCGGTCGTGGCCTTCCTCCTCGGAAGTCATCACGATCACCGGCAACTCGCGGATGCGCTTGACCTTCGAGCTGCGGACCCGCGTCAGAAGATCGAGGCCGTTGACCTTGGTCAGGCCCAGTTCGGTCATCAACACGCGGATGTTGCCGTCCAGCAGCACGGCCTGCCAGGCCGCCTCGCCGTCTTCGGCTTCGCGAACCTCGAACCGGTCCCTCAGGTGATTGCCGATGACGGCTCGTACGCTGCGCGAGGTGTCGGCCACCAGCACCCGCGGCTTGGCTGTGGCAGCGACCGCCGGAGATGGCACCTCGTTAGCCACAAGAATCCTCTCTGAACGGTATTGGCAAGCCCGCGAACGCGCAACCAGTGGCCTAAATGTACCGGATTCGGAAGTTCCGGTACCCCCAGTTCGGTCAAATTCTGGCTCAGCCCGCTTGCCAGTAGCATCTGACCCTTCTTGGGCGGTCGAAACCTCATGGAGTCCCTGGACGTCGTCGTGATCGGGGCTGGACACAACGGCCTGACTTGCGCTTGCTATCTGGCGTCGGCCGGACTGAAAGTCCGCGTGGTCGACCGTCGGACGGTGGTGGGCGGCGCGGCGGTGACCGAAGAATTCTTTCCAGGCTTTCGTAACTCGAGCGCGAGTTACACGGTCAGCCTGCTGAACCCCACCGTCATCCGCGACTTGAACCTGGTTCAGCGGGGCCTGCGGGTCGTCGAGCGCCCGTTCTCCAATTTCCTGCCGACGCAAGACGACCGGTTCTTGAAGTTCGGCGGCGGCTCCGGCTCCTCGGAGTCGGAGGTCCGCAAGTTTTCGCCGGCCGATGCCGATCGTCTTGAGGAGTTCGGGCGCCGCCTCGAACGCGTTGGCCTGCAGCTCAAGCAGTGGACCCTGCGGGCGCCACCGGAACTGGGCGGGCCACTGGTCGCGCGAAGCTGGCGTGACCTGATCGATTCGGCCCGGCTTCTGTGGGCATTCGGTCGGCTCCCCAGCCAGGTCCAGCGCGACAGTGTCGACCTGTTCACCCGCAGCGCCGGCCATTGGCTGGACGCAACCTTCGAAAGCGATTGCCTGAAGGCGGCGCTGGGTTGGGATTCGATTGTCGGAAACTACGCGAGCCCGTATGCGTCGGGATCGGCCTACGTGCTGTTGCACCACACGCTGGGCGAAGTCAATGGCAAGCCCGGCATCTGGGGTCACGCGATCGGCGGCATGGGGCGCATCACCACGCTGATGGCCGACGAGGCGCGCGCCCGCGGGGTGCAAATCGACCTGCAGGCCGGGGTCAGCCGGGTCCTGGCGAGCGACGGTCGGGTCCACGGCGTGGTGCTGCAGGATGGGAGTGAAGTTCGCGCGCGGGCGGTCGCCTCCAGCGTCGATCCAAAGCGGCTTTACCTGCAGCTTCTGCAACCTGCTGACGTGCCCGCGGACTTTCTGCGATCGATCCGCTCCTACCGCTGCGGTTCAGGATCGATGCGAATCAATGTGGCGTTGTCCGAGCTTCCGGATTTCCGCTGTCTGCCCGGCACGCAGGCTCAACCGCATCACGCGAGCGGGATCCTGTTCGCCCCGTCGCTGCGGGCGATGGATGTGGCCTGGCGTGACGCGCTGCATGGGGGCTTCGCGCGCGAGCCGATCATCGAAATGCTGATCCCGAGTGTGGTGGACGATTCGCTGGCGCCGCCCGGAGCCCACGTTGCCAGCCTGTTTTGCCAGCACTTCGACCCTGACCCGCCGGGCGGTTGGGATGCGTTGAAGCCGGCGGCCGTGGAGGCCGTGTTTGCCCGGATCGAGTCGTACTGCCCGAACTTCCGTCGGGCGCTGTTGGGTTACCGGGCCTGGACGCCACTGGACCTGGAGCGGGAGTTCGGCCTGACGGGCGGCGACATCTTTCACGGTCAGCTGTCGCCGGATCAACTGTTTTCTCTGCGACCCGTGCTGGGTTATGCGCGCTATCGCGGCCCACTCGCGGGCCTTTATCACTGCGGCTCGGGTGCTCATCCCGGTGGCGGAGTCAGCGGCGCTCCGGGACACAACGCTGCGCGCGAAATCATCCGCGATCTGGTGGCTTGAACAGACCCTCACCCCCGGCCCCTTTTCCGGCCTGCGGCCGGAAAAGGCAAGAGCAAGAGAACGGGGGCTGGGCTGGCCCCCTCGTGCTCCCCCAGCCGATGCAACGAGACGGGAGAGGGGAGAGAAACAGCAGCACCCCTCTCCCACGCCAGTGGGAGAGGGGCCGGGGGTGAGGGTCCTCGCTTCGTATAATCGTCCCAACCGCGCGGACCAGCCGCGCCCGAGTAACTCACGATGAAAATTCTGGTTGCGGTCAAACGCGTGGTCGACTTCAACGTGAAAGTGCGCGTGAAGTCCGACGGCAGCGGCGTCGACATCGCCAATGTGAAGATGTCGATGAACCCGTTCGACGAGATCGCAGTCGAGGAGGCCGTGCGGCTGCGCGAAGCCGGCGTGGCGACCGAAATCATCGTGGTCTCGTGCGGCGTCGCGCAATGCCAGGAGACGCTGCGCACCGCGCTCGCGATGGGTGCCGATCGTGCCATCCTGGTTCAGACCGACGACGAATTGCAGCCGCTCGCGGTCGCCAAGCTGTTGAAGGCGATCGTTGACCGCGAAAAGCCGCAATTGATCATCCTCGGCAAGCAGGCGATCGACGACGATTCCAACCAGACCGGCCAGATGCTGGCGGCGCTGTCGGGCCTGGGGCAGGCGACCTTTGCTTCCAAGCTCGCCATCGCCGACGGCCAGGCTCAGGTGACCCGTGAGGTCGATGGTGGCCTGCTGACGATCTCGGTGAAGCTGCCGGCGGTCGTCACCACCGACTTGAGGCTGAACGAGCCACGCTACGTGACGTTGCCCAACATCATGAAGGCGAAGAAAAAGCCGCTCGAGACGGTGACACCCAAGGACCTGGGCGTCGACGTGCGGGCGCGTCTGCAAACGCTGCGCACGGTCGAGCCGTCTCAACGCAAGGCCGGTATTCGCGTGCCCGACGTCGCAACGCTGGTCCAGAAGCTGCGCAACGAAGCGAAGGTCATTTCCTGAGGGTGAATGCGCGGGCCTGATCTCTCCCCCCTCTCCCGCTTCGCGGGAGAGGGGCCGGGGGTGAGGGTGGGGAAAAAAGGATGACAATGACAGCACTGGTTTTGGCGGAACACGATAACCAGCGACTGCGGCCTTCCACGTTGAGCGTGGTCGCCGCAGCCGGCCGATTGGGCGGCGACGTGCACGTGCTGGTCGCCGGGGGCAATTGCGCCGAAGTGGCGCGGCAGGCGTCGCAGGTCGCCGGCGTGGCCAAGGTGCTGGTGGCCGATGCGCCGCACCTGGCCGATGGGCTGGCCGAATGCGTCTCGGAGCAGGTGGCTGCGCTCGCGGGCAATTACAGCCACGTACTGGCTGCGGCGACCAGTTTTGGCAAGGACGTGTTGCCCAGGGCGGCCGCTCGCCACGACTGCGCTCTGGTGTCGGACATCATCACGATCGAGTCGCCCGATACGTTTGCGCGCACGATCTATGCGGGCAACGCCATTGCCACGGTTCGCTGCAGCGAGCCGATCAAGTTCGCCACGGTGCGCCCGACCGCTTTTGACGCGGCTGCGACCCAGGGCGGCAGCGCGCCGATCGAGGCGGTCGCGGTCGTCCCGGATCCCGGCCTGTCGCGCTTTGTGTCGCGCGAAAGCGCCAAGCTGGATCGGCCCGAATTGCAAGGGGCGAAGATCGTGATATCCGGCGGGCGCGGACTGGGCTCAGCCGAGAACTTCAAGCTGCTCGCTCAGGTCGCCGATCGACTGAACGCGGCGCTCGGTGCATCGCGCGCTGCGGTCGATGCCGGTTACGCGCCCAATGACTGGCAGGTCGGCCAGACCGGGAAGATCGTCGCGCCCCAGTTGTACATGGCGGTCGGCATCTCGGGTGCGATCCAGCACCTGGCCGGTATGAAGGACTCCAAGGTGATTGTCGCGATCAACAAGGATCCGGAGGCACCGATATTCCAGATTGCCGATTACGGCCTGGTGGCTGATTTATTCGAGGCACTGCCGCAGTTGTTAAAGGAATTGGGGTGATGCGATGGGGTACGAAGCTCCGCTGCGCGAGATGCACTTCGTTTTGGAGGAAGTGGCCGGGCTGAGGTCATTGCAGCGCTTGCCGGCGTTCGAGGAGGCCTCGGACGACACCGTCGACGCGGTGCTGCAGGAGTGCGCCAAGCTGACCTCGGAGGTGATTGCGCCACTCAATGCGACCGGCGATCGCCAGCCCTCGTCCTGGTCCGACGGCCAGGTGACGATGTCGCCGGGTTTTCGCGCAGCGTTTCGGTCCTTCGCCGAGGGCGGATGGCAAGGGCTGCAGCATTCGCCCCGCTTTGGTGGCCAGGGGCTGCCGAAGCTGGTGGCTACGCCGTGCCACGAAATGCTGCAGTCGGCCAACCTGTCGTTCGCGCTGTGCCCGCTGCTGACCGATGGAACGATCGAAGCGCTGATGACGGCCGGCACCGAGGGCCAGCAATCGAAGTACGTCCCCCACATGATCGACGGCAGCTGGACCGGGACGATGAACCTGACCGAACCTCAAGCGGGCTCCGATCTTGCGCAGGTCCGTACCCGAGCTGTGCGGCAGGCCGACGGCAGTTACCGGGTGTTCGGTCAGAAGATCTTCATCACCTACGGTGAGCACGACCTGTCCGAAAACATCATCCACCTGGTGCTGGCGCGCACGCCCGACGCCCCGCACGGCGTCAAGGGGCTTTCGCTGTTCATCGTGCCCAAGTACGTGATCGGCTCCGACGGCCAGCGCGGCTCGCGCAACGACGTGCATTGCGCATCGATCGAGCACAAGCTGGGAATCAAGGCAAGTCCAACCGCGGTGCTGATCTACGGAGAGGGGCACGGCCAGGTTGGAAAAGGTGCCGTGGCCGAGATCGTGGGCGAAGCCAATCGCGGACTGGAATACATGTTCATCATGATGAACGCGGCCCGCTTCCTGGTCGGAATCCAGGGGGTCGCGGTCGCCGAGCGCGCCTACCAGCAGGCGGCCCAGTTCGCACGCGAGCGCCTGCAGAGTCGGGCGGTGCAGGGTTCCAGCGGACCGGTGCCGATCGTCGAACACCCGGACGTGCGCCGGATGCTGATGCTGATGAGGTCGCAAACCCAGGCGGCTCGCGCGGTTGCGTACTGGGCTGCCGCCCAAAGCGACCTGGCCCATGCGCATACCGATCCGCAGGCTCGGGAAAAGGCGCAGGCTGTTTACGAATACCTGGTCCCGATCGTCAAGGGGTGGAGCACCGAGATGGCGGTCGAGGTGGCCTCGCTCGGAATCCAGGTGCACGGCGGCATGGGCTACATCGAGGAGACGGGCGCGGCTCAGCACTATCGCGATGCCAGGATCCTGCCGATTTACGAGGGCACGACCGCGATTCAGGCCAACGACCTGCTGACGCGCAAGACCGCGCGCGATGCCGGTGCGACCGCGCGCTCCTTGATTGCGCAGATGCGCGAGACAGCCGCGCGTTTGAAGCAGAGCGGCAGCGCTGATCTGAACGCGATTCACGGTCACCTGGCGCCCGGTATCGACGCCTACGAGCGTGCGGTGGATTATCTGGTGCGAACGATCGGCTCGGACGTGCGGGGCGCATTCTCGGGGGCCGTGCCCTACTTGCGGCTGGCCGGGATAGTCCACGGCGGATGGCAGCTGGCGCGTTCGGCGCTTGCTGCCGACGCTGCGATCGGAGCCGGTTCGTCCGACGCATCCTTCATGCGCGCCAAGGTCGCAACGGCCCGTTTCTTCGGCGAGCAGGTGCTGTCGCAGGCGCCGGGCGTGGCGGCGGCCGTGTTGTCCGGTGGAGCCGGCGCGCTGGCGCTGACGGCTGACGATTTCTAGCCCCCAGCGCGGTTTTTCGAGCCGAGAGACTATCCCGCCTTTGCGTTTCGGCGGACGAGCAGGATAGAGTACCTCTATCGAAATAATTGGAACAATTCAATGGATTGATCGGTGGTCCGCGCGTACATTTTTTGCGGACCGGCGGATTTGACGGGGCGGGGCGGTGCCCGCGTGGTCACTTGATAACCTGAACGGAGAATCTCGATGAAGCTGAAAGGGACGAAGACCGAGACCAATTTGAAGAACGCCTTCGCAGGTGAGTCTCAGGCGAATCGGCGTTATCTGTATTTCGCGTCCAAGGCCGATATTGAAGGCTACAACGATGTGGCGGCGGTGTTCCGCTCCACCGCCGAAGGCGAAACCGGTCACGCGCACGGGCACCTGGAATACCTGGAGCATGTCGGCGATCCTGCGACGGGACTGCCGATCGGCCCGACACGTGACAACCTGAAGGCCGCGATCGCGGGTGAGACGCACGAGTACACCGACATGTACCCGGGCATGGCCAAGGCGGCGCGCGGCGAAGGTTTCGAGGAAATCGCCGACTGGTTCGAGACATTGGCGAAGGCTGAGCGCTCGCACGCCAACAAATTCCAGAAGACGCTGGACTCGATCGTTGACTGACGCGGATCGCCCCTCCTTCGCGCCGAGGACGCTTCGTGTCCCCAGCGCTACGGAGGGCAAGCCCGCGTAATGGCCGCCCGCGTTGCGGCGGCTTGCCCTCCGTAGCGCGTTCACCCTCCGAAGCGCAACGGTGCGAAGGAGGGCAGCGCGAAGGAGGGGGGCATCCCTTCGAACATGGCAAGCAGAGAAGGCAGTCTGGAGGCGCCGAAGCGCCATCCGATCGACTGGCGCAGCGACGCCTTTTACGCCGAGGGCGAGCTCGAGAAGGAGCTCGAACGGGTTTTCAACATCTGCCATGGCTGCCGGCGCTGCGTGAACCTGTGCGGAGCGTTTCCGACGCTGTTCGACCTGGTCGACCACGCCTCCAGCGGAGAGCTGGACACGGTCTCCAAATCGGACTTCGGCAAGGTGGTGGACGACTGCTACCTGTGCGACGTCTGCTTCATGACCAAGTGTCCGTACGTGCCACCGCACCCGTGGAACGTGGATTTCCCGCACCTGATGTTGCGCGCCAAGGCGGTCGAGTTTCGCCGCTCCGGTGGGCGCGCCAGTGATCGGATCCTGTCATCGACCGACTCCGTGGGACGCCTGGCGGGAATTCCGGTGGTGACGCGGGCGGTCAACGCGATCAATCGCACCGCACCGGCCCGGCGCGTGCTGGAAGCGACGCTGAGGGTCGATCGCAAAGCCTGGCGCCCCGAGTTAGCGCTCCGGAAGTTCCGCTCGACGGCGCAGGCCGATGGGTCCCTGCCCGTCGTGGATGGCGAGCGCACTCCGGGCAAGCTGGCGCTGTTCTCGACGTGCTACGTGAATTACAACGAACCGGGAATCGGCCACGACCTGTTGAAGATTCTCGATCACAACCGGATCCCTGTGGTGATCGTGAACAAGGAAGCGTGCTGCGGCATGCCCAAGCTCGAGCTCGGGGATCTGGCAGGCGTCGAACGGCTGAAGAACGTCAACATCGCGATGCTGGCGCCGCTGGCGCGCGACGGTTACGCGATCATTTCGGCAATTCCGTCCTGCACGTTGATGTTCAAGCAGGAGTTGCCGCTGCTGTTTCCCGACGATGCCGGCGTGAAGGCGGTTGCCGCTGCCACCTGGGATCCGTTCGAATACCTGTCGGCGCGGCGGCGCGACGGGCTGGTCCGCACCGACTTCACGCGGCCGCTCGGACGCGTCTCGTACCACATCCCGTGCCACTCGCGCGTCCAGAATGTCGGCCGCAAGACCGAGGAGGTGCTGAAGTGGCTTCCGGGCACGGAGGTCACGACGATCGAGCGCTGCTCGGGCCACGCGGGAACGTGGGGCGTCAAGAAGCAGTTTCACGCGAAGGCG